>PDWI01000449.1_pt1 | contig 79305 bp, 63 predicted proteins | sample 1430891 | NCBI WGS metagenome assembly PDWI01 (sample SAMN01162508, study PRJNA174530) | Oral metagenome, whole genome shotgun sequencing project. | biome: Marine environment; feature: Marine mammal; material: Swab sample of the gingival sulcus; isolation source: swab sample of gingival sulcus... | reverse complement strand
AACTCCTTTAATTAAATAAAGATAAACTATAGATGTTCAAAATTTAAGTTTAACTGAATATATTATACAGCGTATTGGGGGCTTAAACTAATCCAGATAAACCTTCGGTAATCTTTGACCGAAAGCGCAGCATATTTCGTAGTTTATAGTCCCTGTAGCAATAGCTATATCCGTTGCGGTTATAGAATTAACGCCGTCAGAGCCCATTACTATAACTTCATCACCCTCTTTTACATTTGGAACGTCGGATACGTCGACCATGCACTGATCCATGCAGATGTTGCCGGCAATCGGACAAATAACGCCGTTTACAATAACCTTTGCATTAGGCGAATATGGACGAGGATATCCGTCAGCATATCCCAATCCTAACGTCGCTATTTGTGACGGCTTATCGGATATGTATTTTCTTCCGTATCCTACGGAAAAATTAGCCGGAACGTCTTTTAATTGCAAAATAATTGCCTTTATGGACATTACAGGCTTTAATGATATATTGTTTTTATCAACCTCTTCGGACGGATAGCAACCGTACTGAATAATACCCGGTCTTACCGCATCAAATAATACCGTTGGAAGCTCCATTATGGACGCGCTGTTAGCGAGGGTTTTCATAGGAATATTTAAGCCTGATTTCGTAAGAGCTTCGTATATATCGTTAAATTTCGCCTCTTGTTCATGAGAGTAAGATTTATCTTCGGCATCGGCTGTTGCCATGTGAGAAAAGAGTCCTTTAACGTGTATATTATTCAGTTTAGATATTTTTTGTATCTCGTTTACAATGTATTCTTTGTCGTAAGGCAAATATCCAATCCGTCCCATTCCCGTATCGACAGCAATGAATACACTTAAAGTTTTATTAAATTTACGCGCAGCCTCATCTATGGCTTTTGCATTTGAGTAGCTACAAATCACCCCAGTGAGATCGTATTCGACTAATGTTTCAACGTACATATTTGGTGTCAGTCCCAAGCATATTATTTCTTCTTTAGCCCCTGATTTTCTCAGCTCTATTGCTTCGCTAAGAGTTGCGACTGCAAATGTCTTAATACCGTTATTCCTAAGAACCTTTGAACACTCGACAGCACCGTGTCCGTAAGCATCGGCTTTTATGACGCCATACACTTCTCTGCCGTTTGCTTTTTCAATAATCCTTTTAACGTTATAGTCAAAATTATTTAAGTTTATCTCTGCCCATGCAGGACGTAAAGCCTCTTTAAACATATATCCTCCGTAATTATTGTTATAAGCCTAACTTCGTTATTGATATTAAGTATTCCATCATACGAATTATAGCACCAAGGTGTTACTTTTTCAATTTCTTACATTTCTTAAGGTTTTGCACAACTTTCTTAAGAACGAAGAGAGACGCTGGACATTATAAATGGCCGTTGTTAAAATTAAAAACGATAGGAGGTATTTAAATGCTAAGATTAGATAAGGTGTCGAAATTCTATTCGGCAAATGGCGTGGTTGCCGCCGGATTCAGCAAGGTAAGTCTCGACTTCAAAGTGGGAGAATTTGTCGCTATTACGGGAGAGAGCGGAAGTGGTAAATCTACGCTACTCAATGTAATCTCCGGACTCGATTCGTACGAAGAAGGCGAAATGTATATATTGGACGAACCGACGAGCGGTTACGGCAATGATGAAATGGAAGAATACCGAAAGAAATATATCGGGAATATCTTCCAAACTTTTAATTTGATAAATAATTATACGGTCTATCAAAACATAGAACTCAGTTTGCTTCTTGCGGGCTACAAGGCAAAGGAAGTAAAACATAAAGTCAACGAAATAATAGAAAAGGTAGGATTGACGGAATATAGAAGAACTAAGACTTCAAAACTGAGCGGAGGTCAGAAACAAAGAGTTGCTATTGCAAGAGCACTTGCGAAGGAAACACCTATAATCGTCGCCGATGAACCGACAGGGAATCTCGACGTAGATTCTGCAAAAGGGATAATTAAATTGCTAGCAGAATTATCAAAAGAAAAATTGATAATAATAGTTACTCATAACTACGAGCAAGTTGAAGAATACGTAACTCGAAAAATTTCTATGAAAGACGGTAAGGTCGCTGAGGATAAAGTCATCAACTTTACTGATGAAATGATAGTTGTTTCAGGGGTAGAAGCAAAACAAGGGAAAGAGCATTCGCAAAGAGAGCCTCAGCTTAATAGCAGAGTAAAAGTTAAAGAAGCTCGTCACGAGGGGCTTTCGGCCTCCAATACTTTAAGGCTTGGAGTCAGAAATGCTTTTAGCATACCTGTAAAGTTTCTACTTTTACTTCTGGTTTTTCTTTTTATATGTGCAGGAACATTCATGGCATATTCATCTGCTAAAAATATGGAAGTCAACGATCAAAATTTCTTCAATACTACGTTTTCAAATACAGATGCAAGGCGTATCGTAGTCACTAGGCAAGATAGAGGGGAATTTACACAAGCGGATTACGATAAGTTGACAAAAATGAACAATATAGATGCTTTATTCAAAGACGATATAATGCTTGATACAAGGATAGAAATCGTCGATAAATCGCCTTACGAAAACAAGGGTGATGAAATGATACAGATAAATTTCTGGAGGACTGTTAACTTAAGCCCTTTAGAGGGGTTAAAAGAATCAGATATAGTTGGCGGTAGAATGATAGAGGCAGAGAATGAAGTAGTAATTAGAATAGATATAACGGACGAAAATGTACGTGAGTTTATAGAGCAGTACTTAGATACCGAAATGATTATCTTTATTGATAATTATGCTTCAACCTCACTGGAAAAGAAAATAAAAATTGTCGGATATGCCGATTTAACCGAGGAAGATAAAAATGCAATGAACTCGAATACGGGGCGAACATATGATGAGTCTATATGTTGCTCTCCTGATGTCGAAGACTTTTTAAGAGCAAGTATAAATTCGATGTATTCAGATCAAAGCGTTAGAGTTAACGATGTTATAATCCCTATCGGTCAAAATTCAGATGTTCCTATAATTGCAAGCGATGAGCTTGAACGTGGTGAAGTGTATATTCCGAGCTCTTGGGCGGAGCATTTTGAATATAGCAACTGGTGGTATAAGACGGTCGACATAACGACAAAAGGTCTTTATTCAGAAATAACAAATACATACGATATAGCATATACATATTCACAGGATAACAGCGAATGGTTGCTCGGACTCAAGTATGATGAAATGGAAAAAGGAATTTACATGAATCCCGATGATATAAAGGATATGTATGATTCTAAAATATATCAAGTCAGCGTAATGATGGAACACATAGCGCTTAAAGATGAAACCGTTAAGAATCTTGAAAACGCTGGCTATAAGGCATTACACATACAGTCATCTGAAAATCAAATAGACGTAATATATAATACTATAATGCGTATATTCAGAATGGGATTGCTATCGCTTTTCGTACTCGTTATATTTTTCGTATCGTACTTCATCATTAAACTTATATTCAAATCACAGAATATTTATTTCTCAACCGTAAGAATGTTAGGTGGAAGCAGAAAAGGCTGTTCGGGTTTAATGTTAGTTGATATGCTCGTAGTATTTAATATAGCTTATGCAATATCAACGGTATTCCTGCTGAAACTAAAAGATGATACTATTTCAGGGTTTGGCATGATAAAAGATCTGCTGCTATTTGTTGAGCAAAGCGATTTTGCTATTCTATACGCTATCGTTTTAGCGATTACCGTCTTACTATCGATAAGATACTCTATGCAGATGTTCAAGAAAACAGCGATGAATGCGTATAAAGAGGAGGTGTAGGCGATGATTAGGATAGAAAATGTAAGAAAGAGTTTTAATCGCCACAGGGCTAATGAGATAAAAGCTATAGATAATACGAGCATAGAATTAGCGGAAAAAGGTCTCGTCACATTTCTCGGCCACTCAGGGTGCGGAAAAACAACGCTTCTAAATGCTATAGGAGGACTCGATAAAGTCGATAGCGGGAAAATATATGTAAACGGAGAACGCATAACGAGGAGAACGAGCGCGAAGAAAGACAGCATACGTAATCTAAACATAGGATATATCTTCCAAAACTATAATTTAATAGAAGATGCTACGGTATATGACAACGTATCATTAGTCCTAAAAATGGTGGGCTTTAAAGATAAAAAAGCGATTGAAAGAAGAGTTATGTACGTTCTTGAAAGCGTTGGGATAGCAAGATATAGAAATCGTCCTGCAAAAACGCTTTCAGGCGGAGAACGACAGAGGGTAGGAATAGCAAGAGCTATAGTGAAGAATCCGAGAATTATAATTGCAGACGAACCTACTGGAAATCTCGACTCTAAAAACACCATAGAGATAATGAATATCATCAAGTCTATTTCAAAGGAAACGCTCGTAATATTAGTAACGCATGAGCGTAGCATAGCCGAATTTTATGCTGATAGAATCGTAGAAATAGTCGATGGAAAGATAGTTGAAGATAAAGAGAACGCGCACGAAGGGAACCTCGATTATAGGATAGATACCAAGATTTATCTAAAGGATATGCCATACCAATCCGATTTATCGAAAAATGGGCTTGATGTACACTTATATAGCGATAACCCTGAACGTCCGCCAAGAATCAATATAGTTATTAAAAATGGGAATCTGTATATAGACACTTCAAATTCGCTATCGGTCGGTCATGATGGATTTGAGGTTATAGATGCACATTATGAGGGCCTTTCAAAAGATGTCTACGAAGAATATGCTTTTGACTACGATGACTATTATAAAAATGCAGAGACAATCGAGGGGGTTGGAGATACTAAGACGCCTAAAAAAGCAAAATATAAATCGCCATATGGCGTCTTTAGAGCCATAGGGTTAGGATTTGGTAAGCTGCATTCGTATTCAAAACTGAAAAAAATCCTGCTCATAGGGTTCATCATAGCGTCTATGTTTGTAATATATTCGCTCAGCAATATAGCAGGAGTCATCAACGTAACAGATGAAAAATTTACAACCACCAATAAGAACTACATTACGCTCAACACCGGTAAGACTACGATTGAACAGTATAATGAGTACGTCTCAATGGAGGGAGTAAAACTTGTAATTCCGGGAACCGGTGAGATTACTTTCACTATGAAGTTAGACGACTATTTGCAATCCATGAGAACCGCCGTAGGCATAAACGGAATAATATCGGGTACAAGCGAACTTAAAACAGGAAACCTGATTGCCGGTAGACTCCCTAACTCTCCAAATGAACTTGTAATAGATAAAAAGACCGTTAAGAGCCTTTTAAAAGAAAGCTGGTCGGCTAATGAGGTTGGATTATCGAAGCCGGAAGATTTGGTAGGAAGAAAACTCATATTGAAAAACTATATGGACAACTATACTATCGTCGGGATAAGCGATTGCCAAACACCTTGCATATACGTTGAGGATTCTGAAATAATGAAAATAGTTCAAAATGGAAGTTCAAAAGGCGAATTGGAGGTTGATATCAATGCTACTACGGTAAGCTCAAAGGTATACGCATGGAGTACCTTTGCTAATAATCCGTCAATTACTATAGTAAAAGGAGAAGCTCCCGACGAGGATTATGAAGTCCTTGTACCGGAATCTATGATGGATCAAGTTGGAATAGGTTACAATACCGATGTCAAGCTAAATGGTAACAATCTATATGTGAGCGGTTATTACCACGATGAACATCAGGGTGGAGGATTCTTTGCAAACGATAATACGGCATTGATAAATTTACTCTATGAAAAAGAGAACCTGACCATAAAGGCTGAAAATAAAGATGATATGATTGTACGTCTTTCAGACGGTAATTTTACTGTAGTAGACAATTATGCTGAAGCTCGTGAAGTTTACGAAGCGCAAAATGCAAACAGGATATTCAGAACTATACTCGTTGCTGCGGTAATGGTGTTGGTATCACTTATAGAAATATATTTGATGCTAAGAGCGTCATTCCTGTCGCGAGTCAAGGAAGTCGGAGTTCTTAGAGCCATAGGGCTTAAGAAGTGGGACATATATAAAATGTTTGCCGGCGAAGTCCTTGCAATAACTATTGTCACTGCGGTTCCGGGGATTGCCCTTATGGGATATATACTCTCGTCCGTAATAAAAGCAAGCGAATTTGTTGCAGACATGTATCAAATAAATACGTTGGTAGTAGGAGGTTCATTTGCAATTGTTCTCGTCTTCAATTTCATAGCAGGTCTTATTCCTGTGTTTATGACACTGCGTAAGACACCTGCTGCAATACTTGCACGAAATGATGTAAATTAGATGTGAAACAATCCCTTTCTAAGTTGAAAATACGTTGCTGTCGTGTTATTATATGAAAGCAACGTGCACCGGTAGCTCAGGGGATAGAGCGTCGGTTTCCTAAACCGTGCGTCGGGTGTTCGAATCGCCTCCGGTGCACCAACTTCAAAACCCTTGTAAATGCTTAAACTTTAGGCATTACAAGGGCTTTTGCTTTTTGTAAATTGCGAGTTATAGGACAAAAAGTGTTGATAAAAACCGCTATAACTATTGTTAATTCAATAGGGATAGGTTAAATCAGCTTATTCTCCCATGTTCTACGGAGTAGACCTTCTTGGCTATACCCATGGTAGACTTTCTGTGAGAGACTAGAATTACAGTCTTGTCATTGCATTCTTCGTTTAAAGATTTAAGTATTACACCTTCATTGAGACTGTCAAGGTTTGATGTAGGCTCATCGAGCATCATGAAAGGCGCGTCGTGTAAAAATGCTTGTGCAAGACCAAGACGCTGTCTTTCTCCACCCGAAAGAGTATCTCCGAGTTCGCCTACCGGTGTGTCGTATCCCTTTGGCAGTGAAGTTATGAATTCGTGTATAGACGCCTTTTTGCACGCTTCTATTATTTCTTCGTCTGTTGCGTCCAATTTGGCGATTCTAAGATTATTTTTTATGCTGTCGTGGAATAAGTGCGTTTCCTGCGTGAGGAAACTTTCTATATCTCTTAAATTATCAGTGTTAATTTCCTCCACGCTTCTTTCGGATATTTTAATTTCTCCGCTACCTACGCTCCAAAATCGCATAAATAATTTGAGTAGAGTTGATTTTCCGCTTCCACTCCTTCCCGTAATTCCAATAACTCCCGCACCGTCAGTTTTAATAGACACATCTGAAAGAATGAGTTCATCGCCATATGAAAAATTGACATTTTCAGCTTCTGCAACTTCAAACGACACTTCGGATTTACCCGATACGTCTTCCGTTACAGGTGATTCGTCAAGTATGTCTATAACACGATTACCTGATGCTATTATCTTTTGCATGCTGCCACCGAGAGCTGAAAGTGCTATCGTAGGACCGAAACTGCTCATCAAGGCTATCGTAGTAATTACCGCACCCTCAAAACCGGACAGCATAGATGAAGCTACGAGCATCGCTATATCGAACAAAAGAATCAAGGTGTTTGTAAGCGCCATATTCTGAGATGAATTATTTTGAATGGATTCCTCCTCTTTAGATAGGGAATCGGAACGCGAATTCATCTCTTGTAGCCTAACCTTACCCTGACCATACTGGAGAAGTTCGGGAAGACCACGTAAGCTTTCGAGCACGAAACTGCTTAGTTGACCTGATTTCGCCTTGAACTTAGCGCCTGCAGAGTTTCTTTTTCCTGCTGATATCGGCAGGATAACACCAACGGTTATATATGCGATAGCCGCGATTATGCCGAGAATTACGTTATATGAACCTATGAATATAGCCATTATGATTGAAAATAAAGTGGCTATGAATACGGGAGAAATCGTGTGTGCATAGAAGACTTCAAGCATCTCTATATCTGAAGTGATTATGTTTATTAAATTACCGCGATCTTTTACTTCAAGCTTTGCCGGGCATAATCTCCGAAGGGATCCGAATACTTTACCTCGAATCAAAGCTAACAGTTTAAATGCGATGAAATGGTTGCAGGTTTGCTCCGCATATCTTAAAATACCGCGCAATATTGCAGAGCCTATCAGAATACCGAACAGTAATGCAAGAGGAATTGAAGAAACCCCTAATACGCTCAGTACAGCATAAGCGCCAAATATAGTTAAGAATGTAGCGAGCAAATGACCTGAAAGTCCTGCAAGTATAGCAAGAACCATATAGCCGGTCATAGGTTTTACGAGGACTATCAAGCGTCTCATTACGGCAAATCCGCTCATTTTTTTATTTGTATCAGAAGTATTCATTTATTCACCGACCTTTCCGGATTTTACATTTGCTTCATTTCGATATTGTTCAAGTTCTTGTTGTGTATTCCAAAGGGAAGCATATTTTTTATTCAGTGCAAGTAAATCGTTGTGAATTCCCGACTCTACTATGGAGCCGTTTTCGAGAACGTATATTAAATCAGCTTTTTTAACATTAGCGAGCCTGTGAGATATTATTACTATCGTATGATTTTTAGATAATTCCTCAATTGCATCGATTATATAATTTTCACTTTCGGCATCTATGTTTGAAGTAGCTTCATCAAAGATGTATACGGGGCTATCGTGTAGGATTGCTCTTGCAAATGCAAGGCGTTGCCTTTGCCCACCCGATAAATTAGATGCCCTTTCACTTATCTCCGCATCGAGTCCGCCGTTTGCTTTGACAAACTCATCAAGCCTAACCTTAGCTAAAACATTCCACATCATATCTTCGCTTGCCGATTCATTACCGACGAGCAGATTGCTGCGTACGGTTCCTTTGAATATATAACTTTGGTGTCCTAAATAAGTAAAGTTGCGCAAAATACTATCCTCATCGAACGATGATAGTTGAACATCGCTGATTTTGACGTCACCATTGTAGTTAGATACTTTTCCCATTAAGATAGATGCTATTGTGGATTTTCCGCTGCCGCTTTCTCCCACTATTGCAGTCAATGTATTTTTCTTTATGTCCAAATCTATTTTATGAAGAATTTCTCTGTCTGAGTCATATGAAAATGAGAGGTCTTTGCAAGAAATAGAAACATCATCTGAAACGACTTCGCTACCACGCTTTTTGTCCGGCAAATCTATAAGTGCAAAGATCTTATCGCTTGCGGCCATTCCGTTCATCATGACGTGGAAGAAGCTACCGAGCTGTCTCATAGGAATAAAGAAATCGGCAGATAATAGAATTATCAAGATACAGCCTGCAAGGCCTACATTGCCGGCCTGAAATTGTGTTACCGCAACGATAGTACCTAGTGCAGCACCGCCATAGGCGACTAAGTCCATTATCGTTATGGAGTTTAGCTGCATAAATAAAACCTTCATTGTAATCTTTCGGAACAATTCAGCTTCTTCGTTCATCTTTTGGTGCCTATATTCGTCCGATTTATATATTTTGAGTGTAGTCAAACCTTGTAAATTTTCAAGGAAGGTATCTCCGAGAGATGTGTATCTATTCCAGTATTTACTTAAGAGTTTCTTTGCCCAAGTTTGAACAGCGGCTATTGAAACCGGAATTATAGGTACGCAGATTAAAAGAACTATTGCAGCCTTAACGTTTATAAAGCATAGTACGGTAAATAATGTGAGAGGTGCGAGCATCGCATAAAAGAACTGTGGCAGAAATGCAGAAAAATAGATTTCGAGCTGGTCGACGCCCTCAACTGCCACTTGAACCACTTCGGAAGTTTGAGAATGCTCCTTATACGAGCTGCCGAGCTTTAAAAGCTTTTCATATATCAATTCGCGAAGTCTTTTTTTTACGGCGTTACTCGACAAGTAGCTCATCTTGCCTGATAGTTTTGTGCATATAAATCTTACTGAAATCGCAATTACTGATGTTACTATGACGAATACAGTCTGTTTATATGTCAAGTTTCCGTAGTATAGTGACTGTAAAAGGAGTGCTATTGCACCCATCATTGATATATTAGATATTAACGATATCCATTGTAAGATAACGTTAAGCGCTATATACTTTTTTGTTTCTTTAACTGTGTTAACTAATCGTTTATTTATCATATGTTTTGCTCCTATTTTATGGATAAATGTTTAAGTTTACAACTCAAAGTATATCAGTAGCTAAACTCATCTTCAAGTAAAGATGAAAGTATGCTAAAATATTTGTATTAAATAATATATCAATAAGTGCTAAATATCAGTGCTAAAGAAAGGACGTTTCAGTGTATTATCGTAGCCATTTAAAAGAAGTAATGAAAAAACTATTATTATCGATTTTGATATTTTTAATTATAATGGCAATCATGTTGTATCCAAGTGCGATTTATGCAGAGGAATCGTTAATAGATGTTGCGCGAGATAAGGGGCTTGAAATATCTGATGAATATGCCCCTAAAGCGAGTATAGTTACGGAGATTAGCACTGGGCAGATATTGTGGGCAGAGAATATAACTCTGCAATGGACTCCAGCGAGTATGTCAAAGGTGATGACCATACTATTGGCGTATGAAGCAATGGATGAGGGGCTATTTACGCTTGATACTGAAGTAGAAGTCGATGACAGATATTATGAAATTGGCTCCAAGTATCAGCTTAGCAATAACGATGTAATGCTGGGCTGCAGATATACCGTATCCGAATTGATAGATTTAATTGCCCTGCCGTCTTCTGCAGCAGCTACATATATGCTATTTGAATTGATCGAACCGGATATAGATAAATTCGTAGAAAAGATGAATAAAAGAGCACAGGAGCTTGGCATGGTAAATACTCAATACGTCAATCCCATAGGTGTTCCCAACGAGTTGCTCGAAGAGTTTGCACCGACATCGTCGGCGCCGGAACAAGATAACCTTACGAGCTGTCAAGATTATGCAGTGTTATGCAGTTATTTAATAACGAGATATCCAGAAGTATTATCTCATACCTCACAGGCGAGCAAGGTGATTCAGCAGGGAACCGAGTATGAGGAAGTGCTTTCTACACATAACAGATCATTGCCTGGATCTGACGCACCGTTTAACGGAGTTGACGGATTGAAGACAGGTTCGACAGGAACCGGTTACAACCATACGATAACGTGTGAGCAAGACGGCATGAGAGTTGTCGAGGTTATTATGGGTGTTGCGACATGGGGAGTAGAAAATGCGGAACTGAATAGGCACTTGATAGGAAATGCGTTATTGGAAGATGCATTTGCAAACTATGAATATCGTATAATCCTTGAGGCGGGAAAGTACAAAGTCGGACGCAAAACCGTTTTACTTGAAGACGATTTGTATGATTGTGTACCAAAAGACTGGGAGGAAGAATTCATATGGGATTTGGAAAACGGTACGGTAACGGCAGATTTACAACGCGAATATATTTCAGGATATAGTGCGCCCAAAGGCAATATTGAAGTTCTTTTTCCAATCGTACCTGTTCTAATCGGCATAGTAGCGATACTTGTAATATTGATACTGACATTTATAATCTATAAAAAACGTCAGCGAAGACGGCAAATGAGAATCAGTAGGAGCAGCCGAAGATACAGAAGATAGTAACCTGTAGCAATATTTAAAAATACTTTGAATTATGGTGAGTTATAGGACAAAAAGTGTTGATAAAAACCGCTATCATCGTTGTTAATTCAATGGTGATAGCGGTTTTAAGTTTTTTAAAAGAAGATAAAGGGTGGACAAAAAGTGTTGATAAAAACTGGCTAATCCCTTGAAATTTCAATCGCAAAATGTGGTATATCTTCCTTGAAATATGGATTTATTGGAGGAAGGTATTATGAAACAGGTAAACTGTCCTTTTTGTGGAATAAAATGCGTTAAAAATGGTAAAACAAAATCGGGTACTCAAAGATGGCTATGCAATACTTGTAAGCTCTCATTTACTCAAAATATAGATAATGATACCAAGCAATTAAAATTGTTTCTAAATTGGTTATTCAGCAAAGATGTTCAAAGTCAAATGCCGGGTGGAGGAAGAACTTTCAGAAGAAAGACCTCAAAGTTTTGGGATATTTGGCCTATGCCGCCAAAGATTGAAGAATCAAAAGATGTGCTGTTTTTAGATGGTATTTATCTCTCACGTAAAGCTTGTATTTTAATATGCTGTGATAAGGAGCACGTTTTAGGCTGGTACTTATGTAGATATGAGCACTCTAAAGCCTGGGAAGCTTTAATGAACCGCATTGCAGAGCCTAAAGTTGTTGTCTCTGATGGTGGTAAAGGTTTTAAAAAAGCACTTAAGCGAAAATGGGCTAATGCAAGTCATCAAAGGTGTGTATTTCATATATTTTCACAGGTAAAAAGATATACAACAAACAGACCAAATACTTTAGCTGGATTTGAACTGTATACGTTAGCTAAAGATCTATTTAAAGTAAAAACCATTGATGATTCAAGGGTTTGGGTGGATAGATTTACAGGGTGGGTGTCAAAGCATAAAGAGTTTTTAAGCCAGATGACATACGATGATACCGGTAAAGCAAGACCGACCCATGAAAGATTGATAAAGGCTGAAAAATCACTCATTAAGCTCCTTAAAGAAAATACCTTGTTTACATATCTTGATGAAGAAATGAGAAAAGAATTTGAAATACCTTCTACTAATAATCGTATTGAAGGAGGAGTAAATTCACCCCTTAGAGAAATGCTTCGTAACCATAGAGGGCTTTCAATTGAAAGAAGGATAAAAGCGGTTTATTGGTGGTGCTACATGCACTCACCGAAACCGCTTTCTGTATCTGAAATATTAAAAACAATGCCTACAGACAAAAGCATACCATCTTGGGGTGATGCTGTTGCCTGGAGCGAACTTCATCATTACGATAAATATCCTATTTATTGGGATTAGCCATCAACACTTTTTGTCCTATAAGCCAATATAAATCTATAACCCAAACAAACCTCGCGTGTTACGCGGGGTTTTCCTTTACCAATAAAAATGAGGATGAGCGTTTAGCTTTTATAGCTTTACGCCCTCAAAATTTTAATTTGCCTTTATAGCAGCAATGCTATATTTGTTTGAGAAATTGATGTAATTCTTCTGATATTCAGAGCTTGCAATCTTATTATGGTGCATTGATTCGTATTCAGTGTGGTCAGTCATACCTATTCCGATTATACCCCATGCTATGTTAGAGCAATGATCGGATACTCTTTCCAGAGATGTAAGCATATCGGACCATATGAATCCCGCTTCAATCGTGCATAAGCCTTTTTGCAGCCTGATGATATGATTCGTCCTAAGCTGATCCTTAAGATTATCTATGACCTGTTCAAGAGGTCCTACGGCATGTGCCTTTTCGTAATCGTTATTGATAAAAGCTTCGTAAGATATATCAAGGATTTCCGCGACGGCAGCAGACATTACTTTTAGTTCTTCGTCAGCTGCATCGGTAAAGCTGATTTTTTTAGCTTTCTTTTCTTCCGCAGCAACCAGTATATTAACGGCATGGTCTGCGATTCTTTCGTAGTCGCCTATGAGTTTTAAGAGCTCTGCAGCTTCAGCACTATCGTGGTCAGAAATCTGTAGACTGCTCAATCTTACGAGATATGTGCCGAGTTCGTCTTCGAGTTTATCGGTTTTATCCTCGGTACTTCTTATCAAATCCGAAACTTTTTTAGTAGGATCATAAATTGAGTTCATGCTTTGTTTTAAAGCATTTATAGATTTTTTTGCCATACCCATCGTTGCATTTCTGCAAACTTCAAGAGCTATAGGTGGTGTTGAAAGTAGACGATCATCGAGTAATTCCTTAGCTTCTTTTTGGTCAGAATCTTTGATTACCGCATGCGCCATCTTGTCAAGAAGTCCTGCCATAGGTAATAACATAAGTGTGCAGAATAAATTGAATGCAGTATGAACGATTGCTATATCTGCAAGAGTCGCAGTTGAGTTTAGAATCGTTGGCATTACAGTTATTCTTACTATCCAGTAAATGGTAAGTGCTGTTACGGTACCTATTAAATTAAAGGCCAAATGTATGAAGGCCGCGCGCTTTGCGTTTTTATTTGCTCCTATACTTGAGAGCAGCGCAGTAACGCATGTACCTATATTTTGTCCCATAATTATCGGTATGCTTGCACCGACGGTAACTTGACCGGTAGACGCTAAAGCCTGTAGTATACCGACCGAAGCTGATGATGATTGTAAAACTGCGGTCAATACGGCTCCTGCCAATACACCTAAAAGAGGATTTTGGAATAGAAGTAGCATATTCTTAAATTCTTCTACATCCCTTAATCCTGAAACGGCATGTGACATAGTTTGCATACCAAACATTAAGGTAGCGAAACCCAAGAAGATAAGCCCTGTATCCTTTTTTTTACTGTTGGAGAGGAATAGATAGAAGATTATTCCCAAGAATGCAAATATTGGAGAGAAAGAAGATGGCTTTAACATTTTAATAAACATGTTATCGCCTGAAAGTCCACTTAGACTTAAGATCCATGCTGTTACGGTAGTTCCGATGTTAGCACCCATAATAATGTGTATGGATTGTCTTAAAGTCATGAGTCCCGAGTTTACGAATCCTACGACCATTACCGTAGTCGCTGATGAGCTTTGGACTATTGCGGTAACAACTATACCGGTCAATAAGCCTTTGATTTTGCTCGATGTCAGCTTTTCCAATATCGTCCTGAGCCTATCCCCTGCTTTTCGCTCAAGGGCTTGCCCCATGACACTCATTCCGAAGAGAAATATTGATAATCCCCCAATGAGCGTTAAAAAGTTGTAAATGTTCAATTAAACCTCCTTTTCTTATGAACTAATACTAACAATAGGAGTATACAATACAATCAAGGGAAGTATCAAGGGAAAGCGCTTTTTTTGTTAGAAAATATTTTCCCATTTTTTGCGTTCTGTTTTTTTTATACAATTTGAAGTGAATATACGCTCGCCTAACGCGCCTTTACAACGAATCGGTTCATGATGTATAATCGACGTAAATAGATTGAAAATATGACGATTAGGTCGTTTGATTCGGGGAGTATTTATGGAAGACAAATATTACAGCAAGTATATAAGGGTATTAGAGGAAGAATTGTTGCCGGCAATGGGCTGCACTGAACCAATCGCAGTTGCATATGCGGGGGCACTTGCAAGAAAAACTCTCGGTGAAATTCCGGAAAAGATACTCCTTGAAGTTAGCGGTAATATAATCAAAAATGTCAAGAGTGTAATAGTCCCAAATACAGGAGGAAGAAAGGGGCTTGAAACTGCCGTTTTAGCGGGCGCATGTCTGGGTGATTCGGATAAGGAATTGGAAGTTATAGCAGACGTTACGGAAGAACAGACAGACGAACTGCAAGCATTTATAGACTCGATAGAAGTAGAAGTGAAGGGTTTAGAAGACGATTCGACTTTTGATATACATGTCACTGTTTACTCTGAAAAAAATAAGGCATTTGTTAGGATTTACGGCAAGCATACCAATGTAGTAAGCATAAAGAAAAATTCAAAGAAAATCCTTGAAGTCCCGATTCAGGAGGAAGTAGCTACGCAAAGCGACAGAGAATGGATGAGCGTTAAAGGTATTTACGAGTTTGCTACTTCAGTTGATATTGAAACGGTAAGACCTATGTTAGAGCGCCAAATAATTTACAATATGAGTATCGCCGAAGAAGGACTAACGCGTGATTACGGTGCGAGAATAGGTAAAATCTTATTATCCGCATATGGAGATAACGTTCAGAACAAAGCAAAAGCGTGGGCTGCTGCAGGATCCGATGCACGTATGAACGGTTCTGAGCTGCCGGTAATAATAAACTCAGGTAGCGGAAACCAGGGGATAACCGCTTCCGTACCCGTAATAATATATGCAAAAGAACAGGGCGCTGATGAAGAAACGTTGCTTAGAGCTTTGATAATTTCAAATCTCGTTACAATACATCTCAAAACCGGAATTGGAAGATTATCCGCATATTGTGGAGCTACGAGTGCCGGAGCCGGAGCCGGAGCCGGGGTATGTTTTCTGCGCGGAGGGAAACTTGAAGAAATAGAAAGTACTATAGTGAATGCGCTTGCTATAAACTCAGGGGTCATATGCGATGGAGCAAAGGCAAGTTGTGCAGCTAAGATTGCATCATCAGTCGAGGCAGGGCTTTTGGGAATGCAGATGTATGAAAATAAAAGCAAGTTTAGCGGAGGCGACGGTATTGTCTTAAACGGTGTTGAAAATACTATAAAAGCCGTCGGAAGTTTGGCTCGCGACGGCATGAAATGTACCGATAAAAAAATTATTGAGATTATGCTTTCAAACTCTTCAAAGTGATATACCTCGGAAGGTTAAATAGCTTTAAGCTATGATTTCGAAGACTTTTTCGTAAATCTCTCTTGAGAGAGCTTCTGCCTTTAAAACGATTTCTTCACCGCGACGTCGATAAGATGCTGCGGTTTCTTTATCTTTTAAGCTCCCTATGTTTATTACAACATTAAGCCAAGCATTTTTAACTGCTGAATTCAGTGAAATCGCAGCAACGCCTATATCGCTTGCAGCACTTTCGTTAAAGCAATCAAGCTGGGCTGATAGTGTTTGAAGCCCTGAAAAGGCAAGCTCCATAATTGAAAACGGAGATTCTGTGCAGGCGAGCAGTCCCTTTTGGATTTTCTCTGAACGAATCTTCTTTTCTTCGTCGCTACCTTTAGGCATAGAAAAAGCCTCACTGACTTTCATAAAAGATTCCGTGTCTTTGTCGATAGCGCCAAGCAATTGATTTGTAAGCGTATGCATCGTTTCCTGTATCTCTGATGTAGCATCTGAGCAAGAAGCGTACTTATCTTTGCCTAAAGTCAAAGCGCAGACCATGGACGAAAGTGAAGTCCCAAGAACGCCTTCGAGTGCAGCCACGCTTCCGCCACCCGGAGCAGGCGCAGATGAGGATAACACTTCGGAGAACTCCTTTAAGTTCATTTCGACTAATTTTAAATTTTCTTTTTTATTTTCAGACATTCTAAACTCCTATTATTTTACGAGATGATATTCCATAACCTGTTTGTTGCAATCGAAGTTTTCGATTTTTAAGTAGTGGTCAGCACAGTCTATAAGTGCTTTTGCAGGAACCAATCCTACTACTTCACTGCCTATTATGTTTACGCCGTAGCGATTGGCGAGCATTTTAATCATCTCAAATGCATAATAGAGAGGTGTTCCTTCATAGTTGACCATGTTCATCGAAACTTGAGCGATGTTTCTGTCGTCAAGCATTATACCTATGGCCTTACAATATTTAAATCCGCCTGAAGATCCTCTTATCTGTTTTGCTATTTTATCTGCAATGGAAAGATCGTCGGTATCTAAATTTACATTGAATGCTACCAAAGGCATACGAGCCCCTACAGCCGTCACTCCCGCAGTAGGATGAATTGACGTTCCGCCATAGTCCGGCGTCCATTCTTCTTGCTTTATCTTATCTCCCATTTCTTCGAACTGACCTTTTCTTATCTTAGCAAGGTTTGTTCGATTTGGAGATGTTGCAGAATCCTCATACAGGAAAGTCGGAACTTTAAGCTCGTTTGATATGCGTTGTGCCACGTTTTTAGATATTTCAATGCATTCTTCGACCGTCATGTCCATAGTAGGAACAAAAGGTATTACGTCCGTTGCTCCCATGCGAGGGTGTTGACCTACGTGTTTAGTCATATCTATCGTTTCTGTTGCTTTTTTACACAAAAGAAACGAAACTTCTTCTATCGACTTTGGACTTCCAACCATGGTAAAAACGCAGCGATTGTGACTCCCGTCTGACTGTACATCTAAAAGAGTACAACCTTTAACTCCTTCCGCTACATCTACCAGCCCTTGAAAAACAGCGGGGTCTTGCTCTTTGCTCACGCTGAAATTAGGTATACATTCAACTAATTTAGCCATTTTTTTTCTCCTATCTTTAAATATGATTTAAATAAAACTTTTAATAAATTTGATATAACTTTAATTCTCAAAGTATTTCTAACGTGTCTTATACGCTTTTAACTTCTACACCATTCTTTATGACGGATTTTACTAGATTGCTACCCATTCTGTAACATATATAGTTTAAATCAGGTGAATCCCATATTACGAAATCTGCACGCTTGCCTATTTCTATCGTTCCCACATCTTCGCTTCGATTTATTGCAGCTGCTGCATTCAAAGTTACAGATGTCAATATTTGTTCGGGCGTTAATTTGTAACGCAATGCTCCCAAGTTAATAGCAAGCTGTATGTTATTGTTCGGGCATGACCCCGGATTGAAATCTGTAGCTATAGCAATTGGAACGCCTTTTTCAAGCATTTTCTTCGCCGGAGCAAAAGATGCACCGAGGTAAAGGCTCGTCAATGGTAAAAGGCATGCAATCGTGGAGCCTGATTTTAAATTTGATATGCCTTCTTCATCGCATACGATTAAGTGCTCCGCTGAAATCGCTTTTAAATCGCGTGCGACTGCCGTCCCTCCTATGGATTCTATTTCGTCTGAATGAATTTTAGGAATTAGGCCGATATCTTTTGCAGAGGAAAGTATTTTAAATGATTCTTCTGCAGTGAAAACTCCTTTTTCGCAGAATACATCACAAAATTCAGCGAGTCCGTTTGCTGCTATTTCAGGAATCATCTTTTGGCATATAAAATCTATGTATTCGTTTCGATTTTCTTTATATTCCGGAGGCACAGCATGAGCACCCATGTATGTAGGAACGATATCGATGTAATGAATGTCGTTCAAATCCTTTATTACGGACAATTGTTTGATTTCCGTATCGTGATTGAGCCCATATCCGCTTTTAGCCTCACAAGTAGTGACTCCAAACGATAACATTTCGTCCAAAACGGAAAGCGTTTTTCCCTTGAGCTCATCGTAAGAAGAATTGCGCGTCGATGAGACGCTTGAAAGGATTCCACCGCCTTTTGCTAAAATATCGAGGTAAGCAACGCCTTTAAGTTTAAGCGCAAGTTCATTTTGTCTCCAACCACCGAATACCAAATGCGTATGTGCGTCGATAAGACCGGGAGTTACGAGAGCGTTTTTTGCATCTATAACTCGGATATCTTCTTCCAAAGTGTTAAATGCCTCAATGTTGTGTGAGACGCCATCTCCTCTTATTGCTTCTATACGACCGTTTTTAGACAGCACTTCTGCACTGTTTATAATTCGTATGTCACCTTGCTCGCTACCTCCCTTGGCTGAATTTCCGACGGGAGTTGCAAGCACACCTATATTTTTAATTAAAAGATTTCCGTTGAGTTTTTTCATGTTAAATATCCTTTGAACAACTGACGAAGAACTGATTACTCTTCTGATGAATGCAGCGCATTTGATATCATATCATCGTCTGCGACCTCAGGGATAGTAATGCAATCTTGCCCTTTATAGAGCTCGTTATATTCGCTTGCGGTTGATATAGCGTTTTCATTTCTCGCCCATGCGCGCCTTGCGACACCTACCATGGTATCCCAAGGAATTGACATTTTAAGGATTTCATCAACTCTATCTGATCCATCTAACACCATTCCAAATCCACCGTTTATGGCTTTGCCTATTCCGGTTCCTCCTCCATTATGAAGTGCAATTAAACTCATCCCTCTTGCTGCATTTCCGGCATAGCAATGAGTTGCCATTTCTGCCATTATATTGGAGCCGTCTTTTATGTTCGATGTTTCTCGGAAAGGAGAGTCGGTGCCGCCGGTATCGTGGTGATCCCTGCCGAGCATTACCGGCCCTATATCGCCGTTTCTAACCATTTCGTTGAATTTTAGTGCGATATTCATTCTGCCGAGTGCATCTTGGTAAAGAATTCTGCACTGTGTACCTACGACCAGCTTATTTTTCTTCGCATCTCTGACCCAAATATAATTGTCGTAATCTTGATATCTACGGTTATGTGCTTTAATGTACTCTGCGGATGCCAAATCCGTTTTGTCGAGATCATCAGGATTTCTTGAAAGACAGCACCAGCGGAAAGGTCCGTAGCCATAGTCGAACAGACAAGGACCAAGAATATCCTCGACGTATGAAGGGAAGACAAATCCGTCCAAGTCGTTTACGCCATTCTTGCATATGGATTTAACGCCTGCGTCAAATACAGCCTTCAGAAAACTGTTTCCATAGTCGAAGAAGTAAGTACCGCGTTCGTGGAACTTACATATCATTTCGTAGTGATGTTTAAGTGTTGCGTCGACGAGCTTCTTGAATTCAGAAGGATTTTTATCGAGCATCTCGGTTCTCTGATCGAAAGTAAGTTGTTGAGGGCAATATCCACCGTCATAAGGAACGTGGCACGATGTTTGATCGCTCATGAGATCGACAGGCACATTTTTTTCGTATAGGAATTCAAGTAAGTCTACGATATTTCCGTGGTATGCTATGGCGCAAGGCGTTTTATCCTTTAAGTGCTTTTGTGCCATTTCAAGAACTTCGTCAAGTGAACTGCTTTCCTCGCTTACCCAACCTTGCTCGTAGCGTGTATTTATTCTTGATTTATCGACTTCAGCTATGATAGAAACGGCGCCGGCAATTTCTGCGGCTTTACCTTGAGCACCGCTCATTCCGCCTAATCCTGCCGATACGAATAATTTACCTGATAAGTTTTCACTTTCTGAAAGTCCAAGTTTAAGTCGACCTGCGTTTAGAAGCGTGTTGAATGTTCCGTGAACTATGCCTTGAGGCCCTATATACATCCAACCTCCAGCGGTCATTTGTCCGTAGTTTGCGACTCCGAGTGCAGCGGCTCTGTTAAAGTTCTTTTGATCGTCAAAGCCGCCAACCATTAGTCCGTTGCTTATTATGCAGCGCGGCGCCAGTTTATGTGAATGAAATAAACCGAGAGGATGCCCCGACATTACTACGAGAGTTTGTTCGTCTGTCATCTCTTCCAAGTATTTTTTGATAAGCCTATACTGCATCCAGTTTTGGCACACTTGCCCGGTCTCCCCATAAGTGACCAACTCGTATGGATAAAGTGCGACGTCAAAATCTAAGTTATTGTCTATCATAACCTGAAACGCTTTGGCTTCTATGCAGTTACCTTTGTATTCATCTATCGGTTTGCCGCTCAAAGCCCCTTGTGGACGAAATCTATATCCGTATATGCGACCGTGTTCGCTCAATTCCTGTGCGAATTCTTTTGCCATGACTTCGTGGTGTTCTTTAGGAATATAACGAAGAGCATTTTTAATTGCAAGAATCTTATCTGCCTCTGTTAGCTCCGACTCTCTCTTTGGGGCTCGTCTGCGATTCTTTTCAAATTCCGGATATTCCGGCAATTCATGACCCAAAGTGAAAGTTACAGTTTTGTTGAAGGAATTATTCATAATATCTCCTTTCCGTCAATTTTAAAACTTGGTTTATACAATCATGACGATTATTCGAAGTCCGGTATTATCTGTTTAACTATATCTGAAAGCTCCGTACTGCGTACAAGAGATTCGACGACTTTTATATCGTTTGCTATTTCGCGGTCCTCGCTCATAAAGGAAACTTCTTTACGGACTCTTTTGTAAATGGCATCACATACAGGAGAAAGACCTTTGTCATCTCCGGTTCTTCTTATATCTATGGCCTGACAAGCGGTTAGCAATTCGTAGGCTAAGACTGAACGAGTATTTTCAAGTATTGTCGTTGCTTTTCGGGCTGCCGTCGTACCCATTGATACGAAATCTTCCTGATTGGCTGATGAAGGGATTGAGTCGACGCTTGCAGGGTGTGCGAGAATCTTGTTCTCCGATACCATGGACGCTGCCGTGTACTGTACTATCATGAACCCACTGTTTATTCCACCGTCAGTCGTTAAGAACGGAGTTAAGCCGTTTGAAAGCTTTGCGTTGACCATTCTTTCAATCCTGCGTTCTGATATGTTTCCAATTTCAGAGCAGGCGATTCCAAGAAAGTCAAACGGTAAAGCCATTGGTTCGCCATGAAAGTTTCCTCCTGAAATTACGGCTTCGTCCTCGGAGAAAAGAAGCGGATTATCGGTAACCGCATTCAGTTCTATGTCAATTTTACTTTTTACATATTCTAACGTATCTCTTACTGCTCCGTGTACTTGCGGTATGCAGCGAAGGGCATATGCGTCTTGAACGCGTAGTCCTTGAGATTCCTGTATGAGTTTAGACTCAGCCGTTAGAGTTCTAATGTTTTTGGCAACGTGTATTTGTCCTTTATGACCTCTTGCAACGTGCATGCGTTCTTGGAACGCGTCCAGTTGTCCGGTAAGTGCTGAAAGCGTTAAAGCGCTTATTATATCTGCAAGTTTTGCAGCTTCAAGAGTATCGTACAAGTTCAAAGCTCCGACGCTAGTCATGGCACACGTTCCGTTTGTAATTCCAAGTCCTTCCTTTGAAACCAGTGTTTCAAGTGTCTTTATCTCTGCGCGCGCCATCGCTTCTTGTCCTGAGAGAAGCGAACCTTCATAGAAGGCCTGACCTTTTCCAAGAAGCACAAGCCCCATATGAGATAGCGGAGCCAAGTCTCCTGACGCTCCGAGCGAACCCTTTTGTGGAATAAATGGAACTACATTTTTGTTGAGCATTTTTATCAACATTTCGACGAGAACGGGTCTAACGCCGCTGAGCCCTACGCTAAGCGCATTGGCTCTAAGCAACATCATTCCCCTGACTTGCTCCTGTGTGTACGGCTCTCCTGTTCCCGTGCAGTGGCTCAATACTAAATTTGTCGACAGCTTATTTGAAAGCTCATCTGCGACGGCAACCGTTGCAAAGTCGCCAAATCCTGTTGTTATACCGTATGCCACTCTGTTTTCAGATGAGATTTTTTCTACCAAATCTCTTGATTTTTTCATCGCATCAAGTGCATTTTCCGATAGCTCAACTTTTGCATTATACCTTGATACTGCTATAAATTGTTCCAATGATAGACTGTGCCCGTCTATCTTCACTGAATGAATCTGTTTAATGTTTTTCATAGATTAAGTCCTTACCTAAATAATAATTAAAAAATATAAATTTATAAATTGACGTACTATACGTACGTTAAAAATAACAGGTTATTACGTTTATTACAGAGTGCTATCGTTTAGGTCTGTAGAAAAAGCCTTCAAGCTGTTCGGTTCTAAGACTGTTTATAAATGCGTTAGGATCGACCTCTCTTACGGTTTTTATAACCTTTGACACCTCGTCGCTGCTAACGACCGAATACAACATTTTCCGCGGAGCGCCTTTATAGCAACCTTCTCCCCTAAACAAAGTAGCGTCGTGGTTTGTTAGATTCTTAATGTGCTGATATACTTCGTCATTGTGCTCTGTTACTATGAGCAAAGTGTGTTTTCTATATCGCTTGTAAAGAGTTGTCAGGATTTGAGTTCCTACGTATTGAAAGATTACTGAATAAAGTGCTTTATCGAACCCGAAAAGTACGCCGGCAATAACGAGTATAATTACGTTGCCGATTAAGATATAGTTCCAAGCGTCAATCCCTTTTTTCTCTGAAAGATATATTGAGAAAAAGTCAACTCCGCCGGCACTTGCGCCTGAAAGCAGACACACTACCGCCGCAAGACCGTTCAATATACCACCAAATACCGAAATTAAGAGTATGTCGGACGTTATAGGAATGTATGGCATAGCATCTGCAATCAATGATAAAATTATGGTCGCATAAAGTGAATAAAATGTAAATTTCTTGCCGATATACCTAAATCCTATATATACAGCAGGTAGATTTAAAATAACGTAAACCGGAGTAAAAGGCATTCTCAGGTTAGCGTATTCCGCAAAACATCTCTGTATTAAAACGGCAGCACCTGAAACACCACTGGGTAAGAGTTCCCCGGCCATTACGAACGATTTAAGATTGAAGGCAAACATCACAGAGCCTATTGTAAGCAAAGCAATTGCTCTTATTTCTCTACTCAATGTTTTTTTTACTTTGTGCTTCATACTTTATCCTCAAACTTTCAAGTAAAGTTATCTCAATAAATATTTTACAATACAAAATCACCAAAAAGCAATAAGAATAATGGTGTGGGGAATGTTGTATTCTATTGTAATCGTAATGAATAAATAGTCGTTAAACTTCTATACGTCTAAAGTTTGTCTTTTTGTTTTAATCCACGAAACCATTTCGGGCAATGTCTCTGAAATTGAACGAGGCTTGTAATTTAACTTTTGTGAAGCCCTCTTGTGAGAAAAATTTGCGTTGCTGCGCAGTGTATACGCTGAATATGGTGTGAGGAACATAGGTTTTTTGTTTGTGCGACTCGCTAATTCGCAAAACGGGGCAATCATTCGTATAAGCGGGTGCGATAACTTGCATGCTATCTTTTTTCCTCCCGATATTGATTGTACTGATGAAAGTATTTCGTCTATGCTATAAAATGAATTGGATAGAATATAACACTCGCCCTTTTCTCCCTTTTGAGAGCAAGCAATTATTCCGTTAGCGACGTCGCGCACGTCTACAAAATCGTATCCTCCTGAGACGCTACACTTTAATTTGCCGTTTATGTAAGATGATATAGCGTTAGTAATATTCCCGGTTCGAATATCGTTAGGGCCTATAATTCCGGACGGATGAACTATACTTACGTCTAAACCGACTTTTGCCATATGGATAGCGTATGAAGTCGCTTCGGCTTTCGTTTTTGCGTAGTGCCCTATTACGTTTTCAGGAGAAAAATCGTTACACTCCGATATCTGCTCACCAATTGGAAGCTCGGGAATTGCATGGACGGAACTTACGTATATAGTTTTTTGAATTCCTGCCTCAAGCGCTCTGTTAAGTATGTTTTTCGTTCCGTTAACATTCACTTTTCTTAATATATCAGTATTTTTGGAGGCTATGGATACTATGCTTGCACAGTGTATTAGGCAAGCTCTATTAAGATTTCCACGGAAAAACTCGGACAGCGAAGGACCGTCATCTACGCGACCGTAAACGATACTAACCTCTTTAGGCAAGTATTTTGAAAGGGGGTCTCCCGGCAAGACTAGAGCTCGTATCTCAGGATATACACCGAAATCATCGTCTGTGTTTCTTGCCAATATATTTTTTATTAAATTGTTGCCCAAAAATCCCGTCGCTCCAGTTATCAAGTATTTATCGTAAATCATACTCGGCTCCTAAATAATTGAGCTATAACGTTAATCTTACAAATATTATACAACCGCAAGTCATCATTTGCAATAATGGTTTAAAGTGATAAAGCGTAATTCGAAGCTAACAAGCGTATTCGATTTAGTTTCAGGAAGCTTGATATACGGGGGATATATGCTATAATATCTTTGTATTTAATGAAAGGAGAATTTAATGGGAATATTGATTATTTTTCCGGTACTTTTTATCTTAGTCATAGTTGTGCTTGCTCTGTGTCTAAGGATAGTGCCTCAGGAACAAACTTATGTAATAGAATTTTTGGGAAGGTATAAGACTACGTGGGAGGCGGGTCTTCATATAAAAATACCGTTCTTTGAGCGTATCGTAAGAAAGATATCATTAAAGGAACAAGTTTTGGATTTCCCTCCACAACCCGTAATAACAAAGGATAACGTATCAGTCAGCATAGACTCGGTAGTGTTTGCAAAGGTTTTCAATCCGAGATTATATACGTATGGTGCGGAAAAACCTATTGCCGGATTACAAAATTTATCGGCAACTACGCTTAGAAATATAATAGGAAGCATGGAGCTGGATCAAACCTTGACTTCAAGGGATAAGATAAATAGCCAGCTGGAAGTGATACTTGATCAGGCAACTGATGATTGGGGAATTAAGGTCACAAGAGTTGAACTTAAGAACATAACTCCACCGAGAGAAATAGAAGAAGTTATGACAAAACAGATGAGGGCTGAACGTGAAAGACGTCAGACCGTGCTTGAGGCGCAGGCGCACCAGGAAGCTGTAGTGTCAAGGGCAAGAGGCGATAAGGAAGCTAAGGTTCTCGCCGCAGAAGCGGAGAAAGAGGCAAAGATAGCAATAGCAATGGGGCAGGCCAAGTCCATAGAACTCATATATGAAGCTGAAGCTACGGGTATCAAGAAATTGAGAGAAGCAAATATCAATGATTCAGTGTTAAAATATAAGGGATTGGATTCCCTAAAACACGTTGCAAACGGTAGGGCCACGAAGATATACATGCCTTCGGATATAACGGAGCTCGTATCAAAAGTCGGAGTGGTCGGTGAGGCGCTTGGCGTCGGAGATGCTACATCAATAGATCGTAGCGCACCACCAGCTAAACCGATTGAAGAGGATCCATGCATAGACGAGTTTACTTCAGAAGGCGGACGTGTTGCTTCCGAAACGACGAGAAGAATAAAGCGAAGCGTGGAGAAGTAAAACATATAAGGTAATAATGAGTTGACAAAATCGCCGGAACAACGCCGGCGATTTGCTATCGTTTATATGAGATTAAACTAACTCAATTAAGAGTTTCATATATTAGTCTATTGTAAAACCATAAATATCCGAATATTTTTTCTTTAGGTAGTCTACATAACTTTTTGCACTGAACTCGCCGTCGAGAGCTTTTGTGAGAAGTGTGTTTGGAGAGTAAAGCCTTCCGTATTTCCAAATGTTTTCGTTGTTCCACTCGTTAATAGGTGCAAAGTTTCCACTTTCGATACACCCTTTAACATCGACGGATTGACTCATCTTTTCAAGCAACTGCGCACCGTATGCTGAGCCGAGCGCATATGATGGAAAATATCCTATAGCTCCACCTGACCAGTGAGTATCTTGAAGAACTCCGTTCTTGTCATCAGGGACATCTACTCCCAAGTATTCCTTGTACAGCTTATTCCATTCGCTCGGCAGATCGTGAACATCAAGCTCTCCGGACATTACACGTTTTTCCAATTCGTAGCGAACCATTATATGTAAGCAGTATGTTACTTCGTCTGCCTCAGTTCTTATGAGAGAAGGTCTTGACAGATTTATTGCTTTATAGACTTCATCTACAGTTTTATCCTTGAGCTGTTCAGGGAAAAGTTCCTTAAGTTTAGGCAAGATGAGGGTAATAAACTCCTTACTTCGGCCTAAAAGATTTTCATAAAATCTGCTTTGACTTTCGTGTATCCCCATTGAGACACCACCGTCTAAAACTGTATACGCCAGGTCATCTTCTGAGTGCAAGTCATAAAGAGCATGACCGCCTTCGTGGACTACGCTGTATAATGAGGAAGCAAGAAAATCCTCTTGATAATTCGTCGTTATGCGAACATCATGGTGAGACCCTAAGCTTTCAGTGAATGGATGTTCTGTAACGCCGAGTCCACAGTGATCTAAATCTATCCCCATAGTCTTCATAAGGTAATATGCCAATTCTTCCTGCTTCGCTTTATCAAAATGACCATGAAGAAATGAATCGTCAACTTGTTGTGCATTAGAAATCTTTGCTATGAGTGGAACGAGTTCATTTTTAAGTTCGTTAAAGAATGAGTCGCAATATTCTTTGCTCGCACCTTCCTCAAATTCATTGAGCCAATAGTCGTAAGGGTCTTTATCGGGCTCGCAGTATTTTGCAAAGCGGCGATTAGTTTCGAATATATCTTTTAGATACGGTTCAAACATTTCGAAATCATCGGCTTCTTTAGCTTTATGCCAAATGGCTTCTGCTTTAACGCGAAGCTCTTGGTATGCAATGTACTCATCGATAGGGATTTTTTTCATGAAGTTCAAATCTTTTAACATTAAGAACACCATTCTGCGTTCTTTTTCCGTTAGCTCTTCCTTTTTTGAATCGAGAAATTCTAAGAGCTCAACAGTTTCCTCCCCTGTCATAAGCTTGTAAAGCTCTTCATTTAAAATACCCATAGAGTGAGCTCTATTACTACTCGTTTCCTTTGGTGCAACCGTTGCTGCATCATAATAGATACTTCCGAGAGCGTGTGTATATGCGCTTGCTTTTGCTTGAAGCGCCATCATTTTTTCTTTAGCTTGTTTAATATCCATCTTGCCCCTTTCTAAATTTGGTAAATATCAAGTATAACTACGTATATTATGCCCTTGATTATGAGTATGACTCATATTTAGGGTTGTTTTTTCTTTATGCTCTTGATGCTCTTGGAGGTTATCCTCATGTAGTAAAATCATCTGTTCTGAGAATATCGCTATTGATTTTTCGATAAAACATCTTTTGAATCGTATCAAACTCGGTTGTTTCGCTTAAAATCCACATGAGTTTAGTGACCGTAGCTTCTATTGTCATATCGTAAGACTGAAGTACGTTGTATTTTTTCATTGCCAGCGCTCCCACTTCATAAGTTGATGCATCGCTTCCTTCGTGCATGACCTGTGTGGATAGTACTATCAATTTACCTTTTTTAGTCAGTGAGTCCAACTCTTGCAGTAGATTTACTTTGTCTGAAAAAGGAACTCCGCCGACGCCGTAACTTTCTATTACTATTGCAGAGTAATGGTCTCCCAGATAACGAAGGATATCAGGCTTAATGCCGGGTATCAGTTTTAGAAGAAATACACCTTCGCTTAAATCACTATAGAATTTTACGGGTTCTGATTTATCGTTTGTCATGTATGTGAAAACTCTACCGTCATCTATCGATGCGGCTATGGGATAATTTATGCTTTCAAATGCTGAAAAACTTTTGGATCTGACTTTACGGGCACGTGTCCCTAAGATAGCAATTCCTCCAAACACTACGAATACCCCCCCCAGCTTGCTTTTGCGAGCAAAGTCTATGCTGTCGATTAAATTTTTGCGAGCGTCTGTAAATGATGAAGAAATCGGCTTTTGGGAGCCTGTAATAATAACGGGTTTATCCGGATTTTGTATTAGATAAGATAGAACGGCTGCCGTGTAGGCCATTGTGTCTGTTCCGTGAGTGATTATAAATGCATCAAATGAATTATAGTTTTCACGTATTTTTTCGGTGAGCTTAATCCAGTGAGATTGATTCATATTCGTGCTGTCTATATTAAAAAGTTGACAAGACTGAATTGAACATTTGCCTTTAATCGATGGTATATACTCTATGAGATGTTCTGCCGATTCCGCCGGAACGAGTCCGTTTTCCGTTTCAACTGAGGCGATTGTTCCGCCGGTTGCAATCAATAGAATTTTAAACATAAAATCATTAAACTCCTATGGTTCATAGCTGAATTTACCATATACAAGTATATAGTACCGAAAGGCTTTTCGTCAATTACCTTTAAACCTTGCTAATGACGCAGTTGTATATTAAAATATTCATATGTGAGTGCGGTGCAAAAATAATTAAAATATCCGATTTATGTATAAAGATTATGTTGGATAAACGAGTGTTTTAAAGAAATGAAAGGAATTCATTCAGGAGGTGCAAATATGGCTTTCATAGAGAAGTTAAACGAAGTTGCAAAGAATATTGGTGATAAGACAAATGATGCCATCGAAAAGAATAAGTTGAATGGCAAAATTGCAGACGAAGAGAAAACCATCAAGGCTCTTAAGTATGAGGTCGGAGAGTTTTACTATTCTAAGCATTTGGAAGGGCTTGAAATTGAACCTGACATCAGTGAGACCATAGAGAAGATAGACAAGAGCAATCAAACTATCGCGGAACTCAAAGAACAGATTGAGACAATAGAACGTGAGGCAGAAGAAAAGATACGTCAAGCTGAAGAAGCTAAGGCTCGTGCCGAAGAAGAGGCGAGGTTGAAAGCTGAAGAAGAAGCTAAAGCTAAAGCACAAGTTGAGGAAGAGGCTAAAGCGAAAGTGCAGGCTGCAGAAGAAGCTAAAGCACAAGCTGAGGATAATGCGCAGGCTATTGTCAAAAACGCAGAAGCACAGGTTGCAGAAGCTGAGAAGCAAAATACTATGGCGCCACCTCAACCGATTATCATGGAACCGGTTGTTATGAATTCTGGAGTGGAAAATGTAGCATCTAACGATGGTAGCGGTATAGTTTGCCAATCTTGTGGCAATAAAAACGAATCGGCGGCTAAGTTTTGCGGTGAGTGTGGAAGCAAATTGGAACCCGTGCAGGAGCATATATGCAAGTCGTGTGGCTCACATCTGCCTAAAGGTGCCAAATTCTGCGGAGACTGCGGGACAAAAGTTGACTAATCAATAGTTTATACAAAAATGTAAATTCACAGGGATACATTATCGACATAATTACTTGATACTAATTTAATACTAAAGATAATGTCGTAACAGTAATTTTAAATTTAATTCATAGCATGTAAAATGCGGGAAGGAAAGATTCTAAATGGACAGAGGAATACATAATTACTCAGAAATTGGAAAACTTAATAAGGTTTTACTGCACAGGTTAGGAAAAGAAGTGGAAGGGTTAGTTCCGGACAACTTCGCAAGGTTGTTATTTGATGATATTCCGTATCTTGATGCAGCACAAAAGGAGCATGATGCGTTTGCAAATATATTGCGAGAAAACGGAGTAGAAGTAATATATTATGTCGACGAAACGGCAAAAGCGTTGCAAGATAAAAAAGTAAAGGAAGAATTTATCAGAACTTTTTTAGAGGAAAGCAAAATCACATCAAAAGGGATAAATGAGGCTCTCTTTAGCTATTTAAACGGTATGCCTGCAAAAGAGATGGTTGAGAAGATCATAGCAGGGGTTAAGAAAAATGAATTACCTGAATTCAGTGCAACTTCATTCTCAGACCTCGTATCTTCCGATTATCCTTTTTATTTAGATCCGATGCCTAACTTGTATTTTACCCGTGATCCAGGTGCCTGCATAGGAACGGGATTGAATATACACCATATGAGCATGGAAGCGAGAAGGCGTGAAACCGTCCTTTTGAGCTATATGTATAAACATAATTCCGAATTTGCAACTCCTGAGAATAAACTTCTATATAACTATGATATGGAAGCCAGCATTGAGGGTGGAGATGTTCTTGTGTTGAGCAAGGAAGTAGTTGCTGTAGGCTTGAGCCAGAGGACGACAACTGAAGCTATAGACCGTTTTGCAAAGAACTTGCTTACCAAGGGAGAATTTAAAAAGTTAATAGTTCTTGAAATACCTAAGAAAAGGGCTTTCATGCATTTAGATACGGTATTTACTATGGTTGACTATGATAAGTTTACGATACACCCTGAAATCGAAGCGCCGCTTCGTCTCTTTGAGCTAACGCTCGGCAAGGACGGTAAAATTGCTTACAGTACAGTTACAGAGTCTTTAACAAACATACTCAAGAAGGAGCTTAAGCTTCCGTCGGTTGAACTCATAAGGTGTGGTGGTACAGACGCTATGGCGGCACAGAGAGAGCAGTGGAATGACGGTTCAAATACGCTTTGCATAGCGCCGGGAACTGTCGTAACTTATGACAGGAATTACGTAACAAATGACCTTCTCGACAAAAAAGGTATAACGGTATTGGGCATACCGAGCTCTGAACTGTCAAGGGGCAGAGGCGGTCCTAGATGCATGTCTTGCCCTGTAAATAGGGACGATTTATAGTCTAAAAATGACGAAAAGCTCTACAAATAGCGAAACGTTATATGTAAAGTTGTGCATCATAGTGAATCAAAGTATTGTATGCTATACAATGAATGAATACACAAATGAGTGCGAGCGAAATCTTCGCTCTAAATATGTAGCTTGCAAAGCTAAAAACACTTGACTTATGAGTGCTTTTGGTATAAAAAAATAAATTGTATATTGTTTATCTATTTAAATGATTACCTGAAAGGAGAAATTAAATGGCAGTTAATCTAAAAGGAAGAAGTTTCCTAACTCTTATGGATTTTACACCTAATGAAATTCGTTATCTTCTCGATTTATCACATGATTTGAAGTCTAAGAAGAGAGCCGGAATCAACAACCAATTGTTAAAAGGGAAGAATGTAGTGCTTCTTTTTGAAAAAACTTCAACGAGAACGAGATGCGCATTTGAGGTAGCTTGCATGGACGAGGGTGGCGGAGTCACTTTCTTAGATTCAAAGAGCTCACAGATGGGCAAAAAGGAAACTATTGCCGACACGGCAAAGGTTCTTGGAAGATTTTATGATGGTATAGAATACAGAGGTTTCAAACAGTCAGTAGTTGAAGAACTTGCGGAACATGCAGGGGTGCCGGTTTGGAACGGATTAACTGACGTGGATCATCCTACACAAATTTTAGCAGACCTAATGACTATAGAGGAGCACGTTGCAAAGCCTTTGAACAAGGTTAAAGTAGTATTCTGCGGAGACATAAGGAACAATATGGCATATGCTTGGATGTACGGTTGTGCAAAAATGGGAATGCACTTTGTAGCTTACGGTCCTAAAGAACTTGCAGACGATATAGATAAAGATGCTATTGCAAGAGCTGAAGCGGTTGCGAAAGAAACAGGAGCAAAGATAGAAGTCAGCAGTGATGCCAAGTGCCTAAAAGGTGCAGACGTTCTATACACTGATATCTGGGCTTCAATGGGAGAGGAAGATCAAATCCCTGAACGCGTTAGACTTCTAACTCCATATAAGGTGACTCAAGAAATGGTAGACGCAACGGAAAATGATGATGTAATCTTCATGCACTGCTTGCCTTCGTTCCATGATTTTGAGACTACTATGTCTTCGGAACAAAAGGAACTTGGATATGACATTCGCGAAGTGACCGACGAAGTTTTCCTATCACGCAGGTCAGTCGTATTTGATGAGGCTGAAAACAGAATGCATACGATCAAAGCTGTTATGGTGGCTACAATTTAAGTTTAAAAGGGAGAATATAATATGGCAGAAAAAATCGTAATTGCATTAGGTGGAAATGCTTTACAATCCGGAAAGACGGAAGCGACCGCAGAAGCTCAGCTTGCTGTAGTTGAGTCTACGTGCGAGAATATTGCGGACATAGCTTGCATGGGATATGAGTTAGGAATCGTTCACGGAAACGGACCGCAGGTAGGCAGAATTTTGTTGGCTTCGGAAACGGCAAAGGATGTAACTCCGGCAATGCCTTTCGACGTATGCGGTGCCATGTCACAAGGCTACATAGGATACCATATACAGCAGGCACTGAAGTTTGCACTTCAAAAAAGAGGTAAGGCAATTACTACGGCTACAGTTGTGAGCCAAGTGGTAGTAGATAAAGAGGATGCTGCTTTTGCAAATCCAACGAAGCCTATAGGCCCTTTTTATAGCGAGGCTGAAGCAAAAAAGCTTGCTGAAGAAAAAGGCTATTCTATAAAAGAAGATGCCGGTCGTGGTTGGCGCAGAGTAGTTGCATCGCCTAAGCCTAAAAAGATTGTGGAAATAGATTCGGTCAGAAAGCTTTGGCCTACAACTATAACGGTATCAGTCGGAGGCGGAGGAATTCCGGTAATAGAAAATGAGGACGGAACGCTTTCTGGGGTTGCTGCGGTAATAGATAAGGACTTTGCGGCAGAACTTCTCGCAGAACAAGTTGAGGCTGATTATCTTATGATTTTGACTGAAGTCGATAAAGTTGCAATTAACTTTAATAAGCCTAACCAGCAAAACTTGGATAAGCTTACTGTCAAAGAGGCTGAAGAATATATTGAGCAAGGTCAGTTTGCACCTGGAAGCATGCTCCCTAAGGTAGAGGCTGCGGTAAAATTTGTCAAGGCATATCCTAATAAGAAAGCTATAATAACGTCGCTCGACAAAGCGGTTGAAGCTCTTAAAGGAAATGACGGGACGACGATAGTGTTTGAATAAGTTTGTTACATAAAGGTAATGGATACGATAATAAGCCAGGTTGAAGCTTTAGGGCAGAGACCTGGCTTTTAGTTTGCATATTAAATCTGCACATGATGATACTTAATGCAAAATGATGCTTAATATGCTAAAATCAAGAGTAATCAGGTATAAAATTAAATAAGAATAAGAAATATAAACAAGGAACAGTATATGAATATTTTAGTTAAATTAGGCGAAGAACTTAAACTCAGGAAATCCCAGGTAGAAAATACCGTAAAGTTAATAGACGAGGGAAATACAATCCCCTTTATCGCCAGATATAGAAAGGAAGTAACGGGGGGACTTTCAGATGAAGTGTTAAGAGAATTTGATGAGAGACTCAAGTATCTAAGAGGGCTTGAAGAACGCAAGGAAGAAGTTATTCGCTTGATAGACGAGCAGGGTAAGCTTACGGACGAACTTAGGCGTGAAATCGAAAATGCAGAGGTTTTGCAAAGGTTAGAAGATTTGTATAAACCGTATAAAAAGAAGAAGATGACGCGAGCCAGTAAAGCTAAGGGAAAAGGGCTTGAGCCGCTTGCGATTAAGATATATATGCAAGGGGATAAAGAGGGAGATGTCCTCGATATAGCCTCTGAATTTGTCGATGTTGAAAAAGAAGTTAACACGCCTGAAGAAGCCCTTCAAGGTGCTTTGGATATAATTGCAGAAATGATTGCAGATGATGCGGACACAATACAAGAGATAAGGGATAAAACCTTCAGCGCAGGCGTAATAGAAACGCGAGCTACTGACGATGAGGAAAAGACGGCTTACGATATGTATTACGGAAAGAATGAACGGCTGTCCAAAATGCCGAATCATCGAGTGCTTGCTATAAATCGCGGAGAAAAAGAAGGCAAGTTAAAGGTAGGTATGGAAGTATCAAAGGCAGATATTGAGAGGTATCTTAATTCACGAGTGATTAAGGGCGATTCGATATTTTCCAAAATGCTTGAGGCTACAATAGAAGATGCGTATAAGAGATTGATTGAACCGTCGGTTGAGCGCGAAATGAGGAATATTTTGACTGAACGAGCCGAGGCTGAAGCGATAAAGGTATTTGCAAAGAATACTGAAAAACTTCTAATGGTGCCTCCGGTTAAGAACAAGCGAGTTATAAGCATAGACCCCGGCTATCGAACGGGTTGTAAAGTGGCCGTAATAGATGAAATCGGTAAATTGTTGGCATATACCACTATATATCCTACACAGCCGAAGAATGATATTGCAGGAACTGAGAGAGTTCTTAAAAAGATAATAGATAAGTATGGCATCGATGTTATAGCGATAGGCAACGGAACGGCAAGCAGGGAAACGGAAGAGGTTGTTTCAAATTTCTTAAAGAAAATCGGAAGTTCCATAGTGTATACGATTGTAAATGAGGCGGGCGCTTCTGTGTATTCTGCATCAAAAGTTGCAACAGAGGAATATCCTGAACTTGACGTTACGACACGTGGAGCTATGTCTTTGGGCAGAAGACTACAAGACCCTTTGGCTGAACTCGTTAAAATAGATCCTAAGCACATAGGAGTGGGGCAGTATCAGCATGATATGAATCAGAAGAATCTCGACGTTGCGCTCAAAGGTGTCGTTGAGGCTTGTGTAAATAAGGTTGGCGTAGATTTAAATACGGCATCAGCTTCTCTTTTATCGTATATTGCAGGGATAAATAATTCTATTGCAAAGAATATAGTCAAGTATAGAGAGGAGAACGGAAGATTTAAAAACCGAAAAGAACTCCTAAAAGTTGCTAAGCTTGGACCTAAGGCATATGAACAATGCGCAGGGTTTTTGAGAATCGGAGGCGGCGATGAGCCTCTTGACGCCACGGCTGTTCACCCGGAATCGTATGAACAGACGAAAAAAATGATGAAATCCATAGGAATGACGGGAGAAGAAATCTCAAAGGGAGGCGCAAAAGAAATCGAGGATTTGATATTCAAAGCGTATCCTGCCATGACGAGAGAAGAGAGCTTGCGCAAGCTATCCCAAGATATAGGAATTGGAGAAATGACGCTTAAGGATATCATTACGGAGCTTAGAAAACCGGGAAGAGACCCAAGAGAAGACGCGCCGGCAGTAGTATTCAGGAATGATGTCAGGAATTTCGAAGATTTGAGAGAAGGCATGCAGCTCATGGGGACTGTTAGGAATGTTGTTGATTTTGGGGCCTTTGTGGATATAGGCATTAAAAACGACGGACTTGTACATATTTCGGAGATGAGCAATCAATATGTTAACCACCCTATGGATATCGTATCGATTGGAGATAACGTAAAGGTCAAGATTATTAAAATAGACAAAGAAAGAGGCAAGGTTGGCTTATCAATGAAAATTTAGGAAGTTAGCATATATCAAGTGAGTGCATATTATGAATTTAATGTGAAAGATAGTCAAATGACGTTTAGCGTGTGAGTGTGGGAGATAATTAAATGCTGAATGTATACCGAGGGAGAGAGTCTCTCGATAAAGAAAAGTTCATATACGAAAAGATTAGTGAAAATAATAATAAAAACACCATTGTTATAGTCCCTGATCAATATACGCTCGTCGCTGAGAGGCAGGCTTTATCTAAACTTGGGGTAAGTGCTATTTTAGGGATTGAAATTAAAAGTATTTCTCGGCTGGGAGATATGCTTTTTGGTGAGCTTGGAGGTGTTAATCAGACGTTCATAGATAAAACAGGACGTCATATGCTCCTGTCACAAATTTTATTTGAATTAAAAGATCGATTGCAAGTTTTTGGAGAATCATCATCGAAAGAAACTTTTGTTTCGAAAGTAAACGATTTTATATCCGAAGTTAAAAATTATGGCATCTCGCCTAAGACATTGCATGAAATTGTAGCTGATAAAACTGATGAAAGCAGCGTCCTTCTGCAAAAAAAATTGGCTGATTTGGATTTGATATTTGATGAGTATGAGAAGAAGATGTCCGGAAAATATACGGACAGCGAAGACTTGTTGGAACTATACAAACTTAAAATAAGTAAATCTAAAAAAATTAAGCAAAGTTCGATTTGGATATACGGTTTTGATAGTTTTACGCCAAAGAATTTAGATATAATTGGCGAGCTTATAGTGCATGCCCGGGAAGTCAATGTGGTTTTGACATGTGATTCTATGTGTAGAGATGAAGAATTATTTGAACTGACTCAAACTGCAAGTTTTATATTGTGCGAATTGGCTAAGAGCGTAGGGAAAGAGTCACGAGTTGTAGACATTAAGGATATATGGGAAAAGCCGACGCATTATAATAGGGCAAAAGCGATATCTACTATCGAAAGAGAGCTGTTTGCAGTTGGAAATAGACAATATGATGATTCTGAAGGCTTGCATATTGTAAGATGCGCAAACGTATATAATGAAGCTGAATCTGTGGCCTCGTACGTTTTACATCTTCTTCGTGATAAAGGATATAGATACAGAGATATAGCGGTTATATGTAACGACCAAGCAAGTTTAGGGTCAATAATTAGAAGAATGTTTGATGAATATGGTATACGAGTATTCGATGACAGGAAAAGAAATGTGGCAAGCACACAGGCGGCCGTATTTGTCGTTGCGCTTATAGATATAATAGCTAATAACTTTAGGACGACGGATATAATGCGGTTTTTAAAGACGGGATTGTCCGACTTGTCATACGATGAAGTTGATGCGCTTGAAAATTACGTTATCAATTATAAGATAAAAGGCACAATGTGGAAGAACTCTTTTACGAGGGGAATATCAGATTATAAAGACGAAGGACTTAAAAGAATTGAAGACATAAGGCGACGCGCAATTGAGCCGATTCTTGAATTTGAAAAGATATATAGGCAAGCCGATAGCGTAAAGTCTTTTTCTAAGTCTTATTATATTTTTCTAACGGAGAATTTGAATTTAAAAGAAAAACTTGAGTCACTTGCAGAGATACAAAAATCGTATAATATGCTTGACATAGCTGAGGAAACTGAGCAGATATGGGAAACGTTCATAAATATAATGAGACAAATCGATGGACTTTTGGGTGACGAAAAGTTTAATGGATTGCGTTTTTCGTCTCTACTTTCTTCAGGATTTTCGCAAGTTGAAATAGGCGTAATTCCACCTTCTGTCGATGATATTACGCTTGGAACCATGCAAAGAACGAGAATAGGCGATGTAAAAGCCGTTTTAGTAGTGGGGGCAAACGAAGGGATGATTCCTATGACTCCTCAAAATGACGGATTATTTAACTTTGAGGATCTCGATATTATTTCAAGCGTTGGACAAACGCTCGGTGATAAGAATGTTATAAAGCGTAAAGAGGAAAATATAGCGATATACAGAATGTTATCCAAAGCTTCCGAAGAACTATACTTAAGCTATAGTGCTACAAATGGGGCACAGGAATCTCTTCGAAAGTCGGAGATAGTGTATAGAGTGCTTGAATTATTCCCGAATATAACTATTGAAAATGATGTTTTAAACCGCGGGGATATTATATCGTTTCTCGGCGGAGAAATAAATACATTGAGACATTATACAAAAGCTCTGGGAGATGCTGAGAAGGGATGTTTGAGCTCCGAATGGAGAGCTGTTGAGTCGCATCTTTCGACGAGCAATCCAAACGCACTTCAAAAGTTAAAAAGTAAAGCTTTAATTAACAAAGTCAAGGGCAATATACCGGGGAATATATGTAAAACTCTCTTTTCAAGAAATAGAGACGCGTTAGTATTTAGCCCTTCAAGGCTTGAAAAATTCAGGCATTGTGCATTTTCTCACTTTATATCTTACGGTCTTCACCCAAAGGAAAGACGTCCGTTTGAAGTTGCTGGGATAGAGATAGGCGACTTCTATCACGAGGTCATAATGAAAGTTTCTATGCGACTAAATGAGAATAATTCTTGGGATACTGTGACGAGAAAAGAATGCGACGAAATCGTAGAAGGTTGTGTGGAAGAAACGGCAAGCAAATATCGGGATGGGGTGTTTAGCTATGATGCGAGTCAGAAGTACCTAAAGGATAGAGCGGCCAAGACGTGTGCGAGTATCTGTTGGATTTTGATTGAGCAGCGAAGAACCGGAGCTGTGAACAAAAGTTTATTTGAAGTGCCCTTTGGACGAGGATATGAACTTAAGCCTATAGTAAAGAGGCTCGGAGAAACTAAAGTTTTCATAGAAGGCAAGATAGACAGATTGGACATTTTGAATGACGGCAGCGTAAAGGTCATAGATTACAAGACAGGCGACGTTAAATTTGATATAAATGAGGTGAAGCAAGGGCACAGATTACAGCTTATGATATATTTGGAAGCGGCCAAAAATGGAAATCGAGAGGCCGCGGGTACTTTTTATTTTCGAATATTTGAACCTAGATTTAAAGGGGATAACGCTTCAAATGAAGAATTAAAGCAAGAAGTAAATAAAAAATTAAGCAAGGGATTTCGCTTAAGCGGAATACTGGCCGATGAAGATGACGTCATACGTAACATCGCCGGTGAATTTCATGGAGATTCTTCCGTTTTGAATGTGAATCGTGATAAGACCGGGAAGCTCAAACGATCAAAAAATGGAGTGCCACTAATGAGCCGCGCAGATTTTGAAATGCTTCAAGAAGAAATATCTGACTTAACCTCTAAAATATGCGAGGATATTTTAGACGGGAAGATAGACACGAATCCGCAGAAGATTGGGGATAAAGCAGTTTGCAATTACTGTGAATATAAAAGTATATGCGGATTTGATATATCCTTTGACGGATGCGATTATGTTATGGTAAAATAGCATCTGTTGTGATAAAATGAAATACGCAAACAGAGCAAATGCTTTTATAAGATGCTTCCATGGCTCAGTTGGTAGAGCAGTGCATTCGTAACGCACAGGTCGGCGGTTCGAGTCCGCCTGGAAGCTCCAGAAAAAACTCCGCTACGAATGAAATCGCAGCGGAGTTTCAATATCTAAACTATTTGGCTGACAAAAAATTCTACGTTTTTACTTTCGATATCGCTTATACTGCGAATTTTCAAATGCCTGCGATATTTTCCCGTACCTTCAAGAATGTCGTCAGGGTCATACATTAAGAATCCTTGCGTAAATTCAAACGAAACGTGATTTTTTCTGACGAACAAACCTCCAAAATCATCGTTGAGTGAAAACATAATACCGCCATACATAATTCGTTCGTCAGTTTCACCGTGGCGCTTAAAAACTATTTCGCGCAGGTTAGTTAGTATTAAATATTTTTCATGATCTAAGAGTTTAATATCGTTAAGAAAATCCTGAACTTTTTTGTTTTTACTGTCCACCCTATTTTTTCACTCCTTCTGCAAAACCTAAAATATAACCGTTGAGATCTTTCAAATAAAATTCTTTCATTCCGTACCAGGTAGTTTTAATATCTGTAATCTCCAATTTATTATTTTTCAGAAATTGATAGAGACTATCGATATCTGATATTTCCATATAGAATGCAACAGATGTTGAATCAGTTGAGTTTTGCGCAAAGATGATATCTTGCTCAAAAGAATCCGAACGTTGGAACATAAAATTAACGTTATCTTTTGACATAGAGGCATATACATATTCAGCGTTTCTGTCTAAAGACGTGTGAACGTCATCTTGTGATTCAGGCACAGCCATAATCAGTTTAAAACCGAGATTTTCTTGATAAAATGCAACTGTTTTTTGAATATTTTCCACCTTAAAGTTAGGGGATAATTTATTTAACTTCATACCGTCCTCCTTTAAATTCGTTTTTCCATATTTTACAATATCCCACTATTTTTTAATTGTATAAATCAGACATGATTGAGGAACTCTTTAGGAGTATATGAAGTATGTTTTTTAAAATCTCTTATCAAATGGCTTTCATCAGAATACCCACACGCAAAAACTATATCATTTAGATTCATTCCATGTACGAGCATGTTTTTGGCTTTTATAAATCTAAGTATGGATATATAATCTTTGGTTGTTATTCCCAATTTGTTTCTATATTCTCTAAGCAATTGCCTTTCGCTTATACCTATAACCTTTGCAAATTCATTGACAGTATAGTTTTCACTTAAAGATGATATGTAATCAAAAATGGAATTAAATTTTGCCCCTGCCAATATGTATTTAAAATAAAAATTATAAAAATTTATTATTTCATCAGGTTTTTTTGAATCATATAGTATGGATAAATCTATCTCATCGGATTTTTTAAGCATATCTTCAGAAAAGCTTTGCTTGATATTTTGAAGTTCGTTAACGTTTATGTCAAATAATAAATCAACGCTATTTGGCCGAAATCTTACACCGATTACATCAATATCTTTATAAATATCTACCGAAATCTTTTTAGACCATATTCCTGTAATTAAAATGGTGTTGTTGGTATTTTTATTTATATAAACCACAATATCGAAACACCCATACGGAAACACTTCAATGCTGCAATTATCCTTGACGTCGTCAATAATCCAGTACTCTTTGATATAGTTATTTAAAATTTCGGCAGGCTTTATCTCGTAATATCTAAAGGTATTTGCCATATTCCCACTTATGCTTTGCCTTTCTTTATGTACAGCTTAATAAATTCACAAGCCCTGAAATCATCTTGTTATCATCGATATCAGGATTATCCAAAAGAGTTTGAAGCATCAACCCGTCAATTAACATCACTAATAGCCACCCGTAAAAATACGAATTTTCGCTGTCCGTAGACGACGAGCTTTCGCTTATAGCTTCAAAATCGAGTCGTTGCGTGACAAGCGTTCCCAGCTCCTTACTGAAAAGCTTGTAGCGTGCTATCAATTTTTCCCTTATGCGTTCATCACCGTTAACGGCTTCCAAGGTTAGATGTAAACGCAGACCTTTGCTTATATCGTGTTCTCCTCTTTGCATGGCGTACTTTATTAAACGAGGAAGCGATGTGTCTTTACCCTTATCTTCAATCCACGTTTTTAGATCGCTATAAAGCGTGGCAAGATATGAATCTGCTATGTCGTACAGTATTTCATTTTTAGTTTTGTAATAATAATAAACACTACCTTTAGAAACGCCTGCCTCTGCGGCGATGTCGGATAATGATATTTGATTAAAGGTGCGTATTTTCATCAGCTCCGATGCTGCACTCAGTATTTTTCCCCGTATGTTATCGTTATGTGGTGCTGCCATTTGGCTCTCCTTTTAAATGTAAAGTGAGTTGATTTATTTCCAGTATATCATTAACTAATAAGCAAGGAAACGACAAATACATGTGTATTTAAAATATTAACTTCGGGAATCTATTGAGCTTTAGTGTTAGTAGCTTTACTGCTATTGACCTTGTGAATAAAAAGCAGTAGAATATATATAAACACAGTTAGCCGTTTGGCTAACAAGGGCATTGGAGACTTATATGGATTTTCAATTTCTTAGAGGCAAGAAAAAATTAAAAAAAGTATTTGGCGATGAGATTCAGTTAATAAGGCAACGTCATTACTATAGATTGACGGGAACTTGCAATACGTGGGAGGACAAAGTAAGAGCAGGGCTTTTGGGGTCAAAAGAAGGTTCTCGCATGCACGTTGTAAACGACATAGTGGTTGCCGAAGATAAAAAAACGAAATTGAATCACGAGAATGGAGCACAAAATCAAAGCGGGACTAAGTCACTGCACAACCGTAATGATATCAATTGCCAGGAGTTTGACCTTGGAAAAGTTCCAACATTTGAAGATGAGTCCTTGGAAGGTAAAGCTCCGGATGTTTTAGTTATCGGTGGAGGAGTTATTGGAACTGCAATAGCAAGAGAGCTATCAAAAAATGCCATAGATATTCTTTTAGTTGAGAAGGAGTACGATGTTGCTATACATGCATCTTCCAGAAACGACGGAATGATTCACCCTGGGGTCGATATTAAACCCCGAAAACTTAAGAAAAAGCTAAATAATATCGGAAACATAATGTATGATGACTTAGCCAGGCAGCTTGATATCGAGTTTAAAAGATGTGGGCAGTATCTTTGCTTCGACAATTGGAGAATGAAGCTTATACTTATTATGGCTTTACCTTACTTCAATTTGACAGTGCCGGGTAGGGCAAGATATATAAGTAAAAAGAAACTTAGAAATCTTGAGCCGGGAATCGCAGATGAGATTAAGGGAGCATTGTTTTTTGACGCAACAGGAATCTTATGTCCTTTTGGACTTACGATTGCACTCGCTGAAAATGCCATACAAAACGGCGTAAACGTAAAAACAGATACCGTTGTAAGGAGCATGGACGTTAAACAAAATCGTATAAGAGCAGTGCATACCAATAGAGGCACTATATATCCAAAAGTCGTTATAAATGCTGCAGGCGTATTTTCTGAGGAAATAGCAAAGATGGCTGATGACCGATTTTTTTCTATCCATCCGAGAAAAGGCAGCAGTGTAGTACTTGATAAGAAAGCAAAAAAACTCATAAATTCTATATATTCACTTATAGGGCAAAGCTCGAGAAAAACACATACAAAAGGAGGGGCTTTGGTATCGACCATTCACGGAAATGTACTCGTTGGTCCCAGTGCACAAGAAACGAACCAAAAGGAAGATTTTACAACAGAAAGAAGTATTATCGAGGGTGTACTCGAAAAGCACAAAGCGGAAAGTAAAAAGCTGGAAGCAAATCAGACCATAGCCTATTTTTCAGGCATAAGGTCTGCAACATATGAAGAGGATTTTATAGTTGAAGCCGGTAGAAATACGAATAATATAGTACATGCTGCCGGTATACAATCCCCGGGACTTACTGCGGCACCTGCGATAGCTGTTGAAATTGCAAATATTACAAAGGAAATTTTATCTAAGGATATGCAAGTGGCAGTGAATGAACGTTTTAATCCCCATAGGAAGGATTTCATAAGATGTTCAAAAATGTCATACGAACAAAGAGAGGAATTGATTAAAAAGGATAAATCTTTTGGCAAGATAGTATGCAGGTGTGAAGAGATAAGCGAGGGCGAGATACTTCATGCGATGAGAAGACCGTTACCGTGTAATACGATTGACGGAATTAAACGACGCGTAAGACCTACTGCAGGTCGCTGTCAAGGCGGATTTTGTTCGCCTACACTTGTGAACCTGATAGCCAAGGAGACAAATACTCCGATTGAAAAAATCGTAAAAGGCTATCCGGAAGGGAATTTGCTTTTTGATAGAGCGAATACGAATAGAAGAGAAGCAAATAGGAAAGAAATAAAGACTTTATCAGGCAAGCCTTTAGAAGCTAAAAGAGGTCAAGACTCGTGGCAAAACAAATCCATGGTATGTATAATATGCCCAAATAGCTGTACCTTGAAGATTGAAAAAACGATAGAAGGCGACTTTAAAGTATCAGGGAATAAATGCCCAAGAGGAAAAGAGTTTGCAATAAAAGAACTGACTGAACCGTCTCGAACGCTTACTACTACAATAGCAGTATCTGAGGCTAACGTTAACCGAGTTTCGGTAAAGACCAACAAGGAAGTACCAAAGGATAAATTGTTTGAGATAGTTGAAGAGCTTAAAAGCATAAGCGTTAAACCGCCGATTAAATGTGGAGAAATCATAGTTAGTAATATATGTCAAACCGGAGCGGATATCGTTTCGACGGCAGAAGTAATGTAATGATGATTTGGAGGGATAAAAATGTCAAAACCGTATAAAAAATTTGAGCCTAAGTGGTTTGATGAGAAGTTTTCAAATAAGTCTTATCGTTCGATTTTCAAGTGGGGGGATCCTTCTACTATAAAAGCTCCGAGAGAATCACTATACGCTTTGTTAAAGGAAAAGTTCAATCTCACAGATGATGATTTTAAGGAGTATAGTCAAGATATAGGACTTGATGAAGTTGATTTTGATATTCCTGTCGGCATAGATACAAGGCATGTGGATGAATTTAAGAGCATTGTCGGTAGTGAATACGTTAAAACGGACGATTATTCAAGGTTGTCCGTAGCTTACGGAAAGACTATGTACGACATAATGAGGTTGCGGGAAAAAGTAGTCGAAAACATTCCGGACATAGTAATATACCCTGATACGAAAGCGGAAATTGAAAAAATAGTCAATTACTGCACAAAAGAAAATATTCCGGTATACGTATATGGAGGGGGGTCTTCCGTAACGCGTGGCGTTGAGTGCATGAAAGGTGGCGTATCACTCGATATGCGCCTTAGATTCAATAAAGTTATCTCTTTTAATGAAGTAGATCAGACGATTACCGTAGAGGCAGGAATGAGTGGCCCAAAACTTGAAGAAACTCTTAACGACGCCGTCAATCTGTTCGGAGCAAAAAGAGCGTACACCTGCGGTCACTTTCCGCAGAGCTTCGAGTATTCATCGGTAGGGGGCTGGGTTGTAACTCGTGGAGCAGGTCAAAACTCTACGTATTATGGCTGCATTTCAGATATAGTATTGGCACAGGAATATGCAACTCCTGTCGGAACGATTAAGACAGATACGTATCCGCGCAAAGCGTGTGGACCGGATATCAATCAAATAATGATGGGAAGCGAAGGTACCTTTGGAGTTTTAACTCACGTTACGCTTAAAGTATTCAGGCACATGCCTGAGAACATAAAGAGATTTTCATATATGTTTACAGATTGGGAGACTGCACGAAATGCAGCAAGAGAGATGATGCAAAGTGAAGCGGGATACCCATCCGTGTTCAGATTGTCCGATCCGGAAGAGACAAGCATAATGCTACACCTTTATGGAGTTATGGACTCCCCGCTCAGACATCTTTTGAATGCCAAAGGAATGAAGATAGGAAAGATGTGTCTGTTTCTTGGGTTCACCAATGGAGAAAAGGGATTTTCAAAGAATATCGCAAAGCATACGGCTAAAGTGGCAAAGAAGTACGGGGGCCTTTCCTTGACGGGGGCAGTCACTCGTGGCTGGGAGAAGGGACGATTTAGTGACCCTTATATGAGAGATACCATGCAAGACTTTGGAGTTGTAACTGATACAATGGAATGTACGGTTAACTGGAGTAATATGGGAAAGGTTCATGAAGAAGTTAGGAAGTATTGTAAATCAAGACCTAATACGATATGTATGACACATCTATCCCATGCATATCCGCAGGGTGCAAATCTGTACTGGATATTTATATCGAGGTTTAAGGATTCAAAAGATTTTAAGCAGTATCATGCGGGGATATTGGACGCTATACAAAAAAGCGGTGCAACTATGAGCCATCATCACGGTATAGGTAAGATGTTTGCGCCTTGGCTTGAGGGATATATAGGAAAAAATGAATACGATATAATGAGGGCGCTAAAGAATCATTTCGATTCCGGCAACTTGATGAATCCCGGAGGTACACTCGGCTTTGATTTAGATGATAAGGAGAAAATCTTTAAAGAGTAAATTTTGATAGGGGATATTCTATGCAACATTACAGAACGGACGTACTCATAATAGGGGGTGGTCCTGCAGGTCTTGCCGCCGCAATTGCAGCAAAAGATAAAGGGGCAGAAATCATATTGATTGAAAGAGAACTTGCGTTAGGGGGAATCCTTAAGCAGTGCATTCATGACGGCTTTGGGGTGTTGCGTTTTGGGGAACGTTTGACAGGCCCTGAATATGCAAATCGCTATATTGAGATGTTTAATGAACGAAATATCCCGGCACTTATGCAGACGTTTGTAACGAATATAGACAGGACGCAGGGTAAAGAAGACACAAAGTTTAACATAACGGCTGTAACTCCGAGAGGAATCGTGACCATAGATACGACGGCAATCGTACTCGCTACAGGCTGCAGAGAGCGTACAGCGAGGCAAGTCTTCATACACGGCACAAGACCTGCAGGGGTGTTTACAGCCGGGACGGCTCAAAACTTCATAAATATTCAAGGAAAAATTCCGGCAAGGAAATGTGTGATTTTAGGCAGTGGAGATATAGGGCTAATAATGGCGAGAAGGCTTACTTTGGAAGGCGTTGAAGTCATAGGAGTATATGAGGCGAAACCGGAACCTTCGGGACTTACAAGAAATATAGTACAGTGCTTGCATGACTTTAACATACCTTTGAAACTTTCGACAACGATTACGAAGGTGTTCGGGCGAGATAGAGTTGAGGCAGTTGAGATATCAAAAGTGGACGATAATATGGATCCAATAGCAGGAACTGCTGAACGAGTAGAGTGCGACGCACTTGTGCTTTCGGTGGGATTGATACCGGAAAATGAAATGGCTGAGAAGCTCGGAGTGTTAATAGATAAAAGAACAAAAGGGGCGTATATAGATGAAACCCATATGACGAGCGTTGGGGGAGTCTTTTCGTGTGGCAATGCTATGAACATTCATGACCTCGTAGATTACGTATCTGACGGAGCGAAAGAAGCCGGAGAGAGTGCTGCTGAGTATTCATTTAAAAAATTACAACGGAGATTTCCTCGTGGCTTGTCGTCTGAAAAAGCGGAAGAAAATAAAGGTACCGAGCACAATGTTAGGGCTTGCAAAATTGAATGCGGCAGTGGCGTTTTATGTTTTGTCCCACAGATGATTTCAAATATAAATTCCGGAAAGATAAATTGCTATTTCAGGTCATCTGAAACTTTTAGAAATGCAAAAGTAGTGTTGAAGAAAAAAGGCAAAGAAGTATTCTCGAAGCGTTATACTAAGCTTAAGCCCCCTGAAATGGAAAAGATACAGATTGATTTTGCTAATTTAGATGGTATGCAAGGTTCAAACGATGAATATGATTTTAATTCCCAAATCGAGGTATATATAGAAACGGAGTGACTTTATAAAAGTGAAAAATATGCAAGGCGAAAAGTTATATTAAACAAGTGAATTATTAGGAGAAATATGATAATAAACGTATCTATGAGGCAAACTATCGAAGAAAGTGACATGAAACGTATTGAGCTCGAACGTGAGAACGCGCTTGATGAGCTGTGGAAAACACGCTGGGTCAACGATTCGGTGTTCAAAGATGATTTTGCCAAAATAGAAGAGATAAATCAGTTGGCAAGGCAAATTTCCGGAGAGAGCGATATAATAGTTGTAGTTTCTTCGGATAAGAACATCAGAACGATAAAGGCTCTTTTATCGATGATTCATAGCGAAGAAAAAGCGGGTAAGCAAAATCTCATAATCTGGGAAAATACTTTTTCCGTTTCGGATTACAGCAGTTTGTTTAGCCGGATTGAAGGCAAAAAAACAACTCTATTGGCAATATCTACATCTAAAGAATCGACACAGCTTAATGCGTCTTATTCAATTATAAAGAAAAAACTTTTGGGTTCTAATCGGAATGTGTCAACCGGGGGGAATCAGGTAATTACGGTTACAAATGCAAAAAGTATTACGATTTCGGAAGACGCTGAGGCAAATAAGTATGAGCGTATAGTAATTTCCGATGAAATAGACGAAGACTACTCTGCGAACACTGAGGTTGCACTGCTTCCGCTTGCTGTAGCAGGGATAGATATAAATTCATACATAGAGGGGTTCTCAAGCACCGTAGCCTCTCCTAAGTGGGATATGGATGGCGCTGTATTTCCCTATGAACTGGCTAAACACGTATATTCGGGTGGCGGTGTACTCATTGAGACGTGGCACAGGGAATATAGTGCACTATGTAGGTGGTTGATTGCGTCCGATTGTATAACCGATAATTCGAAAACAGCATTTTTGCCGTGTGATATGAACTGCATTGAAAGCGACAATAAAACCTTTGAAATTCTAATGACATTAACTGAATCAAGGGAGGATATTATGACTCCGCAGTTTGAAAATTGTCATGAAGACGGTTCGCTCGCTATGCTTCTTGAGAGAGAGGAAAGATTATGCTTTGAACGTGAATCCGCAAGAAAAGGTGTGAGTATAGAAACGAGATATTTAGATAGTGAAAATGGAGGCGCGCTTATTGCATTTTTACAGATGTCAAAAGCAATGGTAGAATTTTTCAAAGAAGGCTTTACTTCATCAAACTAAAGGCGTATAATTAGAATACAAGTAAAGTTATTTTTTTAACGAGTAATGCGAAACCTATATCGCTTTACATACTCAATATATATTCTATAATATATTAAGTATACATAAGTATACATATGTAATTTAGGAGGTTATCATGAAAAAAATAGGTGTTTTAGGTACAGGAACAATGGGCGCAGGAATAATTCAGATTTTGGCGCAAACCGGCTACGAAGTAGTTATGAGAGCAAGAAGGCAGGAGTCTATCGATAGAGGAATGGCAACTGTCGACAAAAATCTCAGTAGGCTCGTAAAGAAAGAAAAGATTACAGAAGAGGAAAAACAAGTTGTTTTAAGTAGAATCACAGGATCGACGGAACTGGAAGTTATTAAAGATGCTGACCTCATTATAGAAGCGGCAACTGAAGATATGGAAGCAAAGAAAGCTTTATTCGCGGAACTCGATAAGCTGGTTAAGCCTGAAGCTATTATTGCAACTAATACTTCATCTCTGTCCATTACGGAGATTGCGGCTGCTACCAATAGACCTGATAAGATTATAGGTATGCACTTCTTCAACCCGGTTCCTATGATGAAACTCGTCGAAATAATTAACGGCCTTACGACATCTGATGAAACGAACAAAACAATCGTAGAGTTATCTGAAAAGCTTGGTAAGACTCCTGTTGAAGTCGCAGAGGCTCCGGGATTCGTAGTAAACAGAATTCTCGTGCCTATGATTAACGAAGCTGTCGGGATATTGGCAGACGGTGTTTCAGATGCAAAAGGCATCGATACTGCTATGAAACTCGGCGCAAATCATCCTATGGGACCTTTAGAGCTCGGAGATTTAATAGGCCTTGACGTTTGCTTGGCCATCATGGACGTTCTTCATAAGGAATTTTGGGATCCTAAGTATAGAGCTCACACACTGCTCAGAAAAATGGTAAGAGCAGGTAAGCTTGGCAGAAAGAGCGGAGAAGGTTTCTACGACTACAGTAAATAAAAACGATTTTAAGGATATTAAGGGTTAAAAGTATAGTTAATCAGGATATCAGAACAAACTAATATAGTTAGAGTAATTACTATGTGCCTATTACGTCAATATGATTGCTGTCACCGGTTATATTCATAAGTGTGGGCATGACGTTTGGGCACATCGCTTTATTTAAAATCGATATATCATAATATCCAGGGTACTTTTAAATGGTAACCGGTGATGAAGTTTGGTATAATGAATATATTAGGCGAGTTATTTGCTTAATATGTTGATGATAATATAACGTTAAATCATATATGAGAGGAGAAAGATATGAAATTTTTAAAGTGTGAAACTTGCGGAAATATAATTACGCATCTGAATGATTCCGGAGTACCTGTGGTATGTTGTGGAAATCCTATGTCGGAGTTAAAGCCTAACACTACTGACGCAGCGGGTGAAAAACACGTTCCGGTAATGACGGTAGAGGGCAATACGGTTAAAGTTCACGTAGGCTCAGTGGATCACCCTATGGTTGAAGAACATTTGATCACATGGGTAGTAATTGAAACCGAAGAAGGTTGTCAGATGAAAGGTATAAAGGCAGGAGAAAAGCCTGGTGTAGAGTTCGTTATAAGCGAAAGCGATAAGGCATTGACTGCATATTCTTATTGCAATCTTCACGGACTTTGGAAGTCTGAACTGTAGAAATAAGTATATTAAAAGAGTTTGTAATAAAGCTTTTGCAATAAGGTTTTATAATTAGACTATTAAGTAGGGAGCGTACACAAGTACGCTCCTTTACGCTATCAATCTTTAACTATGGTTGCGGTACTTGAACCCGAAACGTTTTTCTTTACAACGATTTGGTTCGGAATGCGATTTTTAAGCTCTGAAACGTGCGATATGATGCCTACTAATCTATTGCCGGAAGCCAGGTCAGCAAGGGCGTTAATAGCTTGGGATAGTGATTCTTCGTCCAAAGAACCGAATCCCTCGTCAACGAACATGGTATCAAGTTGTATGCCGCCTGAAAGTGATTGTATTTCATCAGCTAATCCCAAAGCGAGGCAAAGCGAAGCCTTGAAAGATTCGCCGCCGGAAAGCGTTTTAGCGCTACGCTGACTACCGTTAAAGTGGTCTACTACATTAAGATCAAGGCTGCTGTTACTTCTAAAATCACTCGCTTCAGCTTTACGCTTTAACTCATATTGACCACTTGTCATAGACATAAGTCTTGAGTTTGCGCGCTTTATAATTTTTTCAAAAAAGCGACCTTGAACGTAAGTTTCCAGTGTAATTTTCTCTTTGTTTTTCACTTGACCGTTCGCAGTGTTTGATAGTGATTCGATCATTGCATACTTTTTTTCGTTAGCTATAATTCTCTTAGACGATGACTCTATTAAACTAAGAACGTTTGAGTTATTATTTATACGTTCGATCACATTTTGTAAAGAGGATTGATCTTCGTTCAGGTTTTCTTGAACTTTGTGCAATTGAGATTCCAAATCGGCAAGGTTAAATATTTCCATAGCCTCAAAATTTTCTTTAAGTGAAGTCAATTGCCCTTGAAGAGATGAATATTCGTTCGATGCATTTTCGTGTTTGTCATTGAGTAAAGATATCTCACTTTTTATGCGTTCAAAAGTTGATTTAGCATTTTGAAGTTTCGACTCGGTTACATCGTAATCAACGGAGCTTATAGTTTTAAGCTCATGTTCAATAGCTTCCTTAAGCATGCCGATTTTAGATTCCGTAGAAGCCATATCTGTCTTTGTCTGCAAAGTGTTCTTATCGAGGACATCTAACTGCTGATTGATTTTTTTAATATTATTCCTTTGAGCTTCGAGAATCTTAATCTCTTCGCACAGTGTTTTGTGATTACTTTTTAGTGATTTCAAAGAGCCGCTCACAATAAGATTTAAGTCGTAGAAAGTTTTATCGATGTTTGCCTCTGAGTACAGCTCATCATTTGGCGACATATCCGTATATATAGAGATGAGTTTCGACGCATTAGATTTAATCAATTCAAGTTTAGTTTCCGCGTCTGCTTTATGAGCAGCAGAGTCTTTGCTATATTTTTCAGCTCGTTTGCGTACATCTTCTAACCGTTCAGATAGATCGTTTAATTGCGATTCTGTTGGAGTTTCAATAGGCTTGGAAGCAGGATTAGGATGGGTTGTTGATCCGCATACCGGGCAAGGCGCATCATCTATAAGCTCGGATGCAAGAATTCCGGCTTGTGCATCAAGAAAACGTTTTCTAAACTGATTAAAAGTTTTACTTAGGTTTGTATATTCTTCACTCGTCTCGAGATAATTCGATTGTGCTGTCTTTTGTTTACGAATATTCGCTTGGTATTGCTCCAGAAGATCAGCTGCGAACGATAGAGTTTTTAAGTGTTCGGAAGCGATTTCCATCTTGTTTTCAAGCTCATTTTTATCGATGTGTTTTTTTTCGAGCAGTTTCACATCTTCTTCTGAACGGCTCAATTCTTCACTTAAAGACTTGGATTCTAATATATACTTTTCAAGCGTTGATTTTAATTGTTCTAACTTAACGTCAAAGGTGCTCATCTGAGCCTTCTTATCGGCAATAACTTTGTGCCTTTTTAATTCTTCTTCGAGAAGTGCAATCGTCTTAACAAGCTTATCTGAATCGTTTCTTTGAGATTCTGCTTCTTTGAGACTTTTTGCAATATCCGCTAAAACATTTTTCTTATCAGCAATGGAAGTCTTCAAATCAGCAACTTTTATAGATAACTTTTGCCTTTTGTTTTCACTTTCAATATTGTTTTTAAGCGTTGTGATTGTATCTTGATAATTATTCACGCGTGACGCAAGGGCAAGTTTGTTCTGTTTATCCGAAGAAATTATCTCGTTTAAGAGCGACATTATCTCACGTGGCAGAATTTCAAAATTTTTAGCTCTAATCGCTTCAGGATATAGAGGATTGCTTTCGTCGCAACCGATCAATGACGCTTGGTTTGATATTGCAGTCTCTTCAACTTTAAGCGATTGAGTTAACTCACTTAAATCACTTTTTAATTTTTTTGCTATTTCTTCAAATAAGTCCGTATTGAATATTTCACGGAATATTTTTTGCCGCTCTTTCGTCTCTGCAAGTAAAATTTTTAAGAAACTGCCTTGTGGAATCATAGCGATTTGTGTGAACTGCGACACGGTAAGACCAATGATTTCCTCTATTTTGGTATCGACGTTTTTAACGCCGCTTATGACCGTTCCGTCGGGCAGAGTAAGTTCGGCGGTGGCCTGTTGAGTTGTAAATCCCTCTCCGCGCTTTGATCTCCGTTTGTAATCAGGAGTTCTCATGACGGTATATCGTTTGCCGGCATAGCTGAATGTAAGCTCAACCGATGTATGTGTAGAATCGTCGGAGTACGTTGAACGCATCATCTTTGGACTTCTGATTGAACCGCTTGTACTTCCGTATAACGCATAAGTTATGGCATCGAATATAGACGTTTTACCTGCCCCGGTATCGCCGGTAATTAGATATATGCCGCCTTTCCCAAGCAAGTCAAGGTTAAGAGTTACACTTTTGGAGTAAGGTCCAAATGCGGACATTTTTAACGTTAAAGGTCTCATATAGAACCCTCCTCTATACCTTCTATAATCTTTGAAACGTATTGTAGCTGTTCGTCGCTCATGTCTTTGGCATTTTGCATATAATATAGATCTTCAAATATATCAATTGGTGATAGCGATTCGCTCGTTTGCGTATCTAAAAAAACATTGTCCGCGTTTGCCCCGGTACGCGAATTATCGTAATCCAATCTCATGAGATTTGGATAGATCAATCGCAACTTTTTTTGGGCGTCGAATATATCTTCTTCATCATCTGTCAAGGTTATATGGAAATAGTCATCTGTATTCAGCTTTTCATAGTTTGACTTTAGCATAAGTTCATCATAAGTGCCCTTGAGCTCCACCATATCACGTAGAGGGGTAAGTGCTATTAAATCGATTTTTGGAGCTTCTCCCGAACTTGCGATAGTGACAACCGTAATAGATTTTGTTTGATGTGTTTCAGAAAAGGAATATTTCAAAGGTGTTCCACAATAACGAATTCGCTCATTCAAAGACTGTGGAGCGTGGATATGACCGAGCGCTACGTAATCAAAGCCTTCAAATACGGAAGCATCGACGTTATCAAGTCCTCCTATAGTTATCTCTTCTGATTCCGAACGCTCCGATCCTGTTATAAATTGGTGCGCAATAATTATCTTGCGATTACATTCAGCGGTCGGAAGTTTTTTAATAGCCATTTTCATTGCGTCTGTATAAGTTTTTATGGCTCTATCTGGAAAGACGGCTCTTACGCTTGACGGCTTGATAAAGGGCATCATATAGAAGTCAACATCGCCGAACTCGTCATTTAAGGTTATTCGCTGAACGTTGCCGTCATATATCTTAGATATGTGAATCCCGCTTTTATCTATCAGCCGGGAGGCAAATGATAAACGCTGCGGAGAATCGTGATTTCCGCTTATTATAAAAACGTGTGGAATAATTGTTGAAATTTTATACAAAAAATTGTCGAATAGCGAAACTGCCTCAGCTGTTGGTACAGCCTTATCATATATATCGCCCGCTATTACCATCGCATCAGGGGCTTTCAATGCTGCTTCCGATATAATGCGATTTAAAATGTATTCCTGATCTTCCAGAATTGAAAATCCATGTACTCGTTTGCCTATATGCAAATCTGATATATGAAAAAATTTCATTTAAGCTCCCTTCCTTATATTCATAAAGTATATCATAGAAACCCTAACTGAAAAATGGGGAAAGGGTGGGTAGACATTTTTATCATGAGATGATATTATTTTCGTGGACTGGAAAAGGTATATAATGATAGATATTATGTATTTGCAATACTAAATTAGTCTTGAAGGAGGACATAATGGGATTATTCGGTTTCGGTAAAAAGAAGTGGGACGAAGAGAAATCTGATAAAAATAAAAAGCAGATGAGACTGCTGTTTAACAACGTAGTAGAAGACGGAGATGATTGGAAACTCATATATGGTTTCGGAGTTGGAATTACAAATTCGAACTATATACTCGCCAGAAAAACAACATATGAATATACGAGCCTAATAATCGGATATAGACAAGACCAGAAGAAAATTGCATTAGTACAGACTACGCCTGAACTTGAAGGTTGTAGTGAGCCTGAGTTTTATCAAAGCGATGCAATAAAAAAAGCGAAGACATCAGGTGGCGAGTTTACAATATGGAAACAAGGCGGCATGATGGCAGGGTACATACAATTTATGGCGGTAGATGATAACGATGAGAGCTTCCTCGTATATTTACATCAGCCTGAAGAGGAGAAGGATTTCACAGCATTTTTTAAGGAATTTGCAAAAAGATAAATTTTAGAGGTAGTGCATTATGACAAATATATTGATGCTTTTCATCATAGGGATGATACTACTTGCCATAGTCATATTGGTAAATGTTTGGATAGGTCTTGTAGACGGTGTATCGCGCGGGCTTGAAAAGCTGTTTTCCGGAAAGAAAAGTAACAAAAGTCATAAGTGGCACACTTTGGAACAGGACGATAGTGACGATAAGCCGTTTGAGGTTTAACGCTTCGCTTAAAAGTGAATCAATAATTTCAAAGGAAAAATGGAACCTCTTAGAGCCATTTTTCCTATTTTAATAATTAAGATATGGTGAGGAATAAGGGCATGGCGATAAAAGGCGTAATATTTGACGTTGACGGTACACTGATAGATTCTATGAAGGCATGGAATCGGTCGGCTTTTGTATATTTACAGTCAAGGGGGATTCAAGCCGATGCGAAAATCGGAGATAGGCTTTTCCACATGACGATTTCGCAAGCTGCACAGACGATAATCGATGAATACAATTTGCCCGAGAGCGTAGATGAAGTCGCAAGCGGAATAAACGGCGTTGTGGAAAGCTTTTATAAAAACGATGCAACGCTTAAGGACGGTGCGTTGGAGCTTCTCGAAGCATTTAAAGCGCAAGGCATAAAGATGGTTGTCGGTACGTCAACAGATAGAGCGTTGATAGTTCCTGCTATGGAAAGATTAGGAATCCTACATTTTTTCAATAAAGTTTTTACGTGTTCGGAAATAGGTAAATCAAAGGCGGAGCCCGATTTGTTCTTGGCAGCCGCCAAAGAACTCGAGTGTGAGGTTGATGAAATAGTCGTATTTGAAGATGGGCTTTACTCAATTAAGACGGCTAAAAGTCTTTCGATGATGACAGTAGGTGTTTATGATGAAATAAGCGCCGGAGATAGAGAAGAGATGATTAAGACGGCAGATGTGTATTTAGATGAAGCGAGGACGCTTTCCGAGCTTTCATACGTGGCGACAGGGGTTATCAGATGAAGACTAAGTTTAACGCATTTTATGCCGGAATACATGGCACATATTGGATGTATTTTGGCGTTATAGCCAGCTTTTCGTCGATATTCTTGCTGGATAAAGGCTATAGAAATACTGAAATAGGCATGATTTTAATGTTTGGAGGAATACTTTCGGTTATTATTCAACCTTTGCTTGCCGATGTTGCAGACAGATCAAAGCGAATTAGTGTTTTTGCACTTATGAAGATAGGCGCGGGCATTTTAATATTTAATGCAATTTTTCTTTCGATATTACCCGACAGGAGTTTTCTTTTAGCTGCTTTCTATGTTTTATCTTACGGGATCGGATTAACTTTACAACCGTTCTGTAATTCCATAAGCGCTAAACTTGAAACGATAGGAATTCAAGTCAATTTTGGCATATGCAGAGCCTTTGGGTCTTTATGTTATGCGGTATTACTTATGTTTCTCGGCTCTTTAACCGACATTTATGGTGTTATCTCTATTTCAATAGCAGGGATATTGGTTATGATCTTGTATATAATCGTTGTTACACTAATGGAGAAATCAAGCCGAAGCTTTAGAGAAGAGCAAGGAAAACATGCTGACGTCAGAATTGAACAAAACGTGGACGAATTACCTTCAACGACTTCTAATGAACTAAATGAAGAAAAGCAAATCAATTTATTTAACTTCGCAAAGAGGCACAAGGCATTTTTCATAATGAATATAGGGGTGGCATGCGTGTTTTTCGGTGATGCCGTCGTAAATGGATATATGGCTCAGATTGCAGCCGGAGTTGGAGGAACGAGTGAAGATGTGGGTCGTATATTCGCCGTCCTTGCTATAATGGAAATTCCACCTATGGTACTATTCGCAAGGCTAAATAAGAGATTTAAATGCTCGTCAATGTTGAAATTATCAGCTATAGGATTCGTCATATGGCTCGCCGGATTTGCCGTATCGACAAGCGTGAGTATGCTATTTGCAATACAACTATTTCAACCTATCGCATTTGCCTTATTTTTACCGTCAATGATTAGGTTTATAAGCGACAACATGGATAGAGGCGAAGAGGTAAAGGGGCATATGCTGTTCACTTCTACGACAACGGTGGCTTGGATATTCGCGAGCTTTACCGGAGGTATAATATTGGACTATGCGACACCGCGAATTCTTTCGATAGTTGCAACGGTCATAACGGCAATCGGTGCGGTTGTAATATTACTTTTAATAAGTAAGGTGGAAGAGAATAAATCAATACATCAGGATAATAAAGTGTTATAATATATCATATACGAAAACATTCTTGAAAGGAAAATGGTATGGCTCACAATAAGATTCTTATAGTAGATGACGAACCTGATATCAGGGAAGTTTTGTCCATATTGCTCGGGAGCGAGGGATACGAAGTTTTACAAGCTGAAAACGGCGGTCAGGCTGTAGAAATGGTATATATAGATCGAACAATCGATTTAGTTATACTCGATATTATGATGCCGGGATTAAGTGGTGTCGAAGCGTGTGAAATAATACGTCAAAAATCAAATGTGCCTATACTTTTTCTGACTGCAAAGTCTCAAGAACAGGACAAAGTAGACGCATATACGGGTGGAGGCGACGACTATCTCGTTAAACCGTTTTCGCAGACTGAACTTCTAATGAAGGTTAAATCTCTTTTGAGAAGGTATAAAGAATATCAAAAGAGTTACGTAGGTAGGAATACCATGGAAGCACTATCGGATAACATCAGGATAGACCAAAAGAGAAGGTGCGCCGTAAAGTCCGGAGAAATAATACCTTTAACGGACAAAGAATATGCTATAATGCAATTCTTTGTTGAACATAAAGGTCAGATAGTCGGCAATAAGGAACTTTATGAGGGAGTATGGAACGACGATTATCTACCTTCAGACGGCAATACGGTTATGGTTCATATTTTGAATCTCAGAAAGAAACTCGAAGATGACAGCAATCATCCCGAGCTGATTAAGACAATCTGGGGGAAAGGATATAAAGTTGAGTAAAAAGAGATTTATCTCTCTTAATATTAAGTTATCAATAGTCGTTATAATTGCAGTTTCTCTGACGCTAAGCGTTTATTTCACTATGAGATGGATTGCTGATTTGATAGTAGCGGAATATTATACATCAGATGAGGCTATAGAGCGCCAAATCGATGAACTGTATGACGATCTCGAAAGGTACATAGATGATCATGCGGTAGAGGGGAAAAATCCGGCTGCTTTATTAGCTTGGCTTGAACAGAACCATTACGTCAAAGTTCGTGTATCCGATAACTTTGGAATATATTTTGACGCGACGTGGGTAGATTATCCGAGCAAATCCATTTCTAATACTAATATCGAAGAAGTCGATGATGAAAACGCTCAAATCGAGGGGCTTGAGAGGATTAAGCCAACCGATGCGAACGATGACGGAAACAGAAATCGCATAATAAGATTTTATGATGATGAATATTACGTATTTGTCGATGTGTTTAAGCAACAGCAGTTTTATGCCATCATGCAGGTTATCACGATAGGGCTTTGTACTATAACTTTGATAGGTATTATTTTGGCGTACAACGGTAAACTTATGCGAAGAATGATAAAGATGTCGCAGGAGGTAAAAGCCGTCAGCGAAGGCAATCTCGGGAAAGAAATCAAGCCGGTTTCAAACGATGAAATAGGAAGGCTTGCGGTAAGTATAGATAATATGAGGGATTCCATAGTTGAACGTCTTCAGAGTGAGAAGGCAGCGTGGGAGTCGAACACCAATTTGATAACGGCCATGTCACATGATATACGTACGCCGCTTACGTCGCTGATAGGATATTTAGACATAATAGAAGGCGGGAAGTATTCGACTGCCGACGAAATGAATAAGCATATAAGAGCATGTAAGGAAAAAGCCAATCAATTAAAAGATTTATCGGACAAGTTATTTCAGTATTTTCTGGTCTTCGGAGCGCAGTCCAAAGAAAAGAACCTTGAAGTATTTGATGCAGGCATATTGATGGAACAAATAATATCAGAGCATTCAGCGGAACTGATGAGTTACGGCTTTGAAATAGACCTCGATTACAGAATCCCGGAAATCACTATTAAAGCTGATATATCAAGGCTTAAACGCTTGTTCGACAATATATTTTCTAATATATTAAAGTACGGAGATAAGGAATACCACATATCGATAACGGCAGCGGTGGAAAACGATTTTATAATGATACGTCAAATCAATAGAATGCCGCAATCTTCGCGTAAAGTCGAGAGCAATAACATAGGGCTTAAGACGTGCGAACGTATATGCTCGGATATGGGTGGCAGCTTCCACTACGATGATGACGGGAACAGATTTTCGGTTAGGATTGCATTGCCTACGCATGAAGAGGTTGTTTGGGACGAATAACGATTATTTGAAGATTTTATAGAAATAGTTTAGATACATAGATATAGATTAGGAGGCTACAGATGCAATCGATGAGAGGCGTTGCATACGAACTATACATGAATGGATTCATAAAAGCAGCCGATTCAGGAGTTTTTATAAAGAAGAACGGTTCGGTTAGACGTGTAACTTGTTCATACGACCATTCTGCACCGAAAGGCGATGATTTTGCAAAATCCATACTTTCGAAGTTCAAGAAGATGAACGCGATGATAATAGCATCAACGGAATACTGCGGTATATGTATATCAAAGCGCACTCCGATACCTGCCATATTGGATGACATGGCTCAGATAATAGGAGTTAAGTCTGATATTGTAAATAAAGATGTAGACGAAATCGTGAAAGCGCTAAAAGGTGCAACGGCTGTTTTGGTCGATGACGGAGATGATAGCTTTATCGTAGTTCTCGGAAGGGATATTCAAGAGGCGCATACGGCTATGAATGTACTTGAAAAGACTGCGGAAGTATATATAAAAGCTGATGTCATAGGAGGAGCGAAGAAGTTGCCGACTTTAAAGGCGAAAACTGAAAGATTTATATATTATACGAAGTATTCAAAAGGGAGCAGAAAGAGAAACAATGAGAATAAAAGATGAGCGTATCTTACGTGAGCAAATAGTGGACTATGGCAGGGAACTGCTTAGAAAAGGCTTGGTTCAAGGAACTTGGGGCAACATATCCATTAAACTTTCAAATAATTACATGCTTACGACTCCTTCGGGATTTGACTATAACGACATGACGCCTTCGGACGTTGTTAAAGTAGCGATAAAGACGTTGACATATGGGCGTGGAAACAAGCCTACGGCAGAAAAAGGGCTCCACGCCGGAATATATGAGCGTAGACCTGAGGTTGGCGCTGTTATCCATACTCACTCAACGTATTGTTCAGTATTTGCGGCCGCACACAAGCCTCTTCAAATAGAGGATCCTGAACTTGCCAAGATAACAGGAGAACTTCTTTATGTTGCGGATCATGCTTTTGCAGGCACTAAAGCGCTTACACAGAATGCGCTAAAAGCTCTTGGGGATAGGGCAGGCTGCATAATGTCAAATCATGGAATGGTTTGTTGCGGTTCAGACATAGAAGACGCCTTTTCAATAGCTTTAGCTATCGAAAAGGCGGCGGAATCTTATATAGAATCGAGATTTAAAAAGCTAAATAACACACTTACCACAAATTAATGGTTTCGGTTATTCTATTTCACTTATCAACTCTAAATTGTGATTTTCATTCATATCCGATATCATTGACATGAATGTCGCAATAGGTACATTTTGAAGCTGCTTGTTAGAGCCGCGTATATTTATTGAAACGGTCTTATCTGTCGCCTCACGATCTCCAAGAACGAGAACGTAAGGAACCTTGTGCAATTTAGCTTCTTTTATCTTTTCTTTCATATTTCTGTTACTTAGGTCTGCGGTAAACCTTATGCGATGCTTCTTTAGTAACTCACAGACTTCTTTGGTATATTCGCCATGGTTTTCTCTTATAGGTACTACGGCAACTTGAACCGGAGCCAGCCAGAAAGGAAAAGCTCCTTTAAAGTGCTCGATTATAATGCCTATGAATCTCTCAAAAGAACCGAACAATGCTCGGTGAATCATTACCGGTTGTTTTTGTGTTCCGTCAGAATCTGTGTACTTAAGATCGAAGTTACGAGGCAACTGGAAGTCAAGCTGTATAGTTCCCATTTGCCATTCGCGCCCAAGCGCATCTGTCATCTGAAGATCTATTTTAGGACCGTAGAAAGCTCCGTCCCCTTCATTGATTTCATAATTGCCCTCTCCGTATTGAGCATCGAGTATAGCCTTGAGGTCAGATTCTGCTCTATCCCAAGTTTCTATATCCCCCATAAAATCATCAGGGCGCGTTGAAAGCTCAACTCTGTATTTCAATCCGAGCGTACCGTAAAGCTCATCTGATATTTTTATGATATCTGCAATTTCAGCCGCAACTTGAGCTTCTGAAAGCAGTATGTGTGCATCATCTTGTCTAAACAATTGCACTCGGAACAAGCCGTTTAATTCGCCCGATTTTTCTTTGCGGTGAATTACGTCGACCTGATTTATTCTAATAGGTAAATCCTTGTAGCTTCTTACATCTCTTTTATACGTCAATATTGCGTTAGGGCAGTTCATAGGTTTCATCGCATACGTCTTATCGCCTTCGCCTGAAGGAGGTATCACGAACATATTTTGCTGATAGTGCCCCCAGTGACCGCTTGTCTCCCATAATTCGCTTGAACTTAATACAGGGCCCGATATTTCGTTATACCCATGGTTCTCATGCACATCTCGCCAGAAAGAAAGGAGCTGATTGAACAGTTTCCACCCTGCCGGAAGCCAATAAGGCATTCCCGGAGCTGTATGGTGCATCATAAACAGGTCAAGCTGTGCTCCAAGTTTCTTGTGATCCCGCTCCATGGCTTCGGCAATAAGCTTGAGGTGTGCTTTGAGTTCGGCTTTATCAGGAAATGCATATACGTAAATCCTCTGAAGCTGTTCCCTATTTTCATCGCCTCTCCAATATGACCCTGACGCGGACTTGACCTTAAACGCAACTCCAAATAAATCTTGCGAGTTTGAAACGTGTGGTCCGCGACATAGATCTACGAAATCTTCACCGCTGTAGTAAACGCTGATTATCTCATCTTCCGGCAATTCTTTTATCAATTCTACTTTGAATTTTTGATTGGCAAATAACTTAAGCGCGTCTCTTTTAGAAATTTCTTCGCGCCTCCAATCTTCTCGCCTTTTTATGATTTCACGCATCTTGTCTTCGATGACTTTGAAATCGTCCTTTGTTACGTTTTGTGGCAGAACAAAATCATAGTACAATCCGTCCGCAATTTCAGGACCTATAGCGTACTGAACTTCATCCTTCCCGTATATTTCTATTACTGCCTTCGCAAGCACATGAGCCAGCGAATGGCGATATACTTTTAAAATTTCTTCTCTTTTCATTACATTTCCTCTTATTTAATCGATTTGTATCGATTTATTTAATTTATTTTTTGTTTAATCTATTTATAGTATATTCATTATTCATTTATGTATAGTTTTGTTATTGTTTTGTTATTGTTTTGTTACCGTTTGGCAGTCGTGTTATTTGCTGTCGCCATTCTTTTCGTCAGTCAGAAGAACTATCGCAGATAGCGTTACAAGCGTCAGAAGAGTGCCTATCGTAACTAAATTAGTTAACGTTCGTGTAAGATTCTTTTTCTTGCGAAGCTTTTCCTGCTTCAAAATTTCGTCAGCCTTTTGGATCTTGATTTTATCAGACCTCTTCATAATGCGCCTCCTTGTGTTTATATATTAAATTTAAAACTATATATAATGTGTACCATTCATTTTAACACTTAACGGTAATATAAGTCAAAAGAACGGTTTACTTTAATATTAAAAAGTTTTAAAATATAAAGTAAGATTATCTGTATAAAATTAAACGTGAACTTATGTTCAGTATATATGGGTATTTTACTTGGATTTTATTCTATTTTGTCAATGGATTATAAGGTGTACATTTGAAAGGAGATGGCTATGGGTTTATTACAAGCAGCTCGTGGAGCTATAGGCGGGACTTTGGCGGATCAATGGAAAGAATTTTTTTACTGTGATGCACTTGACGAAACCGTCCTGATGAGACGTGGGGAAAAGAGAATCGGGAACAGATCCTCGAATAAAAAAGGTAACGATAATGTAATAACCAACGGTTCGGGAATTGTCGTAGCCGATGGACAATGTATGATTATAGTAGACCAAGGCGAAATCGTTGAGATATGTGCCGAGCCGGGAGAATTTACATACAATGCTTCTTCAGAGCCTACAATATTTGTCGGAGATTTAGAAGATTCCGTGCGTAAGACGTTTGAAACCGCTATGAAAAGGTTTACTTTCGGAGGCGATACCGGAAAGGATCAGAGAGTATATTACTTCAACACTAAAGAATTGATAGATAACAAGTTCGGGACACCGAATCCAATTCCGTTTAGAGTTGTAGACAGTAACATTAAAATGGATATTGATTTGAGCGTTCGCTGTTCCGGAATATATTCATATAAAATCGTCGATCCAATTTTGTTTTATAAAAATGTAGCGGGCAATATTGAATATGAATATCCTCGCGAAAAACTCGATTTGCAACTAAAAACGGAATTTATAAGTGCGCTTGCACCTGCATTTGGAAAAATGTCGGAACTGGAACTTAGACCGAGTCAATTGTCAAACCACAATGCGGAGATAGAATCCAGCATGAATGATGTGCTGTCCGATAAGTGGGGAGAAACGAGAGGTCTTAAGATAGTATCTGTAGCGTTAAATCCTATAACGCTTACCGAAGAAGACCAAAAGCGACTTAAAGATGCACAATCGGCTGCAGTTCTTCGCGATCCGAGCATGGCGGCTGCAACGCTTGCAGGAGCCCAGGCTGAAGCTATGAAAGCAGCTGCGAGCAACGAAAACGGTGCGATGACAGGCTTTATGGGAATGGGTATGGCTATGAATGCCGGTGGCGGAAACAACACGCAGAACCTATACGCAATGGCGCAACAGGATAAAGAAAGAGAACAGCAGGCCCGTCAGTCACAGCCTGTTCAACACGTTCATAACGCATGGACTTGTACTAAGTGCGGGGCTCAATCGACAGGAAAGTTCTGCGGTGAATGCGGAACTCAAAAGCCTCAGGAAGACACTTGGGATTGCTCGTGCGGTTCGCATAATAAAGGTAAGTTCTGCCCTAACTGTGGGAACAAAAAACCTGAGGGTGAAGTCAAGTGCACGAAATGTGGTTATAAACCTGAAAATCAAGCAAAAAAGCCTAAATTCTGCCCTGAATGCGGTCAGAAATTTTAACGATAAACGATAAATGATGCAGAATTAGAAGGGAGCTATTAGATGAGCGATTTAAAAGAATTCAAATGCCCTCACTGTGGCGGTTCCGTAAAATTCAATATCAAAACACAAAACATGCAGTGCCCTTACTGTGATTCGCAGTTTGACGTGGCGGAAATGGAGAGAAAGGCAGCGTATGAAAACGCCCCTAAGACGTCAGACGGAGTTGCCATGCCGAACGGGCAATGGGAGGCAGGAGAAACTGATAATATGCGTTGCTACGTGTGCAGATCCTGTGGTGGTCAAATAATAGGAGATGCATCTATGGCTGCAACGTCGTGTCCGTATTGTGAAAATCAAGTTGTAGTGCAGTCTCAATTTAGAGGTGACTTAAAGCCCGACTTTGTCATACCGTTTAAACTCGACAAGAAGAGAGCTGAGGAAGGATTAAGAAATCACGTAAAGGGTAAATTTTTGCTTCCTAAGTTATTTAAGAGCGAAAACAGGATAAAGGAAGTAAAGGGAATATACGTTCCGTTTTGGCTATTTAGTGCTGATGTGAAAGCCAGAGGAAGCTATAGAGGCACGAAACGAACAACGTGGGCAGATAGCGATAATACATATACTAAGACGAGTTATTACAGTATGGAAAGAGATGGCAGAATTAGATTTGCCAATATAGCTATCGACGGGTCAAGCAAAATGCCTGATGATCTTATGGAATCAATAGAGCCGTTTTCGTTTGCAAACGCCGTTCCGTTCCAGACTCCATATCTTTCCGGGTATCTTGCGGACAGATACGATGTTAAAGCCGAAGATAGCGTCGGTAGAGCTAATGAAAGAATAAAGAGAAGCACTGAAGAGGCTATGCGAAGTAATATAAGGGGGTATAGTACGGTTAGCACACAAAGCCTCAATATGAAGTTTTACAATACGAGCACAAAATACGCACTTTATCCCGTTTGGCTTTTGAACACAAGGTGGAAAGGCAAAATGTATACCTTTGCTATGAACGGGCAAACCGGTAAATTCGTAGGAGATCTACCGGTAGATAAGAGTCGCTTGGCTTTGAGCTTTGCGGGCATAAGCGTTGTGACGGCGATACTTGCATACGGTGTTGCGAATGTGCTTTGGCTATTTGTATAGGAGGGTTGACATGGAAAAAGTGATTATAGCAAATCGCAGAAAAGCGGTGTCAATTACAGGTAAAGTTCTCCTTGTAACATTTTTAATTTTGATTATTCACTCATCGCTGTTTGCGAACTTCTCTTTTGCGACACATGATGGTAAGGCACGTGTAATAGATGAAGCCAATTTGTTGACAGATGAAGAAATACTACAACTGGAGTATACGATTGAGCAGTTTGTGGTGATGAATGAATTCGATGTACTGTTCATAACCGTGAATGATGTTGGAGATAAGACGAGCGAAGAGTATGCGGATGATTTCTGGGATCAAAACGGGTACGGACATGGTCAAAATCGTGACGGTGCAATGGTTTTAATTAACATGGGAGACCGCGAGATGCACATAGGCACTTGCGGATACGGCATTGAGGTTTTGACTGACTACGGAATACATACAATAGAAGAGGAAATGATTCCTGAGATGCAGTCAGGTGACTATGTCTACGCATTTGAAACTTTCATGTACATGACTGAAGAATATCTTGACATGGCCAATGCCGGAGAGCCGTTTGATGTGCCGCCACACCCGCCGTTCCCTATAATTCTTGGAATTATAGCTTCTATAATAGTTGGAATAGTAGGTGGTTTTGTTGGAACAGGAATGCTCAAAAGTCAGCTACAAAGCGTTAGATATCAAGCGAGAGCAAAGGCATACGTTGTAGATAAAGCTATAGCTCCGATTGGAACAGATAGATTTCTGTATTCCGATGTGGTTGCAACACCTATTCCAAAGAATGATGATGATGGAGGGTTTTCCGGAGGCTCGACAACGCACGTTTCGGCAGGCGGAATTACGCACGGTGGTCATACGAGTAAATTTTAAAGTACTCAATTATGATAATGGATTATAAAGAGGCATAAGATAAAAGGTGAAAAAATATGAGATATAAGGCAGTAATATTCGACATGGACGGTACGATACTTAACACTTTAGATGATATAGTCGGCAGTGTGAATTATTCCTTGAGAGAAGCCGGATATCCGGAGAGGACTCGAAAGGATATAAGAAAGTACCTCGGAAAAGGAGTTAGAGAACTTATAGCTAATTCACTCCCACAAAATACTGCTGAAAGTGAAATTGAAAAGGTGATTGGGATATACGCACCTTATTATAAGGAACACTGTAATGATGCAACTAAACCGTATGATGGTATCAAGGGGGTCATATCGGAAATAAGAAAAGCCGGATTGAAAACCGCTGTTATCTCAAATAAAGCGGATAACCTCGTACAAGAGCTTGCCGTTCAACATTTCGCCGGTCTATTTGATGTCGTTGCAGGCTGGCGGGATGACGTTAGGCGCAAGCCGTATCCGGACATGGTATATGAAGTACTTGAAAAACTTAGTGTGGATAAAAAAGATGTCGTCTTTGTAGGCGATTCGGAAATTGACGCGCAAACGGCAGCAAATGCAGGCCTTAACTGTATTTCAGTACCGTGGGGATTTCGCGATTTAGATGAACTTAAAGAGAGCGACACGGTTAAGATTGCGCATGATATGCAGGAATTAGTGCTATTGGCTTTAGTTTAAGGATGATTCGTGTTTGGAAGGGAAGCAAGATTTGTCTACAATACTTTAATGTTGCTAAATTGAATAAATATAAACTTCGTGATATAATTTTCATGTTTAGTTCAATTAGGTGTTAGGAGAACGATTTGGGTGAATATAATGATACAAACTACATCGAACTGAAGCACATACAAAGTATAGAATTAGAGATGCTGATTGTGTTTGACAAAATATGCCGTGAAAATGGTCTTAAGTACTTTCTTGATAGTGGTACGGCGTTAGGTGCAAAGAGGCATAAAGGGTTCATACCTTGGGATGATGATATAGATGTCGGTATGCAAAGAGATGATTATGAAAAATTTATCGAAATAGGGCAAGAGGCACTCGGTGATGATTTTTTTCTTCAGAATAGAGTTACAGATCCGAACGTGCCGTTTTCATTTTCGAAAATACGTAAAAACGGTACTGAATTCGTAGAATATAACAAGAGAAACATAAAAATGAACCATGGTATTTTTATCGATATATTTCCGTACGATAAATTGCCAAAGACCAATGCGATAAAGCATATTAAAAGGTGTAGAAGATTGCATCGTTTGTTGCTCTTTAAATATGTTCCAGGGCGAGTATCTAGATGTGAAAGGCGCCTAAAGTGGGTTATAGGTTCGGTTATGCGCTATATAATTCATTATTTGGCTGTTCTAATACCGGCCAAGGCACTGGATAATAAAATATTGAATGATTGTACAAAATATAATGATAGTGTGGATCAGCGTGGATCGTATACTTGCTATTCATTTTCTAAATGCGTACAACTTGAATATTCGACACTATTTCCTGTTGCTGAACATGAATTTGAAAAATACAGCTTTTATGTGCCGGCAAAAATTGAGAAATATCTGAGCGAAATTTATGGTGATTACATGAAGCTGCCTCCGGAGGAGGAACGTCTTGGGCACAGACCGTTTAAAGTTTCGATTTGAGCATTAAAATGGCATAACAATAACTTTAAATGATAATAAAAAATAAGAAAAACTTAAGGAGAAATTTTTTAGATGGATGATCTAAAAAAATCAAAAAGAACCAACATAGGATCTGGAGTATACTTCATATCAGCAGTATTTATGATGCTTAGCGGTCTTGATGTCATAAAGGCTATTTTAGGAATTTTAGGGATAAGAGAAGGCGATACGTTAATCGCGACGGTAATAGTTGTCATTTTAGATGTTGCGTTGGGACTGTATGCTCTGTATTTGTTTTCTAAAGACAGGAACAAGATTGCATTTGGGGTTTTAATTATATTGAATATAACATACATTATGCCTCTTATGGTGGGATATAATGCTAAGGATATAGCATTATATATAGTATTTGTCATACCGCTTTCAATTATCGCATATATTGTATCGATTGATTATGATGGTGAAAAAAAATATATAAATATGTATATTTCGATTTCAACTGCGGTGTGTGTATTAGCAATCACGTACATTATAGTTCTATTCGTTGGTGATTTTGATTACATCATTAATGATTTGGGAATAAGGATAGTGGCTTCATATGGCGTTATTGCTTGGCTTTTCATGCCTGCTATATTTATCATGATACCTCACTATATATCCCTTGAAAGTCATAAAAATCAACAAAAAGTAGTAATAGTGCTGATTAAGATAATGATATTGGCGGCAGCCATATACTATACAGGGTTAAGAACCGGTATAATTTCAACATTCTTCACTGTATTTGTGAGCGCAATAATCTTTTTAATAGTTTACAGAGGTGAGAGAAAAAAAGTAAAGCAAGTATTACTAAGGGTTTTGGCGGTAACGATTAGTTTTGTATTAATTTATATATTGTGTGTAACTAATATTCCAAAGAACTCAAGGTTGAATGTTATTTATTCGACAGGCAGTCTTGCTTATGAAACTAACTTGCACGATCCTGACGAAGTATTTGTTGAGCCACAATCTGATTCACATGCTCAAGTTTATGACATTCAGAAGCAATCCTATGCTTCAGCAGAAACTGTGCTGCTAAGTTATATTGTTTCAAGCGACCAAACTCGTATAGAAACCGAAAAGATGCTTACAGAGGATGCCAATGAAGGCAATGAAAAATACATTATCTTAAAAGGCGTTGAAAATCCCGAGAAATTTGTTTTCTCCATGACCAAAGATAGAGTTAATTTGTGGAAAACGGCTATTTGGGAGTTTGAAAAATCTCCAATTTTTGGTAATGGAATACGCTATTATCAACTCAAATATGTCGATACTTTTCCACACAATATTATATTAGAGTTATTAGCGGATGTAGGATTAGCAGGGACATCAGCATTTGTCATATTTATATTCTTTGGAATAGTTATATCGCTTAAAAGGGGAATACGCAATGGCAATATAGATAATATTAAGGTTGTAATTTCGTGCCTTTCCATGATACCTACATATTTACTGTTTACTACTGTATATTCAAACCCATCAATATTATTTGCTATAACTTTCTTTAGTTACAATATATATTATCATTATAAAGAAAAGAAAAAATAGATAGCTGAACTAGTATGGGGATAGGAGATTTAATTTGTGATTTTGACAAGGTGGGACAAGTTGCCCTTAAAAATCAAGAATGAGGCAGTTAGACCATATTATGAAATATTAAAGCGTAAGCGAGGTAGCTTAATAGCAAAGAGAATTTTTGATATAATTGTCTCAGTTATTATGATAATGATATTGGCACCTATCCTCATAGGGATAGCGGTTTGGATTAAAATAGACTCTAAGGGACCTATAATATTTAAACAAACGAGAATTACTAAAAACAATACCGAGTTTAAGGTCTTTAAGTTTAGGAGTATGGTTGTAGATGCAGAAAAACTTGGGAGCCAGGTAACAGGTGATAATGACCCCAGGATAACAAGGGCAGGCAGTAAAATAAGGGATTTAAGATTAGATGAGCTGCCACAGCTCTTCAATATTTTTAAAGGAGACATGAGCTTTGTAGGCACACGACCGGAAACACCACGATACGTTGATAAATACAGCGAAGAGATGTATGCAACACTTCTAATGCCGGCAGGCGTTACATCTTTGGCAAGCATTAAATATAAGGATGAAGCGGCTATGCTAAAGGGTGTTGATGATGTAGATAAAGTGTATGTAAATGATATACTTCCACGTAAAATGGAGTATAATCTTAGCAGTATAAAGAACTTTTCTTTTGGGGATGATGTGAAAATTATGTTTAAAACTGTAAAGGCAGTGATATTTTAACCCCAACATAGAATATTGTTATGATTTAGATATAGTTTGAAAGGAGACTTCGTTGAGTAAAAAAGTATTGTCAATTTTTGGCACCAGACCGGAAGCCATTAAAATGGCACCTGTTGTAAAGGCACTTTCCGAAGACGAATATTTTGAGAGCTATGTTTGTATAACCGCGCAACATAGAGAAATGTTAGATCAAATATTGGATAGGTTTGCAATAATTCCCGACTATGATTTAAATATCATGTCAAAGGAACAAACGATTACGGAAGTTACTAATAAAGCACTAATTGGACTTGAAAATGTCATTAAGGCTCTTAATCCGGATGTCGTATTGGTGCATGGAGATACTACTACAACGTTTTCCGGAGCACTTGCGGCATATTATCAGCGTGTAAAGGTTGGGCATGTTGAAGCGGGACTAAGGACTCATAATATATATTCCCCTTATCCTGAAGAATTCAATAGACAAGCGACGGGCTTGATTGCAGACTTTCATTTTGCACCGACAGAGCGTGCAAAACAAAACTTAATGGAAGAAGGGAAAATAAAAAATATTTTTGTTACCGGCAACACAGCTATAGATTCACTTCGTGCTACTGTTGATAAGGATTATACCCATCCGCTTCTAGAATGGGTAGGCAATAAAAGATTGATTATGATAACTGCTCATAGGCGTGAAAATTTGGGCGAGCCAATGAAAAATATGTTTATGGCAATTGATAGGATTGCAAAAGAGCATTCAGATATTAAGGTGCTTTTCCCCATACATAAAAACCCAAAAGTTCGACAAATAGCTTATGATATCTTTGGCAACGCAGGAACTGTTAAGCTGGTAGAACCTATGGATGTATATAATTTCCAGAATATAATGGCGCGAAGCCACCTTGTTTTAACAGATAGCGGAGGCATTCAAGAGGAAGCTCCAAGCCTTGGTATCCCCGTATTAGTTATGAGGGATACGACCGAAAGACCTGAAGGAGTTGCGGCGGGCACATTAAAGCTGGTTGGAACTGATGAACAGAAGATATACGATAACTTTAAAGAATTACTTACCGATGAAGATGTTTATAAGAAGATGAGTGAAACGACTAATCCGTACGGAGACGGTCATGCAAGCGAGAGAATAGTATCTATTTTAAAAGACGTTTTATAAACTTGAATGGAGAGGACTATGCAAGCCATAATATTAGCCGCAGGAATGGGCAAGCGCTTAAAAGCGTTAACTAAAGAAAATACTAAATGTATGGTAAAAGTTAACGGGATTACTATGATTGAGAGGATGCTAAGGCAACTTGAACCACATCAGTTGTCACGTATTATCATAGTAGTAGGGTATAAAGGTGATGAACTCAAAGACTTTATTAGATCCCTTTCCATATCAACAGAAATTATCTTTGTAGAGAATAAGGATTATGACAAAACGAATAATATATATTCACTTGCATTGGCAAGTGATGCATTAGTTGAGGATGATACGATTTTACTTGAAAGCGATTTAATATTCGAGGATTCTGTTTTAGAAGAAGTTATTAAAGATGATCGCCCAAATCTAGCCTTGGTTGATAAGTATGAAAGTTGGATGGACGGGACAGTCGTAAAATTGGATTCAAACGATAGTATCCTTGAATTCATTCCTGGCTCAAAATTTGAGTTTGATGACATAAAAAATTATTATAAGACGGTAAACGTATATAAATTTTCAAAAGATTTTTCTAAAAGGTATTATGTACCTTTCTTAGACGCTTATTCAAAAGCGCTTGGTAAAAACGAGTACTATGAACAAGTGTTAAAAGTGCTAACGATGATTGATATTCCAGTTATCAAGGCAAAACGACTGAATGGACAAAAATGGTACGAAATTGACGACGTCCAGGATTTAGATATAGCCTCCACAATATTTTCGCCTAAAAATAAAATTGTAGATAAGATTCATGCTAGGTACGGAGGATACTGGCGTTATCCGAAAATGCTCGACTTTTGTTATTTAGTTAATCCGTACTTCCCACCGCAAAGGATGCTCGATGAAATTAAAGCTAACTTCGAAACGTTAATCGCAGAATACCCGTCGGGACTTGAGGTGAATAATTTACTTGCTGCAAAGGCATTCGGGATTAGGAAAGAACAAATAGTAGTGGGTAATGGCGCGGCAGAACTGATAAAGAGTCTCATGGCTATATTAAAAGGAAATGTAGGAGTAATATGGCCGACGTTTGAAGAATATCCAAATAGAATATATGCAAATAGAGTAGTCAAGTTTTATCCGGATACGCAAACGTTTAAATATACATCACAAGATTTGATTGATTTCTATACAGATAAAAATATATCGGCGATTATACTTATAAATCCCGATAATCCTACCGGACAGTACATGGATAAAAATGATGTTATAAAACTGGCTTCTTGGTGTGATGAACACGGTATATATCTCGTGCTAGATGAATCATTCACGGATTTTGTTGCTAAGGAAGCCCCCTCAGTGTTGTCTGAGAGTGTACTGGATGAGCATGAGAAGCTTATTGTTGTAAAGTCAATTTCTAAATCGTATGGTGTTCCGGGCATACGATTGGGGATATGTGCAACTTCAGACGCTTCACTTCTGGCAGAGATTAAAAGGGATGTCGCGATATGGAATATAAATTCGTTTGGAGAATTTTATCTTCAAATTTATGAAAAATATGCTCGTGATTACAATTTAGCGCTGGATAAGATAAAGAGAGCGAGGAAGGACTTTGAACTTGCACTTTCTAAGATTAAAGATATCAAAGTCTATAGTTCTCAAGCAAACTATATTATGATAGAACTGTTAGGTAAAGTTACTTGTAGAGAACTTGTAGAAACTCTATTGATAGATTATGATATTCTAATAAAAGATTTATCCGCTAAAAAAATATCCGATGAAAGAAAGTTTATACGGATTGCAGTTAGAAATACAGAAGATAATAATATTTTAATAAAAGCTTTGGAAGCTATATTTAAAAAGGTGAATTAAAATGAATATTACGATTATTGGAGGCGGTAATATAGGTATGCTTATGGCATCTGAGATGGCATCAAGTGGTAATGCCGTCACTATATTTACAAGGTATTCTGCTGAAAAATGGTCAAAGTCAATAAAAGTTTATAATAGCAGTGAAGAATGTCTTACTATAGGTAATCTTGATAAGGTTACAAGTGATTTGACTATTGCTGTTAAATCTGCAGAAATTATTTTTATTACGACACCGTCTTTCACTTTCGAAAAGTTGGCAAGTGAATTGTATGAACTTGTAAGAGAAGACCAAATTATAGTGATTGTCCCGGGAACAGGCGGGGGAGAATTTGCATTTAGTCGTATAATAGAAAAGGGCTGTACATTTTGCGGACTTCAAAGAGTTCATTCTATTGCAAGGATTAAAAAACGTGGAGAGTCAGTTTACAGCCTTGGGAAAAAAGATAACTTGTCAATAGGCACTATACCGCGTGAACGAAGCGAATATATGGTTAAGATAATGAAGGACCTGTTTAAATTGCCCGTTCAAGACGTTACTCCATATATAAATATCACTATGACTCCATCAAATCCAATATTGCATACGGCAAGGATTTTTTCTATGCTTAGAGGATGTACGAGGGATTTCAAATTTGATAGGGAGATGCTATTTTATAAAGAGTGGACGGTAGAATCTTCAGAAGTGCTCTTAAGGTGTGATAGAGAATGGGAAATGATTTGTGATGCATTACCGTTTGAGTTAAGTGGTGTTAAGTCACTTAAGACACATTATGAAAGTTATACTAAAGAGACTATGACCGATAAAATATCGAATATAAAAGCTTTCAAGGACATTAAAATGCCTATGGAGAAAGTAGGAGATTCCTGGATTGTAGATATTAATTCCAGATATTTTACTGCTGACTTTTCTTTTGGGCTTAAGGTATTAATAGATATCGCAGAATTATTTGATACAAATGTTGAATATCTAAATGAAATATGGAAATGGTACTTACAATATAGTGGAGAAAAGGATTTCTTTAAAATTAACATGACAAAAGAGGATTTTGTACAGTTTTATTTACGGTAGATAAAGGGAGAGAACGTAGAAATGAGCGTATTATTTCTAAGTGGGGCAGATAAAGAATATGATGGTAGAACAAGAGAGCTTGAAAATGCCATTAAAAAAATTGCGAATGTTATATCGATGACCGCATCTGAAAAAAATATTATAAACCCGAGTAACGGCTATATTAAGTTTGTAAAGAGCATTTATGTAGCATGCAAAAATCTAAAGGGGATAGACTGTATATTTGCTGATAATAGAAAATCTACGATTCCGGCATTATTGCTTAGACGAAGGTTGAACCCCGGGATTCTAATATATGATGCGAGAGAGCTTTATTTTATAAATGAATCAAAATCCATTGTGTCAAAAATAGGTTGCATTTTCGAAAAGAGAATTATAGAAAAAGCCGATTTTGTAATCTGTGCAAATTATGAGAGAAAAAAAATAATGCAAGAACACTATTCACTAAAAAATGAAGTTATAGTGTTTGAGAATTTTAGAAAGCTGGAATATAGCGATGACGTAGACCTGCTGTCAATAGAACAAAAATATTCTAATTTATTTAGCGATGATTCTTTTAAAGTGATATCGACTGCGGGCTGCGAAGTAGAAAGATGTACACTTGATTTGATAGAAGGTATTGGGGCAATCAATAACAATGTGACCCTTATACTTGTCGGCTGTAAGGATGACGATGATCGTAAGGCGGTAGAAAAATACTTGAGAGAGCATCAAGATCTTGATGTGAAATTGATTTCAAGGGTCACTCAAAACGAATTAAAGTATTTAGTTTCACAATCGGATATTGGAGTGTCCATGTACCATAAAAAAAATATGAACAATAAATACTGTTCCTCCGGTAAGGTATTTGAGTATCTTTATGAAGGGATTCCAGTTGTAACTACCGATAATCCACCGCTTAAGGCATTGACCGATAAATACAATGTAGGTGCAAGTTTAGGTAGTATTAGGGATAGTATTTTGGATGTTCGAGAAAACTATGAAGAGTATTTTAAGAATGTTGAGCGATTTGTTGAGATGGATTTATTGCAGGAAGCTCAACGGCGTTTTGCAGAGGATATAAAAGGAATTATTGAAAATGGAACAACTTAAAGAAAATGCCAAAAAACTTTATAATGCTGGTCTGGCACATATTTTTGGTTCCAGTTTTTTGAATAAGGTTTTGTTTTTTTGTGGTAATGTAATAGTAGTTAGAGTGTTAACTAAAGAGGAATTTGGAACATTTGGTTTTGCAGACAGCATTATGGCATTTGTTATTAACTTTTCAGGCTTAGGCATGGCGACCGGAGTGCTTCAGTTTTGCTCACAAAAACGTCCTGAGGCGGAGAAGCGAGCTTTTGCAAGTTTCGGATTGAAATTCGGAATTTTTGCGACGATAGGGATTTGTATTATTGCATTTATATATGGGTTACTTGGACCTTTTGCGATACCAAAGGCAAAGATGGTATTTTTAATATATGCATTTTATCCTATACCTTACTTTATATATTATTATAACAATGCAGTATTGAGGTGCAACAAAGAGAATAAAAAATACGCTCTATTAACTAATGTCAATGCTTCAGTGTATGTTATATCTGCAATTATTTTCACTGTGATTTTAAGAGAAATAGGATTGGTAGTCGCGGGCTATACTTCTATGCTATTGTCATCGTTTTTAGGGCGGTACTATGTAAAAAAATATGGTTTTAAGAAAGAACCGCTACCAATTAACGGTAAGCAGAAAAAGGCTATGATTAAATATTCGTTTTACTCCTTCTCGTCCAATATTATGACTAATGTTTTGATAATAATGGATATATTCCTTATCGGTGTTTTAATTGCGGAGCCTACGGATATAGCTACATATAAGATAGCTACAGCTATACCCCTTGCGCTTATGATTATACCTAACAGTATAGTAGTTTTTGTTTATCCATATTTTGCAGAGAATCAAAATAATTATAAATGGGTGAAAGAAAATACTAAGAAACTAATCACGGCCAGTGCAGGACTAAACGCAGTTGTAACCATTATGCTTATATTGCTCGCACCGTATATCATAAAAATCTTATGGGGCGAATCATATTTAGATGCAGTATTGCCGTTCAGGATTCTTTCGGTAAATTATTTTGTTCAAAGTACATTAAGGTTCAATATAATCAATTTAATGGGTGCATTGAATAAGGCCGAAATTGTTTTTAGGGTAAATTTTATAGCAATGATAATTAATATAATTTTAGACGTATTATTCATATATAAATTTGGAATTCTTGGAGCGGCTATTGCAACACTTTTGACCGTGATAGTAACCTCTCTTATACTGGTTCCTACATTTATAAAACATTTAAAAGTACTTAAAGGGAAAATGATATAAAAGGCGTAAAAATGAATAACATCGATAAATTGATAGACGAAAAGATAAACTTAGAAAAACAATATAATCAAAAGAAAGCAGAATATAAAGTTATCAGTAGACGTGCCAGAGACTTTTCCTTCCACGTACGCGATCGTAAGGACAGCAAATTATTTGACAAACTATATTATGTGGTGTCTTTTGTGCTCGGCTATGTCTTTGGCCAGTTTTTTGCGGATTTAATAAGGTAAGATTATGAAGAACGATGAAAAAAACGTCCAGGAAGAAATTAACGTTTTAAAAACTAAAATTGAAATATTAGATGAGCAGAAAGCGCGTGTTGAGGAGGCCATAGCCCAAAATAATATGAAGCTTCAAGAAATAGAATCGGAAATCATTCCGTGGGAACGAAAAATTAGAATCATGGGAATCGCTTTTGCGATAGGGCTTGCTATTGGCTTTGTAGTATTCATGGTTAGATAAGGATATTTCGCCTTATTCATAAGTGCCTATATAAGTTGCGGTATTATCGTTTATTGATATCCTAAATAAAGTTCGATGAATGCTTAAATCGGTGAGAGTAGATGTAACCATTACGTAAATATTTAAGTCATCGCAACCTACTATATTTGACGTCTGTGCATAGAGTATGGAGGTATCTATACCGGCGGGTGAAACATCGATCAATTCATCAAATATTATAGAACCCAATGTTGATTTGATATTAGTATTTTCTATCTTAATAGTTAAATCGTCGCTTTTTTCGATGAAGTATATAATGTCATTTGAAACGACAAAGTCTAAAAGCATCGTGTTGAGATTTAATGCAGTACTTAAACCGCTTGCGTCGGTACCGATTTTTTGAATGTCTATATCGTAGTTTTGAGTAGCCGTTTTATCGATAGCTGAGAAATATAATTGTTCTTCTGAGAGCACTCCACTTAAATATGGAGGTGCTACACAAAGCAGTGAAGTAGACCAATCTTCAGTATTGATTTTCTCAATCCCCTGGTTGGAACTGACGTAAAGATATTGTCCGTCTGAAGCTATTAAAGATGTTGCATCATATGAACTCGTAGGTATTTCGGTTAAGGTTAAAGTTAAAATGTTTAAACGGTATATTTTTAAAGTCCCTTGTTGTTCATCTGTAAAATAAAGATTATTATCTGAAAATATTAAATCACCAACTTCCGCAGACGGCACACTAAATAGTAGCTCAAGTTGAGCATTTTCTTCAATCCCTAAAGTTCTATAAATGTTGGATGAAGAAGTTGTACGTTGTATAAAGTATATGTGTTCGCCTTCTGCGCATAAGTCACCTACGGTACCGTCAATAGTAGAGATGATTGTCTTTGTTGGAGATGAGGTATTCAATGTGTTAAAGTAGGATATTTCATATGCGGATGGGAATCCGGGTATATAAAGTTTGTCTTCAAATAATAACGCTCCGGAGTGACTCGACCCGTTCATGACGACATTTGTTCCATTAGAAAATATCGGTACATCAGGAATAATCGCTCCGTTATTTTGCCCGTTTCCATTACCGTTTGAACCGGTGCCTTCCGGCGAAGTATTATCCGGACCGGATAACTGATCCGAAGGTCTTACTGTAGAGGTATTCTCATTGGCAATATCGCCTGTTTGTAAAATTTGATTGCCATAAATTTCCGTATCATTTTGGGTATATGAATTTGAAACGTGATTCGGTGATGCACCTCTATGCTCCTGTGTGGAAGTGTTTGCTTGGCGAATGTCGCTTGCACAAGATATCGAATTAAGTAAATTCATATAATCGTTTTCAGCAGAAGTGATTTCCGAGTCTATATATGAGCATACATATTCATTGTAGCTTGCAAAATTTAGCATACTGGAATCATTTTTTGCCCTAAGATACCGCGTCCCTGCATAAACTGGTATAGCTACAAGCAATAATAATCCGAATATTGATAGAGCGGTTATACCTTTATTTTTAATTAGTTGTTTTATTTTTGGAGTCACAGCATATGATGACAATACCTCTCCTTTGAAAGTAAATATGGACGCTTTAATCCCTGCCCAGATAGATGCTGAAGATGCGGCAGAAAGTGCTATCCCGAGATCTTCGGCGATTAGTGCACTGTTTATTAGCGCAAATGGTAAAAATGCATGTATTCTGAAACCGTGTGCCGTTTCATATCCGACTACGTAAAGACGCAGTTTTTCTCGCGCAGAATTTAAGCGACTTTTTACCGTACCTGTGCTGCAATTCATGAGCAAAGCGATTTCTTTAATACTCATTTCGTCGTAGTAATAGTAAATCGCCGTCTGCCTTTGTACGGGGGTAAGATTATCTAATGATGAGCGTATTATCTTTTCTACTTCTTGCCTCTCAAGTTCCACTCCTGGCATCGCATAAATATCATCGGACTCTTGCTGCTCGAAAAAATCAGAGTGGTTATCGTCAATAAAATTGGCAGGGGGCATTATAACATCATGACTGTTTTTTCTAAATGAATCGTTAATATTATTGCGAAGAATTTTCTTGCCCCAGGCTTTAAACCTTATAGGGTTTTCCAGGGAGGATATTGAAGAGGCTATCTTTATGTAGGTTTCTTGTAGAGCATCCTCAATCAGCGCCGAATCGTTTGAAAGTCTCGAAGCATATCTGAAAAAATCATTTTTAGTTTCGTTATAGAGAATGTCGAAGGCATTTCGGTCGCCGGATTTATATTTTTCTACAAGCTCTGCTATTTTATCATTTGACATGTGATTTCCCAACCCCCTTTGGAACAATCATTAAATCAAAACATTGTTACTAAAATCTATCATACAGTTAGAAGAAAGTCAAATGGAAGAGCAATCTGAGACCTTGAAATATTGTAATGTTACAATTGATGTGAGACAAAATCCCTAAACATAAAGAGCAAAATCCTGTACAATGTTAATTACTACAAAAACAACAAAAGGAAAATGCTC
>PDWI01000390.1_pt1 | contig 79363 bp, 69 predicted proteins | sample 1430891 | NCBI WGS metagenome assembly PDWI01 (sample SAMN01162508, study PRJNA174530) | Oral metagenome, whole genome shotgun sequencing project. | biome: Marine environment; feature: Marine mammal; material: Swab sample of the gingival sulcus; isolation source: swab sample of gingival sulcus... | reverse complement strand
ATTTTTCTTAGCAAAATAGTGGTGAAAAATACAGCCTGAAAAATGTCCATTAGAGAGGAACGTCTGAAAAATAGCCTAAATTTTGTCTATTATACCTTATTAGCTGTACCATTGAGATATCTTAACAGTCAGAAAAATGAAACGACCATGAGAAAATCTTTCACACATAGGCGAATGATTATACATTATGGGAGTTAGATCTTGTTACCATAAAATAAATAATTATATAACGAATGAAAATAAAAAGTGGACAAAATAACTGTTAGCGCTTCAGAATGATATTTGGCCCAATTTTTACATTCAGCCTAAAAGAATAACTGCAAAGCCATTACTTTTAAGAATTAAAGTTGTAATTTAAGACGCCTTTTTTTCAACATTTTAGAAAACCAAAAAAACAGGCCAATATGGAAAAATTTATTCTTTCAATTGACTCAGGTACAACAAGCAACCGGGCGATTCTATTTAACCATTCAGGAGAAATAGTAAGTGTTGCCCAACAGGAGTTTCCACAGATTTATCCTGAACCCGGATGGGTGGAGCATAACCCTGATGTTATTTGGGAAACCCAGTTGGCAGTAGTGCGTAAGGTAGTGTCGCAAGCCGGAATTAAGCCGCACCAGATAGCAGCCATTGGTATTACCAACCAACGTGAAACATCTATTTTATGGAACCGCGAAACAGGTAAGCCGCTGTGCAATGCCATTGTTTGGCAGGACAGGCGCACCGCACCCCTTTGCGACCAGTTAAAAAAAGAGGGCAGGGAGCAAACAATAGCAGAAAAAACCGGCCTGGTTGTCGATGCCTACTTTTCGGGTACAAAAATAAAATGGATGCTCGATAATGTAGAAGGAGCGCGGGAACTTGCCATTCAGGGTAAACTGGCATTTGGCACTGTTGATTCATGGCTTATTTGGAAACTTACAAAAGCAAAACTACATATTACCGATGTAAGTAATGCCAGCCGTACAATGCTTTTCAATATTAATACTTTACAGTGGGACGATGAACTGCTGGAAATGCTTGATATACCGCGCAATATTTTGCCTGAAGTTAAAGCCAGTGCTGAATTTTACGGGGTTATTTCACCGGAAATACTGGGTGTTGAAATACCTGTTTCGGGTATAGCTGGCGATCAGCAAGCTGCGCTTTTCGGGCAGATTTGTATAGAAGAGGGGATGGTGAAAAATACTTACGGCACCGGTTGTTTCGTAATGATGAATACCGGCGGGACGCCTATAGCATCGAAACATAAACTTTTAACAACCATAGGTTGGAAAATTGGCCAAAAGGTAACCTATGCCCTCGAAGGCAGCATATTTATTGGTGGCGCACTGGTTCAATGGTTGCGCGATCAGTTGCAAATTATACAGTCGTCATCAGAAATTGAAGCATTAGCGCGACAAGTACCTGACAATGGTGGCGTATGCTTTGTGCAGGGTTTTGTTGGCCTTGGTGCTCCCCACTGGGACCAGTATGCCACGGGCACTATTGTGGGATTGACGCGCGGTACCGGTAAAGCACATATCGCCCGCGCAGCTCTGGAAGCGATTGCTTTCAGGTGTATGGAGGTGATAGAAACTATGGTAGATGACTCGGATATAGCATTGCATGAACTCCGTGTTGATGGCGGCGCTGCTGTTAACGACCTGCTAATGCAAATGCAGAGCGACCTTATCGGAAAAACGGTGGTACGATCAAAAGTAACTGAAACAACGGCCTTAGGAGCAGCTTACCTGGCTGGCCTGGCCGTAGGTTTTTGGAAAGATATGGATGAACTGAAAGGGCAGTGGCAGGCTGATAAAAAATTTACTCCCGAAAAAACGCCTCTGGAAGTAAAAGAAATGGTTTACAAATGGAACAAAGCAGTTGAAAGAAGTAAAAACTGGCATAATTAACAGCTATGAAACGAAAATCAACCTTAAAAAAACTAAAGAAAAAAGATAAAACCTGGGACATTGTAATTATTGGTGGTGGCGCTACTGGCCTGGGCTGCGCCGTTGATGCTGCCTCACGGGGGTTTAAAACACTTTTACTCGAACAATTGGATTTTGCCAAAGGCACTTCGAGCCGAAGTACCAAACTGGTACACGGAGGCGTACGTTATCTTCAGCAGGGCGATATTTCATTGGTGTTCGAAGCATTAAAAGAACGGGGGCTTATGTTCAAAAATGCGCCTCATCTGGTTTCTAACCTTTCGTTTGTCATCCCTACCTACGATTTTTGGGGCGGCCCTTTTTACACTATCGGGTTAAAGGTGTACGACCTTATGGCCGGAAAACTTGGACTGGGGCCTTCGAAACACCTTTCGCGGGAGGAAGCTATTGAAGCACTACCCACCGTGGGAAAGGATGGGTTAAGAGGTGGTGTTATTTATCAGGACGGCCAGTTCGACGATGCCCGCATGGCTGTGAGCCTTGCACAAACCTGTTGCGATTATGGCGGCACAGTGCTCAACTATTGCAAAGTTACCGGATTTATTAAAGATGAGGGGCTGATTACCGGTGTTACGGCTGTCGATCAGCAAACCAAAGATGAGTTTACTGTTAAAGCCAGGGTAGTGATTAATGCAACCGGCGTTTTTGCCGATGAAATACTTCAATTGGACGAACCGGAGAAAAGAGAAATGATTACCCCTAGCCAGGGAGTACACCTGGTGCTGCCCCGAGAGTTCCTTCCCGGCAACTTTGCCATTATGGTTCCCCATACTACCGATGGGCGGGTGATGTTTGCCGTTCCGTGGCATAACCACGTTATTGTGGGTACCACTGACACACTCGTTGGCAAGCACTCGCTGGAGCCGGTGGCGTTAAAAGATGAAGTAGATTTTTTACTTAACACAGCCGGTAAATACCTTGTAAAGCAACCCAAACGAAAAGATGTGTTGAGCGTTTTTGCCGGGTTGCGGCCACTGGCCAGGCCCGAAGACGAAACAAAGGCCACAAAGGAGATTTCACGGAGCCACAAAATACTGATTTCTATTTCCGGATTGATTACCATTATTGGCGGAAAATGGACTACCTATCGCAAGATGGCAGAAGATACCATTGAAAAAGCTATTATGCTGGGCGGCCTTCCCGAGCGCGAATGTATCACAAAGCACCTGCCTGTCCACGGTTTCAGAATGGATGCCGATCCGCTGAACGACCCCATGGCGCCCTATGGTATTTTTAAAGAGGAAATACTTGCCATGGGAGAAGAAGAGAAAAAATTTAGTGGTATGCTAAGTGAAAAACTTCAGATTTATAAAGCCCAGGTAATTTGGGCGGTACGTAATGAAATGGCTTTAACTGTGGAAGACGTATTGGCTCGCCGCACACGTGCACTCTTTCTCGATGCTAAGGAAAGCTTGCGCATAGCGCCGGAAGTGGCTACAATTATGGCTGATGAACTGGGAAAAAACGATGAATGGATACAAAAGCAGCTTTCAGATTACAATATTGTTGCAAAAAACTATTATTTCACGGATTAAATTTTAAACGATGACAGAATTCTTTGGTGAATTATTGGGCACATTTATACTTATATTACTGGGAAACGGCGTGGTAGCCAATGTGAATCTAAAAAAAACATATGGCACTGCTTCTGGGTGGATAGTAATAACAGCTGCATGGGGTATGGCAGTATATGTGGCGGTGATGATGACCGCAGATATCAGTGGAGCACACATTAATCCGGCCGTTACACTGGGGCTGGCTTTTAGCGGTTTATTCGAATGGAGCAAAGTGGTTCCTTTTATACTTGCTCAAATGCTGGGTGCTATGTTAGGGGCGTTTACGGTTTACCTGTTTTTTTATGATCATTTTAGAGCTACTGATGAACCGGGAGCAAAAAAGGCCTGTTTTTGCACTGCACCTGCCATTCGCGATTATCCGAAGAACTTTTTCTCAGAGTTAGTAGGAACATTTGTGCTTATACTGGCAGTGTTGCTCATTACCCTGCCACAGCTTAATTACCAAAGTTTCGGAAGCGAAAAAGTAGGGATGGGCGCTCTTGGTGCTTTGCCCGTGGCATTGGTTGTTTTTTCCATTGGCATGAGCTTAGGCGGAACAACAGGATATGCTATTAACCCTGCACGCGATCTAGGGCCACGGGTGGTGCATGCTTTGCTGTCCTTTAAAAGTAAAGATAATACCGACTGGCCCTATGCCTGGATACCCGTTTTAGGACCGGTTGCCGGGGCCGCCCTGGCGGCATTGATTTATAAACTGATTGGTTATATTTGCAACTGTTAAAGACAAATAAAATGGTAGAAAAAGTAAGCGATAGCGCTATGGAATTGAGGGAAATCATTGAAAAGGCCATTGAAGACCATGTGATTACCCGCGAAGAGTATGATAAAATTATATATATAGCCACAAAAGATGGTTACCTCGACCGCCACGAGCAGGCACTTCTGAGAGAGTTGCAGCAAATGATTGAAGACAAGTCTGTAAGGTTTATGACAAAGTAGCTAGACTACTCCCTTTGGGGAGCAACACCACTTGTTTTCTGAAAAGTTGTGACAGAGAAAATGATGAAAAATGTTTGCCCCAATAATTTAATGTATGATTAAATAAAGAAATTGCAATTTATGCAAAAATGGAGGGCTGCGGAAATGCAACAACTATCAAAATCTGCACTCTTGTTTTCGGCATAACTGCCTTTGGGGTTTTATAACTTATCATTAGTTTGTTAGTTAATTCTTTTAGTAAACTCCCTGATGCTTGTGGTGGAGTAATTCATTCAGATAAGTAAAATAACTGGTATTGCTTCAAATTATTTAACTTTTACCACTCACCCTTGTTCAATACCTTTATTCCCACTCCCCCAAAATTTCCTATATTTGCATATTTTTTAAAAATGCGATTAATATTTGCATATTGTTATGAGTGATAAATTTCAGGAATACAACCAGTTAGATCTTTCCGAAGTTAACAGGAAAATATTAGCGAAGTGGGAATCGGACGACACGTTTCATAAGAGCATTTCCACACGCGATGGTCACCCTACCTTTGTGTTTTACGAGGGACCTCCATCAGCCAATGGTATGCCGGGCATCCACCACGTAATATCGCGGGCTATTAAAGATATTTTTTGTCGTTATAAAACCATGAAGGGTTTTCGTGTGCACCGCAAAGCTGGATGGGACACCCATGGGCTGCCTGTAGAGTTGAGTGTTGAAAAAATGCTGGGAATTACCAAAGATGATATCGGTAAAACGATTTCGGTAGTTGATTACAACAATGCCTGCCGCAGAGAGGTAATGAAATATACCCGCGAATGGGAGGAACTTACCCGAATGATGGGTTACTGGGTAAACATGGACGACCCTTATATTACTTTTGACAACCGTTATATTGAAACGGTATGGTGGCTGCTGAAGCAGATCTACGATAAAGGGCTACTATACAAAGGTTACACTATTCAACCTTACTCGCCGGCTGCAGGAACAGGCCTGAGCTCCCATGAACTGAACCAGACGGGATGCTACCGCGATGTAAAAGATACCACGGCCATTGCGCAGTTCAAAGTAATAAAAAATAAAAAGTCAGATTTTCTTTATAATGATGTAGAGGGTGAACTTTTTATGCTTGCCTGGACAACCACACCCTGGACATTGCCTTCTAATACTGCCCTTTGCGTAGGGCCGCAAATCAGGTATTTAAAAGTAAAAACTTTTAATCCTTATACCGGAATACCAGTTACTTTGATCCTTGCCAAAGACCTCCTTCACCAGTATTTCAGTAAAGAAAATGCCAACCTGCCGATGGATAGCTATGAACAGGGCAACAAGAATATTCCTTACCGGGTTCTTGCTGAGTACGGGGGCAACGATTTGGCTGGTGTTCAATATGAGCAACTCATTAAATGGGTTAAGCCCGAAGGAAAAGCCTTTGAAGTTATTACAGGCGATTTTGTGACTACAGAAGATGGTACCGGGATCGTTCATATTGCACCTACTTTTGGTGCCGATGACGATCGCGTTGCCAAGCTGAATGGAATTTCACCGTTGACTGTGGTAGACAGCGAAGGAAAAATTCAGGCACTGGTAAATAAAAAAGGGAGCTTTTTCCCGTTGGAAAACCTTTCGGATGAATTTATTAAAAATCAGGTTAACATTGAGGAATACAGTAAGTTCGCCGGCAGGTATGTGAAAAATGAATACGATGCTTCGCTTACCAAAAATGACCCGTCAGTTGATGTGGATATAGCGGTGATGCTTAAAATGGATAACAAAGCCTTTAAGATTGAAAAACACGTACACAGTTATCCTCATTGCTGGCGTACCGATAAGCCTGTGTTGTATTATCCGTTGGACTCATGGTTCATAAAAACCACAGCGGTAAAAGATAAAATGGTGGAGTTGAACAATACCATTAACTGGAAACCTGCTTCAACAGGTACAGGAAGGTTTGGCAACTGGCTGGAAAACCTTGTGGACTGGAATCTTAGCCGGTCGCGTTTTTGGGGCACTCCATTGCCCATTTGGCGCTCTGAAGATGGGCTGGAAGAGTTGTGTGTCGGCTCAACAGCGCAACTGATGGAAGAGATAGAAAAGGCCATCGAAAAAGGATTTATGGAAAAAAATCCTTATGAAGGGTTTGTTCCGGGTAAAAACACCAAGGAAAACTACGATAAAATAGACCTGCACAAACCCTATGTTGACGATATAGTTTTGGTTTCTCCTTCAGGACAAAAAATGTTTCGTGAACCTGACCTTATTGATGTTTGGTTTGACTCCGGGTCAATGCCTTACTCACAGAGCCACTATCCGTTTGAAAATAAAGATAAATACAATCCGGTTTCCGGAAAAGGAGTTTTTCCGGCTGATTTTATTGCTGAAGGGGTGGACCAGACACGCGGATGGTTTTTCACACTTCATGCCATAGCAACAATGGTTAACGAATCGGTTGCTTTTAAAAATATTATTTCCAACGGGCTGGTACTCGACAAAAATGGTAACAAAATGTCCAAGCGCCTCGGCAATGCCGTTGACCCGTTTGTTACCATCGAAAAATATGGCTCCGACCCTTTGCGCTGGTACCTTATAACCAATGCACAACCCTGGGACAACCTTAAATTCGATGTGGAGGGTATAGAAGAGGTGCGCCGTAAGTTTTTCGGGACGTTATACAACACCTACAGCTTTTTTGCATTGTATGCCAATGTTGATGGGTTCAGGTATAAAGAAACCGAAATACCCGTTGAAAAACGCCCGGAAATCGACCGCTGGATCATTTCCCTTTTAAATTCGCTGGTAAAAAAGGTGGAAAGTAGTTTCGAAAATTATGAACCTACTCATGCGGGTAGGGCAATATCAGAGTTTGTTACCGAGAACCTCAGTAACTGGTTTGTGCGCCTGAGTCGCAAAAGGTATTGGGGTGGCGACTATTCTGCGGATAAAATATCGGCCTACCAAACACTTTACACCTGTTTGGAAACTGTAGCCAAATTAATGGCACCTATAGCGCCATTTTATGCCGATCTGCTCTACACCGATTTGAATAATGTAACCGGTAAAGAAGAAAATCAAAGTGTTCATCTTGTTGAATTTCCAAAATTTGACAATGACTTGATTGACAAAGACCTGGAAGAAAAAATGGACATTGCCCAAAAGGCTTCGTCAATGATACTTGCACTGAGACGCAAAGAAAAGCTGAAAGTTCGCCAACCTTTGGCAAAAATTATTGTGCCAGTGTTAAATCCGCATTTTAAGGCACAATTTGAGGCTGTAAAAAATATTGTTCTGGCGGAAGTAAATGTTAAAGACGTAGAGTTTTTAACCGATACTTCGGGAATTATTAAAAAGAAAGTGAAACCGAATTTTAAAACATTGGGACCAAAATTCGGAAAGCAAATGAAGCAAATAACTATGTTTATTAGTAGCTTGGGACAAGCCGAAATTGCTGGCCTGGAAAAAAACGGTTACCTGGATATGAAGCTTATCGACGAAAATATTCGCTTAACGGCAGAAGATATTGAAATTCAAACCGAAGATATACCGGGATTGACAGTGGCCAGTGAGGGCAACCTTACTGTGGCACTCGACATAAATGTAACCGAAGAACTAAGGGAAGAGGGCATCGCCCGCGAGTTCATTAATAAAATACAAAACCTGCGGAAAGAGCGTGATTTTGAGGTTACCGACAGGATTAACCTCAAAATTGAAAACAAGGATGATTTTAAACAGGCAATATTAAATCATAAAGACTATATTTGTATGCAAACTTTGGCAAATCAACTGATTTTGGTTGATTCGCTTGCCAGTGAAGATGCAAAAGAAGTGGAGATCGATAAAGGATTGACTGCACGTATATTAGCTGAAAGAGTGAGCCGGCATTAACAAACAGGGTGGAATAATTTCGTCGGGGTAAATGCCGCAAATAAAATATCAAATTTAAACAGGTGTGTTATGGGAGTTAAAAATAAATATTCGGATGAGGAGTTAAAGGAATTTAAGGAGTTGATTCTTGAGAAGTTGAAAAAAGCCCAGGATGATTACGAAATGTATAAAAATTCGTTGACTCAAAGCGACGGGAATGATACGCAGGATACGTCTCCCACTTTTAAAGTGTTGGAGGAAGGTGCAGCAACGTTGTCAAAAGAAGAAGCCGGCAAGCTGGCGCAACGCCAGTTGAAGTTTATTCAACATTTACAGGCAGCACTGGTGCGTATCGAAAATAAAACTTATGGTATATGCCGCGAAACAGGAAAGCTTATATCTAAAGAGCGGCTGCGTGCGGTGCCACATGCCACGTTGTGCATCGATGCAAAAATGAATCAAAAGTAGTGAAGTAAAAATATTGTGGAGCTCTCCTGAAATATAAACATTAAATTGAGGGAGAGCTTTTTTATTATAAATCAGGAAGATGTCACGAACAACAAAATCCATTATAATAATTGTAGTCATTTTAATTATCGACCAGGTATCCAAGTTTTGGATAAAGACCAATCTTTCTCTGGGGCAGGAGATAATTATTTTTAAAGACTGGTTTATACTCCATTTTGTTGAAAACAAAGGTATGGCTTTCGGGTTTGAGTTTGCTGGGAATAACGGTAAAATTTTCCTGAGCTTATTTCGACTAGTTGCTGTTATTGCCATTGGCTGGTACTTGTTTAAACTTGCGCGGCAAAAGAATGTGGCCTTCGGATTTATTGTTTGTTTATCGTTAATTTTTGCCGGTGCTGTAGGCAATATTATCGATAGTCTCTTTTATGGGATGATTTTCTCCGATAGTATCGGGAGGGTAGCTACTCTCTTTCCAGAGGGTGGTGGTTATGCAGGTTTTTTACATGGCTGGGTAGTTGATATGCTCTATTTTCCACTTATTGAAGGCCATTATCCGGAATGGTTCCCTTGGATAGGGGGTAACCCGTTTATATTTTTTCGCCCGGTTTTTAACATTGCCGATTCATCTATCACCATTGGTATCTTTTTTATTTTGCTGTTCTATCGTAGGTATTTTAACAAAGGAGAAGGCCGCCATAAAGATCAACTACCGGAAGTTGAATAAATCCCAAAGAACGGATATATTTTTGCTTTTATAATAAGATACTCAAGTTTTACGTGGGCATGCAACTGATGCACAACTCAGCCAGGTAAAATGCCTAATTAAAAGGTTTTTGCAAGTGATTATTGTTGATCGGGCTTACAAAGGGCGTAAAACTAAATGGAATAGAAATATGCATGCCTGGAAAAATGAAAGCTTCGGCAAATGCCTGCCAGAAATAGAAAACAGGAAAGCATTTCTGGGTTTGTACAGCAATTGAGCCAATTATAAGTCATGTAATAACACGATTATCGAGTAGAGTGAAACTTTCTGGCTGGGGTTGCCGGCAACAAAATCAATGCAATTTTGGCAGCTACAGACTTCAATATGATGAGAAAGCTTTTAGCTCAAAATTATTAGTTTTTTCAGGTTTGACCGGCTATCTTTTAGAAAAATAAAAAGCCGCTCTCATAATGGAAAGCGGCTTGAAATATATTCTGAAAATATCTGCTAATAAAATTTTGATCTTTTATCCACAATTTTAGCCGCTTCACGCCGCGCATTGTAAGCTTCAGAAGTGGCTTCTCTAAAGAGGCTCTGGGCTAAATTCAGTTTTTCCTGAGCTACGTCAGCATTTTGCTGTTCGTTTACGGCAGTAATGTATAAAACATAAACACCATTGTTCCCTGCAACTGGTTGCGAAACTTTGTCTTTCTCCAAGGTTGAAAGCGCACCTACTAACGAAGGTTCATTACCCAGTCCGGGAATGGAGAAAGAGTTGAACCCGATGTTATTGGCGCTTTGTGTACTTGAATTGAGTATACTTGCTATTTCTTGTATATCTGATTTTCCCTGAACTGCATCTTCGGCTTTCTGCATAAGGTATTCAATCTTCTTTTCTTTCATAACACTTAATTCTACCCTTGCACGAACATCGTCAAATGGCGCTGTGCCTTTTGACGTTTCTTTATCCAATACAGCAATAACAAAATTGTCTCCAAGCTCAAAAATAGGCGATTCCTGAGTTGTTAAAATGACATTGCCTTCTTTTGTGTCAAAAGCAGCACGGATTAACTGTCTTGAGTTTTCAAGCCCTGCAATATTGCGGTCTTCTTCACGCAAGGTAGCCACTTTTTTATTCAGGCCCTGATCTGCAATTGCTGCTTCAAATGCTTTGCCAGTTCTATTTTTACCGGCAAATTTACTTGCCTGGCTATACACGTTCTGGTAGGTACGTGTGCTCGGTTCAACTTTACGAACAAGAAAAGCCACCTGTGCCTGCTTGGAAAGCTTGCCCAGTTTTGTGGTTTGAACAATATGAATTCCAAATTGTGAAATAACAACAGCAACTTCATTCTTTTTGTTGGAAAATGCTGCATCTTCAAATGGTTTTACCATTTGGCCACGGCTAAACCATCCAAGGTCGCCACCTAATGCCGCTGATCCCGGGTCTTTAGAAAACTCTCTGGCCAATGCTGCAAAGTTGCTGCCTTTTTCAATAGCTGTTTTTAAACTATCTGCAAGTTGTTGTTTTGCTGCCAGTTCTTGTTGGCTGTTAACCTGTAAAAGAATGTGCCGGGCTTTTACCGAATCGGGCATCATTTCCAAAGCAACAAGCTTTGCCAGTATGTAACGGTCGTTACCAGTATAAGGCCCCAAAACATCATTAACATTTGCTCCATCAACAAATATCCAGTTTCCTACGTTTTGTGCCAAATTGTTCTGTTTGTACCAGGTGCCAACATAACTTTCGTCTGAATTTGAGTTAACAAAATGTACTGTTTCCTTTGTATTTTCAAAATCAGTTTTAATTTCGTTGATCCACTTTTCTGCATCTGTATAATCTGACTGAGAAGGATTTACCGGAAAGGTTATGTAAGAAATTTTTCTCGATTTTCCCTGCTCATAACTATCTAAATGCTCATCATAATATTTTTTCAGGTCTTTTTCAGTAATTGTTACCGCACTGTCTGGTACTGTATTTACAGGTAAAGATACATAGTCGAAGTTTACCGTTTTTTTGTTTGCATTAAGTGTTTCTTCGGCTTGTTTAGTGGTAACATACAGTCCTTTTCCCACCATGCTAACATATTTGCTCATGGTTCGGTCTTCGGAAATCTGATCTTCAATATATAACCAGTAATTTTTTTGATCAGGATTAACACTGGTTTCAAGATTTTTCAGAAAGCCAACAATGGCATTTCTGTCAACCTGGCCGGTATTAGGGTTTTGGAACAGTTGCCTTATTATTGGGTGCAAATTGTTACCCTGTATCATGTCGAAAAGTTCGTCGTCGCTCACCTTTATGCCAAGATCATCATATACGTCATTCATAATGATATCACGCACATTGTTTTGCCAGGTTTGCTCGCGTACCTGAACCCAGGTATTTTCATCGAGTTGGTTTTGCTGAAGATTTTGTTTGTAAATTTCACCCAGCTCTTCAACTTTTTGCTGGAATGCAGGATATTGTATCGATTCGCCGTTAACTTCACCTATTTCCATTTGGTTTTTACGAAGTAATGATGAACCACTTTGGAGCATATCGCCAAGTATGAATGCAGCCAGAGAAATTCCGATTACAATTGCTACTAAAAGTCCTGCTTTTGTTCTGATCGTTTGTAACGTTGCCATTGATTAACAGTTATTTTTGCTAATTTTTATTTTAATTTTTTGAGGGTACGAAGATAATAATTTTAACTATTATACCTTAAATTTTGATCTTTTATTTAAAAGGCATGGGTGAAACGCCTTAATTTATTGTATATCAAAATAATAAGATGTGTCTGGGTGAGGTTTTAATGGTCGTTGATAGTTAGTTTTACCAGCTCTATTTTGGTATTGGTGGCTTTGAGTATCTTAAAGTGCATATTACCGATTTTAATTACCGTATTAATTTTAGGAATACTTTCGTGATAATAAAGTATAAAACCCGCCAGTGTTTCAAACTCTTCGCTTTCGGGAAGGTTAAGAAAAAACTTTTCGTTTATTAAATCGATTTCTGAACGGCCTGAAAAGATATATTCCGTTTCGCTGATTTTTCTTTCTATAATATCGCTGGTATCGTGTTCATCCTCAATTTCGCCAAAGATCTCTTCCAGAATATCTTCGGTAGTTACCATGCCGGATGTGCCGCCAAATTCATCTACAACAATGGCAATGCTACGGTGCTCTTTTATAAAGGTACTTAGGAGTTTATTGGCAGGCATCGACTCCGGTACGATAAGTACATTAGATATGTAAGGGCGGATAGAATCGGGTTTTCTGAAAATTACGGAAGAGTGTACATAGCCGATAATGTTGTCGATATTTTCGTCAAAAAAAACAATGCGTGAATAACCCGTTTCCACAAATTTCTGTTTTAAATCTTCAATAGATGAGTTAATGTCGAGCATCTCTATTTCTGTACGAGGTACCATAATTTCTCTCAATTTTACCTTCGAGAAATCAAGTGCATTTTTAAATAATTTTACTTCTGTGCCAATATTTTCTTTTTTTTCAAGGTTGGCCTGATCCTGTTCGCTTACGAATTCATCCAGGTCGATTCGGCTAAAAACGAGGTTTTCATTTTCGTTTGATACTTCGGTTTTAAAGAAGTTTTTTATCATCCAGTGGGTAATGGAAATGGCGAATTGTGTTACCGGATAGAACAAGTAGTAAAAAAATGCCAACGGAATGGTAAAAACTTTCAGCAGAAGGTTAGGCACCACGCGGAAAAGTGTTTTCGGTAAAAATTCGGCAAAAAGAAGGATAACGAAGGTGGAAATAATAGTTTGAAAGAAAAATACCAATGATCCGGATTGGGTAAATCGGGTAAAAAAAGGAGTAAGTAATGACGAAAAGGCGATACCATATATAACCAGTGCTACATTATTACCCACAAGCATGGTGGCAATGTATCGGCCAGGATGATGGGTTATCAGTTTCAGTATTCTCGATTTAAATGGTTCCGACTGTTTATCAAGTTCCAGCCGTAATTTGTTAGCCGACACAAAAGCAATCTCCATACCGGAAAAAAAAGCCGATAATAATATGGTGATAAGAATTATGATGACAAGGTTCATTATTCTGCTATTTGTCAAACTCCAGTGGCTGGTTAGGCTGTTGTCTTTGTATAGGTAGTGGCTCCGGCAGCGACGATGTGGTACCGTTTTGCTGCGGCTCTTGATCCCGATCCAGTGTAACGTAAATAATACCTTTAGGTTCTTTTATTTTCCAGTTGATCATTTTTTCATCAGAAGAAAAACCGAGTCCCGTAACAATTCTGTCGGGGCTAATAATTTTCACGAAGTCATCAGTATAAATCTCTCCTGTTTCCTGTTTCCAGTTTAATAGTTCTGTTTTTAACGAGTCACCGTTAATATTTGTTACAATGACATTGTTTTTAGCTTCCCATTTATCTTCGTTGGCATATTGTTTGGCATAATCGGCAGTTATACTCGAAACTATTTTATTGTTGCTATTGTACTTTACAATTTCTATTCCCTCCGGAAATTCTGTAAACTCTTTTCCTTCAATGTTATAGCGTAATACCCGGGGTGCTTTTAGTGAAAAACTTATTTTCCCGGAGTCTGTTCGCATGGTTTGAAAATCTTTCGCTTCCATTATGGGAAGGTTTTCCGGCGAGGCAAAAGCTTTAATTTGTTCGATGTTGTTCTCGCAGGCATAAAAAAGCAATGCAGCCCCTACTAAAAGGGCTGCAACGCAAATGCTATTTATTTTTCTCAGAATTTTAAAAACGTACTCTTGTCGTTTCACCTATCCAACCTCCAATACTATAGGATTGCCCCTCACGTAAACTTTCCATAAAAGCTTCCTCTTTATTTGGAAAGTACCTTCTGTATTGTGCAGCTTTTTGTGCAGCTTCAATAGCACAATCATCAGATGCTCTTGCTTTATTATAATAGTCAACTGCTAACCAGAATACAGCCGATTTTTCCATGCCAGAGTAGGAGCGTGATCCTGATACGTAAATATCACCTATGAGTATATAGGCATCGCAAAGTGAGGGATCGTTCTGCAATGCTTTGCGTGCCATTTGCCTTGCTTTCGCAAGTTTATTGTCTTTGCTGAATAGTACAAGGCCATATTCGTAATAGTAGGTTGCCAGTAGTTTTTTGTCGGTTTCCTGATCTATGGCCTGCTCATAATATTTTTCGGCATTAGGGATATCGTCTTTTTTAAGGTAGCTGTGTGCCATATTAAATGCTGCTTCAGCCGAGGGCTCCAATTGATACAATTGTATTGTGGCTTCTTCTATGAGGCTGCTTTCGTCACATTTAGCCCTTCTTAATTTGCGTAACATCGCTTTAATGAACTCAATATTATCTTTATTTTGTTCGAATTGTGGCTTGTAAATGTTAACCAATGCTTCACAGTCTGCGGCTCCCGATTTTCCAAATATATTTTCAACAAAAACCTGTACGTCACGCGCTTCGTTTACTTTTTGCTGGTCTTTGTTAGTTGCTATAATATTTTTTAAAACTGAACTTACCTGGTCGTAATTTTTTACCACTGTTTCTTTTTGCAAAGCACCTAATCTGAACAATGAAACAGTTGAGTTCATTAATAGTACCAAGGTAGGCAATTCAGCATCGTTGCCTTGTTTCTGAACAGATTGATTAAGAATTTCGTATCCAACTTTAATAGCATCGGTCAACTTATCTCCTTCCAAAGCTTCTGCTCTGGCAGTATCAAGTTTATACTTTAACCACGATGAACCTTTTCGTCCCAAGACGTATCCTTCCTCGCCAAATTGTTTGATCCTTTTATCGTAAAGCTTCATAAGATCATTGAGATACTTGTCTCTATCCTCATCTGTTTTGGCATTTTCAATAAAGTATTCATGCATTTTGGCACCTTGAATATAAATATTGGGTGTAGCTTTAGGATACTTATTGTAAAGTGTTTTCCAGTGAGGAAAACAAGATTTATAATCATTTTGTTTGTAGAATCCCTGATATAACGATATTTCATTCATGAAATCTTTGTCCTGTGCTTTAAGAAGCTCATTCATTGATCTCAGGTCTACATCGTTGCCAGAACCATTTTCTACCGTTTCATTACCGGGTAGCGAACCGGTAAAAGCAAAATCGAAATGGTTTGGAAAGTTTTCATCCAAAACAATTTTTTTGGATTCATCTATAAAAGTAAATTTTATCCATTTTGATTTAGCAACAACATTTACTTTATATTTTCCATCAAAACTGGTTAGCATTGAATTGCCCCTGTTTGCTTCAACTGTAACCCCTGCGGCTGGTTCCCCGTCCATATAAACAGTACCTTCGATAACCCGTTGAGCCATCGATGCTGATATAGAAAAAACTATTACCCAGAGAATTACAAGTGATTTTTGAACGATTTTTTTCATTGTTTCAAGTCTATTATTTTGTTAATCAAATCTTCTTTTCATAAACCATAAGTCGTAAATGTTAAAACTGATGTTAAGCCTTGCATAATTTTCAAGCACCAGATTATCATTTGTTGTACCTCGCTTTCCAACTATGGCCGCCACATCAACGGTTGAATTGGAACGATAAACTGGTAGTCCAACACCAAAACTTATGCCAAAATCATTAATCGCGTTTTTATCAATCTTCAAATAAGTTTGTTTATAGCTTAATCCTACCCGATAGGCGACCCGTTTGGCATAGTTGCGTATGGAAAACTTTTCAGGTATCCATTCTACACCAAGCGCAAATTTATTTAAATCTGTTAAAAATGTACTCTTCTCTCCAAAAAATTTGGCATTACCCCATGCCTGGTGATAGTAATCCGCGTTTATTTCGAATTTGTTTTCCTTCATGTACGAGAGCCCAACTCCGTAAGTTACCGGTATTTCAATAACGCCTTTTTCTTCTTCGGAGAATGCTAGTGTATCCTGGTCAAACTTATTGCTGTTTCCTGTACTAACTCTCAGGTTTTTTAAGGTGAGTTCTGATGCATATGCTTTTAAAGTTGGTTTGTGTTCGTATACAGCACCAATAATAATTTTCTGTTTTTCTTTTAAAGGTATGGTTGCCTGGGCACCAAATTGAAAACCAAAACTGTTAACTCTTGTGCTCTTGTACTGTTGAAGCAAATAAAAGTCATCACGGTTGTTAAATACTGTTTCGGTTTGTCTTGTCAGGTTGCCAAACGAGTAATTAAGATTAGCGCCTATTGAAAAATATTCAAAAGGCTTAACCGCCAGGCCAAAAAATGCCTTTGAGATAGTACCTGTGCCATAATATCGATTGCTTACAGTACCGGTATTTTTTACCTCATCCGATATGAGAAGGTTGTAACCCATATCTGAAAAAGGTGTTAGCCCCAACGCTGCACTTACATGGTTGTTTACCCTGAAGTTCATGGTAAGGTACTGGAAGTTGATGTCGTTGTTGGTAGTAGTTCCCAGTCCTGTTTTAAATGCAGAACCTTTTGCATTCAAACCTATTTCAAACATAAAGCCCAATGAGTCGATTGCATTATAGGATGCCGGGTTGGCCAAGTTGATTTGCTTACTGTAGCGGCTGCCTATAGCGGCCCCACCCATTGCCGTTGTCCGTCCAAAAGCATAGTCGTGCAAATCTCCCAGTCCGTAACGCGAGTAGGGCGATGTTGTGTTGTTGTTAAATTGTCCGTATAATAATGCCGGTAACAACAGTAGTGTAAACAGTAATAGGTGCCTCTTATTTTTTGCCATTATATTCCAATATTCGGTTTAAACCAAGGGCTAATAAATTAAAGTGTACAAAGAAAGAGTTTTTTAATTTCTTATCAAAAAATTGAGCGTTGCCGCCGGTAATAATTACTTTTAAATTTTTATAAAATTCCTTAAAAGTGTCGATGGTTTTATCTGTCTCATAAACAATACCATTAAGCACTCCACCCAAAATTGCTTCTTCGGTAGATGTGCCGAAAAGACGATTCCAGTCGCGTTGTTTTACCAATGGCAGCTTTCCGGTAAAGGTGTGCAGGGCTTTTAAACGCATTTCAATACCGGGAGAGATGTTTCCACCGAGGTACTGGCCCAATTCATTTATAAAATCGTAAGTTATAGCAGTGCCTGCATCGATAACCAGGACGTTTTCGCCGGGATAAAGGTCGAAAGCGCCAACTACTGCTGCAATACGGTCTTTACCCAATGTATTTTTCGATTGATAGAGGTTTTCAATAGGAAGAGGTGTGTTTTCGTCCAGCTCAATAAAAAGGTCGAATTTTTGCTGAAGTTTTTCTCTTAATTGTGGTGAATACTCTTTTACACTGGCAAGTATTGCCTGGTTTAGGCCGGGATGTTCATCTAATAAAATATCCACATGGCCGGGATCAAACTCTTCTACGGGCACGGTAATCAGTACCTCGCCTCTGTTAAAAACCGAGAACTTTGTTCTGGTATTTCCAATGTCGATAACCAGGTTCATTTTAATTAATAATTCGTTGGCTAATGTCCAGTGCTTTCACAGAATGGGTTAGTGCACCAATGGAAATATAGTCGACACCGGTTGCTGCCACTTCTCGTATACGCTTTATGGTCATGTTTCCCGATGCTTCTATTTTAGCACGTTTGTTAATGAGTTTAACAGCCTCGCACATTATCTTCGAACTCATATTGTCGAGCATAATAATATCAACTTCCGCATCAATGGCTTCCTGAACATCTTCCAGGGTTCTTGTTTCCACCTCTATTTTTATACTTTTGGGAATGTTTTTCCTGATGGACTCAACTGCTTCTTTTATGCCGCCGGCTACCTGAATGTGGTTATCTTTTATCATTACCATATCGTACAATCCAAACCTGTGGTTTGAAGCGCCTCCCATCCGCACTGCATATTTATCGAGATGACGGTAACCAGGCAGTGTCTTCCGTGTGTCCAGAATTTCCACATTGAGACCCTCAATTTCTTTCATACATTTGCTGGCATAAGTAGCAATGCCTGATAACCTTTGCAGAAAATTCAGCGCTTTACGCTCGCCGGTTAACAAAGCCCTGTAATTACCTGTGAACTCAACCAATATATCTCCGGATTTAACTTTGCTGCCATCGGGTACTTTTGCGTTCCATTCAATGTTACTGTCAAATTTTTTGAAAACCATTTCAGCAACTGGCAGCCCTGCAATAACACCATTTTCTTTGGCTACAAATATAGCTGTTTTGTTCTCCAGTGGCGGAATAAGATTATTGGTGGTAATATCACCATCGCCAACATCTTCGGCATAGGCAAGGTCGAAAAGTATCTCTGCCGATTTTAATGTTTTATTGTCCATCGGTTATTTTCTTACTTTTTTATATATCAATTTTTTACCTTTTTGCTGAAAAGAGTGTTTCTCGAAGGCCTCATTTTCAGACTGAAAATCTTCTCGGATATGGCCGCCCCGGCTTTCTTGCCGATTCAGGGCTGCTTTCGCTATAAGTTTACAAACAGTTGCGGTATTTTTAATTTTGAAAAGATTGTATTCGTTTTTATAATCTTCAAACTGTGCTTCCATATGGGTAAGCATACTTATGGCTTTCTCAATCCCTTCGGCATTTCGCACAATTCCCAGGTTTTCCGACATTAATGTTGCAATTTTGTTCTGCATTTCAACGAAAAGGTTTTCGTTCGCACTGTCAATAAAAATAGGATCTACCTTAGGTAAACTACATTTGGGATCAGGAAGCCTGCTTACTGTGTCTCCGGCTCTTTTCCCAAATACGAGACATTCGAGCAAAGAGTTGCTTGCCAGCCTGTTGGCACCCATTACACCTGTTGACGCTGCTTCGCCACAAACAAAAAGGCCGGAGATGTTTGTTTCGGCTCCCATATTGGTGCGTATGCCGCCAACCATGTAGTGTGCTGCCGGTGCAACGGGCACGAGGTCGGTAGTCATATCCAGTCCGTATGATTTAAGCTGGTGGTAAATGTGCGAAAAACGATTAACTATCAATTTTTTATTGAGGTGTTGCAATGAAAGGTACACATGGTTGCTTTTTTCTTTTTGCATTTGCCTGTATATGTTAAAAGCCACCACATCGCGTGGTGCCAGTTCAGCAAGTGGGTGCAACCCTTTCATAAATCTTTCGCCATTTTTGTTGAGCAGCCATGCACCTTCGCCGCGAACAGTTTCGCTAATGAGGTAGGCTTCTTTGTCTGGGACAAACAATGCCGTAGGGTGAAACTGAATGAATTCGATGTCGGTAATGTCAGTACCTGCTTCGTAGGCCATTGCTAAACCGTCGCCAGTAGCTGTATATGGGTTAGTTGATCGTAAAAACACTCGCGACAATCCACCGGTAGCTAAAATTACGGCCTTTGTTTTAAAAATTACATTTTGGGCTAACTCAAAGTCGTAGGCATGCAACCCAACTATATGATCATTTTTTTTAATTAATTTTATGGCAGTAACATATTCAAAAGAAGTAATGGAATTGTGTTCTTTTACTTTTTTAAGCATAAAACTTGTGAGCATTTTGCCCGTTGCGTCACCACCGGCGTGCAGTATTCTCCTGCGGCTGTGCCCTCCTTCAAGTCCAAGAATCAGGTTGTCATCTTTTTTGTCGAACTCCATGCCAAGTTCAATTAATTCTAAAACCCTTTCCCGGCCTTCGTTTACAAGAATCTCTACAGCATTTTTGTCACAGAGGCCACGCCCTGCGATTTCAGTATCTGCCATATGCAAATCGGGAGAATCATCGGTGCCAATGGCAGCAGCTATACCGCCCTGGGCATAATAAGAATTACTGATGTCGAGTTTTGATTTGGTAACAATTGCCACTTTGCCATGGCTGGCTGAATGGTAAGCTGCCGACAAACCTGCAAGGCCACTTCCGATAACTACGGTGTCGAATTCGAAAATTTGCATTTATTTATCATTACAAAATCGCAAATGTAGTATTTCTTGTGAAGCATTTATGCATAATCCCTAATTTTACCTGCAATCTACAAAAAACACAATCTTTGCCAGTCTGGTCTGGTATTTCTGATATTAATCTTTCTTCTGCATTCGGCAGGCACTTTTTGAACTTTGTTCAGCTCTAAATCGGTAAGTATACTCAATCTGTAATCTTACAATGCAATATTCAGGAGTAATAACAATTTAACTTTCGATTTTGGTTTTCATTTTAATAATATTGATTACTGGTTAGTATGAAATGCGGCGGCTAAATCAGCCATTTTATATTACCTTTGTGTGAAAAATTCATTTACCCGTATGAAAGACCAGCTTTTAATATACAATACCCTTACCCGAAAAAAAGAGAAATTTCAGCCACTGGTGAAAGGAAGAGTGGGCTTATATGTTTGTGGTCCAACAGTTTATAGTGAATCTCACCTGGGGCATGCGCGGCCTTATATTACTTTTGATTTGCTTTATCGTTACTTTAAATACATAGGCTACAAGGTTCGCTATGTTCGTAATATTACAGATGTTGGCCATCTTGAAAATGAAGAAGCGGGAAGTGGCGAGGATAAGATTACCAAAAAGGCAAGGCTGGAGCAACTTGAACCTATGGAAGTGGTTCAGAAATATATGAACTCTTTTCATAAAAATATGGAAGAGCTGAATGTTTTACCTCCGGGAATTGAGCCGAGAGCATCAGGCCATATTCTCGAACAGCAACAAATGATAGAGCAGATTCTGGAAAATGGATTTGCCTATGAATCGAATGGTTCAATTTATTTTGATGTGGAAAAGTACAATGAAAAGCATCATTATGGAGTGCTTTCAGGGAGAAATCTTGAGGATATAAAAACCAACACACGGAAGCTCGACGGCCAGGATGAAAAACGCAATTCCTTCGATTTTGCCTTGTGGAAAAAGGCATCGCCGGAGCACATTATGCGCTGGTCTTCTCCCTGGAGTGATGGTTTTCCGGGGTGGCACCTCGAATGCTCGGTGATGAGTACAAAATACCTTAGTGAACATTTTGATATCCACGGTGGTGGAATGGATCTTACTTTTCCGCACCATGAATGTGAAATAGCGCAGAATATGGCCAGTCGTGGTACTGCTGCTGTACGCTATTGGATGCACAATAACATGATTACCATAAACGGACAGAAAATGGCACGCTCACTGGGTAACTTTATTGCCTTGCAGCAGCTGTTTACCGGAGATCATCCTTTGCTACAGAAAGCTTATTCTCCCATGACGATCCGTTTTTTTATTCTTCAGGCCCATTACCGTAGCACAATCGACTTTTCTAATGAAGCGCTACAGGCTGCCGAGAAAGGGCTTGAGCGCTTAATGACAGCCGTTGAAACGCTTAACGGATTGACCGCTTCAGAAAAATCAACTGTTGATATTGCTTCGTTAAAAGAAAAGAGTTTTTCTGCACTGAGCGACGACTTAAACAGCCCCATAGCCATTGCACACCTGTTTGATGGTGTGAAAATAATTAATGCCGTTAACGCAGGTACCGAAAAATTATCGGCACATGATGTAGAAGAATTACAGAAGTTTTACCATGTGATGGTTTTTGATATTCTCGGGCTGAAAATGGAGAAGAAATCTGACAAAAACGACAATGAATTGCTTTCGCAGGTTATAGATATTTTAGTTAACTTACGAAAAGAGGCAAAACAAAATAAAGAGTGGGCAAAAGCAGATAAAATCAGAGATGATCTAAAAACACTGGGCATAGAGGTAAAAGACACCAAAGATGGTGTGGAGTGGAAATTGATATAACAGATAGCTTACAGAAAGATTGAATTACCGGATAAATACAAAATAACCGTTAAGGTAAAGTAATGTTTTTCGGAGTGGGCTCTTAATTTAAATTAATTATGTTTTCAGGAATAGTAGAAGGATTTGGAGTTGTAAAGGAGATTGTAAAAGAGCAGGAAAACGTGCATTTTACGCTTACCTGTGCATTTGCCGATGAATTAAAAGTTGACCAGAGTTTGTCGCATAATGGGGTGTGCCTTACTGTTGTATGGGTTGATGAATCATCAAAAAGCTATAGGGTTACCGCGATTAAAGAGACGTTGCTAAAAACCAATCTGGGAAATCTTGAGAAAGGTTCGAAGGTAAACCTCGAACGGAGTATGATGATGAATGGCCGCCTCGATGGACACATTGTACAGGGACACGTTGACCAAACTGCCATTTGTGCTAAAGTTGAGGAAGCCGATGGAAGCTGGTATTATACTTTCGAATATGAATTTGATAAAGAGAAAGCCAGGCAAGGTTATATGACAGTCGAAAAAGGCTCGGTGTCAGTCAATGGGGTAAGCCTTACAGTGGTCAACTCAAAAGACAACTCATTTCAGGTAGCCATAATTCCTTTTACCCATGAAGTTACCAATTTTCATACAATAGCCAAAGGAACTGTTGTTAATCTTGAATTCGATATTATAGGCAAATACCTGAGCAAGTTGAACTCGTACCAATAAACTTCTTTATGGGACAAACAGCTTTAATTACAGGAGCATCAAAACGTGTAGGGCGCGCCATTGCAGAGCATCTCGCTGCCAATGGATGGGATTTGGCTATTCATTTTAACCAATCGAAAAAAGAGGCAACATTACTGGCAGAAAAACTGAGGAAGTTGTATCCTCATAGCCGGGTGGAAATATTTGAGGCCAACCTTGGCAATTTAACAGAAGTACTCCCTTTGGTAGAAACAGTTCAGGAAAAATTTGGTGATTTGTATTTGCTCGTGAATAATGCTTCGGTTTTCAATAAAGGTACGCTTAAAGGCACAACCCCGGAGTTGTTCGATAAGCAGTTAGATGTAAACCTTAAAGCACCTTTTTTCCTGATGCGTGCATTTGCTCTTCATTGTAAAAAAGGCAATATTATAAATTTGACAGATACCCGTGTAACTACCAACAAGTTTGATTATGCTGCTTATTCGTTGTCAAAAAAAGGTTTGTGGGATATTACGAAAATGGCAGCATTGGAGTTGGCACCCGATATCAGGGTAAATGCCATAGCTCCGGGTGTTACCCTGCCTCCTGAAGGTAAAAAAGTGGCATATATCGAAAAACTGGCAGAACACATTCCGATGAAAAAGCCTGGGGGTGTGCAACCCATACTGCAAAGCATCGATTTTATTTTGAGTAATAGTAACCTCACCGGTCAACTCTTATTTGCCGATGGGGGTGAGAATTTAGGAAATTATGAATAGCAACAATTTAATAATAAATATCAAGAAACTAAGGGTAAGGACTTATATTGGCTTTAATCCCGATGAACTGGTGAATAAGCAGGACGTGCTTATCAATATAACATTGGAAACCGAAATACCTAAAGCTGCTATGGATGCTGATGAGCCGCTGGATATACTCGATTATCGGACGGTTACAAAAATGGTTGTTAAACTTGTGCAGGAAGGGCGTTTTAAATTATTGGAAGTGCTTACTGCCCAAATACTCAACCTTATAATGAAAGACCAAAGGGTGAAATGGGCACGGGTGGAAGTTGACAAACCCCACGTACTCCGTTTTGCTAAATCGGTATCGGTAGAGATGGAAGCTAAAAGGTAATACCTTGTCATATTAAATACTTCATCAGAAAAAATCTGCAAAAAAGCATTCAAAATCAACCATGAATACAGTTATCATTGGCATCGGTTCCAATATCGATGCAGAAACCAACATACAGAAAACGCTCGTCCTTTTAAGGCAGCTTGTAAAAGTCGAAAAACTGTCTCAATTAATTCAAACCAAGGCGGTGGGCAGTATTAAACAACCTGATTTTACTAACGGGGCAGCGAGGATTACTACTACAATGGACATACATACATTAAAAAAGGCACTTCAGAAACTGGAAAATGAAATTGGCCGCGACCGCACACAACCAAAATTTGGGCCTCGTTGCATCGACCTTGATATTATTGTATGGAATGGGAAGATTGTTGATGATGACTACTTCTCGCGCGATTTTCTGAAAAAAAGTGTTGATGAGGTCATGCCCGGATAATTGCTATAACCGGCTTTTATATTGATAGATAAAGCTTGAAAAATGTAATCCTTAATTTTAAATTATTAATCATTAAAAATGTTTGTTTTATTGCCTGATTTTGTACAAAAAAAATAATAATTGTAACTTAATCAAGTTGTTTTTAATTAGAAAGATTGGAAGTAAGGGATAAATTAATTTTAAATAAAATAATAAGCAGTACATTAATTAAATACTATAATGCTACGTCTGCTTGCATATGAGGATTAAATTGATGGAGTCAGAAATTCAATTTATTTATAACCAGATACCATGACCTGATCATTTTAGTGAAAGGTAGTAATCCTGTCAGGTTACAGGATTTTCCTGTTTTATACTCATTTGCTGCAAGTTTCTTAGTGGAGTTTTAGTGTAAAATGATATCCATATGATTACAGTTGTCATTCCGCTTTTTAATGAAGGAAATCTGGTTGCTTCTTTACTGGAAGAAACGTTTCGGTATTTACAACAAACAGGTGAAAAGTTTGAGGTGGTGTGTGTTAATGATGGCAGTACCGATGAAACCCTGCGTGTATTACTTACTTTTCGCGAACATCATCCGGAACTGAAGATTGTTTCCCTTTCGCGAAATTTTGGTTTGCAGGCGGCCATTACTGCGGGTTTGGAATATGCAAAAGCAGACTACGTGGTAATAATGGATGGCGACTTTCAGGATCCTCCGGAATTGATTCCTGTTTTGTACAAAAAATTGAAGAATACAGGTGCAGATATTGTTACTGCAGTGCGCGAGCAACGCAACGAAAAACTAATAAAGAGGTTTTATGCGCATGTGTTCCATCGTATTTTCAGCCGTTTGTCTGAAGGTGAACAAATTGCAAATGCCGGAAATTTTTCAATTTTCAACAAAAAAGCCCACCAGGCAATATTGCAGTTTGCAGAAAAGAACCGTTATGTACCAGGCATCCGTAATTTTATTGGGTTTAAGCACGAATTTGTTACGTTCGAACGGCCTGACCGCTTAAAAGGAAAAGCAAAGATGAGCAGGAGAAAGCTTTTGGCTATGGCTGCTGATGCTATTTATTCTTTTTCCAAATGGCCCATTAAAGCCTGTCTCTATCTTGGGTTAATTGGAATTTTTATATTTCTTGCAGCGATTGTTTACATTGTGGTATCCAAAATTCTGGGACTTGCTCCCATTGGCTGGTCCTCTATGTTTTTGGCTATTAGTTTTTTTGGTTCGGTACAGCTTACTTTTCTTGGCCTCATAGGCGAATATATTTATCGTATATTTAAAGAAGTCCAAAACCGCCCGGTTTATTTTATCGAAGATATTTATGAGTAGTTTTATGCATAATATTACTGCAAAAAATGCTTTTGGGGCAAGCCTGCTGATAGCAGCTTTCGTTTTGGCATTGTTAGCGCCCAAGGCTTCGGTAAATGTAGATGAACAAATGCATTACCCACATGCCAAAAATGTGGTTAACTGGTATTTTACCGGCGGCGAAGATGTATCGTGCCTTAATACACCGGTTACCAATCTTAAATATTACGGGCAATCGGTAGATAACCTTACCGCATTGATAAATCGGGTTTTTAATATAAAAAATGAATTGTTAACCCGGCACTACACCGGTGCGCTTTTCTTTTTTTTGTTGTTGCTTTTTGCCGGCTTGTTGGCATATGAGGCAACTGGTTCCTATTGGGTGTCAGTTATTACCGTTATTTCAGTTTTTATTACACCCCGCCTGTTTGGGCAGGCTTTTGGCAATCTTAAAGATATTCCTTTTGCAACAGGCTATATTGCTTCTGTTTATATGATTGTGAGGTTTATTAAACAGTTGCCAGAACCGGCATGGAAAACAGCTATTGGTCTTGGTGTAGCCATTGCGTATACAAATTCAGTTCGCATTGGGGGTTTGGTTCTTTTTGCCTATTTGGGCTTTGCCCTTCTTTTTACATTTATTTCGAAGCCTTTTTTACTTAAACATATTGTTTCAACTAAACTTTGTTTTTTTAAGGCGCTGGGCCAAGGAATAGCAATCCTTGCCATTGGTTATTTGGGTGGGTTGCTATTTTGGCCTTATGCTTTGCAAAATGTTTGGGTTAATCCGCTTCAAAGTTTGTTGCTTATGGAGCATTACACAGTAAGTATCAGACAGATTTTTGAGGGAAACATATTTTGGAGTACTGATCTGCCATGGTATTATCTGCCAAAGTGGTTTGCCATCTCTACACCCGAATTTCTGATGATAGGATTTCTGTTTTTTTTGTTCTTCTTTTTTTTCGGAGAGAGCACAACAAAAAACGACTCATTTTTTGTAAACGTTTTCATATTGTTTGCCATATTTTTTCCGTTGGTGTATGTTATGGCTCTTAAGTCCAACTTGTACAGTGGCGTAAGGCAACTTCTTTTTGTTTTGCCCCTTTTGGCTGTGCTCTCATCAGTTGGTGTCTTTCAGCTTTTTCAATCTGAAAAAATAAAAAGTTTAAAAGGGGGAGCACTTCTCTTTTTTTTTGCTGCTTTGATGGTTTTGCCGGTTATTCATCAGATTAGAACATTTCCGGTTGATTATATCTATTTTAATGCTATATCGGGAGGTAACAAAAAAGCATGGGCTAATTTCGAATACGATTATTATTTTCATGCTTTAAAAAAGGCATCAGAAGAGCTGAAAGCAGAAATAGGTGACAGAAATGTTACCGTAGCTTCTAACTCCAACTTATCCTGCTATTTTGCCGGATGTCCAAATATTACTTTTCGATATACTCCTTATTTAGAACGCAGTTCAGTAAAAAGTGATTATGGACTGTTTGGTATAAATTACATCCATCCGTTGCTATTGAAAAGTGGAAACTGGTTGCCAGTTAATGAAAAAAAAGTTTTTCTGCATAAGGGGAATCCCATTGCCGTTATAACAGAACCTAACGACAGTTCAGGGTATGAAGGAATTCAAAAGTTGGAAGCCGGCGATCTTGATTCAGCAGAAGTTTTGCTACAAAAAGCTATTGCTGCCAATAAAAACGATGTTTGGCTTTATGTGCAAATGGCAAAAACTTTGCTGAAAAAGGGTAATTTTGAAAGTTTTGACAGATATTTGCAGCAGGGGAGGGAAATATTTCCGCTATACGAACCTTTTTATTTGCTCGATGCACAGCGTTGGTATTTAACTGGCGATTATAAAAAGGCTAAAATTGTGCTTGATAGATTAAATAACCTTAACCCTTATTATAACAATGCAAAACCATTGCGCAAAGCAATAGAAGAAAAATTGAAACAAGAATATAAAATTTAGTATTATGAAGATTATGAAAAACTTGAAAGTTGTGATCGCTTCATTTTTATTGACATTTCCGTATATTTTAGTTGCTCAGGATGAAGGTGGTTCTTATATTGATAGCCTGAACGTTCAGGACAGCTCTTATCTTAATCAAAGCGAAGTAGCTGCTGGTGCAGAAAAAGCAACTGCTTCATCACAAAGCACAATTATAATTGCAATAATTATTGTGGTTGTTTTGGCTGCGGCACTTATTATATTGTTGAGAAAGAGAAAAAAATAAGGTTTAGTGTGACAGGATAGGTTGTTATATATCTTCTCGATGCAAAAGGCAGAAAATACCGGACAAATCATAAAAAATAAGGCCAGAGAACTTGGCTTTTGTGATTGTGCTATACTGCCGGTAGATGTATTAACAGATGAAAAATCGGCTTACTTTAATTGGCTGGAATCTGGTATGCAGGGCGAAATGTCATACATGGAACGAAACATCGATAAGCGATTTGACCCTGCTTTGTTATTTGAAAATGCCAAAACCATTATTGTTGCGTTGTACAATTATTTTCCCGGGAGCAGGCAAGATGATGAAAAGGCACCTATTATTTCAAAATATGCCTATGGCATCGATTATCATTATGTGTTGAAAGAAAAGCTGGGGCAGTTACTTACCTTTATTCAAACTGAAATAATTGAATGTGTAGGCCGTCCTTTTGCTGACTCTGCACCGGTTTTGGAACGTGCCTGGGCTAAAAAAGCCGGCCTCGGATGGATAGGGAAAAATAGCAATCTTATTAACCTTAAACAGGGTAGTTTTATCTTTATCTGTGAGTTGTTACTTGATGTTGAACTGCCTTACGATGAGCCTAAAGAAGTAACTGACCATTGTGGTAACTGTACCCGTTGTATCGATGCTTGTCCTACAAAAGCCATTGTTGCCGACAGGGTTGTTGATGCCCGCAAATGTATTTCATACCAGACCATTGAAAAGCGAGGTGAGTTGGATAAGGAGCTTCTCGGAAAATTCGAAAATCGTGTTTTTGGCTGCGACATTTGTCAAGATGTATGCCCCTGGAACCTTAAAGCTAAACCAACACAAGAACCTGGTTTTAACCCCGGCAAAGAGTTGATGAGTTTAACGCGTCAACAGTGGATGAATATGGATAAGGATCAGTTTAACAGGCTTTTTAAAAAATCAGCAGTTAAACGTGCCGGGTACAAAGGTTTAAAAAGAAATATTGAATTTATATCAACTTGGCGTGTTCCTTCAGATTAGTGCCTGTTCTATATCTTCCATAAGGCCTTCCACATTTCCAACGCCTACGGAAGGCCGGAGCAAGGTGTTCTGCCTCTGAAAATTCAGTTTAAATTGTTCAAAACAGATGTGTAATCAGTATTTTGTTGTCGTCCGGGTGATAATCTTGTAGCTGGTTCATGAAACTGAAACATGCAGTCTCCGATTTCAGGTCATAATGCATATGAAACAATAGGTGCTGCTCGGATTTTAGATGCGGAATATTTAATGTTTTTGTTGTAAATCCGGTTTTGTTTATCGATTGATATTTCTGGAAAAAAGAACAATAAAAGTAAACGAAAAGTTTTTTAGTGGCCTCAGCAAACAGAAATGGTGCCGAATAATTAATTTTTTGCCACATTTCCCATTTTTGCGTAATGTTAACAAATCGAATTCCCTATCTTTAAAGAAAAATCAATCTAATGAAAAAAGAAATACCAGCAATAGTTAAACACGACCCCTGGCTGGAACCTTTTTCCGAAGTGATAGAAAAAAGATATGCTGAAGCGGAAGCAAAAGAAAAAGAGCTTGTGGGCGATGGAACATTATATGATTTTGCGTCAGGTTATCTTTTTTTTGGGCTTCACCGTACAGATGACGGGTGGATAATGCGTGAGTGGGCGCCAAATGCTACACAAATATTTCTGGTAGGATCTTTTAACGACTGGGAAGAACAAAAATCTTACGAGTTTGAGCGCCTTGAAAATGGAATTTGGGAATTGAAACTCAAACCAGATCAGTTGCATCATGGCGACCTGTATGCACTTTCGCTACACTGGGTAATTAATTTTGGTAAGCGCATACCTGCCTGGGCAACCTGGACTGTACAAGATAAGGAGACCCATATTTTCAATGCCAGGGTTTGGGCTCCTGAAAAACCCTTTGAATGGAAATGTCCTGATTTTCAGCGCAATGACGAATCTCCATTGATCTATGAAGCCCACATTGGAATGGCTGGAGAAGAGAGCCGTGTGCACACCTATAACGAGTTCAGGGAAAATATGCTGCCACGAATCAGGGAGAATGGTTACAATACCATTCAACTTATGGCTATCCCGGAGCACCCTTATTATGGAAGTTTTGGCTACCATGTGTCGAGCTTTTTTGCTCCCTCTTCGCGGTTTGGAACACCAGATGAGCTAAGGCAACTTATTGACGAAGCCCATGGAATGGGCATTGCCGTAATCATAGACCTTGTTCATTCACATGCAGTAAAAAATGAAGTGGAAGGGCTGGGAAAATATGACGGAACACGTTACCAGTTTTTTCACGATGGTACCAGAGGCGAACACTATCAGTGGGATTCTTATTGCTTCAACTACGGAAAAAATGAAGTTCTCCATTTCCTTTTGTCTAACATTAAATATTGGCTCGAAGCTTTTAATTTCGATGGCTTTCGGTTTGATGGGGTAACAAGCATGTTGTATTTAGACCATGGGCTGGGCAAGGCATTTACCAGTTATAACGATTATTACGGAGCCAACGTTGACCACGAAGCAACAACGTATTTCAGGCTGGCCAACAAACTTATAAAACAGGTAAAACCGATGTCAATCAGCATTGCTGAAGATATGAGCGGAATGCCCGGGCTCGCTATGCCCGTAGAAGATGGGGGATTGGGGTTCGATTTTCGCATGGCGATGGGATTACCCGATTTTTGGATAAAAATAATAAAGGAAAAGTCTGATAACGACTGGGACGTGGGTGAGATATTTTATCAGCTGACTTCTAAACGGTTAGAAGAGAAAGTGGTCAGCTATGCAGAATCGCATGACCAGGCACTTGTAGGAGATAAAACGATTATCTTCAGGCTTATAGATAAAGAAATGTACTTTAGTATGCGCAAAGACCAGCCCAACCTAACCGTTGAAAGAGGAATTGCCCTGCACAAAATGATTCGTCTGGCAACAGCAGCGGCAGCGGGTGGTGCATACCTTAACTTTATGGGAAACGAATTTGGCCACCCCGAGTGGATCGATTTTCCACGTGAAGGAAATAGATGGTCATATAACCATTGTCGCAGGATTTGGAGTATTGCAAGCGATCCGGAACTAAAATACCACTGGCTGTATGATTTCGATAAGGAAATGATCGCATTGATTAGTGAAAATAAGTTACTCTCAATTCCTTCAGTCGATTTTGTGATGGAGAACAAACCTGATGCAGTGTTGGCATTTCATCGTGGCCTGTTTCTTTTTGTTTTTAATTTTAACCCCACACAATCGTTTACTGATTATGGTATACCGCTCGGGCCGGGTAAATATAAGATTATGCTGAGTACAGATTCAGGCCGCTTTGGTGGAAAGGACAGGATAGATGAAAATCTTACCTACTACACTATGCCTAGTGGCGGAATTACAAGTCAGCACTATCTTAAACTTTATTTGCCTGCACGTACAGCATTGGTTTTAAAGAAAGTAGATATTCCTAAAGTAAAATAGGTGACAGGTAAGAAATTTTATACCGAAGTTGAGATTCAACCCTGCCATTGGCCAACGGGTTATTCTAAAAAAAACATGTTTATTGGCTCATGTTTTACTGAAAATGTGGGTACACGCATGGAAAACTTAGGGTTCAATACCGATATTAATCCCTTTGGTATATTGTATAATCCAGTTTCGGTGGCCAACGCTATTGAGCAGATGCTCGATAAAAAAGTTTATACTGAATCCGATTTGATCGAAGCCGGAGGTTTATGGCACAGTTTTGATCACCATGGTCGTTTTTCAGCAGTGAACACAGGCGAAGCACTGGGGAAAATAAACAGCCGTATGCAAGATTCTGCTGAATACCTTACCAGCACCGATTTTTTGTTTATCACCTTTGGAACATCCTGGATTTACACGCATATTGCAACAGGAAAAACAGTTGCAAATTGCCATAAAATAGCTGCCCGCGAATTTCAGAAGTTGCGCTTAAATGTTTCACAAATTGTGGAAACGATTACAAAAGCTATTGAACGGATTTTTGCTGTTAACAGCAAGTTGAAGATTATTTTTACCGTTAGCCCGGTTCGCCATTGGAGCGATGGAGTAATTGAAAATCAGCGAAGTAAAGCAGCATTGATATTAGCGATTGACGAATTATTAAAAGGTGATTTTGGCAAACGTATGGCATACTTTCCAGCTTACGAAATAGTTATGGACGAACTGCGTGACTATCGTTTCTACAGGGAAGACATGATCCATTTGACCGAAGTGGCTGTTGACTATATCTGGGAAAAATTCAGCGAATATTATATAGACCGAAAGAGCCGCGATACTTTGCGGCAGGTAAACAAAATTCTGCTGGCAAAACGACATAAGCCTATTCACCGGAACACACCTGAGTTCAGAAAATTTGTAGAAAATACACTCAGGCAAATCGATCGAATTGAAAGTGGTAACCCCCACATCAGTTTAGCGTTAGAAAAAAGATATTTTTGGGAAGTATTGGATGAAATCTGTAATAAAATGAAATAGTTAGAGCAGAAGTTATAATTTTGTAATAGTGCTGTTGCCCCAAAGAAACAAACTTCATCTGATCCTTCACCAGTAAAAAATTTAAATATGAATTACCTTCATTTCAATAAGGAGCAAATAATAAACCTCGAGTTTTCGTTATATAGAGAAGTGTTACGTTCAAATCGGGCAGGTGCCTATCTGAGTACTACAATTATCGGTTGTAATACAAGAAAATATCACGGTTTGCTGGTATGCCCCATTCAAAAATTCGGGGGTGAAAAGCACGTTTTGCTTTCGGCGCTCGACAAAACAATTGTGCAAAATGGCGCTGAATTTAACCTGGGCATCCACCGTTATCAGGGTGGCGTTTATGAACCCAACGGGCATAAATACATTAGTGAAATAACCTTTGGCCAGGTGCCTAAAGTTACTTACCGTGTTGGCGATGTTGTACTTACCAAAGAGCGGCTGCTTGTGGAAAAGGAAGAACAGATGTTGATAAGGTTGACACTCGATCAGGCCAATGCTCCCATCGTGCTCCGGTTTAAACCATTTTTGGCATTTCGAAACATCCACAGCCTAAGTCGGGCAAACATGGATGCGAACACAAAATTTAAGATGGCTAAAAACGGAATTACTACAAAGTTGTACGATGGCTACCCTTATCTGTACATGCAGTTTAACAAAGCAGTAGAATTTATTCCTGTTCCCGATTGGTATTTTAATATCGAATATGTGAAAGAATTGAATAGGGGTTACGATTATATTGAAGACCTTTTTGTGCCGGGGTATTTTGAAATACCTGTTAAAAAGGGCGAAACGATTGTATTTTCCGCTGCAACCAAAGAAACCAATCCGGTATCGCTAAAGCAGCGTTTCACTCGCGAGATGAAGAAAAGAATGCCGAAAACCACATTTCTGAATACATTGGAAAACGCTGCCAGGCAGTTTGTTATTTACAAACCGAATGAAACCGATATGGTTGCCGGTTTTCCGTGGTACGGAAGCATAACCAGGCAAACTTGTATAGCATTGCCGGGTATTTGCGTTTCATTGAATGACAAATCGTTATGCAAAAAAGTGTTGGATACTTATTTGTCCTACTTGAAAAATGGGTTCCTTCCCGACAGTATAGGGACAAAACATCCGGTTTACGAATCCGCTGATGCTCCATTGTGGTTTATCTGGTCGCTTATGCAGTTTTTTAAAAAATACCAGCATCCAAAAGTACTTTGGGCCGATTATGGCAAAGCAATAGTTGAAATTCTGAATGCATATAAAAATTCTACCCTGAAATATGTGGGCACCAATGCTCAGGGGTTGGTTTTCGCCAAAAAAGAAGGCGTTGCGCTAACCTGGATGAATTCATATGCCAAAGGTAAGCCTGTGGTGCAACGCGATGGGCTTCCTGTAGAGATTAATGCATTGTGGTTCAATGCTATATGTTTCTCTCTCGATCTTGCTGACCTTGCCGGCGACCATCAGTTTGTGGAAGAATGGAAAGGCATGGTAAAAAAAGTTGCCGATGCTTTTTTAGCTACTTTTTGGAACCCCGGGCGCAATCATCTTGCAGATGTTGTAAAAGATGGTGTTCCCGACTGGTCTGTACGGCCCAATATGGTTATTGCTGTGGCAATGGACTATTCTCCGCTTTCGCGCGAACAGCAAAAGTCCGTCTTAAGTGTGGCAAAGCGAAGCCTTTTGACCAGGCGTGGATTAAGGACATTGTCACCCGACCACATACGGTACCGGGGTGTGGTGGAAGGCTCTCCCGAAGAACGTGAAATGGCCATACATCAGGGAACGGTTTGGCCCTGGTTGATACAATTTTTTGTTGAAGGTTATCTGAAAATACATAAAAAAGGTGGTTTGCCTTTCATTAAACAATTAATGGAGGAGTTTGAAGAAGAGATGACACAGCACTGTATAGGCACATTGTCTGAAATGTACAATGGAAACCCACCCCACAGGGCAAAAGGCGCCATATCGCAGGTGTGGAATATTGCTGCTGTAATATATGCATTAGACCTAATAGATAGATTAAAGGAATAAAAAAAAGGAAATGAAAGTATTGATGTTTGGATGGGAGTTTCCGCCGCATATTTCCGGCGGATTGGGAACAGCTTGTTACGGATTAACCAAAGGGTTGACTGAACTCAATAATATTGATGTAAAATTCGTAGTTCCGAAGGCTTATGGCGACGAACATCCAACTTCAATGGAGTTAATTGGTGCTAATACTGTTGCTATTGCCGAAAAAGAGCTGCAATTTGGCGATGTTAAAAAGAAAATTGAATACCTGGAAGTGGAATCAGGTATTGTGCCTTATGTTTCAGAAAAAGAGTTTTGGAACCTGAAAGGGCAAAAATATAGCAAAGGAGTTAAGTTTATTGGCACAACAGACAAATTTACCATCGATTTTTCAGGCGAATATGGCTCCGGATTGCTGGACGAGATTATGAAATATGCCATTGTAGCCAAAATAATTGCCCGCGACAATCATTTCGACATTATCCATGCACACGATTGGCTCGCTTATCCCGCCGGAATTGCTGCAGCCAGTATTTCTGGAAAACCTCTTGTAGTGCATGTGCATGCTACAGAATTCGACCGAAGCGGAGGTAACCTAAACCCGAGAGTTTATGCTGTTGAAAGAGAAGGGCTGGAAAAAGCCGATAGGATAATTGCCGTTAGTGAACTTACCAAAAATACTGTAGTTAAAAAATATGGGATATCACCCGAAAAAGTTACAGTGGTGTATAATGCTGTAGCTCCTTTATCAACAGAGACTCCAAATTTCCCAGGCAAAGGGGTAAACGAAAAAATTATTACATTTTTAGGGAGAATAACCACGCAAAAGGGGCCGGAGTATTTCATTGAAGCGGCAAGCCTGATTTTGAGGAAAATGAATGGCGTAAGGTTTGTTATGGCAGGAAGCGGCGACCTTATGCATGATATGATGGAGCGTGTGGCAGAACTGGGCATTTCCGATCATTTTTATTTTGCAGGATTTCTGAAGGGAAATGATGTGCAGCAAATGTTTAAATTAACCGATGTGTTTGTAATGCCTTCTATATCAGAGCCATTTGGCATTGTGCCACTTGAAGCTATGCAATCGGGAGTGCCGGTTATTATTTCAAAGCAATCGGGTGTCGCCGAAGTTATTGAAAACACCATTAAAGTCGATTTTTGGGATACATTTGCCATGGCTGATGCCATTTATGCCCTCCTCAATTATCCATCACTTTCTGAGCATTTTATAAAAAAAGGAAAAGTTGAAGTGGACGAATTAAAATGGGTTAATTCAGCAAAAAAAGTAGCAGGACTTTACAAGCAGCTACTGAAAAATTTTTAAAGTAGGAAAGGGAAAAACTATGAAGTCAGTATGTTTATTTTTTCAGGTACACCAACCGTTCAGGTACCGAAAATACCGTTTTTTCGATATTGGCAACGACCATTATTATTACGATGATTACACTAACGAATCAGTATTGCGCAACATAGCCCTGAAAAGTTATTTGCCCACTAACCAGCTTTTGCTTAAACTGGCAGATAAACTCGAAGGTAAATTTAAAGTGGCATTCTCAATTACCGGAACAGCCCTTGAGCAGTTTTCGTTATATATGCCCGAAGTTATCGAATCGTTTCAAAAACTTGCAAAAACCGGATGCGTTGAATTTCTTTCCGAAACTTATTCCCACTCTCTGGCCTCCTTGTCTGATGCAGAAATGTTTAAAAAACAGGTTAACCTTCATGAGGAGAGTATTTTAGGATTATTCGGGCAAAAGCCAAGGGTTTTCAGAAATACCGAAATGATTTACTCCGACGAAATAGGTGAGCAGGTGGCTAAAATGGGATATAAAGCCATACTCACCGAAGGTGCAAAACAAGTACTCGGTTGGAAAAGCCCTAACTTTCTGTATGTAAACGCAATTAACCCCAGGTTAAAAGTGCTGATGCGCAATTTCAAACTCAGCGACGATATCTCCTTTAGGTTTTCAAATCAAAATTGGTCGGAATACCCGCTTACTGCTGACAAATTTGTAAAATGGATGGAAAACACCGATAAGCGGGAAGAAGTTATCAACCTTTTTTTAAGTTATGAATCGTTTGGTGAATGGCAACCAGCAGATAGCGGTATTTTTGATTTTTTAGAGGCGTTGCCAACTAAGATTGTTGAGAGCAAGAAACTACAGTTTGCCACACCAACTGAAGTGTTGGAAGATTTGCAACCAGTATCGGCAGTTCATGTTCCGCACCCGATTTCATGGGCTGATGAAGAACGCGATTTAACTGCTTGGCTCGGCAACACTATGCAAAAGGAGGCTTTTGGCAAACTGTATAACCTACAAAAACGAATGAAACTGGTTGCCGATACGAAAATGTTGAAAGACTGGAATTACCTGCAGGAAAGTGACCATTTTTACTTTATGTCAACCAAATATTCTACCGGCGGTGCAACACCCAAAACGGACAATCCGTATGGCTCACCTTACGAAGCTTTTATCAATTATATGAATGTGTTGAGCGATTTCAGAATAAGACTCAATACTTTCGTACCTGAAAATGAACAGGAATATGAAATAGCCGCACTTAATAAAATTATTAGCGAAAAGGAAGAAAAAATAAAGACACTCGAAGCAACTGTTCGCAGGCTCCAGAAGGGTAAAAAGAAAGGAAAGTAGTCTGTAGGCATCGGAAAGATTTGAGATTGAATATTATCTCATTGTGATTTATAAAATAATGTTTAGCAAAAGGAGAGTATTTTGCTCCGGATAAATTTATTTTTACAGAAAATACAAAACACCACAAAACAATAAATAAAAATTTGAATAAATGAGCGAAGGAATAAGATATATAAAACCATTACAGGCGCAAGATCCGGTTTGGAAGAAAATAATAGTTGAATCGGAATTGCCGGAAAGTCTTTCTCCGCTTCGGGAGCTTTCCAGAAACCTCTGGTGGGTATGGAATAACGATGCCAGGGATTTATTTCGGTATATTGATCCTGAAATTTGGGAAGAATGTGAACACAATCCCATTGTGCTGCTCGATGAGGTAAGCTATATTCGTTTCGAAGAGTTGGAAAAAGACGAAACGTTTATGTCGAAAATGAGATGGGTTTACGAGAGCTTGCAGAATTATCTTGAAGAACGTAAAAATCTGCAAAACCCTCAGATTGCCTATTTTAGCATGGAATATGGATTGCATGACAGCCTCAAAATCTTTTCGGGCGGACTTGGTATTCTGGCAGGCGACTACCTAAAGGAAGCCAGCGATAGTAAAGTTAACCTGGTAGCAGTAGGACTGCTTTACCGTTTTGGTTATTTTAAACAAACGCTGAATCTTCACGGAGAACAAATGGCGAATTATGAAGCCCAGCATTTTTCAAAAATACCAGTACAACCAGCTGTAGATGCAGAAGGTAACTGGATAAAAATTGAAGTGAAATATCCCGGGCGCAATCTGGTAGCTAAACTTTGGCGAGTGGATATTGGAAGTACACGGCTCTACCTCCTCGATGCTGATGATACGGTTAACCAGGATCAGGATAGATCAGTTACACACCATTTGTATGGCGGCGATAATGAAAACAGGTTGAAACAGGAAATGCTGCTCGGTTTGGGTGGAATAAGGGCATTGCGCAGGTTGGGATACGATGCCGATATATTTCATTGCAATGAAGGACATGCTGCATTTATTGGAATAGAAAGAATAGCCAACCTGATGGAGAAAGACGGCCTTACATTTGCCGAAGCCAAAGAGGTGGTGCGTGCATCAACAGTATTTACCACACATACTCCGGTGCCTGCCGGGCACGATTCTTTTCATGTCGATATGTTTAAGCATTATATGGCCGACCAGGCAAAGCTAATTGGCCTCGAATGGGACGAATTTTTGGCGCTTGGCAAAGCCAGGTCTTATGAAGACCACTTTAATATGAGTTATCTTGCCAGCAATTTATCGCAGGGGATTAATGGCGTTAGCAAGTTGCATGGCGATGTGAGCAAACGCGTACTGGGTAACCTTTATCCGGGATATCTGGAACAGGAATTAGCCATAGGATATGTAACCAACGGTGTTCATTATCCCACTTGGACTGCCCAGGAATGGAAAGACATTCATAATAAATATTTCGGCGGCCACTTTGCGGCTGATTTGCTCAATTTCGAATCGTGGAACAACATCTACAATGTTCCTGATGAGGAAATATGGAACTTGCGTCGTAACCTTCGCCTCAAGTTAATTAATCATATAAAAGAGCGTTTCTCTGATAACTGGATTAAACGAAATGAAGATCCTAAGCTTATAACAGAAGTTATGAGCAAATTAAACCCTAATGTGCTAACCATAGGGTTTGCCCGGCGTTTTGCAACATACAAAAGGGGTTATCTTCTCTTTAGCAACCTGGAACGCCTGGCAAAAATCGTTAATAACTCGGAAAGACCGGTGCAATTTATTTTTGCCGGGAAAGCACATCCTGCTGATAAAGCCGGACAGGATTTGATAAAGAATATAGTTGAAGTATCAAAAAGAAGTGAATTTAGGGGAAAAATACTTTTTGTACAGAATTACGACATGAACCTTGCGAAGATGTTGTTGCAGGGTGTTGATGTTTGGCTCAACACTCCAACGAGGCCTCTAGAGGCATCGGGCACCAGCGGCGAAAAAGGTGTAATGAACGGTACAATGCACTTTTCAGTACTCGATGGGTGGTGGATCGAAGGTTACCAAAAAGATGCCGGATGGGCACTTCCTGCTGAACGCTCATACGATGTGCAGGAGTTTCAGGACGAACTTGATGCCGAAATGATTTATACAATTATTGAAAATGAAATTACCAAAGCATTTTATAGTAGGAATAGTTTCGGTGTGTCTGAAACATGGGTGCAATACATTAAGAATACAATAGCAAAAGTAGCGTCTAATTTTACCACTACAAGGATGATCCGCGATTATCAGGAGCGTTACTATCACCCACAATATGAACGCTCACAAAAAATAATAGCCGATAATTTTAAACTCGCTCGTGATATTGTAGACTGGAAACACAAAATCAGTTCGTATTGGGATAAAATTGAAGTGAAAAGTGTTGAGTTTGCCGATGGCATAACTAATAAAATGGTTATTGGAAATGAGTATCCCATGAAAGTATGCCTCGATTTAAAAGGGCTGCCATCAGAAAATATCGGCGTAGAACTTGTAATCACAGAGAACGGAAATCAACAGACTAGGAAAATTGTTGACAGGGTGGAATTAAATGTAGAAAGTACCGATGGAACAGTGTGTTGTTATACACACCAGTTAGATTCCAACCATCCGGGATCATTTAACTATGGGTTCCGGATTTATCCTAAAAATGAAAATTTACCACATAGGCAAGATTTTGACTATGTCCGTTGGATATAAAAATTTTTTAGAACCTTGAAAAGGTGTCAGTTTTCTGGCACCTTTTTTATTTTCCGCTTTCAATTGAAATCCTAATTTTGTATAATAGCTTATCGAACTAAATCAAAATGGGTTTGAATGAATACAATTGGGAATAAAATAAAATCGTTTCGCCAGCTAAAGGGAATTAGTTGTGAGGATTTGGCTTTAAAAGCAAATATAGATTTAACTCAATTGCAGTTGGTTGAAGACGAAGGCAAAGTACCGTCATTAGGCCACCTGATAAAGATAGCCCGTGCACTCGGGGTACGCATGGGTACTTTTCTTGACGACCAGGATCAGATAGGCCCTGTTGTTGTAAAGGCAGGTAAAAAGAATACTACGGTCAGTTTTTCCACAAAAGACACATCAGTCCGCGAGCACCTTAATTTTTATTCGCTTGCTCAAGATAAAGCCGGACGCCACATGGAGCCTTTTCTTATTGATATTGAGCCAACTACCACATGCGATTATAAGCTCTCCTCGCACGAAGGAGAAGAGTTTATTTATGTACTGAAAGGCCAGATAGAAGTGAACTATGGAAAAGATGTTTACCTTTTGGATGAAGGTGATAGCATTTACCTCGACTCTGTGGTTGCTCACAATGTACATGCTTTTAAAAATAGCAAAGCCACTATTCTCGGTATCGTTTATTACCCTTTGTAGCCATATAAATAATAGTAAAAATGCAGTTACTCGTTAGCACCTTAGGTGAAGTTCTTGAAAAACGTGCGTTCGAAATCCCCGATAAAGAATTTATTGTCTATCCTGACAGAAACCTGAACTTTACCTATAAGCAGTTTAACGAACGAGTAAATGCCCTTGCCCGTGGTTTATTGTATTTGGGTATTTCTCCTGGCGACAAGGTGGGCATATGGGCAAAGAATGTTCCCGATTGGACTACCTTAATGTTTGCCACGGCAAAAATCGGGGCCATACTGGTAACCATTAATACCGGATATAAACTGTCCGAAATAGAATATATACTGAAAAATGCGGATATTAACACCCTTTTTATATCAGATGGCTATCGCGATAGCGATTTTGTAAAAATGATCACTGAGCTTGTACCTGAACTAAAAACACAGGCGCGTGGCGAGTTAGTTTCAACACGGTTTCCCTATTTAAAAAACGTGGTATATGTTGGCAGGCAAAAACACCGTGGTATGTTTAATACTACAGAGCTAATGTTGCTTGGTAACCATATCGATGACATTGAACTGGAAAATGCGAAGGATAGTCTGGATTGTCATAATGTGGTAATGATGCATTACACATCTGGCACAACAGGCTTGCCAAAAGGGGTTATGCTATCGCACCATAATATTCTGAACAACGGTTTTGCAGTAGGAGAGTGCATGAAGTTTTCTGCCAAAGATAAGTTACTGGTTTGCGTTCCGTTGTTCCGCACTTTTGGAAGTGTACTTGGCGTGTGTGGAGTTGTTACACACGGAGCAACATTAGTTTTTACAGAAGAATTCGAACCGGTAATGGTGATGGCATCGGTGCAAAAAGAAAAATGTACAGCACTGTATGGTGTCCCAACCATGTTTATTGAAGAGTTAAAACATCCGATGTTCGATATGTTCGACCTTTCATCGTTACGTACAGGCATTATGGCAGGCGCACCTTGTCCTATTGATATTATGGAACAGGTAATGACAAAAATGCATATTCGCGATATTATAATTGTTTATGGTTTAACCGAGGCATCTCCGGGAGTTACTGCAACACGGGCACATAATTCACCTGAACAGAGATCAGCAACTATAGGTTTTGAATTGCCAAATGTAGAAGTGAAAATCATTGACCTGGCAACAGGTGAGATTTGTGAAAACGAAATACAAGGTGAAATTTGTTGTCGCGGTTACAACGTGATGAAAGGCTATTATAAAAACAAAACTGCAACAAATGAGGTTATAGACAACCAGGGGTGGCTGCATACAGGTGATCTGGGGACTAGAACAGCAGAAGGGTTTTACAAATTAACAGGGCGCTTAAAAGACTTGATTATCTGTGGTGGGGAAAATATATATCCAACTGAGATTGAAAAATACCTGTTGAAAATGCCACAGATTGATAATGTGGTGATTGCAGGTGTGAAGAGCCCGAAATACGGCGAGTCGGTAGCTGCTTTTATTCGTAAGAAACAAGGTTGTCAACTTACCGAAGAAGAAGTAGTCGATTTTTGTCGTGGAAATATTGCCAGGTTTAAAATACCGGCCTATGTTTTTTTTGTTGATAGTTTTCCAACAACTTCAGATGGCAAATTTCAAAAATATAAATTAAGCGAGCTGGCTATTCAGCTTTGTAAGGATAAAGGTGTTGAAATTATTTAATTTGTAGTTAGAAGAAATTGAGTATAAAAATTTAGACTTTTTACCATGAAATACAAACGCATTCTTTTAAAACTAAGTGGCGAATCTTTAATGGGTAACCAACAATATGGTATAGACCCACAAAGGCTGGACGAATATGCATTGCAGGTAGCCGAAATAGTAAAATCAGGAGTTCAAACGGCCATTGTAATTGGCGGGGGTAATATTTTTCGCGGCTTAAGTGGCACTGCCAGTGGGTTCGACCGGGTAAAGGGCGACCAAATGGGAATGTTGGCAACAGTAATAAACAGTCTTGCCCTCGATTCGGCATTAAAGCAAAAAAATGTAAAATCACATGTGCTTACAGCCATTCGGATGGAACCGGTAGGCGAATTTTATTCGCGCGACAGGGCAGTCGATTATCTTGAAAAAGGTGAGGTAGTGATTATTTCAGGAGGTACCGGAAATCCCTATTTTACCACCGATACGGCAAGTGCTCTGCGGGGTATTGAAATTAAAGCAGACATTATGCTGAAAGGAACAAGGGTGGACGGAATCTACTCTGCTGACCCTGAAAAAGATGCTTCGGCAGTAAAATATGATGCTATATCTTTCGATGAGATATATCGGAAAAAACTGAGAGTTATGGATTTAACCGCAACTACGTTGTGTAAAGAAAATAACTTGCCCGTTCTTGTTTTTAATATGGACAATACTGGTAACTTGCAAAAAGTTATTAATGGCGAAGCGATTGGAACCATTGTTTCGGGATAAATTTTTTTAAAGCTGAAAAGTGAAAAAGTCAGCATGAGAGTTAAATTTTGTATTTTTTTTCTATATTTGCTAACAGTACCAAGCTAATAGAAGTTTATCCGTGATATGCAAGAAGAGTTAGAATTTGTGTTGCAGTATGCCAGAGAAAAAATGGATGCAGCGGTAGTACATCTTGAAAAGGAGTTATTACATATCAGGGCTGGAAAAGCTTCTCCGGCAATGTTGGATGGTGTGTTGGTTGAATATTACGGTAGTATGGCGCCGTTGAATCAGGTTTCTAATGTAAGTACACCTGATTCAAGAACGATAGCTGTACAACCATGGGAAAAGGCATTGATTCCGGTGATTGAGAAGGCCATAATGACTGCCAATTTGGGTTTGAATCCGGAAAATAACGGGGAAATCATCAGAATAAATATACCGGTATTAACCGAAGAGAGAAGGAGATCGCTGGTGAAACAGGTTAACCAGGAAGGAGAAACGGCTAAAATAAGCATTCGTTCCTCCAGAAAAGAGGCAAACGACAGCCTTAAGAAACTTCAAAAAGATGGTTTATCGGAAGATCTGGAAAAAGATGCTGAAGCAGAGGTTCAAAAACTAACTGACGATTTTGGCAAAAAGATAGACGATCTGGTGAAAGCAAGGGAAAAAGATATTATGACGATATAAATTGTTTCTAGTTTTCTGTTTTCTGAACATTGTTTAATTGTTTTCATGGCTTTGAGGCAGCTTGTAGAAGCTGCCTTTTTTTTATAATAATAGAATGACTTGAAAATTTATAGACCCAAGTTCAGACTTCCTTAAAATAATCTGTATTTGTGTGAACAAAATACCTGTTTGAAAAATCGAAGTTGAATGCTGTTTGTACTTACTCTGATTATTTTGTTTAGCATTGGCCATTGTTTTCAGTGTTAAAAAAGCTATTGAAACCAATGGTTTTTTAATGCCTGCTTGATATTTAGGAGATACAAATCATATGAAACCCAGCGTAAAAATCCAGTGATAATCAGAAAAGAAGGGTAATATTGGATGATTATTTTTATATATTTACATGAATAACAAATCAAAATTATGACTAAAAAAACTGGTTATCTTATTGGAATCTTGCTAACCATTTTAATTGGTACACTTTTGTACTGGTGGCTGTGTTGCAATTGTGGCGACGGGCACCGGGGTAAAGAACCCGTTAAAAGTGTGTTAGACAGTAGCTTTAGGCTTAATGGCGAAGGTATTGATTATCAGTGTGCTGATAATTTTATCTTTCCTGCGGGCAGTTTTTCATTCCGGGAACCTGTGAGTGGCTCTGTTAATCAGGGTATTGAACTTTTAAAAACCCGGTTTGAAAAAAACGATCAATTAAAACTGGCAATCACCGGTTTTTGTTCTAACGGTGAGAAAAACACTTCCGTTTTTCCTAACCTTGGCTATGCACGTGCAAATGTTGTAAAAAACTATTTTGCCAAACATGGTATAAATTCTTCGAGAATCTTAATCAATGGTGAAATTAAAGATACCGTTGATACCCGGGAGAATTTGATTCACGGACCTCTGGCATTTTTGGTAAAAGGCAATAAACAGGTGGAAGGTGAAACAACCGCTTTTGATGTTGAAGCGTTTAAAGAAGAATTAAACACTAATCCTTTGGTACTCTATTTTGAAACTAACCAGACGAACATTGAACTTACTCCCGAGCAAAAACAAACGGTGTTAAAGATTGTGGATTACCTCGGGAAAGTGCCCGATGCAACCGTTTTAATAGTTGGCCATACCGACAATAGTGGCCCCCGGGATGCCAATATGAAGGTTGGCCAGCAGCGTGCCGATTTTGCAAAAGATTATTTTGTCAATAACGGCTTCCCGGGCAGTGCAATAAACAGCACTTCAAAAGGGCCGGACGAACCCATTGCCGATAATAATACAGAAGAAGGCAAGGCAAAAAACCGGCGAACAGTTATTTCAATTCAATAAACAAAATTAAAATTAACCGATATGTGTTTTTTATGTATACTTATACCAATTCTTGTAGGCCTTATTGCGGCCTTACTTGGTTACCTTTTAGGAAGATTGTTGAACAAATCTGCTAAAGTTGATAATAGCGGACTTCAGGATAGAATTAAAATGCTTGAGGGGGAACTGGAGGCATGCCAGTCGAAATCGAAAACCTACATGGCTGAAATTGAGCAGTTGAAATCAGGGGCAGTAAATAAAGCTATGAATTTATCAGCACCCATAGCAGCTGCTATTCCATTTGATGCTGATGCTGCAGCCGCTGTTTTTGGGAAGAAAATAAAAAAAGACGACCTGAAAATAGTAGAAGGGATAGGACCGAAAATTGAAGAACTTTTCCATAGCTTAGGTATTAAAACCTGGAAAGCACTTTCAGAAACTACCGTTGATGAATGCCGGGCGATACTCAGTAAAGGTGGTGAACGTTTTACTGTTCACGAACCTGGTACATGGCCAAAACAAAGCCTTATGGCCTACGAAGGCAGGTGGCAGGAATTAAAAGATTGGCAGGATGTACTTGATGGCGGGAAAGAATAACGAGATTTTTTCATAACCGAAAAAGCTATCTTTGTTAAAGGGTAGCTTTTTTATTGCTTGAAAAAAGCTAAAAGAAGCCCAATTCGAGGCGTGCTTCTTCACTCATCATGGTTTTGTCCCATGGTGGTTCAAAGGTAAGCTCCACGTTCACATTTTCAATACCCTCAACGGCATTTGCCGCCTGAGTTACATCATCGACCAGTATGTCAACCACAGGGCATCCGGGAGCTGTTAACGTCATTAAAATGTTGGCATTATTGTCTTCGTCAACATCAACATTGTAAATCAATCCCAGGTCGTAAATATTAACAGGGATTTCGGGGTCGTAAACCTCTTTAAGGTTGTTTATAATTAACTCTATCCTTTTATCCATTATTTCCTTTCTTGTCCTGAATTCTGCTATAAGCAACAGCATAAAGCCGAATTTGTTTTACCATTGCCAAAAGCCCATTTGAACGTGTAGGTGACAGGTGTTGCTTTAAACCTATATCATCGATAAAATGGAGATTGCTTTCCAGTATCTCATCAGGCGTTCGGTTTGAAAGTACACGCATAAGTAACGCTACTAAACCTTTAACGATAACGGCATCGCTTTCGCCCCGAAAAATTATTTTGTCGTCTTTTAATTCTGCCACAAGCCATACACGCGATTGGCAACCTTTAATCAGGTTCTGGTCGTTTTTTTCTTTTGGAGCTAATGCTTTCAATTCGTTGCCCAGTTCAATCAGGTAGGCATATTTGTCCATCCAGTCGTCGTAAAGCAAAAACGCTTCAATAATTTCCTGTTGTACTTCTTCAATAGTCATGGTATAAAATATCAATCGCGTGCAAAGTTCTAAAAAAATTGGACTAATGCAATCAGGAAAACTTTCACATTAATAACCTGATGATTTTGTTCAGTGTTTCCAAAAACATTACTATTTCTTCGGTTTTATTGTACATGCCAAAAGATATACGTACCATGCCTGGTACTTCGTAGTGTTGCATAACTGTATCAGCACACATATGCCCGGTGCGCACGGCTATTCCCGATTTATCAAGTAATAATCCCAGGTCATAGGAGTGTATTTTGTCGATATTGAAAGAAATAACACCTGATTTCTGGTTGGATCTGCCATATATGCGTAATCCCGGAATTTCTTCAAGTTTTTTGGTAGCGTAGTCCAACAGTAAGTGTTCCCATTTTGAAATGTTGTCAATCCCTGTTGCAGAAATCAAATCGAGTGCAGCGCCAAAGGCTATTACTCCCGTGATATTTGGTGTGCCGGCTTCAAATTTATATGGAAGCTCATTGTAAGTTGTTCTTTCAAATGATACTTCTGCAATCATTTCACCGCCGCCCTGGTAAGGAGGTAATTTGTTGAGCCAATCCTCTTTTCCGTATAAAATTCCAACACCATTGGGCCCATACATTTTGTGGGCAGAAAAAGCATAAAAATCAACATCTAATGCACTTACATCAATCGGAATGTGTGGTACTGCCTGTGCCCCGTCAACCAATACGGGTATGTTTTTGTCATGTGCAATCTTAACGATTGTTTCAATAGGGTTTATAGTCCCTAAAACATTAGATACATGGCTTACAGCTATCAGTTTTGTCTTTTTTGAAATGAGTTCGGGCAGCCGTTCAATCTGTAAAGTTCCGTTATCGTTAAAGGGTAGTTTTACAATGTTTGCCCCTTTTTTTTCGGTGGCAAGCTGCCACGGAACAATGTTGGAGTGATGTTCCATTTCAGAAACAATAATCTCATCACCTTTTTTGAGAAATCGATCTCCGAAAGTAGTGGCTACCAAGTTTATACTTTCTGTTGTGCCCTTTGTGAAAATTATTTCACGTGTTGACCCTGCATGAATAAAATCCCTGATTTTTTCCCTTACAGTTTCGAAGTCGGCAGTAGCTTTTCCTGCCATAAAATGGGTAGCCCGGTGTATATTTCCGTAATACGCTTTGTGAAGCATTTTCTCTGCTTTAAGTACCTGAAGTGGCTTTTGTGCTGAGGCAGCACTATCCAGATACACCAATGGTTTATCATAAACCGTTTCTTTGAGAACCGGAAAAAAGCTGCGTATTTTATGGATATTATAAGTCATTTTGTTTTTTTGCCATAACTAGTTGCAGTTGTAGGCACAATTGTGGCATCTTGCTACTTCGCCCTTCAACCGTTTTTCAATTAGTTCGTCAATGCGTTCACGTAAGGCTTTTACATTAATTTCCTGTACAACTTCATGGGCAAAGGCATTCATCATTATCAGCCGTGCTTTTTCCTGATCTATTCCACGCGATCGCAGATAAAACATCGCTTCCTCATCAAGTTGTCCTATAGTTGCACCGTGGCTGCATTTTACATCGTCTGCATCAATTATCAACTGCGGTTTGGCTTTAACAGCGGCCTGGTCTGTAAGCAGTAAATTGTTATTTCGTTGAAAGGCATTGGTTTTTTGTGCATCGCGCATTACGTGTATTTGTCCTGAAAATACTCCGGTGGATTTTTCGTCGAATACATTTTTAAATAGCTGATTGCTAAGGCAATGAGGTTTTGAATGAGTTATTTTTATAAAATTATCGGCATGTTGCTTTTTGTCTAAAAAAGACATTCCGAATAATTGGCATTCGGCATTTTCTCCATCCAGTTTAAAGAAGAGGTTATTCCTTATCAATCCACCATGCATCGACATAGTGTGTGAACGAACTGTGGAGTTTTTCTCCTGTTGTACAAAAACAGAGTTGAGGTTGGTTGATTTATTATGCTGGTTTTGCAACTGGTAAAACTCCAAATGGGCATTCTCTCCCACATAAATTTCAGTTACTGAATTGCTAAGGTACCTGTTCAGGTTCATTGTGTGATCGCAAATAATCAGCTGGCAGGAGGAGCCAGGTTCAATAACTACAAGGTTGCGTTGTGTTACAAATGTGTCAGCTGTCATGTTAAGCGTGTTGATGATTTGAATAGGCTTAACAACTGTTGTTTTTCGTGGTACGAACAAAAAGTAACCATCTTTTGCGAAAGCAGTATTCAGGGCCACCAGTGGATCATAACCGGTAACAGCCTGCTTTGCATAATATTTTTTTACTAACTCATAATGGTTTTTGGCGGCATTTTCAAGCCCGGTAAGCAATGTACCTTCCGGTAACTTATCCCTGTTTTTATTTTTTTCTGAAAACCAGCCATTGGAGACAAGTGTAAGGTGGGTGGCTAATTGGGGGACATCGCAAACAAATACCTCATCCAGTGCAGGTTCACTGATAGAATGGAGATGATTAAAATGAAAATCAGGACTGAAAGCGGGATTTAAATTGGTGTATTTGTAATTTTCGTTCTTATGCGAAGGGATTCCCTGCAAAACGAAATCCTGAAATGCAGGTTTTCTTTTTTCGTTCAAGATATCAGGAGATCCTTCAAATAATCGATCTTTATTCTCATTAAACCGAGCCAGATATTTCAACGACAAATCGGCTTTTTCTGTTAGAATACTCATATCAGTTTTCCTTTTTTATCCAGTCGTATCCTTTCTCTTCCAACTCTAATGCCAGCTCTTTGCCTGCGGATTTAACAATTTTTCCGTTGAATAGTACATGCACATAATCGGGTACGATATAATCGAGCAGACGCTGATAGTGGGTTACCACAATGGTTGCATTTTGGGGTGTCCTCAGTGCATTCACACCGTGGGCTACTGTTTTCAACGCGTCAATATCCAGACCTGAGTCTGTTTCGTCCAAAACGGCCAGTTTAGGTTCCAAAAGTGCCATCTGGAAAATTTCATTTTTCTTCTTTTCGCCACCAGAGAATCCTTCGTTTACTGACCGGTTAGTCAATTCAGGGTGCATGTCCACAAGCTCCATCCTTTGCCGCATCAACTTCAGAAACTCTCCTGCGGAAAGTTCTTTTTCCCCTCTGTAAATGCGATGTTCGTTAACTGCTGCTTTCAAAAAATTAACCATCGGTACACCAGGAATTTCCACCGGATATTGAAAACTGAGAAAAATTCCTTCTTTTGCCCGGTCTTCAGGCGATTTTTCCAATAAATTGTCTCCCATAAAAGTAATTTCTCCCGAAGTTATCTCATAATCTTCCTTGCCTGCCAAAACATTTGCAAGTGTGCTTTTACCAGATCCGTTAGGGCCCATTATGGCATGAATTTCACCAGCTTTAACTTCCAGGCTTACTCCTTTCAGTATTTCCTGTTTTTCAACAGAAACATATAAATCTTTTACTTTTAACATAATTCCTCCGTGTCTTCCCGTTCTAGGGAGATATAAAAGCAACTTTACTTCTTGAATGATGTGTGTAAAGCCGACTTGTTTATCATTTTTTTGTATAAATTAATTTCCATGTTTAAATATAAAACCGCTGTTCTACTTCAACGCCAATAGTATACCTTAACCCACGCTTCCTTCGAGGCTTATTTGTAATAATTTTTGCGCTTCAACGGCAAATTCCATAGGCAGTTTGTTCAATACTTCGCGGGCATAACCATTTACGATCATACCAATTGCCTTTTCAGTATCAATACCCCTTTGGTTACAATAAAAAACCTGGTCTTCTCCAATTTTTGAGGTAGTAGCTTCGTGTTCAACTATCGACGACTTGTTGCCTACTTCGATGTAAGGAAAAGTATGTGCTCCGCAAGTGTCGTTAAGCAGAAGAGAATCGCATTGTGAAAAATTGCGCGAATTAACTGCTCCCGGCATAATTTTAACCAGTCCGCGGTAAGAATTATCGCTTTTGCCCGCAGAAATACCTTTGGATACAATTGTGCTTTTAGTGTTTTTGCCAATATGAACCATTTTGGTGCCCGTATCAGCCTGCTGATAGTTATTGGTAACAGCAACTGAATTAAATTCTCCAACCGAATTGTCGCCCAATAAAATACAACTTGGATATTTCCATGTAATTGATGAACCTGTTTCCACCTGTGTCCAATTTATTTTAGAGGACACACCACGACAAATACCTCGTTTTGTGACAAAATTGTAAATTCCGCCTTTTCCGTTTTTATCGCCGGGATACCAGTTTTGAACCGTAGAGTATTTTACTTCGGCACGATCGAGGGCAATGATTTCTACCACAGCGGCATGCAACTGATTTTCGTCGCGCATAGGTGCAGTGCATCCTTCGAGGTAGGATACGTAACTGTCATCGTCGGCAACAATCAATGTGCGTTCAAACTGGCCGGTATTAGCAGCATTTATCCTGAAATAGGTGGAAAGTTCCATCGGACAGCGGACACCCTTGGGGACATAGCAAAAAGAGCCATCGCTGAAAACAGCGGAATTTAAGGCTGCAAAATAATTGTCGGATACCGGAACAGACTGACCCAGGTATTTTTTTATCAGGTCGGGGTGTTCCTGAACAGCCTCACTGAAAGAGCAGAAAATAATGCCCTTTTCTGCAAGTACTTCTTTAAATGTTGTTTTTACCGAAACACTATCGATTACGGCATCAACTGCAACACCGGCAAGTTGTTTTTGCTCTTCCAAAGGAATGCCAAGCTTGTTGAAAGTTTCTATTAGCTCCGGATCAACCTCATCAAGACTATTATACTTTGCTTGTTTTTTTGGTGCAGCATAATAACTGATATCTTGATAATTAATAGGTGGTATTTTCAGGTAAGCCCAGTTGGGCATTTTCATTTTTTGCCATTTCCGAAATGCTTCAAGCCGAAAATCGAGCATAAATTGTGGCTCATTTTTTTTTGCAGAAATTGTTCTTATAACATCTTCGTTTAGTCCTTTTTCAATAATATCGGTTTCAATTTCTGTGGTAAAACCGTACTTATATTCGTTTTGCGTAACGTCATTTAAAATCCTGTTCTGATTTGTCATTTACTCTAAATTCTTCCCTTATAGTACCTTATTGCCAATAAAACATTGCAAAGATATAAAAGTTGAAGTAATTTTGTCTGAAACCTGGCAATTTCATACCATTTTGTCTTAATTTTAAAGATGGTGAAACAACCATAATTAAAGATTAAAGCAAAATGTGTCCTGCACTAACAGGGGAACAGGCCAACATTCTTGCTTTTGGACCTGGTTCTGATTTAGAAGAATGAAATGAGTATATTTAAAAAATAAGGGATAATAATGAATGCGCGAGTTGCTTGTGATACTAGTATTGCTATCTTTTAGAGGCTTATAAACCGATAATTTAGATTCTAATATGAAAAATAAAAAAACCGATATTTCGGAACTGGGTGAATTTGGGCTGATAAACCATATTTCTAAGCCTTTTAAAACGGTAAATAAAAGTACTGTAAAAGGTATTGGCGATGACGGGGCGATATTGGACTACAAAGGCAAACAGCTTGTTGTTACTACTGATTTGCTAACAGAAGGAGTTCATTTTAACCTTATGTATGTTCCATTGAAACATCTTGGATATAAAGCAGTTGTAGTTAACTTGTCGGATGTGTGTGCCATGAATGCCATCCCAAAGCAGATAACGGTTAGTTTGGCGCTGTCGGGTAAGTTTTCAGTAGAGGCAGTGGACGAACTGTATTCGGGTATTCAACTGGCCTGCGATAAGTATAGCGTTGATCTGATTGGGGGGGATACAACCAGTTCGATAACGGGGCTGACGATCTCTGTTACCGCCCTTGGAGAGGTTGAAAAGGCAGATATCGTTTACCGAAGCGGGGCAAAACCTAACGATCTGTTATGCGTAACCGGCGATTTAGGCGGTGCTTATATGGGTTTGCAATTGCTCGAACGTGAAAATGAAGTTTTTAAGGTGGATGAAAACATGAAGCCACAGCTTGATGGGTATGCATATATACTTGAACGCCAGTTAAAGCCGGAGGCGCGGTTAGATATTGTTAAGGCTTTGAAACAGATGGGAGTAAAACCTACTTCAATGATCGATATTTCTGATGGGTTATCTTCTGAAATTCATCATTTGTGCGAAAATTCGAAAGTGGGTTGCAGTATTTATGAAGACAAAATTGCTATGGATTATCAAACCAGGGCAATGGCAGAAGAAATGAATATTAACCCTTTGGTAGCTGCACTAAATGGTGGTGAAGACTATGAGTTGCTATTCACCATTGACATGAAAGATTTTGAAAAGGTGAAGAACGATCCCGATATAACTGTAATTGGACATATGACAGATTTTTCCGAGGGTATAAATCTTGTTACCGTTGCCGGCACTTCTATTCCTTTGGAAGCGCAGGGCTGGAACCATAGAAAATAAAAATGCCACTCTTTTGAAGTGGCAGTATATCAATTGTTTTACAGTAGATTTAATCTGGGAAGTAACCGCGAATAATTCCGCGTTTAGAATCTTTTACGAATAATAGGATTTCATCGCGCTCTTTGGTTGCTGGCATTTCAGCTTCAATAATTTCGGCAGCTTGTGTCGTATTTAATCCCTTTTGATAAATGTACCGGTATATATCCTGTATTTCCCGAATTTTTTCGTTGTTGAAATTCCTGCGTCTTAATCCAATGGAATTAATGCCAACATAAGAAAGTGGTTCACGCCCCGCTTTTATGAAGGGGGGCACATCTTTGCGTACCAGTGACCCACCGGCTATCATTACATGCGAACCGATACGCACGAATTGGTGTACAGCTACCATGCCAGCCAGAATGGCATAATCTTCAACCACAACTTCGCCGGCCAACTGGGTATTGTTAACCAGAATGACACTGTTGCCAACAATACAGTCGTGGGCAATATGCACATATGCCATTATCATATTGTTATTGCCTATAACGGTTTTCCCTTTGGCTATTGTCCCCCGGTTAATGGTAACAAACTCCCTTATTGTATTGTTATCGCCAATTTCTACAGTTGTGTATTCACCTTTGAACTTGAGGTCTTGCGGAATGGCTCCGATTACAGCACCCGGAAAGATGTTACAATTCTTCCCGATTCTTGTTCCCGGCAAAATGGTAACACCGGATCCCAGTCTCGATCCTTCACCAATAACAACATCGTGGTCGATGGAAACGAATGGTTCGATAACCACATTATCGGCTACCTTGGCATCGGGGTGTACGTATGCAAGTGGTTGTTTCATTTTTCTATTTATTATCCGTTTGTTTAACGATTTGCGCCATAAATTCACCTTCAGCTACAATTTTATTGCCTACATAGGTAACACCTTTTATGGTTGCAATTCCTCTTCGAATTGGCGAAATTAGCTTTAATTTGAAAACCAGTGTATCGCCGGGCACTACTTTTTTTCTGAATTTAACATTGTCGATACGAATAAAGTAGGTAGAATATTTTTCTTTGAGCTGGCTAAGTACAAGTATTCCACCGGTTTGAGCCATTGCTTCAATAAGCAATACACCTGGCATAACCGGTTCATCAGGGAAATGTCCCAGATAGAACAGTTCGTTTACCGTAGTATTCTTAATACCTACAATTTCGGTTTTGGTTTTCGAAATTATTTTATCTACCAAAAGAAAAGGATAGCGGTGTGGCAATATATTGGTTATATCATTGGTATCAAGCACTGCAGGTTGATTGGGGTCGTAATGTGGAGGTTGATTTTCATTGGCAACTATTGTCTTTTTTAGCTTCCTGGCAAACATCGTGTTAGCGTTATGTCCTGGTTTTGTGGCAATTATCCTGCCTTTAATGTGTTTGCCACAAAGGGCAAGGTCGCCAATAACGTCTAAAAGCTTATGGCGGGCACATTCATTATCGAAATGAAGATCAAGGTTGTTCAATATCCCCGTAGGCTTTACTGCCATGCGCTTGTGGCCGAAAAGATCAGCCAGACGATCCAGTTCTTTTTGACTAATCTCCTTATCAATGATTACGATAGCATTGTTCAGTTCACCTCCTTTTATGAGGTTGTTGTTGAGTAAAAATTCCAATTCATGCAAAAAAACGAAAGTACGGCTTGGCGCAATTTCGGTTTTAAAATCATTGATAGAAGAAAGTGTGGCGAACTGGTTGTTAAGTACCCTCGATTCGAAAGATATCATTACGTTGAGGCTGTAGTCATTGTCGGGAAGGGCAATAAGTTCTGAGCCCGTTTTATCATCAGTGTAATTTATCTTTTCTTTTATAACAAGGTATTCGCGTTCGGCATTTTGCTCAACAATGCCTGCTTTTTCAATAGCATTTACGAAATGGATAGAACTACCATCTATAATGGGTGCCTCTTCGTTGTCAACTTCTATTAAAACGTTGTCAAGGTCCATGCCCACAAGAGCAGCCAGTGTGTGCTCGATAGTGCCAATTCTTGCACCATCTTTTTCGAGCAGCGTTCCTCGCGATGTATCTATAACAAGATCTGAATCTGCTTCTATAATGGTTTGATCCGGAAGGTCAACCCTTTTGAATTTAAATCCGTGATTTTCAGGAGCCGGAAGAAATTTCATGGTTACGTTAACTCCGGTGTGCAGGCCTTTCCCTTTTATTGTGAACGAATTTGCTATTGTTTTTTGTTTCACTGTCATATAGATATGTTTTATCAACGGGGGTTGTCGTCTTTAATTTTTTTGATTTCACGTTGAAGTGCAGCTACATCTTTTTTTAGTTGTGGTAGATTTTTGAAAACTGAAAGTGCCTTTAGTTGGTCTTTTAAAGGCAGTGCCGGTGAGCCGAATAATGTTTCGTTGTCTTTCGCCGGTTTAACTACGCCTGACTGTGCACCTATTGAAACGTTATTTCCTACAACGACATGGCCGGCAAAGCCTACCTGTCCGCCTACCATGCATCCACTTCCAATTTTAGTACTTCCTGCCAGTCCTGCTTGTGCGGCAATAACGGTGTTTTCGCCAATTTCACAATTGTGAGCTACCTGTATCAGATTGTCTATTTTAGCACCTTTTCTAATAATTGTTGGTCCCATTGTACCACAATCGATGGTGGTATTGGCACCAATTTCTACATTATCTTCAATAATAACATTGCCAATTTGAGGGATTTTCCTGTAAGTTCCATCTTTCTGAGGTGCAAATCCAAAACCATCGGAGCCAACCACACTCCCCGAATGAAGGACGCAGTTATTTCCGATAATACAATCGTCGTAAACTTTTACACCGGCATATAAAATACAATTGTCGCCAACAGATACGTTTTCACCTATAAAAGTATTAGGGTACAATTTCACATTATTCCCAATCTTTGAATTCTTCCCGATGTAGGCAAATGCTCCCAAATAAAGGTTGTTGCCTACAGTAGATTCATTATGTATAAAGCTTGGTTGTTCTATTCCGGACTTTTGACTGTTTTTAGCACCAACATACATCTCCAGCAGCTTTGCCAGTGCCTGATAAGCATCATCAACTTTTATCAACGTAGCATTTACAGGTTTCTTGGGGATAAAACTCCTATTTACTAACACAATGGATGCAGTGGTAGTGTAGAGGTGATTTTCATATTTAAGATTGGCTAAAAATGCAAGTGTTCCCGGTTTTCCTTCCTCAATTTTAGAAACACCGGTAACTGTTATCTCTTCATTACCCTCTATTTCTCCGTTGAGAAAGGCAGCTATTTCTTTAGCTTTAAACTCCATCTATTGTTTTTTAGCGGTGCAAATATAGGTTATAACTTATAAATGTCCAATTCTTTAGGGTAGCATACAAAAAATTTGTGAACAGTTTTTGTAAGTGCCAGCAGGTTAATGTCCGAGGCTTGCTGTATATCTTTTGTTCTTCCTGATTTTTGCAAAACCCGGATCTTTTCATTGCTTTTACTGTAAGCATTATTGGTAAGCTTTCCAGTCATAAGGTAGTAGTGCGAGAGTTGCTCATCATTGCTGATTCTCTTTGTAATTTTTTCGAGTATTTTATTTTTTGGGATTGCTTGCAAAGCAGTGCTCCTTATTTCTGTTTTAAAGAGCTTACGGTAATGCAGGCTTTGAGCAAGGTACGAGAGCACTGGGTCGGTATCGTTAATCCATTCCTTTACTGATATAAATATGTCATTGTCATCGAGTTGGGTATACCAGTAGAGTATATTTTTTTGTTGTATTTCAATATTTTTTTCAAAATCGATGGGAGAAAAATTGTTTTCTAGAAATATTTGTAGCGCGGGTGTCACAAAAATCTTTTTGTTTTCTGCTACGAGATCTCTGGCACGCTTAAGTACATTAATAAGTAGGCTTTCTGCAGAAACCACTGTTTTATGGAGATATACCTGCCAATACATGAGACGCCTTGAAATAAGGAACTTTTCAATGGAATAGATACCTTTTACGTCTACCACCAATTCGTCTTTCCAAACATTCAGCATTTTAATAATACGTTCAACTCCAATGGTGCCTTCGGCAACGCCGGTAAAAAAACTGTCGCGGTTAAGATAATCCAGGCGATCCATGTCTAATTGGCTCGAAACCAGTTGGTGTAAAAAGCGTTTTTTGTATTGATTGGTAAAAATACTGATGGCCATGTCAAGCTTTCCACCCAGTTCTTTATTGATCTCCCTCATTAGCAACAACGATATTTTTTCGTGCGAAATATCGACAAGCGTATTTTCCAGTACGTGTGAAAAAGGTGCATGGCCAATATCGTGGAGTAAAATAGCAATGGTAACCGCATCGGCTTCTTCGTCGGTAATTTCAACCCCTTTTAACCGTAAAACCGCAATTGCCTGTCGCATTAAATGAATGGTTCCCAGAGCATGTTCAAAACGTGTATGGTTGGCTCCCGGATATACCAGATAAGAAAGTCCTAATTGCTTTATGTTTCTAAGTCTCTGGAAAACAGGTTTCTCTATTAGGTCGAATATCACCTCAGACTGAATAGTGATAAAACCCAGAACAGGGTCGTTAACAATTTTTTTCTTATTTACAGATGCCATTTTTACCTTAATTTGGTTAAATAAAAACAGTAATACATGTTCAATAATTGGCAGGCTGCAAGTTAGGTTATTTCAACCAATTTACAGCTATTTGCATAAATCGATGAAATTTTTTAAAGCCTTATTGCACATTCCTGTCCTGAATACAATCAACCTAATGCCTGTAAACCATAATTTTACATGTTAAAGAAAAGAAAAGAAGAAATGTCTGTTAAACGATGTTCATTATTTAAAAATCAGCAGGTTATAATACCGCTGATATTTGTGTTTAATAAGAAAATTACTATTTTTGCGCTGAATTTTCTAAAACGAGTTTTTAGGGGGCCATTGGTTCCCTATTTTGTTAGAATAAAGGAGGCCGATGATAGAAAAAGCTATTATACAGCAATTAGCAGAGGAAGCCCTTGAGGGAAATATGTTCCTGGTTGATGTTACTGTCAATGAAAGGAATGTAATTCATGTATTTGTGGATGCAATGGATGGGCTCTCTATTGAAAAATGTGTAAAAATTAGCCGCCACATCGAACATTGTCTCGACCGTGACGATGAGGATTTCGAGCTTCAGGTTTCATCGCCCGGCCTTACTGAAGGCTTTAAAGTATTAAAACAGTACGAAAAATATAAGGATAAAGAAATAGAAGTGAAAACAGCCACCGGCGAAAAGTTTGTAGGGAAATTAACAGCATTAGATAAAGATGGTATTGAACTGGAAACATCGTCACGCAAAAAGGTGGAAGGGCATAAAAAAAAGCAATTGGTGGTAAAAAAACACCAGCTTTTATTTGCTGAAATAGAACAAGCGAAAGCAGTTATTTCCTTTAAATAAAATGATGTGAAAAATGGAAACTATTAATCTAATCGATTCATTTGCGGAATTTAAAGAGTTAAAAAATATCGACAGGGCAACCATGATGAGCGTAATTGAAGAAGTTTTTCGCAGTGTGCTCATCCGTCAATACGAAACTGATGATAATTTCGATATTATTATTAATATTGATAAAGGCGATTTTGAAATATGGCGTAACAGGGTTGTAGTGGAAGATGAAAACTTAACTGACCCGAACAAGGAAATAACGCTTAGTGAAGCACAAAAAATTGATGATGACTACGAAGTTGGCGAAGAAGTTACCGACGAGGTAAAGTTGGCTGATTTCGGACGACGGGCTATTTTAAACCTGCGTCAAAACCTGGCCAGTAAAATTTTGGAACTTGAAAAAGACCATATTTACGGAAAATATAAAAATAAAATCGGTGATATTGTTACTGGTGAAGTATATCAGGTATGGAAAAAGGAGATATTGATTCTTGATGACGAAAACAACGAATTAATTTTGCCCAGGTCAGAACAGATTCCTTCTGATTATTTCAGAAAGGGCGACACTGTTCGCGCAATTGTTTATAAAGTTGAGCTTCGAAACAATAATCCGCTAATCATCCTATCCCGCACAGCACCTGAGTTCCTCGAAAGATTGTTCGAACTTGAAATTCCCGAGATATTCGATGGGTTGATAACGGTTAAAAAAATTGTCAGGGTACCTGGCGAAAGAGCAAAAGTAGCTGTTGAATCTTACGACGAACGTATCGATCCGGTTGGAGCCTGTGTGGGCATGAAAGGTTCCCGCATTCATGGCATAGTGCGCGAGTTGCGCAACGAAAACATAGATGTAATTAACTTTTCATCTAACCTGCAACTTTATATAAAAAGAGCACTTAACCCGGCCAAAATAAATTCAATAAAAATTGTTGAAGAAGATAAGCGGGCAGAAGTTTACTTAAGGCCAGAAGAGGTGTCGCTTGCTATTGGTAAAGGTGGGTTAAATATACGGTTAGCCAGTCAGCTTACCGGTTACGAAATTGATGTTTATCGCGAGATGGAAGAAGATGAGGAAGACGTAAACCTCGATGAATTTGGTGATGAAATAGAAGGTTGGGTAATTGATGCGTTGAAGGCCATAGGTTGCGATTCGGCAAAGAATGTGCTGGGTATTCCGCGGACGGAATTGATTAAACGAACAGACCTCGAAGAAGAAACAATAGACGAAGTAATCAGGATTCTGAAAGCAGAATTTGAATGAATAGGCTAAATTTTAATATCTTTCGGGCACTTAACAAACCACTGACAGTGGAATAAAAAAGAAAATAATAGTTTATGGTAGCAGGCAACACTATACGACTTAGTAAACTGGCAAGGGAATTCAATGTCGGTATCCATACCATTGTTGATTTTTTGCATAAAAAAGGGTACGATATTGATACAAATCCCAATACTAAAGTCTCTGCAGAAGCCGTGCAACTTCTGGAAAAAGAGTACAAAGTCGATCTTTCGTTGAAAAAAGAATCGGAGAAAATAAGCTTGAAAAGCCATCGGCCTAAGAAAGAAGTTATTACCATTGACAATGTTGATGAAGAGCCTGAGCCGGAAGTAGAGGAAAAGCCAGTGCCAACGAAGAAAACGGAAAAGGCTGAAGAGGAGGTTATTAGGGTGCGAGAAAAGCCTGAAAAGCCAAAAGTGCTGGGTAAGATTGACTTAGATGGAAAAAGTAAAGCAAAAAAGAAAGTCGAAGAGGAAAAACCCAAAAAAGAGGTAGAAGAGAAGACTCCTGAGAAGGAAGAGATAACAACTACGCCCGAGGTGGTTGATAGTAAGCACGAAGAGGAAGTTGAAGAAGAAGTAACGCAGGAGCATAGTGAGGAGCTGATAAGTGCTGAAATTCCCAAAGTAGACGAGGTAAAAGTGATCGGCAAAATCGATCTGAAAAATATAAACCAGAAAACCCGGCCGGCAAAAAAATCAAAAGAAGAAAAAGAGCAAGAGCGTAAAGCCAAATTGAAAAAGCCTGTAAAGCCCGAGGTTAGTGAAGATTCAACAGAAGCCGTACCCCAGGAAGCACCTCAAAAAGAAGATGACCTTATCAGAGCAAAAACAAAAAAGCTTGAAGGACCAACAGTTTTAGGGAAAATAGAACTTCCGAAAAAGAAAGAAAGTACAGAAGAAGGTAGTAATTCGAGAAAAAGACGGCGCAGGCGCATAAGAAAAGATAGCGGAAAAGTTGATGTAAACAAAAAAGGCGATCAACAACGTAGTGGTTTCGATAGTAAAGGTGGCAAAAAGAAACGTTTGCTCAAAAAAGAGGTTAACGAGGAAGACGTTCAAAAACAAATTAAAGATACACTGGCGAGATTAACTTCAAAAGGAAAATCAAAAGGATCGAAACACCGCCGTGAAAAAAGAGCTGCTGTTAGCGAGCGTATGCAGGCTGACATGGAAAAACAGCTTGAAGATCAAAAAATATTAAAAGTTACAGAATTTGTGTCTGTAGCAGAACTGGCCAATATGATGGATGTAGGTGTTAACCAGATTATATCATCATGCATGGCATTGGGGCTTTTTGTTTCCATAAACCAACGGTTAGATGCCGAAACACTTTCAGTTGTGGCCGATGAATTTGGTTATAAGGTTGAGTTTGTGAGTGTTGACATACAAGAGGCAATTGAAGATGTTGATGATGATGAAAGCCAATTGGTTGAACGTCCTCCAATTGTAACTGTGATGGGGCACGTTGACCATGGAAAAACATCATTGCTCGATTATATACGTAATACCAACGTTATTGCTGGTGAAGCAGGAGGTATCACGCAACATATTGGTGCTTATCATGTTACTCTCAGCGATGGTAAAAAAATTACTTTCCTTGATACGCCTGGCCACGAAGCATTTACAGCTATGCGTGCCCGAGGTGCTCAGGTAACCGATATTGCCATCATTATTGTTGCTGCTGATGATAACGTGATGCCCCAAACAGTGGAAGCTATTAACCATGCTGCTGCTGCAGGCGTACCTATTGTTTTTGCTATCAATAAAATAGATAAACCAGGAGCCAGCCCCGAACGCATTAAAGAAGAATTGGCCAATATGAATTACCTGGTAGAAGAATGGGGCGGAAAATACCAGTCGCAGGATATTTCTGCCAAGCAAGGTGCTGGTATCGAAGAATTAATGGAAAAAGTGCTTCTGGAAGCTGAAATGCTTGAATTGAAAGCTAATCCCGATAAAAATGCCCAGGGAACAATCATCGAATCATCGCTGGACAGGGGCAGGGGTTATGTAGCTACAATTCTTATACAATCGGGAACACTCAGGGTTGGCGACGTAATTATTGCAGGCCAGTATTATGGGCACGTTAAAGCAATGTTTAACGAACGTAACCAAAAAATTGATGTGGTAGGCCCGGCAGAACCTGCAATTATTCTGGGATTGAGCGGGGCGCCTCAGGCAGGCGACGGATTCAATGTTATGGACAATGAAAGGGATGCAAGAAATATAGCCAATAAACGTGAACAGCTGGCGCGTGAACAGGGACTGCGAACGCAGAAACATATTACCCTCGATGAAATAGGAAGACGTATTGCAATAGGTAACTTCCAGGAACTTAACCTGATTGTGAAAGGTGATGTTGACGGTTCGATAGAAGCGCTGTCAGATGCCCTGATCAAACTTTCAACCGAAGAAATTCAGGTAAATATTAAACACAAGGCGGTAGGACAAATTTCCGAATCCGACATTTTGCTGGCAGCAGCATCTGAAGCCATTGTAATCGGCTTCCAGGTTCGTCCCTCACTGAATGCACGTAAACTTGCTGAAAAAGAGCAGATTGACATTAGACTGTACTCTATTATTTACGATGCCATAAACGAAATAAAAGCAGCAATGGAAGGTATGCTGTCGCCCGATATAAAAGAAGAAATTCTCGGAACTGTTGAGGTGATGGAGATTTTTAAAATTACCAAAGTGGGAACAGTTGCCGGCTGTATTGTGCGCGATGGCAAAGTTAACCGTAACGCCCATGTGCGTGTTATACGCGATGGTATAGTTATTTATACCGGAAAATTGGGGTCGCTGAAGCGTTTTAAAGAGGATGTTAAAGAGGTAAAAAGTGGTTACGAGTGCGGTTTGAATATTGAAAACTTCAACGATATTAAAGTCGGAGATAATATAGAAGCTTTCCACGAAGTAGAAGTAGCAAAAACATTGTAGCAATTAGTTGGCTGCTGTCTGCACGATCGATTCTGAAAAGAGGTTATCTTCTGATTTAGTCTTTTTCTGCGAACTCGTTTCTCTCGAAAACATAAATTAATGAGCTGCAGTTGCCGGGTTTAGAAATACTCTTCCACCAAGATAATTTGCCGTAAAAAAATCCTTTCAACAGGGCTAATTTCGATTTTTTGTATTTTTCGCTGAGTATCGAAACATAAAAAGCATCAAATGGCATGGTGTGCATCGATTTTAATTTCATTTTGTGTTTTTCACCCAGCAATTTCATTTGAGCAGGGCCAAAGTGCCACAGGTGCCTTGGAACATCCCATGCTGCCCAGTATTCTTTGTAATGCTGCGCATCATATGATGTATTGTTCGGTACAGCAATAAGAAGCTTGCCATCTGGTTTTAGTAATTCCTTGATCTTTTCAAAATTAACGTTCAGTTGTTGGACGTGTTCCAAAACGTGCCAAAGTGTAATCACATCGAAATGGCCTGATTTCATTTCAAAAAGCGTCTCCACCGGACTTATGGAAAGGGTGAAGTTTTCGCTGGCGAAGTTTCTTGCAGCTTCGCTTTTTTCTGTCCCCGAAACATGCCACCCATGCTGTGCCATTTCATTTAAAAAGAAACCGATACCTGCCCCAATGTCCAGAATATTTCCAGTTGCCAGTCCCGTAATCTTTTCTACCAGCCGCCGCTTTCGGCCCAGCATGTAAGTGCGTACCGCTTGATAAATAGCGTTAACCAGCCCTTTTGAGGTGTTTGAATGTGAAATATACTTCTCTGATTGGTAATATTTTCCAATAGTTGATTCATCCTCGGCATCTTCCGTAATTTTTAAGCCACAATTATCGCAAGATTTTATATTAAACTTCTCTCCGGAAACGAAGTAATCTGTGCATTGCATGAAGGCAGAAAACTTATTTCCACTGCAAACAGGGCATGTTTCGGTATTGAATTTAGCCATTGGTGAATTGTTAGGTAAGTACCATATTAAATAAGAAGCATGGCATCACCATACGCACCAAACCTGTAATCTTCTTTCAGCGCTGTTTGGTAGGCTTCCATTACAAAATCGTAGCCACCAAATGCTGCAACCATCATCAACAAGGTAGAGTAGGGCAAATGGAAGTTGGAGATCATACTGTTGGGGACACTAAATTCGTAAGGCGGGAAAATAAATTTGTTGGTCCATCCCTCGTATGGTTTCAGAAAACCCTGCGTTGATACCGAGCTTTCAATGGTTCGCATCACTGTGGTTCCAACTGCGCAAACATTGCGTTTGTTGGCTTTTGCTTCGTTAACCATTTCACAAGCATCTTTCTTTATCCAGATTTGCTCCGAATCCATTTTATGCTTGGTAAGGTCTTCAACATCTACACTGCGAAAATTACCAAGGCCAACATGTAAAGTTACGTAAGAAAAGTCAACCCCTTTAATTTCAAGGCGTTTCATTAGTTCACGACTAAAATGTAGTCCGGCAGTCGGGGCGGCAACTGCACCCTCGTGTTTTGCATAAATAGTTTGGTAACGCTCTTTGTCATCGGCTTCTACGGGGCGGCTAATGAATTTTGGTAGTGGGGTTTCCCCTAACGCATATAGTGTTTTTTTAAATTCATCATAGGGGCCGTCGAATAAAAACCGGAGAGTTCTTCCACGTGATGTGGTATTGTCAATCACCTCGGCAACCAGCAATTCATCTTCGCCAAAATAGAGTTTGTTGCCAATTCTTATTTTTCGTGCCGGATCAACCAGAACATCCCATAATCTTTGTTCTCGGTTTAATTCCCTAAGCAGGAAAACCTCTATATCGGCTCCTGTTTTTTCCTTGTTGCCATGTAATCGTGCCGGAAATACTTTGGTGTTGTTAAACACCATTACATCTTTATCGTCGAAATAGTCGATTATATCTTTAAATTGGCGATGTTCAATGGTTCGTGTCCCACGGTTTAAAACCATTAGTCTCGATTCATCGCGATTATGAACCGGATACATGGCTATTTTTTTCGGATCTAACTCAAATTTGAATTTTGATAATTTCATGCTTTAAAATTTGTCTGTAAATACCTAAAAGTACTTTTGTTGCCTGTTAATCAAGTTAACTGGTTGTTTTATCTGATATGCTAATCAGTAATACATTCAGTTTTTATATATAATTTCCGGCAGTTTATTATGTGGAAACAAAATGGCTAATATTAGCCATAAACTCGTCTATATCCATTGCATTTTCAACGCTGAACGAGCCAATTTTTGTTCGCCGCAAACCGGTTAAATAAGCTCCACAACCTAGTTCCTGTCCAATGTCTCGAGCCAAAGCCCTGATATAGGTGCCTTTCCCGCAAGTTACTTCTATAGTTGCTAATGGCGGCTCAAACATTAATAGTTTAATCTTTTTTATAACAATTTTTTTAGGTTGAAGTTTTATATTATTCCCTTTTCTTGCATATTCGAATGCTCTTTTACCTTTAACTTTAACAGCAGAAAAAAGCGGTGGCACCTGCTCTGTTTCTCCTTCAAATTCTTTGGCAACTACAGTAAATTCTTCCGCTGTAATCTCCGAAATGTCACTATTCGAATCCTCCTCTGTTTCCATATCGAAAGAAGGTGTTGTTGCTCCAAGCTTTAAAGTGGCAACATAAATTTTTTCTTCTTGCTGAAAAGATTCTATTTTTTTTGTAGCCTTTCCGGTACAAAGTATCATCAGTCCTGTTGCCAAAGGATCAAGCGTGCCGGCATGACCTACTTTCAGTTTCTTTATTCCCATTTCCCTACAGAGAGCGTTGCGCACCCGCTGCACCAGATCAAAAGATGTCCAATTGGTTTTTTTGTCAAACAATAAAACTTCCCCAGCGGGAAAATCATATATGCTTTTGAGTTCTGGCATTTGCAATTATCTCAGATTCAGCGACTTCTGGTTATTAAAAATCAAGCTGCAAAGATAGCAATTACACCAATAATAAAACAATAAATAGCAAAATAAATTAATTTGCCCCTTTTTACAATTTTTATCATCCACGAACATGCCGCTAATCCTGCAATAAAAGCAGCTAAAAAGCCAACCAGCAGAGCTGTCGGCTTAATGCTTTCCTGAGTGGCTATTTCGCCACTCAAAATATCCAGAAAAGCTGCTCCCAGTATGGGAATCAAGACCATTAAGAAGGAAAAACGAGCTATATTTTCTTTTTTAGTTCTCAGCAATAAACCAGTAGCAATGGTTGAACCGCTTCGGGATATACCGGGAATAACAGCTACAGCCTGCGCTATACCAATAATCAGTGCTTTCAGAAAAGTGATTTTGTCATCGTTTACTTTCGCCAATTGTGTAATTGCCAATAGCAATGCAGTGAAAATGAGTGCACTGCCTACCAGTACCATATTGCCGGTGAACAATGCTTCAACTTTGTCTTTAAACAGTAATCCCAAAATTAAAACCGGAATAACAGAAAAAAGTAGTTTTAAAACATATTGGGTTTCTTCGTTCCAGCGGAAGGTTAACAACCCTTTTATCAGTTCAAGAATATCTTTTCTGAATACGATAATGGTACTGCATACAGTAGCAACATGCACTACGACAGCAAACAAAAGGTTATTGCTGTTATGTATACCCAGCAAATGATGGCCAATCTCTAAATGACCGCTGGAACTAACAGGTAGGAATTCAGTAAGTCCCTGTATTATACCCAGAATAAGGGCTTGAAGTTCACTCATTTTAAATGGTGATTAGCTGTTGCTTTTGGGTTTTTTCATTATGGCATAAATTTCAAACAGGAACCCAAATAACAGAATTACCGGGGCAAGGACAAGCCTTCTGAAATTAAAAATCTCAGGATTGAAAACTTCGGGGTCGTCGCTGCCGCCACCGGCAAGTAAAATAAACCCGATTATGATGATGGCAAAGCCTATAGCCATCAATTTATAATTTTCTTTTCCCAAAGCAAAGCCGGTAGCTTTTGTCTCTTTTTTAGCCATTTTTTTAGAATTGAGAATGCAAAGATAATCAATAAAACATCTCGTCAAATTTCATTTTCAGGAATTTGTTGACGGAAAACAGTGTTGACAGAACCGAAAACAGCAAACCGAGTAGTGTAACCAATAGGAATAAAACGCCCATGCTTTTTAAGTCGTATACCGAAATAACACCTTTTAGTTCGTTGCGGTAGGCATAAATGGCTGAAAAAAGAACTGCATTGGCCAACAATGCTCCCAGAACACCCAACCAGATACTTCGCCATAAAAAGGGTTTTCGGATAAACGAATTGGAAGCACCTACCATTTGCATTGTATTAATGGTAAACCGTTGGGAATAAACCGTTATTCGTATGGTATTGTTAATAAGAGCAATAAAAATGAGTGCCATTAGAGTACTTATTATTAAAAGTACGATGGATATTCGGTGTACGTTTTGGTTGATAACGCTCACCAGGTTTTTTTGATAATATACTTCTTTAACTTGTGGATAAGCCAGAAATTGCTGTTCCAGTAAGCGTATGCTGTCGGGGTGTGTTGATCGTGCATTTGGCTTTACTTCTATAGATGCAAACAGGGGGTTGTAACCTAAAAAGCCCTCAAAATCTTCTCCCAATTGCGCTGACAACTCTTTTCCTGCAGTCTCCTTGTCGATGTAGCGGGTTGATTTTACTCCTGGAGATGCTTCGAGTAATTTTTGAAGGCGGTTGAGTTGTGCTGCACTCATATTGTCACCCAAAACCAGCGTAAATCCTATTTTTTCTTTCACATAATTCGATAGCTTTCCGGCGTTAATTAATACCATTCCGAGAATTCCGAGCATCAACAAAACAAGTGTAATACTTAAAAACGAGGTAAACCACAAATTTGAAATTCTTTTTTTTAGCCTTTGGGGTTTCGATTCTTTTGTCATAAAAATGGATTTTGACCATTGGTTACAGTACACAAATGTAAAAATAGGAATTAAACCTGAAATACAGAGTTAATCTGGTTTTTAATCGTTAACCGAAAGTTTTGAAAGCTCATTGGTTAACAACCATTTAATTAGGCAAAAATTTAATGGTAATTTTTTGGAAATACGAAAAAAGGGAATACTTTTGCAGTCCCGATTATTATCCTTAGCGATAAGGAATGTAAGTAGTTGATTTTCTTTAGTGTATAGTTTTTTATTGATAAAATTCCGTTGAGATAAAAACCTGTTGGTCTAAAGAAAGTAGATTAATAAATTAAAAAAAGAGAAAGTGGATACACTTAGTTATAAAACAGTATCGGCCAATAAAGCCACGGTAGATAAAGAATGGGTGCTTGTTGATGCAGAAGGGCAGGTTTTGGGCCGTTTGGCAAGTGAAGTAGCCCGTATGCTCCGCGGAAAAAACAAACCGTCATTTACCCCTCATGTTGATTGTGGCGATAACGTAATTGTTGTAAATGCCGAAAAAGTTGTGCTTACCGGTAACAAATGGACTTCCAGGACTTATGTCCGGCATTCGGGTTACCCGGGTGGACAGCGCAAAGAAACACCGGCTCAGGTATTGCAAAAATTTCCGGAGAGAATAGTTGAAAAAGCGGTAAAAGGAATGTTACCGAAAAATAAACTGGGCAGGAAACTTTTTTCAAATTTACATGTGGTTGTTGGCCCAGATCATAAATATGAAGCACAGCAACCCAAGGTTGTCGAATTAAAATCGATTAAATAGCCAAAATGGAAACAGTAAATACATTAGGACGTAGAAAAACAGCCGTTGCCCGCATTTATATTAGTGAAGGAAAAGGCAACATCACAATTAATAAGCGTGATATAAAAGATTATTTCCCATCACCGATTTTGCAATACATCGTTTTGCAGCCACTTTCGGTGCTTCAGGTTCAGGATAAATATGACATAAAAGTTAATCTTGACGGTGGTGGCCCTAAAGGTCAGGCAGAAGCATTACGGCTGGCTATTGCACGTGCAATGGTAGATATCGACCCGGAATCGAGAAAAGAAATGAAAGCTGCCGGCTTCCTTACCCGCGACCCGCGCGAAGTGGAAAGGAAAAAACCCGGACAACCAAAAGCAAGAAAACGCTTTCAGTTCTCAAAACGTTAATATTATTTTTATTTATTATTCACACTATGGATCTAAAACAGTTGAGATTTTGTCGACAGGACAGACTACTCAACGGTTGCTTTTAGGAACATAAAAAAGTAAACAGATGCCAAGAACAAATTTTCAGGACTTACTGGATGCAGGTGTGCATTTTGGACACCTCAAAAGAAAGTGGAATCCCAACATGGAGCCTTACATCTTTATGGAAAAAAACGGGATCCATATTATCGATCTTCAAAAAACAATTGTTAAAATTGATGAGGCCGCAAAGGCTATCAAACAAATCGCAAAATCGGGCCGCCGCATTTTGTTTGTTGCAACAAAAAAGCAGGCTAAAGACCTAGTGAGTGATCTGGTGAAATCCACTGGAATGCCTTATGTTACAGAACGTTGGCCTGGAGGTATGTTAACCAACTTCCCAACTATCAGAAAGGCAGTAAAAAAGATGAATTCCATCGATAAAATGACCAAGGATACCAGTTGGGATAACCTTTCAAAAAGAGAGAAGTTGCAGATTACCAGGCAACGTGCCAAACTGGAAAAAATGTTAGGCAGTATTGCTGACCTTTCGCGTTTGCCTGCAGCGCTATTTGTTGTCGATGTAATGAAAGAACGCATAGCAGTTCGCGAAGCCCAGCGTTTGGGAATTCCGGTTTTTGCCATGGTTGACACCAACTCTAACCCCGAAGATGTGGATTTTGTAATTCCGGCTAATGACGATGCTTCGCAATCGATAAAGCTTATCGTTGGCGTTATGTGCGATGCCATAAAAGAAGGCTTGAACGAACGCAAGAATGAAAAAGATAAAGAGGATTCAGACGCAGAATCGGCAACAAAATCACGTAGAAAAAGAAAAGAAAACACCGAAGATAAAGATCTTGAAGATGAAAAAGATAAAGATCAGGACGGTGAGAATAAATCGGATAACGATGATGATTCTGAAAAATAATTAAAGTAAAAAATTTATAAAAAGGAACAATAATATGTCTTTTACAACAGCAGATGTAGTAAAACTACGAAAAGTAACAGGGGCCGGAATGATGGATTGCAAAAACGCCCTTGCTGAAGCCGACGGAAATTTTGACAGAGCGCTGGAGATTATTCGTGAAAAAGGTAAGCTTGTGGCCAACAAGCGTGCCGATAGGGAAGCAGCCGAAGGTGTAGTGCTTGCTAAAACTACAGCCGATGGAAAATTGGGGGCTATGGTAGTTTTAAATTGCGAAACCGATTTTGTTGCCAAAAACAAAGATTTTGTTGCTTTTGCTGAAAGCATTCTTGATTTGGGTTTGAAAAACAAAGCCCAAAACCTCGATGAACTGAAAACTTTTAAACTGGATGGCCATACAGTGGAAGTACAGGTTACCGAACAAACAGGTGTTATAGGTGAAAAAATAGAGCTCTCCTATTACAAAACTATTGAAGCCGAAACTGTGGTAAGTTATATCCACCCCGGAAATAAATTGGCTACGCTGGTAGGATTCAATAAAGCCGACCTGGAAAGTCAGGTGGCCAAAGATGTGGCTATGCAAGTAGCCGCAATGGCACCTATTGCTATTGATAAAGATTCGGTACCAAAAGAAGTGGTGGAAAAAGAACTGGAAATTGCTAAGGAAAAATACAGACAGGAAGGTAAACCTGAAGCGATTCTTGATAAAATTGCCCAGGGATCGTTAAACAAATTTTTCCAGGAATCAACACTTTTGAACCAGACTTACGTGAAAGATGGAAAAATTTCTATCCGCGATTTTCTGGCACAAAATGATAAAGAACTGGAAGTTACAGCTTTCGATCGCTATACGCTGAATGCATAAAATATAAAGAATTAATACAACGCAAAAAAGCCGCTCAATCTTGGGTGGCTTTTTTGTTGCATTTTTTACCTGAAACTATTTGAGCATCATTTATTTTTTAATATCCGCTATTTTTACTTTACCCTGTTTTTTTTAATTTCGAAAGCCAAAAAAAATATGCAGGCAAATAAGAAACAACTGGAAATTTTGTTGATAGAGTATTTCAGGACATGTTTCAGCGATTTTCCCAAAGGGATGCTTGTACCCTCAGAATCTCCCGATTTTATTGTTCACTTTAAAAATCATCACCGGCTGGGCATAGAGTTAACCCGTTTGAATCCGGCAAATGCTGAGTCGATTAGTGTGTTACAATCGGAACAACAAAAATCGGAAGACAATGTTGTTTCTATTTCGAAAACGGTTTTTGAAAGCCAGTCGGCAGCAAAGCTATTTGTGAAATTCCTTTTTTCGAAAAAATATACAATTGAGAAACAACGCGAAATGGCACTTGCGGTAAGGTTGTCGTCTGTTATTCGCCAAAAGGTGAATAAAATGAATTGTAATTCATTTTTTACAATTCACCTTTCCCGGCCGGAGCTTCCTGTAGAGATTGATAAGGTGCTTATTATTAATCATCCTGGAATGAGTATGTCGGTTTGGGAACGGTCGAATAACCTGGGCGTTTCTGTTGATGTGGTAGACGATATCAGAAGTTCAATCGTAAAAAAAGATGAGAAACTTCGTATTTATCAGAAGCAAAGGCTCAATTATTACTGGTTGCTTATTTTTACATTAATCTGGCAGAAAAGGTGCAAAACCATCATTTTGATTCCCGGTTTCAGCATGTATTTCTTTTCGACCTTATCAAATCAAGTGTTTTTCAACTGGTTTGACACTTTTTAGAGGTATTTCTGTTATATAGTTTAAATTAACCTTTACGCTGATTTTGCTAATTTTTGCAGATAAGAATAAAGGCTTTCCATAGCAAGTGTTTATATAAGGAGTAGCTGTAGGTGAATCAATCCTTGCGGGCAACATTCTTTTTATTTGTTAAGATAATATTTATTATTGTTAATTTTATATTGGTAAAATTGCCAAAGGCTCGTTAATATTGAATTTGTTAATTTTAGGGAATAATGTACTGTTATCATCTTATTTTAGGGTAAATTAAATAAAACAAAAATGAAACGAGCATTTGAAGTAGAGAATCCTGATTATCAATTGAGTCCATTTTCTGGCATGAATAAATCACACTATGTTGAATTGGCAAGGTACCTTTTGAATCGGGCTTTTACGCACATTGAATCTATCAATGACCCATTAACCTTTCCGCCTGTTCCGGGGAAAACATATCCGCAACCGGGTGCTCCCGACTGGCGCTGGCGTTCGCTGGAATTTGAAGCGCTGGAACGTACGTTTACCCTTGCCGGGCCGCTCATTCATCTCAATCCTGATGAGGAGATAAAAGGGATTAAACTCAGAGATTATTACAGCTTACAGTTGTACAATGCGCTTACGCCCGGCCATCCCAACTCTTTGCCACTCCCTGAGGATTTGCCCGATTCAACTTACCAGTTTACCTGCGAATTTGGCGGGTTATTTAAAACTCTTTTGTTGATGCCCGAAACACTTTGGGACACTTACGATGAAAAGCAAAAAGATGAAATGGCAGTTACCATATCGAAGTGGGGACACCATAGAACAACACAGAACAATTGGCGCATTTTTAACATCATTACCTTGTCTTTCCTTAAAAAATATGGATATGAAATTGATGATGAACTTTTGAAAAGCCATTTGTTGTGGGTGGCTTCTTATCACTCAGGGAATGGTTGGTACCTGGAACAAACATATAATTATTATTCCATTAGCCTGTTTATAGTTTATACTACCATTTGGAACCGCACTTTTGGCGACAAATATTATCCTGAAATTGCCAATGTAATAGAGCAGTCAGCAAAAAAACTGATGGAATCCATTGTCGCTTTTTTTGGTCGTGATGGCTATATTAATATGTGGTCGCGGAGTATTTGCTATCGCACGTGGGTGTCCGGGGCATTTCCCGTCGCTTTTATGCTGAAGGAAAAAACTAATCTCGATCCAGGCTTTGCCCGTCGCCTTTGCTCAGGATCGCTTTTGCAATTCGTCTCCCGCGAAGAATTTTACTATAATGAAATTCCGAGCCTTGGATTTTATGGACAGAAAGAATATATGGTTCAGAATTATAGCTGTCCGGGCAGTCCTTTTCTTATGTTCCTACCGTTTATTTGCCTTGCTCTTCCGGATGATTCCCCGTTTTGGACGGCACAGGAAAATGAGGGATTTTGGGAAACCCTGGGTAGCGAAACGAAGGTTACCGTGCTCGAAAATCCGGGATTAGTGTTGGCAAACCATGGCAAAACAGGCGCCTCAGAAATTATTCCCGGAAAGGTGTACTATAATGATCCAAACTATTCGAAGCTGGTGTACAATACCCATTTCCCATGGGAAGATCAAAACACTGCTGGCGGAACATCTATGGAGTATGCTTTTCGGAGTCTTGACCCACGTGATGTCCGTGGCGATGATATTAACTTTTATCTTACTGGTGCCACACTCCAAAACAGTTCTACCCAGAACCAGTTATTCTCCCACTCTCAAAATATGCTGTTCAATGGTGTGGAGAATGGTGTTATTTATCGTCAGGCTATAATGCGCAGGCCACCGAATAACGGAGTGGGCTACATCATCGATTTGGCAGATATTATTATTCCCGGCGGGGTAATACGTGTAGACCGCTCACGGCTTGCTTTTGAATATGAATTGACATTGGGCCATTTCGGGCTTCCGCAAATCAAAGGGAAAAAGCCGGTTGTCAGTAAGTTTGAATATGATAACAGAAAGGTAATTACTGCCGAAATTGAAGGTAGAAGGGTGGCAATGATATGCTACCGCGGATGGGATAGCCTGGAAACGCTTGTACATACCAACCGAAATGCAGAAGCTGATGAGAGTACGGTTATTTTTGCTCATAAAAAGCGATTACAAAAGAATCCGCCAATGGAGTTAATGGTTACTGTTTTGCTCCACCGTACCGACAACGGGCAATGGACAGAAGATGAGTTAGATCCTATTGCAGCTATTGAAGAGATGGATATCACACCGGTTTTGTCAGCACTCGGAGCAAAAATTACGCTGCGTAACGGTAAAACCTATCAGGTTTATTATGACAGGATTGACGGAAACAGACGAAGTTAGTTGCTGATTGCTCAATACCTTTAACTTTTAAATTGCTATACGAAATTGATATTTACCATCTGTAAAGCTAACGTTTAGGTTTGCAGATGGTTTTGTTTTGTCTGGTGTCTGCTGTAAATTCTTAAAATTATGCTTTTAAAAAAAGTGTTTATATTTATTCGGTATTTCCCGAACAATAAAATAAATGGAATTTTAAGATCACAGAAATGGATATAAAAGTTTTAGGTACAGGCTGTGCTAAATGTAAGTCGTTAGAGACCATTACACGACAAGTAGTTGAGGAACTCAATTTGCAGGCTGCCATTGAGAAAGTGGAAGATATTCAAAAAATTATGGAATATGGAATATTAAATACTCCTGGCTTGGTGATAAATGGTAAAGTGGTTTTATCGGGCAAGCTGCCTAAGAAAGACGAGTTAAAAGAAATACTTCAACAAAACCTGATATAATAGGAAGGTGGTGGTACTCTTTCCCTGTAAATAACAAAACTAAAATGATCATTTTAGGTGTTAAGGGTCTGTATCATAGGTAATTAAGTGATTTTTTCTGAGAGAAACTCACGGGTTAAATTTGAGGGTACCATATAATATTTCGTGGAATTTTTGCTTTTCTTTTCTTATTATGCAGAAAACGAGAGAGTTGTCTTGAACATTATAAGCAGATAATGAGTAGGAAATACATATTGGTGCTTCTGGTGGCTTTAGCTGCATGGTTATTTTTATACCTGAATCTGCAAGCCATTTCCAATTTTATTGTAGACAGGGTATTTCGCCTTGAACCAGGTAAACATATTACCGAAGCCATTCGATTTTTCATTTTTGAGCTACCTAAAGTAATGTTGCTCCTTGTGCTGATAATTTTTTTAGTTGGCATTGTTCGTTCTTATTTTTCACCTGAAAAAACCCGCAGTGCATTGGAAGGAAAACCCTTGTTTGTTGGGAACGTATTCGCATCGGCACTTGGAATAGTAACCCCTTTCTGTTCCTGTTCAGCTATACCCCTTTTTTTAGGTTTTGTTGAAGCGGGGATCCCCATCGGTGTCACTTTTTCATTTCTTATTGCTGCCCCTATGGTTAATGAAGTTGCGTTGGTTTTACTTGTTGGCCTATTCGGTTTGAAAGTTGCTGTAATTTATGTCTTTATGGGTTTGATGATTGCAATAATAGCAGGTTTTGTGTTGGAAAAATTAAAGCTTCAAAAATATGTTGCCGATTGGGTTTATCAGGTAAATACAAAGCAACAGGAAATAACAGAAGGTACGCTTACATTCACTGAGCGGATTGATGCAGGTTTAGAGTCTGTTAAGGAGATAGTAGGTAAAATATGGATTTACATCCTGGCAGGTATTGCTATCGGGGCAGGTGCCCATGGCTTTGTGCCAGACGATTTTCTGGCACATGCGCTTGGAGCACAAAACTGGTACTCGGTTCCATTGGCTATCGCCGCAGGCATTCCGCTATACTCTAATGCAGCGGGTATAATTCCAATCGTTAGCGTACTTATCGAAAAAGGCGTTTCGTTGGGTACAGCACTGGCTTTTATGATGTCTGTAATTGGCCTTTCTTTGCCCGAAATAATCATTCTGAAGAAAGTTTTGAAATGGCAGCTAATTGTTATATTTATTGGTGTGGTTGCATTAGGGATTATTATTGTTGGACTTTTGTTTAACTATTTAGTGTTCATTTAAAATTGATAAGTATATGAAAGTTCTAATCTTGTGCACAGGCAATAGTTGCCGTAGCCAGATGGCACACGGATTTTTACATGCTTTCGATCCGGATATTACAGTTTGTTCTGCCGGAACAGAAGCATCTGGTAAACTAAGCCAGAATGCAGTTAAAGCTATGGCTGAAAAAGGAATAGATATTAGCCATCATACTTCCGATCCGGTTGAGAAATATTTGAAAGAAGAATGGGATTACGTGATAACTGTTTGTGGTGGTGCGAAAGAAGTTTGTCCGGCTTTTACGGGAAAAGTACTCCACCGATTACACATTGGTTTTGATGATCCTTCACACGCGGTTGGAACAGACGAATTTGTTTGGAATGAATTTGTTCGTGTGCGCGACGAGATAGAAAGGGAGTTCCGAATGTTGTATGAGAACAGAATAAAAATAGAGAAATAAACAGGTAAGAGTGAGCAACTCCGATTATCTTGCCGGTGGCAGGCGTTGGCTATTGGCTGAATTATGTTTGCAAACAAAAAAAGGGCATTTTTTAATAAGTCAATTTTGAGTTAGAAATGGTATAAGGTAGGGTTTGGGACAAAGTCCCAAGAAGAGACAATCAATTGTAAATTGCTCGTTAATAGCCAATAGAAAAAAGCAGCACCCTTTGGAGGTGCTGCTTGAAAGAAACATTGCGTTTCTAAATTATAAACCCGTCAAAAACACTATGGTTTTATTATCTTAATGCTTTTGTTTATTTTATGATCAACTATTTTCAATAAATAAATACCTGATATTTTATCGCTCATGTCAATCTTTTCGATGCTGTTGGTGCATTGCTTGTGAACGATTAACTGTCCTGCAACGTTGTACAGTTTTAGCTCGGGGTTGCCGGCTGTGGGCAGACCCTCAACGGTAAGTTGGTCGGTTACGGGGTTGGGATACACCACTATGCGTACTTCTTGGTTTGCTGCCGACGAGTACACAACGTAAATCTTGTCTGAAACCTCCGACTTACAACCTTTATCGTTTTCTATTTGCACGCTGTAATTACCACTTTTGTCGATGACCAGTTTTTGCATGTTGTTGCCGGTTATCGGACTATCGTCTAAGAACCAGTAATACTTGGTAGCAGCGGTAGTGATAAGCGTATCTGCCTCAACGGTAATGGCTGGTTTACCGGGTATTGGTAATACCTCAACATTTTCCGAAGCCGGATTGCTTGAAACACCACCCACTTTTTGTACAAGCGTATATTCTTTTGATTCAGTTACCGTAATACTCACAGTAGTTTCTCCCGTACTCCACAGCAAATCTCCTGTATAGTTGCCTGCCGTTAGTACCGAGTAACCACAATGGTTGACAACATCAATAGTAGGTGTAGCAGGTGGTGTAACATTGGTAACTGTTACCTCACATACGTCTGTAAAACCGCCATCTACGGTGGTTACGGTAATGGTGGCAGTACCCGCTGCTACGGCAGTTACTTCACCGGTAGCATCGACAGTGGCAACGCTTTCGTTGCTACTGCTCCATGTTACGACTTTGTTGCTTGCATTGCTCGGCGCTACGGTAGCAGTAAGTTGTTGGGTGCTGCCTACTTCCATAGCAAGATTAAGAGGATTAATGTTAATGTCTGTTACTGTTACAGGAACATAGCAAGTAGCATCGTGAGTATCGCCTGTTATTACCCAACCTTTGTCTATAAGTGCTTGGCGTGCATCTACTGCATCTTGCACTGTGTACTTTAAGCCTGCTGCACCCAATTGTAAATTATCGGGTGTTTCGTTATTATTTGCCCAGCCTATTAATGTTGCATCATAGTTTTGGCAACTCATGCCACTACCATTAAACATATCTTTTAAGGAATAGATACCTACTCCTTCATTATGTACTACCGACTTAATATTCCAACTGCTTAGGTCTTGGTTAAAGGCTGTGCAATCTTTGAACATCCAACCCATATAGGTTATCTTGCTGACATTCCAATTGCTAATATCTTGGTTAAAGGCTGTGCAACCATCGAACATCCTGCTCATATCGGTTACATTGCTGACATTCCAACTGTTCAAGGGTTGGTTAAAGGCAGTACAACCTCTAAACATAGCATACATGGCGGTTACATTGCTGACATTCCAATTGTTTAAGGGTTGGTTAAAGGTAGTGCACCCGTAAAACATATAACCCATACTGGTTACATTGCTTACTTTTGTTCCCCAATTGTTTAAGGGTTGGTTAAAGGCTGTGCAACCGGAGAACATCCAACCCATATAGGTTACATTGCTGACATCCCATCCGCTAATATCCCCGTTAAAGGCTGTGCAACCTTTAAACATATAACTCATATTGGGTACATTGCTTAAATCGGGAGCATCGGTAGCAGTTAGTTGCATATTTATACAACCGGCAAATGCGAACGCCATACTTGTCCATTGTACTGCTCCCCATTGTTGTATTTGTATGAGCTTTTCTTGGTCGCCGTAAGCACCTATTCCGTCTTTTCCAAACTTAATGCGTTCAAAACCTGCCGGTTGCACTTTTACAATATAAGTACCTACGCTGTCAAAGTCTATCAGAAGAGGGTTGTTTTCAGTTGTGGTTACATTGGTAAGTGTACCGGTATGAGTAGCATCACCAACTTCTTCCCATTCTATTGTATAGTTGGTACCAATACCGGGGAAGTAGATTTGGGTATTGGTACTTGCAGGTTTACCACTTATAGTACTTGCCGGTTTGTTGGTGTTCCATTTGGTGATAAAGGGTTTGCTGCCACCACCCGAAATTGCTTCTATATGTTGAAAATCTTTCCATTGGTCTGCAGCTTTATAGTCATTTACTTTACCATTGGGTACATAGAGAGTGCAGGTGTTTTTATCGACATTGTAAAAGACATTAGACTCCATATTTACACTGTTTACATCTTCTATTAGAGAAGTAATAGAAGTTAAAGCATCACAATAAGCAAAAGCACTATTTTCAATGGTTGTAACATTCTCTCCAATGGTTATCGAAGTTATCCCCTCACAATAATAAAAAGCACTTTTTCCAATAGTGGTAACCGAATTAGGAATGGTATATTCTGTATCTGTTTTACCAATAGGATATTGTATTAAAGTAGTTTTGTTTTTATTAAAAAGTACACCATTATCAGAACTATATGTCGTATTATCTGTATCTACAACAAATGAAGTTAAAGCATGACAATTACCAAAAGCATCCCCTCCAATGGTAGTAACAGAATTGGGAATGGTTACCGAAGTTAAAGCATCACACCAAGCAAAAGCACTTTCTTCAATGGTAGTAACAGAATTGGGAATAGTTACTTCAGTTAAAGCATCACAATCAGAAAAAGCACTATATTTAATGGTCGTAATAGAATTGGGAATGGTTACCGAAGTTAAACCTTCACAATAAGAAAAAGCATAGTTTTCAATGGCAGTAACAGAATTGGGAATAGTTACCGAAGTTAAACCTTTACACCGATAAAAAGCATACTCTCCAATGGAAGTAACAGAATTGGGAATAGTATAGTTTCCTATTCTTCCTGTCGGACATTGTATTAATATTGTTTTGTTCTTATTAAAGAATACACCATTCTCTGCACTATATGTCATATTATCTGTATCTACAACAAATGAAGTTAAAGCATCACAATCTATAAAAGCCTTCTTTCCAATAGTTGTAACATTCTTTCCAATGGTTACCGAAGTTAAAGCATCACAATCTATAAAAGCCTGCTCTCCAATGGTGGTAACTGAATTGGGAATGGTTACCGAAGTTAAAACATCACAATCTATAAAAGCCTGCTCTCCAATGGTGGTAACTGAATTGGGAATGGTTGCCGAAGTTAAAGCATAACAATTAGAAAAAGCACTTTCTCCAATGGTGGTAACTGAATTGGGAATGGTTACCGAAGTTAAAGCAGTACAAAAATAAAAAGCCTCCCTTCCAATAGTAGTAACACTATTTGGAATAATTACCGAAGTTAAACCGGAACAATAAGCAAAAGCACTTTCTCCAATGGTTGTAACATTATAGCTGTTGCTATTATAATCTATGGTGGCGGGTATTGTTATATCTCCTGTGGGTTTCGGGTTGTTTTGGATTACTTTTACCTCTTTGGGTGAAAGGGAAATAATCTCATACTTTAACTGCCCACTTGTAAACGTATCGCCTACGTTTTGCGCCATAAGCGCACCGGTTGCTAATAATACGACTATTAGCATTGTAACTTTTTTGTAAATCTGTTTCATTTTTTTTTAGGTTTTAAATCCGAAAGTCGGAAGTCCAAAGATTAATATTTGAGTAATTTTAAATCAGAAGTGGTATTACTTTCTTGTCTTGACACAAGAAAGTAGGCAAAGAAAGTCAAGACTACTTTTTCTCTTCCCTGTGTAATGTTC
>PDWI01000306.1_pt1 | contig 79390 bp, 61 predicted proteins | sample 1430891 | NCBI WGS metagenome assembly PDWI01 (sample SAMN01162508, study PRJNA174530) | Oral metagenome, whole genome shotgun sequencing project. | biome: Marine environment; feature: Marine mammal; material: Swab sample of the gingival sulcus; isolation source: swab sample of gingival sulcus... | reverse complement strand
AAAAACCACCTGATATACCGACCCTTTTTTAAGGAGGGGGCTTGGATTTTAAAATTACAAGAGGTAGTCTTTATTTACAAGGGATACAAAGGATAATTTCCCAGGTTTTGAGTTTTATCGGACACTAATAGTTTCAAAATACGAGGGAGCCAAAAAGGAATAAATTTCCGAAAACATATACAAGACAGCTATACTCGTTTTATATTCAAATATATAAACTTTTGCGAAAGTTGCGTCTCATTCGGAAAAACATGTTTAAAAACAATGCCGAAACCATTTTTATCGGTTTCGGCATTGTTTTTTTTTATTTCAATATAATGCGTTTATTAATCTGCTGTTTGCCCGTATTCAATGTAATGATATACACGCCTTTGGAAAACCGGCTGATATCGAAAACTTCATTACGAAATTGAATTTCTTTTTTCACCAATTCTTTTCCCGATAAATCCCGGATTGAAATTATTCCTTTAAGGGCTCGGGTAAATTCAAGCACAAAAACTCCTTTTGTAGGATTGGGATACAACTCAATTGCTTTTTCAGATAATTCAAATACATCATTTGCAGAACGAACTGTCAATTTGAACTCATCAGAAACAGTTTTGCCAAAAACATCACTTACTCTTACAGTAATAAAAAATTCTTGAATTTTTTTCGGCAAGCCGCTGAATGTTAATGTTTCTTCATTAAAAGACAACCAGTCGGGCAATTCATTGCCGTTCACATCCGTAACAGAATACTGTAAATAATCTTCAAAATCATTATCCACAAAAATATGTTCGGGAATTGTATAAAGATATTCGTCGTTTATGTTTGTTATTTGGTCGGGAATATGCTCATTAAGCATCGGTTTGTTATTTAAGGCAAAGTGCAAATAAAATCGGTCATCGGTATTTTCAACCGTTTCCGTAAAGGAATAAGAATCTGCATGCAATAAGTTTATGTTTTCACCCAAAATCCTGTCTTCTAACCAGATATGCATTTCATCAAAATAATTCTCAGTCAAATTGATGGTATATTCACCGGCTTCACCAATATTTACGCCCAGCGGCACTTCTTTTTCCGAAGTGATATTCGGAAAAGTATTCACGGCAAAAAGATAGGATTTATCTTCTGTTAAGGAATATAAAGACGGTTTTTCGATATCATTGGGGAATAACTTATAAGCATCATATTTGCCATCATGTTCTTCTGTTATCCCGGTTTCTTCCGGAAAAGTTCTTATCAGCATTTCATCAAAATAATCGCCTTTTTTAATATTCATTTTCAGGTAATTATTTTCCTCTGAAACAGTCGATTTATAAAAAGATTGTCCGTTATGCACTCTTGCCGTTGCCGGGATTTCAAAAGCGGCACCGTGGGCAGTGTTCAAAGCTTTTACCATAAATGCCTGACCGGCAGGGATAAATTGAGTTCCGCCATTAATAGATACCCCGTTGTTGCTCCAAGGCGGTGTTCCTCCATAGCACAAATATTTATCTTGCGTATCGTCATAGAAATACACAAAATTTTCAATATTATCTTTGTTTATTCCGGAATTGTTCCAATCAAGCGCCGACACATAAGGATTTCCAAATAAGTTCCAGCCTTCAAAATTATCCCAAGCTGTTCCGGTAAAAGGTTCATTGCCACTGCCGTTATCTGTGTAAGATAAAGTAAATGATTTATCCGCATCCCTTAACTCACCGCCGGTTTGCACATAGGTTTTATCAGCCGTAAAGAAATTAATGTATCCCCTGTCGGTTTGTAAAAATCCACCGTTGACATTAGTCCAACCGGTAGGTTCATATATCACTGTTCCGTCCCAAAAATCGGCAATTGTTTCATCATACCAAAAAACATTGGGATTAACCGCTCCCCAAGATGTTAGCGTAAAAATAGAGGCATCGATTTGACTTAAAGGCGGAAAAAAGTAATGCCAATAATTTCCGCTTAAAAATCGCTCAACCGTAGCCGGAACCGCACCGCTTTGTTGAATTAAGGAAGCCGTTCCGCTTGCATCCGATTTAATAAGTAAAGCGTCTGCCGTACCGGGCGTATTGATAAGACTTCCGCCAACATCATAGTTGTTGCCGGCACCTAAAGTGATATTTCCATTGGTGATGCGCATATCCCCAATGACATTCAAATCCGTCATCAATACAGCCGCTCTGCCCACTCTGTCAATAGTGAAATTTGCAAGATTAAAATCATTTTTAAAGTAAATATCGGCAATTTCTCCGTTATCGGTATCCGAGCTTATTAAAAAATCAGAACCGGCATCGCCTTCAAAATAACTCTTTGTATTTTCATAGCCTCCTTTTATTTCAATATTATAACTATTTAAATTCAGCAAGTTATTTGTTTGAGAAAAGGTATTATCAACAGCAAGATGATTATTTAGAACAAGACCTGCCAAATTATTATTTGTCAAAGTCAAATTATAAAAAGTTTCGCTTCCGGCAGCGGAAGTCATGCTTTGCATATTAGCCCCGTTAAATACCACCGTTCCATTACCCGGCAGGAAAATTCCGCTATTATTCCAATCTCCTTTTACAAACAAAATACCATCTGGATTGCTTGTACCGTCGTCCATTGTAAGCGTTCCCGCATTTTGAATATGCACATCTCCGTTTACGAACAAGGTATCCGAATTTGAAGACGTGATACTTAAACTTTGATTATCGATTGTTAAATTATTACACTGGGCAATAAAACTATAGTCAGAAGCCGCATTTTGCGTATGGTCTATTTTGGGAGAATGCGTGATGGTTGCCGGATTATTTATAAACACATCGACATCAGCATCCGGCACGGTATATTCTTCCCAATTGCTGCAATTGAACCAATTTTCATCGGCATTGCCTCGCCATGTTCCGGCAGCATAGCCCGTATTTAGCGTAAATGTGCTTGTAGAAACAGCGGGCGGAACGTCGTTGCAAATGGTATTTGTTGCTATTTGCTCCCAATTTCCGGCTGTCATAATATTTGCAAGAATATCTCTTTTGCTTCCGGTATGCAATGCGTCCGTTTTATAATAGTTGACCGGAACATCACCAGCAAAAGCCATATCAAAACATTCAATATCCGGATGTGTCCTCGATGTTCGAGGCGTATTTACCGGATCTGAGACAGGCACCCAATCTGCTCGGTTGGATAATCCGAATAAGATATTCCCTTCAATTTTGGCATATAAATTCGGGGACGTGCCGTAATCAAGAATAATGCCTTGGAAAATCCAGATTTGATCCGGATCATCGTCCGCAATATTACAAAATCCTCCGGAAGAGCTAAAATTACTTTTTTGGTCTGTTCCATTAACTGCTGCCGAATCTAAAGCTCCAACCCCATCAACATATAATTCGATAATTGATCCCGCCGTAATATTTGAACTTCCTGTCCAGCGAATGCTGACACGACCCGGAATATAAGTGCCGGGTGTTGACGTACAGCCCCAAAATTTATCGGTTCTTACACCGGCTGCGGCTCCATATTCATAAGAAGCATTAAGCAAACCAAAAGATGTTTCGGGATTAATGTCTTTCATTGTTAAAATATAATAGACATCAGTTTGAGCAGGATAAGAAGTACATCCGGCTTTTGTGTCATAGCCCACAAAAATTAAATCACCCGGACTTAATAGAGTAATATCTGCCGGGGTATCACAAACTTCCACTCCGGCACTCCATTCGTTCCCTTTTCGGACAAAAATTTTAAAACAATAATTTGTTCCGTTCGTTAGATTACTGACATCAACAAAAGTTTCAGTTCCTTTATATACCACATAATTATTGTTGCCGAGATTGGTGCCGTTACCGAAAGAAGCATCGGCAGAATATGCACTTCCGTCTCCCGAAGGAACAGTTGTTACAGAACCGGCTTCATGGGCAACAAGCATAATTTCATCATAACAACTTTCCGGATTTTCCCAACTAACTCTAATTTCTTGATTTTTGACAAAGGTACTTTCCATGCTTACATCCTGAATGACGGCATTGGCACTTTTTTGGGTTCCGTTTGACCAGTCTGAAGCATTATAAGTAAACGCCTTAAAGACATAATCATTTCCACTTGTTAAGCCTGTTATGGTAACACTTCTACCGGTACCATTATACACATATTTGCTGCCCGTTGCATATACCGGAGCAAGCGTGAAATCCGTATTTGGCGCATTTAAGGTCGCACCGTCTACCGTAGGGTCATTAGGCGCGCCGGAGCCTTCTCTAATGGTTATCAAGATGCCGTCAAAACCACCCGCAGGCAAATCCCATTTTAGTTCAGCGCTTGTATTTGTCATACATTCTACCGTAAAATTTGTAACATTTGCAGGCAAAGTAAGCGTATCATTAAGAGCCGGCGTTCCGCTTGTCAAATAATTGGGCAAAGTGCAATTAAATTCGTATATTTTAAAATGATAACGCGTTCCGGGCATTAAACCTGTAATTGTGGCAGATGAACCGCTTCCATTATAAACCACTTTATTTTTCTCACCGACGGATCCGCTTTCGGCACCGGCAGAATAATCACTGTTAGCTGTATATTGGCTTTCATCAACAGGAACAAAAGAAACTTCAGCCCCTTCTCGGCAAACAACAATTCTGCTGTCGCCGTTTCCATTTGTCCAAGCAATATCCAAAGATAAGGCATTGATGTTAGAAAACGTAATGGCAGAAGCATGAACAGTTGGCTCATCACAGCCACAAGACATGGTATGCCCTTCATTTGCCGGACCGGTAGAATAAGCAGACACCACCCATTCCGAATTACTTTCGGATGTGCCTGCCGATGCAGCCCAACCCGCATTTGGAGAAATAACTTCTTCTTTTCTGGTAAGACGATGATTTCTTGTCGCATTTGAAGTCCCGGCAACATCCCATCCGGAACCGGGGTCAGCCCCATCGGTACCGATTGCATCAATCAAAGTCCAAGAACCGGTATTTTTTGCCAGCCCAACCGCATCATCGCCGTTCCACGAACAAAAGTTGTTAGCATATTCATCGGCATTCGGAACATCGCTATGTGCTACGACCAATGTTTCTCCGTCCCCTAATGTTGTTTGCGTAAAAGCATAGGTATATTCCGACCAATTACCTCCGTTTACAATTTTTTGCAATCTGTAGTTTGTCAAATCCACTGCTGCTCCTGTCCCATTGTATATCTCGATATATTTATTATTGCCTGAAGTGCCTTCACCGTATTCAGAGATAAATAAATCCGTTGCACAACCGGGCGAAGGCACAAACACAGTTCCCGCAAGAGAAAGGTTTTGGGCAATGCCGTCGGCAGTGCTTTCGCAAACAATGTTTCCGGAGAACGGCGAGTCGGCGCCGGCAAGTCCGGCAGACAAGCGAACATAAATTGTGGTGTTTGGTACCATTCCGCCTGTTTGAGTTAAAGTTATCGGCATGGTTTGATAGCTTCCTCCGGCACTAAGAGAAATTTCCCAGTTTGTCGGCGGCGTAATGCTTAAATCACCCGTTAAATGTGTTCCTTCAACCGTAAAAGATTGCTCTGCCGAAGGTCCGCTGCCTTCCGCATATTCAAAACCGGACAATGCCGAAGGATTAAGGGTAATCACCGGTTGTATAATCGTTAATTGACCGGAACGATTGCCGGTTCCGGCAGCATAAGTATTATCCCAGAAACCACCGTTATATCCGCCATAGAAAAAATCACCGCTTCCAATTTGAAATCGAGAAGCATAATAATAGGTTCCCGGCACAGCAATGGCATTCCCCAAATCACAAGAATATTCATCATTATTGCCATTATCCGTATTGTAGCTTGCCGACACCCAAGTCCAATCATCCGGATTATCTGCCGGATTATTATCAGCACTGCTGTAGCCTATCCAAGCACTGATATTTGGAGCTTGTCCGCCACCATTGGTGTAACCGGCTTCGTAAATCTGCGCATAAACAATAAATTCCGGAGAAGAAATATGAACGGAGCCGTTAAGCGGATGTTGAAGATTACACCAATCCACGACATCATCGACCGTGAGTACACCTGAAACATAGTCTGTTCCGTCCCAAAAGTTTCCTCCGTTGTTGTTATAGCCGCCATATTTATATCCTCCGCCGTTTAATTGAAAGCGTGCTGCGTAATAATAGCTTCCGTTTGTTAAACCGGGACTGATATTTGCCATGTACTCATCGTTATTCCCGGCATCTGTATTGTAGCTTGCCGGCACCCAGTTTGTCCAAGTGCTTGGGTCTGTGTTATCCGTGCTGTATCCTATCCAAGCCGTTATTCCGGCTCCTTGCCCGGCAGCATCCGTTACACCGGCTTCGTACACACGGGCATAAACGTCAAAATCCGTTCCCCCTCGTATGTTTCCTGCTTCGGGAAATTGCAGATTACACCAATCAACTTCGTCGGTTGATATTGTTTGATTGTTATTTAAAGTTCCGGGAGTTGCCGCTGCCGGAGACTGCCATGAGAAATCACTGTATTGGCTGCCGGTACCGGAAAGTTGCAAAGAAAGACCTACGGGAGTACTTCCGGGTTCAGAAACACCTATGTCCGTAGAAACAACTCCGTCAGCGGGTCCGCCGGAAGCCGTAAAAGAACCCTCGTAACTTAAAAACTGTCCGGGAATTAAAGTCTCCCCGTAGCTCAAAGATAATCCGTCCGGAGCGCCATTTTGCATGGAAATTTCGTATGTATAAATTGTAAACCCGCCTACAGTATTTCCTTCTGTAAATTGGTCTAAGGTCTGAGAAGCATAGGATGAATTGTTTCCTCCATTATATAGGTTCAACTGAAAATCCGACAAGGTATAATTGCCGGCATTTTCGATGACAACCTCCACGAACTCGTTTTGGTCTGCCCCTGTATTATCATAGTGAAATTCATTAATCCAAGCGTTTTGCGCATGGAGAGATAATGAAGAAAATAAAAGCACGATAAACAGTGCCGAAAGAAAAGAAGTTTTGTTACTATGTTTCATATGTTTTTATTTATAATTTTCAAAGGTCAATTTATTAAATTGTAAATTATGAATTGTGAATTATAAATTACTTTTTATCAGCAATTTATCTTTTGATTTTCATTTTTAATTCATAATTACTTAGGTGAGGGCTTCGCAGTTCATCATTCATAATTAATAATTGTCATGGGTGTTTCATATGTTTATATTATTTTGTAGCCGTTGGCTTGGTTTAACCGCAAAGAACGCTAAGTTTCTCACAACTTCGGTCTTCCGACTTCCGACTTCCGTCCCTATAATCATTCAGTTTAGTCAAGCAATTCGGATATTTTTTTGCTTAGTTCTTCACCGACTAAGTTTTTGGCAATGATGATTTTGTTTTCATCCAAGAGAACGGTATGCGGAATTCCGCTAACTCCGTATAATTTTGCCGGAGCACAATTCCAGCCTTGCAAATCGGATACTTGCGTCCATGTTAAACTATCCTTTTTAATTGCTTTCGTCCATGCCTCTTTGTCCTTGTCAAGCGACACGCCGAAGATAGCCAGCCCTTTGTCTTTATATTTTGCATACAACTTAACATTCCCCGGATTTTCGGCACGACAAGGACGACACCAAGACGCCCAAAAATCAATCAAGACATATTTTTCGGTAAATTGATACAAAGAAACAGGATTTCCGGAGGTATCGTTCAAGGTAAAATCAGGAGCTTTTTTGCCGACAGCCACCTTGTTTAAGGTTTTAATTTTATCTTCTATTATTTTATAATATTTTGAAGACGATAACATCGTGTCTACTTTACTTAACATTACTTCCATTTCATCCGGCTCTAAATCATAAGAAAGTTCGCTGTATAAAATATAAGGCACAGCCGGCGAAGAAGTATGCCTTGCAATGTATTTCTTTATAAATTCGGTTCTTTCTTCATCGATGCTTGTATATAAAGAGTCTATTTCTTTAAGCAATTTTTCATCCTTGTTTTGACGTGCATTTTGATACTGTTTATAACAATCTTGCAATTTATCATTAAAAACTTGAACTTGTTTGTTATAAACATCCAGCGAATCGTGGATATTTGAACCGGTTATTTTCGCATCAAACATATGTTCGGCATCGGCATCCACGGTCATATCGGCACTTTCAAGATAAATTTGAACAGCAATATTTTTTGATTGGTTTAAAAGATAGGCAATTTGAGCTTGCTCCGTATGTCCTTTTAAGGAGAATTTTCCGTCTTCTACTTTTGCCGAGTCAAGGCTTACCCACTTTCCGTCTTCTCTCACTTTTAAAAAAATCAGCGAATTTTTATAATTTTTAATTGTGCCTTTTATCGTAAAAGCCGTATTTTTTTCATGAGCGTTTTCGCAAGACCATATTAGTCCGAGTATTAGAGATAATAAAACAATTTTTTTCATCTTTTTAATCTGTTTAATATTTATATTTATAATTTTCAAAAGTTAATTTCAAATTGTAAACTATTTTTTACAGGTATGTAATTTAACTAAAGCAGTAAGTTGCTCTTCTGCAAAAACAGCATTTTATTGTTTTATAAATTTATGCGTGGAACTTTGCTTTGTATTCCCGATTTCCATAAAATAAATACCGCTTGGCAATTCTTTAACATCAATAGAACTGTTTTTCGGTTTATAAATCTGTTTTACTGTTTTTCCGTTTACGTCTCTTATTTTAATGTATTTTATAAAACGACTGTTTTTTACATATAATGTACCGCCGGTCGGATTCGGGTAAACAGACTGCCTGTTTGCCTCCTCCGCTTTTTTAACGGACGAGGGAATATCCGGAATTGCCAATTGTTCACTTGTCAGGATTTTATATTCGCCCGGAGCCAATGTTATTATGTTGCCGTATGTATATTCTTCATGCGTGTAATAATCATACCAAAGATCAGCAGCACTTAAATTCGGCGTTTTGTAATGTTCTTCCACATCAAAATTTCCGATAACAAGCACATTCAAATCAGCACTTCGTAAAGTTATGGTCTTTATGGCATCACCAAAATCAATATCGTAGTCGGCAGTTGAAAAGACGGCATGATTTTTTTTCAGTTCAATAAAGATTTTAAAATATTCATAGAGATTTTTTCTTTGCGAAACATCATAATAGTTCCATAAAATGGGCTTTTCGCATACTCTGCAAGGGTCATCAATGCTTATATCATAGCCGAGTTCCCCAAATTGCCAAATCATTTTAGGACCGGGAATGGCAAAGAAAAATGCCGCAGCAAGTTCTACTCTTTTTAATGCTGTTGCCTGATTTTTTATGTCATAGCTTCCGGAACTGTTTCCGTAATTTTTATTTCGGAACATCATGCGTTCTTCATCATGACTTTCCATATAGGAAACCAAATTAGGTTCGTTCCAGTTTCTTTGTTTGTAGGATGCCCATGAAAAGTCCCAGCCGTCGTTCCAAGCCATGGATGCTTGGGCAAAATTGTAATTACTGTTACCCCAAATCATCATGCCGTAATCAGCCAATATTTTTTCTTCCGAATTATCGGCAAAATGTTCCAAAATAACATAAGCACCCGGCTCGTTTGCCCAAATATGGTTGGCATAATCTTTTAGTATGGCTATTCGAGAGGCATCATAATTAGAGCCGTTTCCGGGCGTATTCGTAAAGCCTTTGGTGAAATCAAAACGGAAACCGTCAAATTTATATTCCGAAAGCCAATAATTACATACTCTGTAAACAAATTCTTTTGTGTCTTGGCTTTCATGGTTAAAATCATATCCCCAAGAATATTCTGTATTAGGGCTTGTTTCATTGTACCAAGGATTGTTGGCTGTGGGTTGTCCCCATTCGCCGGCATTCGGGTCAAAATACAGTTGCACCAAAGGACTTTGCCCAAAAGAGTGGTTTAGAACGATGTCGTTAATAACCGCTATGCCGTTTGCATGGCAGCTGTCAATAAAACGTTTCAGGTCATTTTTTGTGCCGTAGTATTTATCCGGAGCAAAATAAAAGGAAGGATTGTAGCCCCAACTGCTGTTTCCCTCAAACTCATTCACGGGCATAAGCTCTATGGAATTTATGCCCAAATTTTTAAGGTAGCTTATGGTATCAATTAGAGTGCTGTAATCGTGTGCGGCAATAAAGTCTCGAATATGTAATTCATAGATAATCAAATCTTTGTTTTCGGGGCGAGTAAAATTGCTTGTTTGCCACTGATAAGGTGTTTGTGCCGTTTGAAAAACCGAAACAATGCCGCTTGTTTTTTCTGTCGGATAGGGAATTAATCCGGGATATGTGGCACTGCTTATGTATGAATCATTCCACGGATCAAGCACTTTATCGCAATAAGGGTCGGCAATTGTAATGGTGGCATCGACAATATATTGATAGGTATATTCTTGTCCCGGTGTCAGATTGTTGAGTGTAATCCAATAGCGTTTTCCGTCCGGGCTTTTATTCATTTGGTTGTTTAGAGATAAATCCCAATTGTCAAAACTGCCTCTTACAAATGCAAAGGTCTTATCAGGAGCATATAAAACCAAGCAAACCGTATTATCGTCAATGTAGTTTATGCCGTCTTTTAAATCCGGCGCAGGCAGTTCGGCAATATTGTTGGCACCTCTCACAAAAAAGGAAGACTCTTTTTCTTGTGTAATGCTTCCGTCTGTCGCAGTAATTTTAAAAGGTATTTTCCCGGAACTTGTTGCCGTATAGTTGTAGGTAAAATGATTGTCGGTAAATGAGGTGATTGAATCGTTGTTTACGAATAAGGTCATTGTTGAGGCAAACAGCGAAACCGCATTAATTTGAACATCCTCACCAACAGAATAAATATGCGTAGGATCCGGCGTACTTATATTAATGTCCTGCTCCGAGTATATGCTAATAAATATATCCTGAGCGGTTTGTGCGGAACCGTCGGCATTTCTAAGAACCAAGCAAAGTTGCGTGATAACTTTACTTGTGGGAACACCATAGAAATCATAAATATTCGGTGTGATGTTTAATTGATAAGTATTGTTACTTATTTTTGTGAGTTGCGGCTGGCTTGAATTATCCCCCCAGTCGCCAATAACATATTGCCATTGTCCGTTGCTTTCGGTTGTAACACCGGTGTGTGCATAAATATCGGAACTTTCGTCTTCCAAATCTGTTCCGCTTAGGTCAAATGTAATTGATACAGCTTGTGTTGCTACGGGAAATTCCGGTGTTGTCGTAATGGTTTGCCCAAACGATAAAAAAGGCAAAATGCTTAGAAATATAAGAAATATCTGTTTCATATGTTTTGTTTTTATAATTTTCAAAGGTCAATTTATTTAATTGTAAATTAGCAAATTATTTTTTTCGGTGATTTAGGTTTTGATGCTCATACATCATTCATAACTCATCATTCATAATTGAGGTATTCTTGCATTGCTTATTCTATCTTTATAAATCGTGCCATTTTTGTTGTATTTAGACTGCTGATTTTTAAGAAATAAATACCGGTTTTTAATTGTTTAATATTTATGCTGTGCTTTCCTTTTTTTAGCTTCTGTTTTGAAACTGTTTTTCCGTTCAGGTCAATAATTGAAAGGTGGCAATCAGAATCGCATGAAAAAGAAATATGTGTATTTGCCGGGTTGGGATAAATCTTTATTGAAGGAAGTTTTGTTTCGTTTACGGCTGTGTTTTTTTGCATAAGCACCAGTTCGGTTAAATCGGAAATTTCTGTTGTTAAACTTCCCGAAACATCAAAATAGCCGGCAGCAGAAACCGTATAATTTAGGGCTTTTTCTGTACCGTATAAAAAATGAGCACTCCCCAGATTGTCGGTCTTGCTCGAAGCGTATTTTTCAATTTGTATTTGGGCATTTTCAATATTGTTTCCGTTTGCATCTTTGACCTTAAATGTAAGCTTAATAAAAGGCTTTTGTTTTGGCACATCGGTAAATACATAAAAATCGCCGGGATTGTAATGTATGCTTTGGTTTAAATCGTTTACTTCGTAAGTTTCGCCGGTAAAATAGTTGTACCATGTGCCGGTATGTTGAAAAGCGGGTTCCATATCAATTTCAAACGACGCAAAATTTGCCGTCGTGCTGATATTTAATTCGGGACTTGAATACCACAAGCGTTTGCCCAATCCGGAAATATCTTGTCCGTAGTTGTCGCCGTTTAAAAATACGGCATTTTCGGTTTTCAGTTTTGCCATTGCCGCATAAGTCCAATACAGTTTTTGCCGGTTTATATCATTCATATATTCCCAATGCACCGGTTTTGCCGATGTTCGACAATCTTCCGAATAACTGCTGTCCGGACAAAGCCGGATACTCTCGTCGTATCCGATTTCACCGAATTGCCAAATCATTTTAGGACCCACTATGCTCATGTAAACAGCGGCGGCAGCTTGCAGTCTTTTGAGAGTTTGGGAAGTGTCGCCGGCAAAGCCGTTTCCAAAAGTATTGCAATTATATGCAATGCGTTCTTCATCATGGCTTTCCATAAAAGGAATAAGGTTCGGATAGGCAAAGCCGCGTTCTTTATAGCTTGCTTGCGATATGTCGCAATTTGTGTCGTAGCCCTCCGCAGTTTGACTAAATTCTTCATTCATGACACCCCACAGCAAACATCCGCTTCCTGCAAGGGCTTGCTCCTCATTATTTTCGGCAAAATGTTCAAAAATTACATAGGCATTCGGCTTTACCGATTTTATATAATTATAATAATCTTGAATGATTGCTATTCTTGACGGGTCGAATTGGCTCCACAATCCGATGTCATTGCCGGAGAAAGTCTGCGTGAAGCCTTTTGAAAGGTCAAAACGGAAGCCGTCTATTTTGTATTCGCTCATCCAATAGTTGAGATTGTCTTTTATAAGTTTTTTTGTTTCGGGGCTTTCATGGTTAAAATCGTAGCCTATACTGTAAGGATGCGGGGCTTGCTGATTAAACCAAGGATTATTTGTTGCCGGCATATTGTTTTCGCTGTCCCAGTACATCTGAACAAAAGGCGAACCGCCATACATGTGATTATAGACAACATCCAGAATAACAGCTATTCCTTTTTGGTGGCAGGCATCAATAAATGCTTTGTAATCATTTTTTGTTCCGTAGGCTTTATCGGGCGCATAATAGAAGTTTGGTGCATAGCCCCAACTGTCATTACCGTCAAATTCGGCAATGGGCATCAGCTCTATTGCATTAACTCCAAGCGAAACGAGGTAGTCAAGCGTGTCGGTTATGTTTTTTAAAGCTCGGGTTTTAGTAAAGTCCCGTATCAGCAATTCATAAATAATTAAATTTGATTGCGTTTCATTAATTGCAAGGGGTGTAAAATCTTCGACTTGCCAATTATAGGGAGTTTGTCCGGTTTCCAGCACACTGACCATTCCGATTGTTTTGTCCCAAGGATATTTTTTCAAATTCGGGTATGTACTTTCCGGAATATGACGGTCATTCCAAGGGTCAAGAATTTTCTCGCAATAGGGGTCTGCAATTTTCAAGTTTCCGTCAATATAATATTGGTAGCCGTATTCAACACCCGGCGTTAAATTGCTTATATTTACCCAAAAATATTTTCCGTCCGGTGTCTTCTTCATATAAGAATCGTCATTTGCCAACCAATCATTAAAATCACCAATTACAAAAGCATACTCTTTTGCATTTGCCGGGTCGGGCAAAACCAATGTAAGCATGTTGTCGTTTACATAGTTGATGCCGGGATGTACACCTGCCGGAAGTTCCTCGATGCTCACGGCACCTCTTATATAAAAGTATGTGGTGTCATAGGCAAAATTTGTTCCTTCTGAGGCAGTTGCTATGATTTCGTGTGTTCCTTCCGAGTAATTGCCGGTGTTTAAGGCAAACATAAGCTCGGAACTTGTTGTTTGCTCCACTTCAATATCGTCAATTTTAAGCGATATATTGTTTGCATCCATGCTGTATATACATACGGGAATTAGGGCATTAAGCGGAACCAAAGGGTCTTTGTTCAGTTTTCCGACATATTTAACATTTAATCCTTGATTGTAAACATTGATATGAAAATCCGTTCCGTCGGCATTTCTGGCAACAAGGAAATTCTCCGGTTCTTCGGGATTAATGGGATGCGCTCCTCTTATAACCATGGCTATTTTATATATTTCTTCTTCGGGCGGAACATTATAAAAGCTTCGGATATCATTGATTGTTAAAGAATAGGAATTGCTGTCGGGCAGGTTTCTGCTGAATTTTAATTCCGCTAAATTTTCACCCCATTCCGATTTTACATGAACCCAGTCATTATTACCGTCGCTTTCGGATGTTATCAATCCGGTGTGTGCATAAATATCTCCTTTATAATTAAACAATTCTCCGTTTCCGCTACTTGCATCAAAGCTTATGGTAACAGTTCCTTCTTGCAGGGGGAATACCGGGTTTGTGCTTAAAACACCACTCGCTTCGTCGCATGAAAGCGGCTCTTGTACATTGTAGCTGTAATATTGTCCATTATTATTATCAAAATTGATTGTGATTAGATTATAATCAGCGGTAGGATTACTCATGCCGGTAGAAAAGACATAATATTTCACCGTTGAGCCTTCGGCTTGTGCCGGAATTACAGCCTCACCGTTTGTACCGGCAAAAGCACAAGTTGCAAGCGAAGATGTTTGCCAATTATCCGTGCTGTATCGTATATATATATGTTCCGAAGGTTGGGCTGATGTAGTCAAATTTACGGTAACATTTTGCGTTGCCTCCGGAGTAGAAATGTCTTGCGAAACATTTATTAAAGAAACCGGTTCGGCATCAAGCTCCATAAAAACAGCTCGCGTGTCTACATATCCATTATCTTCCCAATTTACGACATAATATTTATTATCATTGAGCATGATTGAATTATTTGTTCCGCCATTATTATAATAGGTATAACTTTGTATGATATTAAAATCAACTGTTACATCAGCCCATTTGTTTGCCCAAATATTTTCTGAAGGTCCGCTTGTGAACAAAAATTCAAAAGAACCGCCGGCAAGATCCGACGGGGTAGAGAAAATGCTTTGATAATGTCCCATTTCTGGAATTAGATGAATGTTCCCCAATGCTTGTGTCGCACTTGCAAAAACATTATTTTCGGGCGGGTTCGTCCAACTATCCCAAGAACCGGGCATGTTTAAGCCTTCGGGGGCATATATTTGAGAAAAAATATTTAGATTTAAAAATATGCTAAAGAATAATAACAGAACTGCTCGTTTCATCTTTAATGTTTACATTTATTTTATTAAATGGTAAATATAATCAATAATTATGTGAATTTGTCCGGTTTTAGCTTTTTTTTATTGCAAACGATTGCACTGATTTTTGATACTTTTAAATGTATATTTTTATCAAAATCTTAAAAATTATACTTATTTTTTTCTAATAAATTGTTAATTAGTTCTTGAGGATATATTCTGAATAGAAATGAACTTTTTTAACTATATTTTTCGTATTTTTTCATTCTTTTTCAATAGTCTTATTAACAATTAATTAACAATTACAACACACACAAACAACTGATTACAAGCATTTTAAACAAAAATAAAAAAAATTTATTTTTTTTATTTTTTTAATGAGTTGAAAATAATGTTAATAAGAAGAACATGAAAAAAACAAGTTGAAATGAATTTTTTTTTATGGTTTTTTTTTCTCAAATTTACAATCCCAAAATTGATAAAAATAGATATTAATCAAAATAGAATTTACGGAGCATGAGTCACAATCATAAAGAAATCTGGAGCAATTGTTTAAACATTATTAAAGATAATCTTCCCGAAGTTACCTATAAGACTTGGTTTAAACCGATTATTCCGGAAAAGCTGGAAGGAAATGTTTTAACAATAAACGTTCCCAGCCAATTTTTTTATGAGTTTTTGGAGGAACACTATATTGATTTGCTTAAAAAAGTTTTAAAGAAAGAACTCGGCAGTAATGCAAAATTGAAATACAGCATTGTTATTGATAACTCCGGTTTAACAAATTCAAAAATCTCTTATCCCGGCAACAATGGGGCTAATTTATCCAATCCGTCGGTAAAAATGCCTTTGAAAAAGAATGGTGCCATACATCCGGATATTTTGCCCGGTATTAAAAAGGTGCATGTTGATTCGCATTTGAATAATAATTACAGTTTTGAAAATCTTGTGGTCGGAAAGTGTAATAATATTGCCGTTGCCGCCGGAAAAATGATTGGTTCGCAACCCGGCAATAATCCCTATAACCCGATGTTTATTTGGGGAAAATCCGGAATGGGAAAAACGCATTTGGCACAAGCCGTGGGAATCGAAGTAAAAGAGAATTTCGGAGATAAAAAAATTGTACTTTATGTTCCGGCAAGACGTTTTGAAATGCAATTTACAAATGCGGCTCGTAAAAATACGCGTAATGATTTTTTGCATTTTTATCAGATGATTGATGTTTTAATCATTGATGATGTCCATGAATTTGCCGGGAAACCGGGTACGCAAGATACATTCTTTCATATTTTCAATCATTTGCATCAGTCGGGCAAACAGTTAGTATTAACATCGGACAGAGCACCGTCGGAATTAAAAGGTTTAGAAGAACGTTTAATTTCACGTTTTAAATGGGCTTTGACTTCGGAATTACAAGTTCCGGATTTTGAGACAAGAGTGGCTATTTTAAATAAAAAAGCTGAAAAAGACGGAATTGAGGTTTCATCGGAAATCATACATTATATTGCGGAAAATATTACGGGAAGTATCCGTGAGTTAGAAGGTGCTTTAACTTCATTGTTGGCTTATGCAACTTTAATAAAAGAAGAAATTTCTTTTGAGTTTGCTCAAGCTAAGATTGACCGTTTAGCTTTAAAACCCAAAAAGGAAGTTACACTTAAGCATATTCTAAAAGTGGTATGTGATTATTATAATGTTTCCATAGAAGACTTACAATCTCGAAACAGAAGGCGGGAAATTGTTTTGGCAAGACAAGTTGCCATGTATTTTGCCAAGAAGTTTACCAAATATTCATTATCGACAATAGGTGCCGAAATCGGAGGCAAAAACCATGCAACGGTCTTATATGCAGACAAAACGATTAAGGGACAATTATCTTATGATAAAAATCTGAAATCGCAGATTGAAGATATTGAAAAACGAATTGAAACCTATAAATAATTTTATTCACCAAGCTTTCGAGACTTTTTCAAAAGTCTCGAAAGCTTGGTGAATAACAAAACTCTTATCGGCTTAATAATTTAGCTGTATGAACCAATTTTAAAAATTCATTGCGATAGCCGTTTTTATCAGCACCTTTGCCTTTTTTTCCTAAACTTTCTATAAGCTCATAATCCGTTTTTCCTTTGAATTTAGAATCTCGCAGTTTCATACCGAATGCAGCTACGGCAGCAGAAAAATTAAAATTATTGCTTGTTTGTTCCGATTTTAAAGCAACATTGGGTACCGGACTTTCAATAAGCACACTCTTATTTTTTCCAATAGGTTTATAGCGAAATTTTATGGTCATTAAATCACCGCTTTTTTTGCCTTTATCGCTGATATTATAATCAGAATATTTTAAGTCGGAAGCCTTATGCACTTCCGTCGCAGAACCTGCCGGAATTATTTCGTAAAGTGCCGTAACGGTATGCCCGGCACCAAGTTCTCCGGCATCTTTGGCATCATTATCAAAATCTTCGCTTGCCATAAGTCTGTTTTCATAACCGATTAATCGATATGCTTTTGCAGCCGCAGGATTAAACTCTATTTGAATTTTCACGTCTTTGGCAATAGTAAACATGTTGGCACGAAGCTCTTTAACAAAAACTTTTTCGGCTTCACGAATATTGTCTATATAGAAATAATTTCCGTTACCCGCATTGCTTATTTGCTCCATTCGCCCGTCTTTGTAGTTGCCCATACCCAAACCGAGAATGGTAAGATATATGCCTTTTTGTCTTTCTTCCTCGATAAGATCCACCAAAGCTCCGGTGGACGAAATACCCAAATTAAAATCGCCGTCAGTAGCCAAAATTATACGATTATTTCCACCTTTTATAAAAGATTCTTCGGCTGTTTTGTATGCCAGTTTTATTCCCTCACCGCCGGCTGTAACGCCTCCGGCACTTAACTTACCCAATGCTTCTTTGATTTTATCGCGTTCGCTTGCCGGAGTCGGCGGCAATACCAAACCCGTAGCACTCGCATATACCACAATCGAAACTTTATCTCGATTGTCAAGTTCGTCTAACAATAAATTCAAACCTTTTTTTAAAAGCGGCAATTTGTTTTGATCGCTCATTGAACCCGAAACATCAAGCAAAAGAACCAAATTTGAAGGTTTCAAATCTTGATAATCTAATTTTTTGCCTTGAATGCCTACATGTAAAAGCATATTATCTTTATTCCAAGGACATTTAGAATACTCTGTTATAAATTCAAAAGGATGTTTTCCTTTGGGGTCGGGATAATCATAGGTAAAATAATTAATCATTTCCTCTATTCTCACGGCATTTTTGGGTGGCAAGCTGTTCATTTCGATATAACGTCGCACATTGGAGTAGGAAGCGTTATCCACATCAATGGACAAAGTAGATAAAGGATTCTGAACTACTGATTTAAACTCATTTTCAACGATATGATCATATTCTTCGGTATTCAAGTCTTCTTTGGGAACATCACTTCTGACCGTTCTTTCTGACAGCAGGTCTTCTTCGTCTTCTTCATAAGATATTTCCTCCGCCATTTGAAAAGTCAGCTCTACATCACTGTCGTCATATACAGGTTCAATTTTGTTCGTTCCCGCTTCATCCTTTTTTTTAGATTCTAAAGAGGCATCGCTCCGAACGTTCTCGTTTTTATGTTTTACATTTTTTTTGCTCACTCGCTCACTGCATGAAACAGATAAAAGCACAAATGCAGCCACAAATAAATATTTCATTTTCGTTTTCATGTATTTATTTTTTTGATTTAGATTAATATTACACCCTATAAGATGATAAGGATAGCTCAATTCCATAAATTTATTCTTAATTATAGAACATCTTATTATAGTCTATTGTTGTTCTATATGCAAAAAAAAATTCACAAACGATCGCTTATTCAAAGAGGAGATTTTGCATTTTTGGACAGCCTCATCATAATTCCAGCCCGAAGTAAAAATTGCAATCTTTCAGCTCACTGCTATATACCAATTTATATACGGTTGATACGCTGAATTTATCGCTTATTCTTATTTTTTTACGTACTGCCAAAGCATAATTAAATACACTGAATTTATCGGCATACATTCCTTTAAAAGGGGTCAGACCTATTTCCGGAGTTATGGTAAAGCCTTTATAATTGATATCATAAGCTGCCTCGAAATAAGTAGAATAGCGTTGTTCTATTTTTGCAGTATCTCCCGCAGCAGACAAAACAAAGTTCCAATCGGCACCTGCCGCAAAAAAGGCAGAGGTAAGTTTTAAATTATAAGCAGGCAAAAGATAAAATATTCCCTGCACTTCAATGCTATGCTCCGTTTTACCGTATTCAAAATTATCAAAGGGAATTTTAGTCCCGGGCACCGGGCAATAATAATCATACACACCAAATTCAAAGAATTTTTTACGCCATGTAAGGTAAAAATCAATTTCTTTATATTTTTTATCCACAGAATAGGCTGCCCAAGTACCCAGACCAAATCCTTTATAAGTCCAAGTAAAAGATGGCTCTATACAGGGCACTGTGCTTGACGGCATGGCTCGCCAAAGGTGCATGCTTGCAAGTGTAACATTTGCTTTCAGATTTTTTTTTATATTCCCTTTTTCCGTTTGTGCTATTGCACCCAAAGGAACAATTATGGTCAAAACAATAAAAAAATACTTTTTCATATGTTTATTTTTATAATTTTCAAAGGTCAATTTAATTATGAGTTGTGAACGGCACAACCCTCACTACGAAAACTTGGTGAATAATACGGGTTAATCATTCATAATTTTTTAGTGCCGGACATTTCATCTTTCTAAAAGCCGAAACAATATGCTTATAAAAAACAAAGAGCGGAAATTTCATGGAATGAAAAATCCGCTCTTGTGACCCCTCTGCGACTCGAACGCAGGACCCACGGCTTAAAAGGCCGTTGCTCTACCTACTGAGCTAAGAGGTCAGAACCCTGCTTTTCTGTAAAAGCGAGTGCAAAAATAAATACAAAAAATTAATTACCAAAAAATAAATAAGTTTTTTTCATTTTATTTTTCAAATAATGTTTTTTCTATAAAATTTCGATAATCTTGCATGGAGCGATTAATAATCGAAAACGCCTCTTTTTTACCGTAAGTATGTGTTATCTCACAACGATGTCCTTTACTGCCGGGCATATCTTTATATGTTAGGAAATAATGCTTTAAACGATTGACAACAGCATCGGGGCAATCTGTAATATCTTTATAATCGCCATAAACCGCATCCCCATTTAAAACCGCAATGATTTTATCATCGGCTTCGTTTCCGTCAATCATACGAAAACCGCCTATGGGTTTTGCAAGAACTAAAATATCGCCGTGCGTAATTTCTTTTTCGGTTAATATACATACATCCAAAGGATCGCCGTCGCCAATGATTTCCGGTCTTTTTAATTTTTCTCTGCTAAGTTCGGCAACACTATTCCCGCAAAATGTTTGCGGAATAAAACCGTATAGAGAGGGCAAAATACTGGAAAATTTCTGCGGTCGGTCAATGGTAAGATAACCGCTGGCTTTATCTACTTCATATTTTACGGTGTCGGTAGGCACCATTTCAATGAAAGATGTAATAATTTCGGGTGCATTCTCGCCTATTTCTATACCGTGCCAAGGGTGCGATTTATAACGTAGCCCTATCAGTTTGCCTATGGGGTCTAATTGTTTCTTATACATACTCGTTTATTTTATTTCTGCAAATTTAGGCAAAAAACTTTGTTAGTCCTATTGTTTTTCGCTTAATTCTAACCAGCGCATTTCTTTTTCGTCCAAAATATCTTTAAGCACGGGCAAACGTTTTGATTTTTCTTCCAGTTCATTTTTCTCATAATTCCCCGATTGCAAATAGTTCTCGATTTCTTCTTTTTCTTTATTCAAATGCTCCAATTCTTTTTCCAGTGCTTCAAATTCTATTTTTTCTTTGTAGGACAACTTGTTTTTTTTATTTACCTGTTTTGTTTGCCTCTGTTTTTTATTATCCTTATTTTTAGTTTGCTCTTCGTTCTTTTTATTTTCGCTCAGATATTGCAAATAATCCGAGTAATTTCCGGGAAATTTCTTAATCTGACCCTTTCCCTCAAATGCAAAAAGCATATCTGCCACCGCATCAATAAAAAAACGGTCGTGCGAAACAAACAAGACAGTACCCGTAAAATTATTCAAATAATCTTCCAACACAGATAAAGTCATAATATCCAAGTCATTCGTAGGCTCATCAAGAATAAGGAAATTAGGATTTTTCATTAAAATACTCAGCAGATACAAACGTTTTTTCTCGCCACCGCTTAATTGCGACACATAATTATAATGCAAGGAGCGCGGAAATAAAAAATATTCGGCAAATTGAGCTGCCGACATTTCCCGATTTTTGCCCAATGTAACAACTTCCGCAATATCTTTAATATAGTCAATCAGGCGGATATTTTCATCGATATTTTCGGCACCCGATTGTTCAAAATAGCCGATTGAAACAGTTGCCCCTATTTCAATTCGTCCGCTGTCTGCCTGCAACTTACCGTTAAGCAAATTTAGCAACGTACTCTTCCCTACTCCATTATTGCCAATGATACCGATTTTTTCGCCCTTAACAAACTTATAAGAAAAATCATCAATCAGCACACGCTCGCCAAATGCTTTTTTTACGGAATAAATATCAATCAACTTCTTGCCCAAACGTTTTCCCTCAATTTCAATTTCAAAAGTTTTCTCATCAATTTTTTGATTGGCAGTTTCTTTAATTTTATAAAAATTATCAATCCGTGCTTTTGCTTTTGTAGCTCTTGCCTGCGGCTGCCTGTTCATCCATTTTGTTTCTGTTCGCAGCAAGTTTTTTGCTTTATCAACTTCGGCTCGCGTGTTTTCATAGCGTTCTACGCGTTTGCGCAAAAAATAATCGTAATTTCCTTTATAGCTAAATACTTGCGAATTATCCAATTCTAAAATGAGATTGCAGACCTTGTCTAAAAAAAATCGGTCGTGCGTAACAACAAGCAAAGTTAAATGCGATTTTGAGACATAGTCCTCCAACCACTTAATCATGTCAAAATCAAGGTGATTAGTCGGCTCATCAAGAATTAAAAAATCGGGTTTGTTGAGTATGGCAACGGCAAGCGCCAAGCGTTTTTTTTGCCCGCCGGAAAGCAATTCTACGGGCTTGTCAAATTCGCTTAATTTGAGTTTTGTCAAAACAGTTTTCACTTCTCGCTCAAAATCCCATGCGTGTAAGCGATCCATATCCTCTGTTTTTTCTCGAATACTGTCCGGATTTCCGTTTAAAATGGCTTTTTCATATTCTCTGACGGCAAGTGCTTGCTCATCATCCGAATTCAAAACCTGCTCAATGATACTGCCCGCTTGTTCAAACTCGGGCATTTGCGCCAAATATCCTACGGAGGTATTTTTGTTTAAGACAAATGTACCTGAATCGGCAATATCGTTTCCGAAGATAATATTCAGCAAACTTGTTTTACCCGTGCCGTTTTTTGCTATTAGAGCAACTTTGTCTTTTTCGTTTATAACAAAAGAAATGTTTTCAAACAATGTTTTGTTTCCGTATGCTTTTGATAAATCTTCAACTTTTAAAATCTCTGCCATAGTAGCTTTGTTTATTTCCTTAAATTCAAAGTTTTTTCGTTATGAAAAAAGACTTTCGGCTTAAGCCGAAGCAGCATCAAAGATAATAATGCGGACTAAGGGATCATTAAATATTTATGCAGTTGCACCGATAGGTTCCACTTCGGATTTTTCTTTATATACTCAACGATAATCGGCGTCATTTCTTCTTTTTTGCTCCATTCGGCTTGCAAATATAAATAGCAACTTTCAGATACTTTCTCGGAACAAGCCTCTGCCCATTGCAAATCATCTTTATCGAAAATAATCATTTTTAATTCGTCTGCCGCATCAAAATTTGCCCGCAAAGGCGGTTTTTGCTTTTTGGGCGACAAACAAATCCAATCCCATTTTCCGCTGAGCGGATAGGCGCCGGAAGTTTCCAAAAAAGTTTGAATATGATGTTCGGCTGCTTGTTCACAAAGATAATTTAAGTCATAGCTTAAAGGTTCGCCGCCGGTTACCACAATGGCTTTGGCTTCGGAACTTGCCGCATTTTTTATGATGTTCTCGGCAGGAGCAGGCGGGTATAAATCGGCATTCCACGAAATTTTCGTATCACACCAGCGACAACCTATATCACAACCGCCGATGCGAATAAAATAAGCCGCTTTACCCGTATGAAACCCTTCACCCTGAATGCTGTAAAACTCTTGAAGCAGGGGCAGTTTTCGTCCTTTTTCTAAAATATCTTCCATAAACCGTGCATTTTGGGGCTGCGAAGATTTAAATTTTTACCGAATTTTGAAAATAAATTCTTTTTTTCCAAGAAATTGCAAAAATAATTACCCGCAATTAAAATGAGAAGTTTTCTAAATTAAAAAATGTTGAATAGTTGATATACTGAGCTGTATATTGCCGTGTTACACAAATTATAATAAGTTTTGACAAGAAAAAATTTAGATATTCAGATATTCTATCGGCATTTTTGCTTTTTTAATCGTAAATTTGCGACACGTATAAAAACAAAAATCGGATGTTTTTATACGCATTGATTTTTTATTTGATATGTTGCCGATGAAAAAAAATACATTCATTTTTCTTTTATTATTGCTCTTTTTTGCATGCAAAGCACCGGAAAACACCGAAAAAGATTTTTCAATTAAAGGCTTTGTCTCCGGTTGTTCGGAAACCGATGCGGTATTAAAATACCTGCGAAAGGGTAAATTGGTATCGATTGATACGGTACAAACCAAAAACGGCGCATTTCTTTTTAAGCATGTTAGGATTGAAAATCCTGAAATGTTGTGGATTGTATTTGATAAAGGAAAATTCAGCCTGCAACTTTTTGCCGATATGCACGATATGGAAATCAATGCCGATTACGGAAGATCCGGAAGACTATCCGTGCAAGGCTCTAAGGCTCATGCCGAATATGTTTCTTTTTTGGAAAATAATTCTGTGTATGAGAATAAACTTTTAAAAGTTGTTGAGCAAAAAAATTTAGCTTACCAAAATAAGGATACGACACTTGCCGAAAGTTTGGATTCTGTTTCAAATAATATTTATGCGGAGCATATTAATTTTATAAAGGAATATGCTTTTGAAAATAATAAAAGTGTTGTTTCATTATATTTAACACACAGTAATTTAACAAATTATATTGCATTTGAAGAATTAGAAAAGATATTCAATAATTTTGATAAAGAACTTAAATCATCACCCTATTATTTTGAATTAAGGGATTTTATTCAGGCAAAGAAAAGGCTTTTGAAAGGAAAACAAGCTCCCGATTTTTCTTTGCCCGACAATTCCGGAAAACTTATTTCGCTTTCAGCTTTGCAGGGAAAATATGTATTGCTTGGTTTTTCTGCAACATGGAATGAACAGTGCCGAGTTGATAATAAGCTGTTAAAAGAACTGTACAAAAAATACGAAAAAAAGGAGTTTGAGATTTTTCAGATTTTTGCCGAGCAAAATAAAAAAACTTTAGCCAAAGCAATTCGGAAAAAAGCCATTCCCGGACTTGCCGTTTCGGATTTTAAAGGAGTAGAATCGGATTTATTTCAATTATATGCCGTCAGACACTTGCCGCAATATTTTCTGTTGGATAAAAGCGGAAATATTATTGTCGAGGAACATGATTTGCAAAAGATTACTCCGACAATCAAGCAATTGTTTTCTTCAAAATAAGCCGCTTGTCTTCGGTATATTCAATTTTTTCCGTTTCAAGCAACCATTGAATAATTTTCAGTATTTTTTCTTCCTCAAAATTAATATTATCAACAAGTTCTGCCACCGTAAGTGCTTTTTTGCCGACAGCTGCCATGATTTCTTTATGAATAGCATCAAATTCCGCATTGCTGACATTTAAACTGTCTCTTCTTCTGCACACATCACATTCGCCGCATTTGGGGGCATCATCTTCGCCAAAATAAGACAGCAATATTTGGCTGCGACAGCGTTCTTTGTTCTCGGCATAAGCAAGCACCGCCTTTCCTCTTTTTTCATAGCGTTTTTTACGCAAATCGTAATGTTCTTTGGAAATGCGTAAATTATTTGCACTCAAACGTTCCGACATAAATATAATAAAAGGCACTTTTCTTTGCGGAATGTATTTTATGATACCTTGTTCACTTAATTTTTTTAAATAATCATACACAACTTCCGGGCTTGTATGCGCTTTTTTGGCAATCTGCTCCTCATCAATTGCCGAATAGCTTGAAAATAAGCCGGTGTACATGCGCAAAATCAGTTTAATGAAATTGTCAAACTTTTGGTTGGCAACTTGATATTTGTATAATTCTTCGCGATTAATGGTGAAATGCACTTTTGAGGGTGTAAAATCATCTTCGGTGAAGTCCAAATATGCCTCGTTTTTCAGAATTTTAAGACTGCTGTACACAATTTGTATCGATTTTTTGAATTTGCTTGCAAAATCTCTTATACGAAAAGATTTTATCAGCCCTTTGCCGGCTCCTTCCGGGATTTCATAATAGTTGCAAATTGAGGAATAGATCTCTTTTATTTTTTCAATTTCCGGAAATTCCAAACGCATGCGTTTCTCAAAATTCAGTCTGTCGGATTTGTGGTATAGTAAAACGGCATAAGCCCTCTTACCGTCCCTGCCTGCTCTGCCTGCTTCTTGAAAATAGGCTTCGGGCGAGTCCGGCAGGTCGGTATGCACCACAATGCGCACATCGGCTTTGTCAATACCCATTCCAAAGGCATTGGTGGCTACAATGATGCGTGTTTTTCCCGTTTTCCAATTTTTTTGTTTAATATCTTTGTGTTTTGCATCAATTCCGGCATGAAAATAGTCTGCGGAGATGCCCTTTTCCACTAAATATTTGGCTGTTTCAAACGTTTTTTTTCTGCTGCGAACATACACAATACCGCTGCCTTGTTCTTTTGTAAGAATTTTTAAAAGATAACGCGGCTTATCTTCAACTTCGCGAACAATGTACGTTAAGTTTTTGCGTTCAAAACTTTTTTGAAACACATTATGTTCTTTAAAAAGAAGTTTATTTTGAATGTCTTCGGCAACTCGGGGTGTTGCCGTTGCCGTAAGAGCAACAAAGGGCACATCGGGAATGAATTTTCGGATATTTGCAATATTCAGATAAGAGGGGCGAAAATCATAGCCCCATTGCGAGATGCAATGGGCTTCATCAACTGCAACATAGTTGATTTGCATATCCGGCAAACGTGTTAAAAAGATTTCGGTTGTAAGCCGCTCCGGCGAAACATACAAAAATTTATAGGCTTTATATACCGCATTGTTTAAGATAATGTCTATTTCGCCTTTTGACATGCCGGAATATACGGCGGCGGCACTAATTTCTTTGGCAAGCAGGTTTTCAACCTGGTCTTTCATTAAGGCAATCAAAGGAGTAATCACCAGACAAAAGCCCTCGCTTGCCATAGCCGGCACCTGAAAAATTATGGATTTTCCGCCGCCTGTGGGAAGCAAACCCAAGACATCTTTTTTATCATCAGCCAAAGATTTGATGATATCTTCCTGTAAGGGTCTGAAATTCGGGTAGCCCCAGTATTGTGTCAGTATTTGCCTGTATTTGCTCACTTTTTGCTTATTAAAACAATAAAAATATAGTTTTTTATTAAAATAGCAAAGCTCCGCATAAATAGTTTTTAATTTTAGACTAAAAAGTGAACCCGCATTTCAAAAAAGTCTCGAAATTCCATCTAACTAAATTTTCAAGTTATTAATTTACAACGCTTTATTTTTCAATCAATCTCCCTGCACCCTCTTCTCCAAGAGGGAATTTGCAATTTGCCAAAAACCATGAAATCGTAAAAAGTTAGCATTTTGGTTTTACTTTTGCAAAAGTCTCAAAATGCGGGTTAAAAAAGCGCAAGGGTTTTCCTACTTTTTATCTGTCTGTATCGGAATTAAAAATTATCATGTATATTTGCAGTTTTGTATTTTTACAGCAAATATATTGTATGAAATCAAAGATTGAATTTGGGTCGAAAGAAGAAATTAAAAAATTTCAAGAAAAAAAATTAAGGGAATTAATAAAATATCTTTCTGTTCATTCAAGGTATTATAAAAACTTATTTAAAAAACATCATCTTGCTTTTGAAGACATCAAAACGCTTGACGATTTATTAAAAATTCCGGTTACGACAAAAGAACAACTTCATCAATACAACGATGATTTTTTATGCGTTCCCAAGAATAAAATTATTGATTATATTACAACTTCCGGAACATTGGGAGACCCGGTTACTTTTGCCTTAACGGATAAAGACCTTGACCGATTGGCTTATAACGAAAGTACGTCTTTTGCCTGTGCCGATTGTACTTCTGACGACATCTTTCAGCAAATGGTAACCATTGACAAACGGTTTATGGCGGGTTTGGCTTATTATCTCGGAGCACGAAAATTGGGAGCGGGCATTATTCGTGTCGGCGGAGGCATTCCGGAACTGCAATGGGATACGATTAGGCGATTTAAACCTACGACTTTTATTACCATTCCGTCATTTTTGTTAAAACTAATTGAGTATGCCGAAAAAAATAATATTGACTATAAAAATACGGGCGTACAAAAAGCAATTTGCATTGGAGAAGCAATCAGAAATGATGATTTTGAACTGAATACGCTTGGAAAACGAATCAAAGAAAAATGGGAGGATTTGAAATTATATTCAACCTATGCCTCAACCGAAATGGGTGCTGCATTTACCGAATGTTCCGCAGCTCAGGGCGGACACCATTTTCCGGACTTGATTATTGTAGAATTTTTAGATGAATTTAACAATCCTGTTCCGGAAACAGAATCCGGAGAACTCACGGTTACCACTTTGGGGGTTGAAGGAATGCCTTTGCTGCGATTTAAAACCGGCGATATTATAAAACGCCATACCGAAAAATGTTCCTGCGGCAGAACTTCCATGCGACTTGGTCCGGTTATAGGACGAAAAAAGCAAATGATAAAATATAAAGGTACCACCTTGTATCCCGGTGCTTTATATGATATTCTTGATGATATTGAAGAGGTTGATAATTATTTTGTTGAAGTATATACCAATGACCTCGGGACGGACGAAATTGTTATTTATATCGGCATGGAAGAGAAAAAACCGAATTTAGAAAAGTTTTTTAAAGATCGTTTCAGGGCAAAACTAAGAGTGGCACCGAAAATTGTTGTGAAAAGTCCCAAAGAAATTGCCAAAATAATGTTTCCCGAAACAAAAAGAAAACCGGTAAAATTTATTGACAAACGAAACACCCGAGACTGATAAAAAACAGAAACAGGAACTTTAATTATGGCTTATAAATAGTTAATTATGAATAAACAGCGTAGCCATCACCTAAGTAATGGTGAATGAAAATTAAAAACTAAATCGCTGATAAAAAAATAATTTATAATTTACAATTAAAGTAATGACCTTTGAAGATTATAAAAAACATATGAAATAATCGACAAGATTAATGCGTATTTATTATCGGCAACATATTTTTAGAAAGTAATATGAAACGATTTATTCTTTTTTTATTTTTTATTTCGGCAACAATCTCCTTGTTTGCACAGAAAGAACGAAAATATATACGAAGCGGCAACAAAAGTTATTATAAAGGAGATTACGGAAACTCGGAAGTGGATTATCAAAAGGCACTTTCGATTGATACGGCATCTTTTGCCGGGCATTTTAATTTAGCCGATGCTTTTTATAAAGCGAAAAAATATGAAGATGCCGAAAATCAATACACTCGTTTATTGAACACGGAAAATAAGAAACATGCGGCAAGTTTGTTCTATAATTTGGGCAATACACAACTAAAACAAGCCGGCAATTTATTAAAGCAACAAAAAGCGGAAGAGGCTCAAAATAAAATCCGGCAAAGTATTGAAAATTATAAGGAAGCTCTACGAAAAGAGCCGGAAAGCAAAGAGGCTAAATATAATTTATCTTATGCCGCTAATTTGCTGAAACAATTGCAAAAACAACAGCAACAAGAACAACAGCAAAATCCCGATAAGCAAAATAAATCGGAAGATAAAGAAAACAGCAACAAAGGCAAAGACGAAAGCAAGAATAAACAACAAGGCAAAAATAAGGATGCCGACAATGACGGTATCCCGGATGATGTAGAACAAAACAAGGGCGAGCAAAATAAACCGCAAAATCCGGATACGGACAAGGACGGCAGACCCGACTATAAGGATACCGACAGCGATAATGACGGCATACCCGACAGTTATGAAGCCGGCAAAGACCCAACAAATCCGAAAGATACCGATAAAGACGGTAAACCCGACTATAAAGATACCGACAGTGATAATGACGGTATCCCCGACAATAAAGACCCGGATGCCATGCCCGAAAATGTTAAAATGTCGGATGAAGATGCACGGCGATTGCTGCAATACATAAAAAATCAAGAAAAAGAAACTCGAAAAAAAACAGACTTAAAAAAGGCACAAGCTCAAAAAGTGAAAGTAGATAAAGATTGGTAAGAATTTGAAAATTAAAAATATAAACATATGAAACACCCATGATTAAGGTTTAATCACACAACGGAATGATTATTTTTCCGCTCTAATAAAATATAAATGCAATAAAGTTCATTTGGGTGTTCCTATATGACCTTTGAAAGCTATAAATATAAACATATGAAACACACTATCTTAACAATTATTTTACTGAATGTGTTTATTACTCTTAATGCACAAACAGAGTTTAAAACAAAAATATCCAAGGATGCGGTTATGATTGGCGAACCGTTTAGGGTTGAATACACAATCAACAGAAACTTCGATAATTTTAATTTGACCGATACCGAAACTTTTGAAGTTGTTTCCGGTCCGAGCACATCTTTTCAACAAAATATGAATATAAGCAACGGCGTTATTGAAAAGAAAGTTACGGTAAATTATACCTATATTTTAAAAGCCAAAATACCGGGAAAACAAACGATACCGGCAGCAGAAGTAAACATCGGCGAAGAATATTTTTATTCGGAACCGATTGAAGTTATTGTGATTGATGCTCAATACACCGACCCGAAAAAAAATGAGATGAAAAATATTGAAGGAACATCAAAGTTATAAAAGGATGTTTAGTTAATGGAAAAAAAGAATTTACAGATACAAAATAGTACTGCCGAATTGTTTTTTCCGACCTAACAAAATTAAATGTAATAAAGTTCATTGGTGCGTTCCTATATGACCTTTAAAAATTATAAAAAAAACATATGAAAAAAGTAATTTTTTTGATAATATTCCCGGCTTTATTTTTAACACAATGCGGTAATGATGAAGATTTTAACGAACAAGACAAAAGCCCGGTTGCTTCGTCCTTGAAACGGAAAAAAATGTCTCGTAAAAAAGATGTGAAATGCACCGTGATAACAGAAAAAGTGGTTGAAGCCGGAGAACTTTTTGAGATTAAATTTGAATTTAATGTCAAGGAAGATAAATTTATTCCACCGGATTTTGACGGTGTCGATATTATTTCCGGACCCTTTTCGTCATCTTTTTCATCAAGTTCAGTCCTTAACGGCAAGTCTCAAAAGATAGTGAAGAAGTCCTATACTTACACCATTTCATGCGCCCAAGCCGGAATATGCAAAATAAAACCGGCAGAAATAATTGTTGACGGGCAATCGTATAAAACCGACACGACTTCAATCAGAGTGCTTGGGGAGCAAAATACCGCTTCACCTCAAAAACAAGCTCAGCAAAGTGCCGGGAAAGGAATACAGGCGAAAGAGGATATTTTTATCCATACCGATTACAGCAAAACAAACGTTTTTAACGGAGAATACATTACCTTAACAACCAAAATTTACACAAGGACGGATTTTCAAAACATTACGGAAATTAAATTTCCCGATTATTCCGGCTTTTGGTCAAAAGCTCTGCAAGCACCGCGTCAATTAACTTTTCGCAATGAAGTCATCAAAGGAAAAAAGTATAATGTTGCCGTTTTGAAACAAATCTTACTTTTTGCCGTAAAACCGGGCAAATATACCATTTCGCCCTATGTAATTTCTTTGCAATTGAAAAAGAAACAAGGCAAAACGCGCGATTTCTTTGGCAATATCGTCGATAACTATAAGTTGATTAACAAACGTTTGAGAACCAAAGCGCAAACAATCATCGTAAAACCTTTGCCGCAACCTGTTCCCGAAAATTTTTCGGGTTTAACCGGAAGCAATATTACCATAAAAGCAGAAATCGACACGCATCGTTTCAGAACAGATGAAAGTGCAAATTTAAAAATCAGCCTGTCAGGTACCGGCAACTTGTATCTGCTTACGAGTTTGCCCTTAAATTTACCCAAAGGCTTAAAGCATTTCGACCCGGAGTTGGAGCTGAACGATAAATATACGCCATACGGCGAAGTCGGGGATCTTCTGTTTAATTTCATCATAACTTCGGACAGTGCCGGAACATACACCATTCCGCCAAGGGATTTTACCTATTTCGATGTTGATAAAAATAATTATAAAACTCTGTACACAAAACCTTTGCAGCTAAATGTATCGGGCGGAAAGTCCTATAATCCCACAGCCTCTCATACGGCTGTTTTGTCCGGTGCCGATATTCGTTTTATTAAGGAAAATCCAAATACTTTGCGTAAAAAAGATACTGCTTTTGTCGGCAATATTTTGTTTTATTTGATGTATTTTATATTGATTGTTCTTTTTGTTTTGCTTTTGTATATGCGAAAAAGTCTGTTAAAAAAACATGCCGATGTGGTTGGCATGAAGAAGAAAAAAGCCGGCAAGGTTTCTCAAAAACGTTTGAAAAATGCGCTTACATTCATGAAAGAAAAAGATAATAAAGCCTTTTATAAAGAAATTTTGAATGCGCTTTGGGGCTATTTAAGCGATAAATTATCGGTAAACTCAAATGATTTGACCAAAGAAGGAATTGAAAACCTGCTGAAAAATAAAAATATTGAAACCCGCATAATTTCCGAATTATTGAATATCATTGAAATTTGCGGTTATGCACAATACAGCCCGGCAGGCGAAGAAGCACAGCCGGAGCTTATTTACGAAAGAACTAAAAATTGTATAACCGAACTTGAAAATTTGTTGTAATACAATGCTCTTTATTAGAAATAAATAAAAACATATGAAACGCCCATGACTAAAATTTAGACACACAGCGGAATGATTATTCTTCCGCTCTAATAAAATTAAGTGTAATAAAGCTCATTCGGGCGTTCCTATATGACCTTTGAAAATTATAAATAAAAACATATGAAAAATATACTGATTATATTGTTTACCGCTCTTGTTTTTATTCCGGCTTTTGCCGAAAATGAATTAAGCGAGCAAAAATTTATGCAAGCAAATAAATTGTATGCAAAATCTCAATTTGAAGAGGCTTTAAAAATCTATGAAGAAATTATTGCCGATAATTATGTCTCTGCCGATTTGTTTTTTAACACGGCAAATTCTTACTACCGAACCGATAAATTAGGCTTGGCAATTTATTATTATGAAAAAGCTCGCATGTATGAGCCGAATAACGAAGATGTGAACTACAACCTTGAATTGGCAAAATTGGAGGTGAAAGACTTATTGCCCGAAGTACCTAAGATTTTTCCGGTAAGAATTTTTATGCAAGTCTCATTTTGGAAGTCGTATTCATTCTGGGGATTGGCAAGTTTGTTATTTTTTAGCATTGTTTTGGTCTTTGTGTGGCTATTTATCACTTCCGGAAAAATGCGAACAAAAAAGATAAGTATCTTGTTATCAATATTTTTCTTTTTTTTCTCAGTCCTTGCATTTATTTTTATGCAATATAATCTGTCCATGCTCAATGCGCATGACGAGGCAATTGTTATAGAACATGAATCTGTGGCAAAAAGTTCGCCCGAAGACACGGCAAACGATTTGTTTCAAGTATATGAAGGCTATAAAGTGAACATTGAAAACGAAAGTGGCACATGGTTTGAGATTTCATTACCCGACGGCAAAAAAGCTTGGCTGAAAAAAGACGTTCTTAAAATCTTGTAAATCCCAAAAACGTATATGAGCAAGTTAAGCCTTAAACAAAAAATCTTACGTTTTTTTATGTTGTCCGGAGGCATTATTTTCTTTGCCGCAGGTTTGTATGCTATATTTGAAAAGGGAATATCACAAGAAAGTATCATAAATAATTTAATCTTCTTTCTTGTTGGAGCAGCATTGACATACAGCGGTTTAAAGTGGACGGGCAAAGAAGAGAACTGATTGAGTATAAACTTCTAAATTTCTGTTTATAAAAGACGAATTTCATATTACGGACTGGCTTCCTACGAGCAAAAAAGAGTTGAAGGCACATCATGTTGAGGTGCCCGATATCATTTTGTTTTCGGGAGATGCCTATGTGGATCATCCGGCATTCGGCATTGCCGTTATCGGAAGAATCTTGCAAGATGCCGGTTTAAGTGTGGCAGTGGTGCCGCAACCGAATTGGCGCGATGATTTGCGTGATTTTAAGAAATTCGGAAAACCGCGTTTGTTTTTCGGTGTTTCGTCCGGGAATATGGACAGCATGGTAAACCATTATACGGCAAACAAGAGGTTGCGCTCCGACGATGCTTATACCGCCGGCGGAAGAGCCGGGTTCAGACCCGATTATGCCGTAAGCGTTTATACCAAGATTTTAAAAAAGCTCTATCCGGACACACCCGTTGTGCTTGGCGGAATTGAGGCTTCGCTGCGCCGACTGACCCACTACGACTATTGGTCGGACAGCTTGAAACCCTCCGTTTTGATTGACAGCGGTGCAGATATAGTCGTTTACGGAAACGGTGAAAAACCAATGGCGGAAATCGCCCGATTAGCACAAAAAGGCGTCCCTTTTTCCAATATGACAAATATCCCGCAAACAGCTTATCTGTCCGACAGTTTGCCCCACAGCAAAAAGCACCGAACAGTCGAACTTTATGCCTATGAAGAATGCCTGTCCGACAAAATAAAATTTGCAAAAAACTTTAAGCAAATTGAGATTCAATCGAATTTGAAAAAAGCCGATATTCTTTATCAAAAAACAGGCAATAAAATAGTCGTTGTAAATCCGCCTTATGCGCATACAACCGAAAAAGAGTTGGAAGCTGTCTTTGAACTTCCTTTCACGAGGCTGCCGCATCCCAGATATAAAAGCAAAATTCCCGCTTATGAGATGATTAAATTTTCGGTAAATTTGCATCGAGGTTGTTTTGGCGGTTGCAGTTTTTGCACAATTTCGGCACATCAAGGAAAATTTGTAATCAGCAGGTCGGAAAAGTCGATTTTGAAAGAAATTGATGCTATTGCAAACATGCCTGATTTTAAAGGCGTAATAAGCGATTTGGGCGGACCATCGGCAAATATGTATAAAATGCAAGGAAAAAATCTCGAAATTTGCGAAAAATGCAAACGCCCGTCTTGCATATTTCCGACTATTTGCACGAATTTAGATACAGACCATACAGCCCTGACCAACTTATATAAAAAGGTGCGTAATCACCCGAAAGTAAAACACGCATTTGTCGGAAGCGGTGTTCGCTACGACTTGCTTTTTGATAAAAACGGACAGATAAAAGACGATAAAGCAGCCTATGCAACAGAACTCATAAAGCACCATGTTTCCGGAAGATTAAAAGTAGCTCCCGAACATACGGAAGATAATGTACTGACAATGATGCGAAAACCGTCTTTTGACTTGTTTTATAAGTTTAAGAAATTTTTTGATAAAATTAATCTGAAAGAAGGCTTAAAGCAGCAAATCATACCCTATTTTATTTCAAGTCATCCCGGCAGCAAAGAGGCGGATATGGCGGAGTTAGCCGTTAAAACAAAAAAACTCGATTTTCGTTTGGAGCAGGTGCAAGACATGACCCCTACCCCCATGACACTTTCTGCCGTTATTTATTATTCGGGCTATCATCCCTACACCTTAAAAAAAGTATATACGGCACGCAGTAAAGAGCAAAAAAATGCACAAAGAATGTTTTTCTTTTGGTATAAAAAAGAGGCACAGCATAAAATAAAAAACACGCTTTTAAAGATGAAACGAAAAGATTTGTTGAAGAAATTATTTACATAAGTAAAATTTTATCGTCTTTTTCGTTTGAAAGTTTAATTTATGATTCTAAATTTGCAGGCATTTTTGTTGATTTTTTTATATGCGCTTCGGGTTCGTAAATAAAGAAAAAATACACCATCTTCTGCATCATTACACCTTTCACTTATTAAAATGGAGGGTGAAAAAGTTGTCGGATAATCAGCTTATTATCATACTTTCGGCAATTCTCGGCTTCCTTACCGGCATAGCGGCTTTTTTGATAAAAGGTGCTGCCCACCTTATTCAGTTTATTATCAGAAGCGAATTTTTTGAAAACACGGATAATATTTTATACATTGTTTTTCCGGCAATAGGAATTATCTTGTCGGTTTTTATCATCAAATATATCATAAAAAGACCCATTGAACCGGGGATACCGGTGGTCTTGCATGCCATATCGCAAACAAAAGGCTATATGCGGGTTCACCACATGTTTTCGTCCATTATCACCAGTGCCATTACGGTTGGTTTTGGGGGTTCCGTAGGGTTAGAGGGTCCTACGGTTGCTACCGGTGCCGCCTACGGCTCTGCCTTAGGTCGTTTTTTCCATTTAAACTACAAACATCGGATTTTAATTTTCGGAGCCACTTCGGCAGCGGCAATGTCTGCCATTTTTAAAGCGCCTTTGGCTGGTGTCGTTTTTGCTTTGGAGGTTATAATGATTGATTTAACCATGTATTCGGTTGTACCGATTCTGGTTGCCTCTTTAACCGGTGCTTTGACTTCTTATTTCTTATTCGGCTTGGGTGCCATTTACCCCTTTGAAATGAAAGTCTCATTTTTAATGGAAGATTTGCCCTATTATATTTTGTTGGGAATTGTAACCGGCTTCACTTCCGCATGGTTTACCAAAATGTCTATTTCTCTCGGAAACTTTTTTGCAAACATTAAGAAATCAAGATATCGTTTGCTTATCGGAAGTTTAAGTTTGGGAATTTTAATTTATCTTTTTCCGTTTTTCTACGGAGAAGGCTATCAAGTTATCAACTCTGCTTTGCATGGGAATTATGACTTTCTTTACAAAAACAATCTTTTTGAGAGTTTGTCTTCCAGTCAAATTGTCATTTTTTTCCTTTTCCTTGTAAGCATCTTATTAAAAGTAGTCGTAACTTCGGTAACTGTCGGCAGCGGAGGAGTCGGAGGTATTTTTGCGCCCACTTTGTTTACCGGCGCAAACACCGGCTTATTTTTCACGATTATAATCGGCAGCTTAGGTCTGGGAACATTATCGCACGAAAATTTTGCACTTGTAGGCATGGGCGGAATGATTGCCGGAGTCTTGCATGCCCCCTTAACCGGCATTTTCCTTATCGGCGATTTAACCGGAGGATACGGTTTGTTCGTCCCTTTAATGATTGTTGCAACCATCTCATTTGCAACGGCTCGCACATTCCATAAACATTCTATGTACACCTACCAATTGGCAGGCAGAGGAGAATTGATGACACATCATAAAGATGAGAATGTGCTTCGTATGATGAAAATTCAAAACCTGATTGAAACCAATTTCGTAAAATTAAAACCGGATTATTCCGTAAGTGAGATTAAACAAGCATTTATAAAATCCGAAAGAAATCTTTTTCCGGTAGTGGACGATGACGACAGTTTCTTAGGCTTAATTTCATTACCGAGTTTTAAAAGCATTATCTTAGACGAAGAAAAATATAAACACATTACCGCCCAAGAAATTATGGAAAAACCCAAAGTTGTGGTAGATGTGAATGATACAATGTCGGAGGTGGCACACAGGCTGCAAACAAACGGACTGTTTAATGTGGTGGTTTTAGACGGAAAAAAATATGTAGGCTTTGTTTCCAGAGCAAATGTATTTTCAAGTTACCGAAGAATCATCCGTAAATTTTCCGATGATTAGAAAAATCTGTTTTATTTATTATACGAATACGGTAATTTATTTTATTTTTGGAAATTCAAGGAAAGTTCTAAAAATAGAAAAATGTGAGACGCAAAAAATTTTAAAGCCGCACCTTACTAACTGTAAATAAAGACTTTAAAATCGCACAAAAAGAAAGATGTTTTTATTTTTAGAGTTTGCCTCAATAAATAAACAAACTATTTATAATGAGTTCAGCCAAGTTTATTGTATTTGAAGGAATAGACGGTTCCGGGAAATCCACTGTAAGCAAATTATTATTTGAAAAAATGAGTTCGGAACTCGGAAATGTATATCATACAGCCGAACCCACCAACGGACCCGTAGGGTCTTTAATACGCAACATCTTGAATAAAAGGGTTATAGCCGACGAAAAAACCATAGGCGCTTTATTCCTTGCCGACAGAATTGATCATATTCAAAACCCCATTACCGGCATTTCAAACTATTTAAAAAAAGGAACTCATGTAATTTCCGACAGATATTACTATTCCTCTTACGCCTATCATGTGCCGGCAATGTCGCTTGATTGGTTGATTAATGCAAATAAAATTTGTGCCGACTTGTTAAGACCCGATATTGTTTTCTTTTTAGATGTTTCGGTGGACGAAAGTTTAAAAAGATTAGGACAATCAAGACATTTTCAAGACTTGTTTGAAACAAGAGAAAAAATCGAGCAGGTTGCCCAAAATTATAAAGAGGCAATCAAGAAAGAAGGAAAAAAAGACAATGTTTATATCATTGACGGAGCGCAAACTCCGGATGAAATCATGAAAGATGTTTGGGCAAAAACTTTGGAAATTATTAATAAATAAAGAAATTATGAAGCTTATATTTACATTCAGTCGAATTATAACGGGAATTGTTTTCGTATTTTCCGGATTTGTAAAAGCTGTTGACCCGGTAGGAACACAAATAAAACTCACGGATTATTTTGAAGCCATGGGCTTATCTTCTTTGATGCCTTATGCCTTGATTTTTTCTTTCCTTTTAAATGCGGCGGAGCTAAGTGTAGGCTTGATGCTTTTATTCAATGTATTTTCAAAATTGGCAAGTTGGGCAGGACTGTTTTTTATGCTTATATTTACGCCTTTAACTTTCTGGTTGGCAGCGGCAAATCCCGTGTCTGACTGCGGTTGTTTTGGGGATGCAATAACTTTAACGAACTGGCAAACCTTTGGTAAAAATGTAGTATTGCTCGTTTTTGTACTGCTGATTTTTGTTTATCATAAGAAGTTCGGAACTGGTTTAAAAGGCAAGTTTAATATTAGCCTTTTTGCCTTGTTTGTTCTGTTTGCTTTCGGCTTTCAATTCTATAATTTTTATAATTTACCCATAATTGATTTCAGACCATTAAAAGAAGGTACGGACATAAAACAAGCAACAAGCTACCCGCCCGATGCGGAAAAAGATGTTTATGAAGTTGAAATTTATTATAAAAACTTAAAAAACGGCGAAAGCAAAAAGTTTGATATTGAGCATCTTCCTTATGATGACACCTTAAATTGGGCTTATGATACAACCATTTCTAAATTAGTGAAAAAAGGTTATGAACCTCCGGTGCATGATTTTTTTATTTCTGATTTAAATGGAAATGATTTAACAAAAAAAATATTGAATGATAAAAATATCAGTTTTATTTTAATAATGCCGGATATTGAAAAAGGAATGAAAAATGATGCCGACTTAAAAATGAAGTTAAAAGATATATCATCTTATATTGATTACAATCATTATAATTTTTATTTGCTGACTTCTTCCAACTCTGATATTATTAGGCGTTATCAAGCAAATTTCCCTGCTTTTTCGCAGCCTGTAACCGCAGATTACAAGATGTTGAAAACATTTATTCGTTCCAATCCCGGATTGGTAATACTAAAAGACGGGGTAATACTGAAAAAATATCATTATTATAATATTCCCGATATTGAAGAAATTAATAAAATAAATAACTAAGATTATGAGAACAAAAATTGTAGCCGGAAACTGGAAAATGAATACCGCTATTAAAGAAGGAGTAGCTTTGGCTTCCGACATTAGCGTAAAATTGAGGACACTTAATTTGCCCAAAGATGTTGAGCTAATTATTGCGCCGCCTTTCACGCATTTAACCTTTGTAGAACAAGTTGTTGATAGTGATGTCATTAAAATATCAGCACAAAATTGTGCCGCAGAAACAAAGGGAGCCTATACCGGCGAAGTTTCTGCCGAAATGTTAAAATCTATTTCTTGCTCGGCGGTAATTATCGGTCATTCCGAAAGACGAGCATATTATCATGAAACATCCGAAATATTGGCTGAAAAAGTAAATCGAGTTTTGGAACAAAAGATGCGACCAATATTTTGCTGCGGCGAGAAATTGGAAGAGCGCGAAGCCGGAAATCATTTTAAAATTGTAGAAAAACAAGTTTCGGAAGCCCTGTTTCACCTTTCCAAAGAAGAATTTTCTCAAATTATAATCGCTTACGAACCGGTTTGGGCAATTGGAACCGGTGTAACGGCAAGCAAAGAACAAGCACAAGAGATACACGCTTTTATTCGTAAACTTGTTTCCGAAAAATACGGAACTTCCGTAGCGGAAAACTTAACAATTTTATACGGCGGCAGCGTAAAACCCGGCAATGCAAAAGAAATTTTCTCCATGCCGGATGTGGACGGCGGTTTAATCGGCGGAGCTGCTTTAAAAGCCGACAGTTTTATAGATATTATTAACGCAATAATTTAAAATAGAATGATATTAAACAAAGTTTTTACGGCAGGAGACGACAAACCGAAAAATGCTTCGGATTGTTATGTCGCCCTTGAATTAAAAGAGCAAGGAGGAATTTCGATTAAATTAACAAGCAAAGTTGCAGCTTTGTATGCCAAATCCATAAAAAAACTATGCACGGAAGAGTTGCGTTTTTTCGGTATTGAGCATGCCGAAATTGAAATCAAAGATTTCGGAGCATTGGAATTTACCTTAGCTGCAAGAATTGAAGCTGCCGTGAAACTTGCCAAGAAAACCGACAAAGAATTTTTGCCGGAAATGCTCGAATGCAATAAATATGCAACGGAAAAAGACCAATTCCGATTTTCAAGATTGTATTTGCCCGGCAACTTCCCGAAGATGATGATTAATGCCGGTATCCACAAACCGCACGGCATTATTTTGGACTTAGAAGATTCGGTGGCTCCGACAAAAAAACACGAAGCACGATTTATTGTACGAAACGCATTGCGAAGCGTTGATTTTTACGGTGCGGAGCGCATGGTAAGAATCAATCAACTGCCCGGAGGTTTGGAGGATATAAAATACATTGCTTCGCATCATGTTAATCTGATTTTGATACCCAAATGCGAGTCGAAAGAGGATATCTTACAGGTTGAAAAGGAAATTGAAAAGCAACGAAAATTGCACGGCTTTGATTACCCGATTTATTATATGCCGATTTTGGAAAGTGCTTTGGGTATAGAAAATGCCTTTGAGATAGCAAAAGCATCCGATAATACGGTGGCTATGGCAATCGGGTTGGAAGATTTCACGGCAGATTTGGGCGTAAAACGCACACTTGAAGGACAAGAATCTTTGTATGCGCGTATGCGTATGATAAATGCCTGTAAAGCTGCGCGTATTCAGCCCATTGATTCCGTATTTTCCGATGTGGGCGATGAAGAAGGCTTACGAGCAACCGTGAAAAAGAGTAAAATGCTCGGTTTTGAAGGAATAGGCTGTATTCACCCGAGACAAATAAACCCTGTTCACGAAAGTTTTGCCCCCGATGCGGATGAAATAGAGAAAGCAAAAAAAATCATACGAGCATTTAAAGAGGCAGAAGCCAAAGGTTTAGGCGTTATTTCAATAGGCACCAAAATGATTGACCCGCCGGTAGTGAAAAGAGCCGAACATATTATTAAAGCGGCAACAGAATTAAAGCTCCTGTCCGAAACTTGGTTGGAGGAAGAATAAACGGCAAGCAAAAAACTCTATGACCAAAAAAGAACGATATAAAAAGGTGATTGAATGGTTTAGCGAAAATATGCCCGTTGCCGAAACGGAACTAAACTATTCAAGCCCTTTTGAATTATTGGTAGCGGTAATTTTATCAGCACAATGTACCGATAAAAGGGTAAATGTCATAACTGTTGATTTATTCAAGCGTTTTCCCAATGAGGCGAAACTTGCCGAAGCGGAAGTCTCGGAAGTCTATGATTATATAAAATCTTGCTCCTATCCCAACAATAAAGCCAAGCATCTTGTAGGCATGGCAAAAATGCTTGTAAATGATTTCAAGGGCGAAGTGCCTTCGGATATTAAAGAACTGCAAAAATTGCCCGGAGTAGGAAGAAAAACGGCAAATGTCATTGCTTCGGTGGTTTTTAACAAACCGGCAATGGCGGTGGATACGCATGTTTTTAGAGTAGCAGCCCGAATTGGTTTAACATACGGAGCAAAAACGCCTTTGGCAAGCGAAAAACAATTGGTGAAAAATATTGAACCGGATTTACTCCCCATTGCACACCATTGGCTCATCTTGCACGGACGCTATGTCTGTTTGGCTCGAAAGCCCAAATGCAAAGCCTGCGGCTTGACACAATGGTGTAAATATTTTGAGAAAGAAAATAATAATGCGGGTTAAAGAAATGTTAGTCCGATTCGTTTGTTCAGCCCTTGCTCAAAAATTCGGATTAAAGTCGAAAGCTGAATATTCCCTTTTGCATTTTCCAATTTAGAAATATAGCTTTTTTTTGTTCCGGACTTTTCGGCTAATTGCTCTTGCGTCATTTTAGCCTCTTTTCGAGCCTCTTTGAGCATCTCAGAAATAATAAACATTTGAGCATTTTCCTCATATTTATTTCTACTTTCTGTTCCTATTTTTCCGTGTTCAACTTCAATCAGTTGTTCGAAATTGCTTATGTTTTTGTATTTATCCATTGTCTTTGTTTTTTTGTTCAAAATAGGTTTTCATTAATTTTTGGGCTTTATCGAGTTCCTTTTTAGATGTTTTTTGAGTTTTCTTTTGATAAGCGTTGAAAAGCACTACTAATTTATCTTTATCAAAACAGCAAAATATTCTATAAATATTTGCTTCACATTCAATTCTTATTTCATAAAGTCCGTTAGTTCCAATCAAATATTTAAGGAATTTTTTAGGCACTCGTTCCACTTGTTTAAGTAGTTCAAATACGTATTGTATTTTACTTTTTACTTTTGCATTTTGATTTTGATAAAACTCAATAAAATGATTTTCAAAGAATATTATTTTTCTAATCATTCAGCAAAGTTAATTCAAAAGATAACTTTCTCCAAATTCATAACTAAATTTTTAATTTTTTCCGGCTTTTGGCAAATCAATAATCGAAAAATCAATCTCCCTACACCCTCTTCTCCAAGAGGGAAATTGCTGTTTGATTTTACTTTTGCAAAAGTCTCAAAATGCGGCTTAATTTCTGAAAGTCCAACGAATGCCGAACTTAAACATTCTGCCTTTTATGGGGTAATGGCTTACGTAAAAGGGCAAAACTTCGTTTGATATAATTCCCGAAGCCAGGTTGGAGAGTTTGAAAAACAAGAGCATGTTTCTCTTTATTTTTAAATCTGCAAACAAACTGATGTAGGGGTAATCTCCGGCAAGTTTTTTTGTGTTATTAATAAAATAGAATTGCCCCGTTGCGGGATTGTAGTTATAGGCTTTGTAATTGGTCGAGTAATACACATCAAAACCAAAATGTATCAAAAGCGTTTTTCTTAAATTAGCCCTGAAACATGCAGAACCATATACCCCGATTTTCGGCAAACTGATGATGTCATCCTTGGAAGAATATTGCCCGACAAGCGTATGTTTAAAAATAAAGTTCTTTAAATAATATGTTTTTTCAATCAGTCCCGAATGCACCGATATTGCGGAAGCGAATTGAGCCGGCACAACATCTATATCATAATAAACATAGTTTTTTATCAGTGCGGAATTGATTTCGGCTTTTAACTTATATTTTGGAATTTCGTAACGGAGAGTTCCCTCCAATCTTTTTATCGCAGAAAAATTATTTTCCCAAATATAATGATTGGAGTAGTAGCGCATTTGAAAATAATCGGCTTGCATATTTGAGAACTTTGCCGTAAAATGCAAATCCGATTCTAAGCTGTTTTTAAACAGTGTTTTTGATATATCTATCAAAAAACGATAGTCATTCTTTCGGTATCCCGTAAAAAAGTAGTCGGCAGCCAAATATGCTTTAATAAAAGGCAAGTTTGCCGTAAAGACTTCGGCTTTAATTTGGTTTTCGTTAAAGAAATTTGTGTTTTGTTTATAGATATAATCTTTAAAGTTATAGAAACGATATAAGTTATTCGTGTAAATAAAGGAAAACCCGAACTTTTGCTCTTTCTGAAATACGGTTTCACTGCCAAACTTCACTTTGTTGGACAAAGATTGCAGTGCCGTAGAATCGTTTGTAGATGAACCTTTGTAGAAGTTAAAATTATAATAATTTTTTTTGTCCTCTCCTTCGTCTTTATAAACTTTATATCTTCTTGTCAGCAATAAATTATGCGAAATGCTGAATTTGGGTTCCAAAACTTTAATAATCGTGTCTTTATACGATAAATTTTTATATGCCCCAATATGGTATTTTTGCGTTACGGATAATTCCTGATTATATAAAATACTGCCGGACTTTTTTAATAAAGGCTCCGGTTCGTCTTTGTCTGAGCCCAAAGAGTCATTATAACCGCCGCTGTTTTGCGATTTGAATTTATTAAAAATATAGGATACATATAAGGCATATTTTTCTTTTTTGTAATTTGTCGAAATATCAACAGAGTTTACCCCTTTTTTTTCGTTCAAATTTCGTCCCAATGAAGATATAAATTTATAATTCAGCCCCAAATTCCAATTCGGATGAACATTTTGCGTGTGTGTAAAATCAATGGTTTGCAAATCCAAGACCTTAGAAGAGGTCATGTGCATAATTGATGTGTAAGGGCGCCGTGTGTTATAATACAGAGTAGAGTTTGATTTTTTCAGATAAGCCGGAAATGTTTGATTAAACAAAAAATCCCTTTGATAAAAATCGGGTCTGTCAAAGAAATATTGAGTGATGTAAGCCGAACCGATATTGCCCAAGTCTGCGGGTAATATGCTTTCTTGATAGGTCGGTTCGGCTTGGTGAAAAAAATCTAAGGTGCTGTCATTAAATTCAACACTTTTTATGTTTAAATTATCGTCAAGCGAAAAAGTTTTTAGAATATTAACTAAAGAATCTGCATCATGCTGCGCCGAAACCGGATGATACGAAACTAAAATAAAAAAAAGTATAATAATAAAAAATTCCTTAGCCTTAATCCTATTCACCTTATTTACAGCTTATCTTAATAATTTAATTGCAGAAACATTTTTCACGTATTCGGCTGCTTTTTTTATAGCCAAATCATCTAAAAGTTCATTGTTTGTTTCGGCTTCTTCCAATAGTTCAAGCGTATTATAATAAATATCTTCCAATTCATTTTCAACTTTTTCCGCTTGGAAAGCTTCAATTTCATTCGACATTTGAATAATATCACCACCGTTGATTATGTATCCCGGAACGTAAAGAATGCCTTTTTCTTTTAAAATCTTTGCATCTTTTTTGTTTTTTATTGCCTGATTGGTGCTGCCGGTTAATACTTTACATTGCAATTTGGAAATTGCATCCTTGTCAATTATTTTTTCGTCGGCACAAGAGCAAAAAATAGCACATTCTGCGGAATAAATATCTTCCGGTTTTTCAATGTTGATATTTTTCACATTATCTTGTATCTCTTTAATCTTATCGTATATTTTATCGGTAACGGTAATTTTTGCACCTTCGGCAATTAACTGTTTCACAAGTGCCGAACCTAAATCACCAATGCCTTGAACAACAACTTTTACACCATTCAGGGTGCCTGTTTTTAAAGTATATTTTGCAATGGCTTTTAAACCTTGCATCATTCCTTTTGCCCGATTTTCATAAATGTTGCCCAAACCGCCGTCCGGTTTTTGCAGTCCGAGTATATAATCGGATTCTTTTTGTACAAATTTTAAATCTTGATAGGAAACGCCTTTGTTCAAAGACATAAAAAGCTCGCCTTTTCGTCGATTAAGAAAAACGCCTAATGCTCTGAATAACATTTCATTTTTTATTTCATGCGGGTTGCCGGCAACTACAATGGAAGCTCCGCCCATGTTTCTTTTCAGCAAGGCAGCGCGTAAAGAGTTAAAATAGGCAATATCCAAAGCATCTGCAACAGCTTCGTCTTCGGTCTTATAGTCAAACACTTTTACCGATGCGTTGGCAGGTCCCAATACGATGCTGTCAATGGCTATTACGGCTTTTAATTTTAGGGCTTTTTCTTCAAAAAACAGTAACTCTCTACTGTTGTTTTTTCGCATGTGTTCAAATATATTCATGGTATTTAATTTTTTAATATTTATGAAACGGCAGCTAAAATAATGCTGTTTAATTTTGATTCTTCCGAGTCGGAACGAGAAGTTAATACAACCGGAACCGATGCCCCTAAAATAACGGCGGCTAATTTTGCACCGCCAAAGGCAAATGATTTATACAAAACATTCCCGGCTTCAATATTGGGCATAAGCAACAAATCGGCATCGCCGGCAACTTCCGAGACAATGCCTTTATGCTCGGCACTTTCTTTGCTTACGGCATTATCAAAAGCCAAGGGTCCGTCAACAATACAGTCGGCTAATTGTTTGCGTTGAGCCATTTTGGTCAATATGGCTGCTTCCACCGTTGCCGGCATTTTTTCGTTAACAAGTTCTACCGCACCGATTACGGCAACTTTGGGTTTGCTGTAACCAATTTTGTGCATATAATTTACGGCATTGTTTATAATCCCGGCTTTTTCTTTTAAGTTGGGGGCAATATTCATAGCCACGTCCGTAACTCCAATTAGTTTATGATAATTTTGATGCTCAAAAAAAGCTAAATGCGACAATAAAGGCGAGTTGCGTAAACCTTCTTTTTCGTTCAAAACTGCTCTTAATAGAGTTGCCGTAGAAGTATAGCCTTTCATAAGAATATCGCCTTTTCCTTCTCGAATAAGTTTTATACTTTCTTTTACGGCAGCTTTATTGTCTTTTATGTCAACTATTTCCATAGAAGCAACATCAATGGATTTTGCTTTGCAAATGTCAAGTATCTTTGCTTTGTCTCCTACTAAAACAGCTTCAATAATACCTTTTTCGCATGCCATGTTTACCGCTTCCAAGGAATGCTCATCGGCTGCTGAGGCCAAAACCAAACGCTTTACCGATTTTTGTTCTTTTATTTTTGTATAAAAATCTGAAATATTTCGTATCATAACTCATTGTTTAAATTTGCTACAATTTTACAAAAAAAAAATGAATTAAAAGTTTAAATGGCTTTAATATAATAGCTAAAATCCGAAAGACCGCACCTATCACAAAGTCTAACACTCTAATATTAAAGGCAATGCTTATTTCTTGGCTCAGTCCATAAGGACTGCATTGTTTGCCAGAAGTGGGTTCTTTACTATTTAGACCCACATTATTATCTCCCCGCCCCCTCTTCTCCAAGAGGAATTTTGCAATTGCGCTCTTTGTGCTTAAGAATTAACTCCGGGAAGTATTTTATTAATAAGGTAATAAGCTTGTTTGTTTTAGATGTTTATTTCTACTAAGGTTTAAACCAACAATAAGGTCTTTAACAATTTTCAGTTCTCAATTTTCTTCCAACTTCCGGCTTCCAACTTAATTAATCTGAGAGCTGCGCCGTTCAAAAAAAATTAGCATTTAGGTTTTACTTTTGAATAAGTATCGATTAATTTTTAATTATTCTTTGCCACTTTTTTCCGAAACAGCTTCAGCAAAAGGAATGTTAATAAGCCGGTTACGATTGCGGCAACAATGGCAAGAACGATTGCACCAAGCACGTATTGCAGAAAATCGTTGGAAATACTTTTTAAACTGATTTCATTCGTAAAATGCAATAAGTCCAAATCTTTGCCCAATACCAATGCGCCGGTATAAAAACTGCCGAATAAAATAAAAGGCAACATAGGCGGAATACTGATGTTTGCCGCTAAAACAACAATGGCTTTATTCAGTTTGAAGTAATGCGACAAGGCTAATGCAACGACCGTTTGCCAGCCCCAAATGGGTATAATACCCATAAAAAAACCGAAACCTACGGCTTTGCTGATTTGCAAATTACTGTCTTTGGCATGAAGAACATCCTCCTTTATAATTTGTCTGAGATTTTTTTTTTTCAAATAATGAAACAAACGAGCCGGCAAACCATAGAAAAAAGCAATGATACACAAAACCGTATTTAAAACACTTATTCTGAAAAAATCTTTGAAAGGACGAAAGTGTGATACATGTTCTTCTTTGGGCGGATAATATACGCTTATGGGAACAGCAAGCACATCAAGCCCGCGCCAAGCATTGCGAACAAGCACCTCTATTTCAAATTCATACTTGTTTGAAAAATACTTTAATCGATTCACTTTTTTTACGGGATAAAGGCGAAAACCCGATTGCGTATCCGGATGCTTTATGCCGGTTTCGACACGAAACCAAAAATTAGAAAATTTGTTTGCAAAACTGCTTGATTTCTTTTGCTTATCTGCACCAATATTTCTTGCTCCGATAATAATGGCATTATCTTTCTCGGGCAGTTCGTCTAAAAATGGGATTAAATTATTTGCAAGATGTTGCCCGTCCGAGTCCATGCTGATTGCATATTCATAGCCCAAATTTTCGGCAAATTTTAATCCGGCACGCAAGGCAAAACCTTTTCCTTCGTTTTTTTCGTAGCTTAAATCTTTAATTTCCGGAAATTTTTTAAGCACCTCCGTCGTTGCATCCGAAGAGCCGTCGTTCACAACAATCACATCATTTGTGTATTGCAATACATCTTGCAACACTTTCGGTAAAAAATCTGCATTATTATAAGTCGGTATAATAACACAACATTTTTTTTCTTTAAAAATTTTATGATAATTTTCCCCCGTCATTAGAAATGCAAATTAATAAAATGAAATCCGAAAAAAACAATAATAAACGATTTACTTTTAAAAAGTTTCTAAAATATTTCTTTTTATGCTTTTTTATCATCTTGGCAGGCTTTGCGGTGTACTTTGTGCAAGCAGGCAAAATGAAACCGCCGGAAATTGCCGATAAATCTGCATTAAAAGAGCAAAGAATCGTACTTGGCAAAGATTTTTATGCACTAAAAAATAATCGTTTTCGTAAAAGTGAAAGCGGATTGTATGAGTTGTATATTGAGGGAGCAGCTTTTGAACGCGGAGTATATAACGGAAAATTGGCAAAAGAATTAATTGAGAAACAGGAAGTTGCTTTTGTCCGGGAGCTAAAAAAAATGATTCCTTCGGAAAAAATATTAAATTTCTTAAAATATATGACCGCCTGGTTTAACCGGAATATGGACGATTATGTTCCCGAAGAATATTTAGAGGAAATCTACGGTGTTTCAACAGCCGCATCAAACGAATTTTCTTATATCGGCTCAAATTATCAACGATTATTAAACTATCATGCCGCACATGATATCGGGCATGCCGTCCGGAATTTGGCAAAAGTGGGCTGCACCTCTTTCTCGTGCAATCATGCAAAATCTGCTGACGGAAGTTTAATTATCGGCAGAAATTTTGATTTTTATGTCGGCGATACATTTGCCGAAGATAAAATCATTACCTTCTGCAATCCGGCGAAAGGCTATAAGTTTGCGGAGATTACTTGGGGCGGTTTTATCGGCACGGTTTCCGGCATAAACGAGCAAGGTTTGACCTTGACTTTAAATGCCGCAAAATCCGAAGTGCCGCTGTCTTCCGCAAACCCCATTTCGCTTATTGCAAGAGAAATATTGCAGTATGCCGGAACCATTGAAGAAGCTTTTGCCATTGCTCAAAAACGGCGCTCCTTTGTGTCGGAAGCCTTAATGGTGGGTTCGGCAAAAGACGATGCAAGCGCCATAATTGAAATAAAACCCGACAGTTGCGCCCTCTTTCTTCCGAAAACGGATATTGTAATCGGACCCAATCATTTTCAATCCGATGCCTTTAAAAACAGTCCTTTAACCCTTGAAAATATCCGAGAAAGCTCGTCCATGTATCGTTTTAAGCGAATGCAAGAACTTATCGACAGTTATGATACGATAAATTACAGCATTGCGGCAGCTATTTTAAGAAACAAAAAAGGACTTAACAATGCGGAAATCGGTATGGGCAATGAAAAAAATATTTGTCAGTTGATTTCGCATCATGCAATCATTTTTAAGCCCAAAGAATTGAAGTTTTGGGTATCGACCAATCCCTATCAGTTAGGCAAATTTGTTTGCTATGACTTAGACAGTGTTTTTGCAAATTTTCCGGCAACAGATAAAAATAGCGAATTGTATATAGCCGATTTAACTATTCCGGCTGACAGTTTTTTATATACGCAAGCCTATAAAGATTATCGTTTTTTCAGAAAAGAAAAAGAGCGAATGGCAGCCGCCATTAAGGATGAGCACATAGAAATTTCAGAAGAAGAAATAAACAAGTTTACGGAATCTAATGCGGCATATTTTTACACTTGGCAATTGGCAGGCGACTATTATTTTGCGAAAAAGCAGTTTCAAAAAGCAAAAAAATACTATGATATTGCATTGACAAAAGAAATTACGACTTTGCCGGAAAAAAGAAATATAGAGGATATGCTCAAAAAGATTGAAGAAGAAATAAAATAGCATTGTATGAAAAAACTTCTTTTTTTGTCGCTTTTTGTGTCTTTATGGCTTTCTTGTTCGCAAAATATCTATAAGCGAGCAATAAAATATGCACCTTATGATGCTGTTATAGTTCCGGGTGTGCCTTTTGACGGAACCGCATGGAGTGATATAATGAAAATGCGCGTATATTGGTCGTATATTTTGTATAAAAGAGGCATTACCAAGCATATTATTTATTCGGGAGGCTCTGTTTACACGCCTTATATTGAGGCAAAAATAATGAAACTGTATGCCCTGAAATTAGGAATACCCGAAAGCGCAATTTTTACGGACAGCATTGCCGAACACAGCACCGAAAACCTTTGGTATTCCTACAAACTTGCCCATGATAAAGGGCTTTATAAACTGGCTTTGGCAACAGACCCCTTTCAAAGTTTTGCCGTGCAGAAATTCAAATTAGCGCATGCACTTGATGTGCGTTCCATTCCGGTATTATTTTCGGAAGTGGACAGCTTGATGAAAGTTGAGGCACCCAAGATAAATCCCGTGTCGGCATATAATCCGGATTTTATATCGATTGAAGACCGAGAGACAAAATGGCAACGTTTTAAAGGAACTTTGGGTCTGAGAGTTAAGTAGTTTACGCATCGGCAACTTGCATTATTCCTTTAAATTTTACAAAAATAATTTCCTTAAAAAATACCTGAGCCGTCACTTTGCAGGCAGCTGTTTCGTCTTGCGTAAAATCTATTTGAACAGACACTTTGGGATACTCCTGCGGGTTTATCATATTCGGGAACTTAATCATTCTTGCGCGGGAAAGTTGCAATTGCAGCCCAAGATGTTGCGACAATATTTCTTGAATTATTTGAATGCTTACCACACCGGGCACAACCGGATTGGCAGGAAAATGCCCTTGAAAAATTCGGTGATTTTGATTAATCTCAATTTCGGCAGAAATGCTGTTTTCTTTTGGTATATTACTGCTAATCAGCGTAAAGAAATCATTAATAAGCATATTTTTTATTTAAGGTATTTAAAATCTGCTTCAAATTTAATATTTTTATGTTTTATGCTAATCTTTCCGGGAATTTTGCCTTTAAAATCGGAATAGCTTAAAAACACATTTTTCCGCAATGCGGAATATTTAAAACCGGAAACAGGAAGTAAACTTTTCTTGTCAAAGATATACATGCTTTTTTGCCTGGGAATTTTCACGGCATAATGTTTTTCCTCTTTATCCGAATAATATCTTTTATCCTTTTTTAAGCCGGTCATTAACATAAAATTAAAATCACCGACTAAGAGTTTTACAAAAAGTTTTTTATTCATCGGTTCAAACATTTTATGTATTTTAAAAGAATCCGGATATAATTCCAAATCGAAAAACTTCATCCCGATTTCATTGATAAACACAATGCGGTGCGAAGTTTTTTTTGCCTTTATAAGCAAAATCCCCGAAAACTCATTATCATATAATTTAAAATTTGCTTTATAAACAAATGCTTTTGAGCTTTCTGAAAAAATATTTTTCAGCTTAAATGTGCTTGCGCTTTTCTTATAGTTTGTTGTAAAACAAGAGGGTGTCAAGAGTAAAAAGGCAAAAGCAATAAGTCGTATAAACGTTTTTGTTTTCATCTGTTTTTTGTATCCGTTGGCTTGGTTTAAGCGCAAAGAGCGCAAGGTTTTTGTCGCAACTTCGGTCTTCCGACTTTTCATTACAACTTTCCTCTTATTTGATTTCGAATGTTTGGGCAGGTAATTCGCTGTTTATTTTATTATTGATAAACTTTATAAAAGTATAATCGCCCGAATCCTCAATCATTTTTATTTTAGAAACCGCATAGTTTTTTTTATCGAAAAAAAGCTGCATTTCATTCAAAAATTCTTTCATTTGAGGCGACTTGGGCGTGAGCTTGGCAAGAATTTCATGTTTATTCTCAAAAAAAGCAACACTGAATTTAGTACTGTTAAGAATTTTTCCCTGCAACATACCAAGCATTAAATCATTGATTTCTTTAAACATCTTATTACTTTTTGTGTCAAACTTTTTCGTGCTTTTTCCGTCATTGATGAGCATATTGCCTTTGTTCATAACAATAACATAGGGATAAGGGTGCATATATTCCCAACGCACTTTGCCGGGTATTTGAAAACTGAAATGCCCGGTGCTTTCTAAGTCATTTTCTAAAATATCTAAATGTTTATATTGTTTAAAATCACTGTCAATGGTTTTTGTTTTTGCCGAAACGGAGTTCAGCTTTGCAGCCAAAATTTCCGGATTGCTTACTTTTTTATATTGAGCAAACAATGCCGTATTTATTAGGATTAAAGCAATTGTAATTATTCGTTTCATATGTTTTTATTTATAATTTTTAAAGGTCATATAGGAACGCCCTAATGAGTTTTATTACATTTAATTTTATTAGAGCGGAAGAATAATCATTCCGTTGTGTGTCTTTTTCCAGTCATGGGCGTTTCATATGTTTTTATTTATAATTTTTAAAGGTCAATTTATTTAATTGTAAATAATGCTAATCATTCTTTAAACGCAAAAAATCTTCCAAAATTTCCGGCGTATTTTCTTTTGTATCGTGAAAAAGAATAATATCGCCCGGTTTTGCTTTTTTTATTCTGTTTTTAATGCTTTCTTTATCTCCAAGCGTATCCAAAGAGCGAATGCTCCAACCTACGGCTTGCATATTCAAATTTTTTACGGCTTTTGCAATATTCGGGTTGGTTACACCATAGGGCGGACGAAAAACAGTACATTCCGTTCCGGTAATTTTTTCTATGATTTCATTGGTCTTTTGCAGTTCTTTTTGCACCTTTTTCACGGAAAAAAAATCAAAAGTATAAGCATGCGAATACGAGTGGTTGCCTATCTTATGCCCTTCTTGCACAATCTGTTTTGCCGTTTCCGGATATTTTTCGATATTTTTCCCGATGCAGAAAAACAATGCTTTTTGATTGTATTTTTTTAAAATACGAAGTATTTGCGGTGTAATGGTCGGGTGTGGTCCGTCATCAAAACTGAGTTGAATACGCGCTTTATTTTCCGAGAAACATTTAACCTGCATATAAAATTGCGAGCAAATATTTTTTGAGCCGAAAAATAAAAACAGGCTGTATATAGCTGCCGGAATAAAAAGCCAAAACCACGAAAAATATCCGCAAGCGGCTGCAATAGCACTTGCCGTAAACACAATGCCGAAAATAATACTTGTTTTTCTGAAAGCGGACATTAATAGACTATACTTGCGAAAGCAAAATTAAAGAATGGTTGATGTTAAAATAATGATTGTAAATTAAAATATTTTTTATTCGGTCGGCTTGGGCTTTGGGTTCATTGCGCAACATAAAATCCGGAACCGCTTGGTGTTTAAGCATATTTGCCGCAGTCCAAAATCCGAAAGCATTTGCCGTTTGAAACTCTCCGCATAAATGTTTGTAGCGGCAAGCTGTTGTATCCGGAAACAGTTCTTTAAGAATTTCATCATATATCGCATCATGCTTTTTCTCACCCATATCTCCGGTAAGGACTAAGTCTATATCGGAACGATTCAGTGCATTAGTCGAAAGAAAATCAGAAATTTCATCTTGTATTGTTTTGGTATTTTCAGCTTTGCAAAAAGTTTTAACGGCTTTCAATTCAGCATAACTTGCATCGTTCTTCTTATCGGATAATACAAAAAATTCAACAGCTTCACCACACAAAGTGCCGGGTGTTTCATAGCGAAACAAGTCGGTGTTTTTTGCCTTTCCTTTTTTATAATTGCCCGATTTTTTTAGAATCCTGTAATAATGTTCGGTCATTTCATCACCGCCGCCTGCCAGTATGTTATTTTTTCCTTCATAGATATGCAACATAGCATCCGTAAGCACACTTTCAAAAGAAAAGGCTCTGTTTACATAGGTAAAATTATAGTTATGGCATTTTATGCGGTTGGCAATTTGCCCGGCAACGGTATTGTGTGTCGATTGAATAAACGAAGTCGGAGTGAGAAATTGTTCTTTGTTTTCAAGCATCTTTTCCAGAAAATTTTCCGTGTCGGAAACAATGCCGAGCCCTGTTCCGAAGATTATGGCATCGGGCATTTCAATTTTGGCTTCCTGCATGGCAATTTGCGCGCAAATAATGCCGTTTTTAACCGTTTTGCTCATGCGCCTTGCCTCAATCGGTTTCATATAGGCTTTGTAATTCGGCTTAATTGATTGCAAGAAGTCGGCTTTATATTCAATCATTCCTTTTTGAAACTCCATGAAATCAAGAGAGTTTTGAGGCGATATGGCAGCAGCACCATTGATATAAATGCGTTTTTGCTTTCTGTTTAAATTTTCTGACATATTTTCAGCTGTAAATTTGTTTTAACTAAAATTCCGGCTCCAAACTCGAAATTATTAAAACCGAATTATTTCCGCCAAAACCGAAAGAGTTTGACATAATATGCTTGATTTCGGCATTGCTTTTCATTTGAGTTTCCGGCATCAAATCAAATTCAGCCATAGGGTTTTGAAAACGCAAATTCGGAAAAATAGTATTGTTTTGCAGCGATAAGATTGAAAAAACGGCTTCCAAACTGCCGGCTGCGGCTAAGGTATGCCCCGTATATGATTTGGTTGAACTGAAAGGCGGCACTTTGCCCTTAAATATGTTCAACATGGCTCTGCCTTCCGACAAATCATTGTTTGCCGTTCCGGTGCCGTGTACGTTTACATAATCAATAGCTTCGGGGAACAATTTTGCAGTGTCAAGCGCTTCTTGCATTGCCAATCCGGCACCGTATCCTTCCGGCGAAGAGGCTGTTTGATGAAAAGCATCATTGGCATTTGCATAGCCTTTCAGTTCAGCCAAAGGCTGTTTATTTTCTTTGCGTACAAGACCTTCCGATTCTAAGACCAAATAAGCGGCAGCTTCTCCTAAGTTTAAGCCTTTACGCTCATTATCAAAAGGTTTACATGCTTCATTATCCAAAATCATTAAGGTCTTAAAGCCGTTTAAGGTAAATTTAGATAAAGCATCTGTTCCGCCGACAATCATTCTGTCGCATATACCGTGTTTTATTAACCTTGCACCAAACATTATGGCATTTGCCGAAGAAGAGCAAGCCGTACTAATGCTTGTTACAAAAGCTTTTATGCCGAAATAATCCGCAATTTTTTCGGTGTGGTCGGCAACTTCGTGCGTATTAAAAAAATCATTGACAAAATCGGTATGCAATAATTTGGAATAAAACTTTTCGCTGGATACCATGCCCGCCACCGTTGTTGAAGAAACAATCCCGGTTTTATACTTTTTCGTTTCGGATATTCCACTGCTTGCAAGCGCTTCCTTAACAGCTTTTAAGGCAAGTAAAGCGGTTCTTGTATAAGCCGCTTTCTCGGTAAGCTGCAAATCTGCTTTAAGTGCTTCGTCGGATAGTTTTACTTCCGCAGCCGGAATGGTGTCCTTGTGTATTGTGTCGAGAAACCGGATTTTTCCAATTCCGGATTTTCCGCTTGCCAGGGATTTAAAGTTTTCTTCGACCGTGTTTCCTATTGCCGAAACGGCTCCCATACCGGTTATGTAAACTCTTTTATTCAATTTATTGCTTGTGTTCTTGTATATATTCTGCCATGGTTTTTACGGAATAAAATATTTTTTGCCCGTCTTTCGGGTTTTCTATTTTAATCCCGTAGTTTTTCTCCATCAAAACAATTAATTCTAAGGCATCAATAGAGTCTAAGCCTAATCCGTCGCCGAACAAAGGCTCATCCGCCTCTATTTCGTCCGGTTCCATATCTTCTAAATTTAATGCGTCAATTATTTGTTTCTTTAAGCTCGTAATTAATTCTTCCATATTTTATATTTAAAATTTTTTAAGATGCAAAATTAGTAAATAATTCTTATTTATTTTGTTCCAAAAGATAAAGTTCTGCAATGTAGCTTTTGTCGGGATATGCGTAATCAAGCTGTCCGGCAATGCAAACTTTTGCTTTTCCGGTATTGAATAAGATTTGGGCATAGTCAAAAATAAAATCTTTATCGAATGTTTCGGAAACAAACACAATATTTTCCCCTTTTATCTTGTTTCTGATGCAAATTTCCCCTACGGGGATATTGGGCAAAGTGTAAACAAATACGCCCGGGCTGGGGTAATAGTTTTGCCGGTCGTCTATGGTGTTTTGATATTTTCTGTCTGTATTAAGCGAAGCACTTTCATTGGATAAAACCACGGCAATGTCTTCGCTTTTATAAACGGATAAAAGTTCTGTGTCTTTCAATAAAATTTCGCTTGCCAAAAAACCAAGTTTACTTAACTCGTCCATCTTATAGAACTTCGGGTATTTAATGCCATAATTTTTATAAACAGACTTGGCAAGGGTGCTTAAATTTTCGGCATCTTCCGCCGGTATTTCATAGTCCGTATTGCCGTTAATACTTACCGTGTTTTTTTGTATCTGAACTGTTTTTCTTATTTTATACCGACTGTTTTCGAAATGCTTCTTTTGGACTTCATTTTTTGAAAGAATCAAGGCAGCATTGCAACCGCCAAAACCCGATGCGGTTTTTAATGCCGCTTCTACAAAAATATCTTTTTCGTAAGTATCTTGCACTTTTACTTTGCCGGAAACTCCGGGGTTTTCATATCCTATGGTTTTATACAGTTCGGAATTTTTTATTGCTTCGCATGCAAGCACGGTTTCAATAACACCGGCAGCACCGAAAGTATGACCGAAAAAACCTTTTAAACTGCATAAAGGAACATCTTTAAATCCGGCAAGTTCCAAAGCCTTGCTTTCGGTTTCGTCATTAAAAATTGTTGCTGTTCCGTGTCCGGAAATAAATTGTATTTCTTTTGCCGACAACTTGCTTTCATTAAGAGCCGATTGAACGGCATAAGCCAATTCTTCCCCGGTACGAGACGGTCCCGAAATATGATTGGCATCGTTTGAACTTGCGCCGCCCGCAATAAAAACGGCATTTTCTTTTATCAAGGATTTATCGGTACTCAGCACAATTGTTGCCGCACCTTCGCCGGGAGTCATGCCGGTTCTGTCGCGGTCAAAAGGTTTACAAGGCGTTTGGCTCACAGCTTTAAATGCCTGAAAGCCGGACAAAGTAAATTCCGATAAAATATCAGCACCCACAACAAGCGCATGTTTATATTTTCCTGCATCAAGCAAGCGTTGTGCCGTTATTAGTGCAAGTGTGCCTGATATACAAGCATTTGAAATGGTTAATATATCATCTTTTTTGCCGAAAAAAGCTGCCGCAACTTTTGATGCTTCCCATAATTTAAGCCGCTTTGTCTCATATTCTGCCGTCTTGTCTTTTTCCAACAAGTTAATATTGCCTTTGGTTGTGGAAAAAATAAAAACAGTATCTTTCGATGCTATATTAAAAGGAACTGTTTTAAGCGCATCAGAAATAGATAAAATCAATAATTTTTCGTATTCGGTATATTTCTTTGCATCTTTTGCAATAAGACTAAATGCTTCATTTATACGATTTTCATCGCTAAGCGAAACATATACCTTTTCAGGCGAACGTTTTTCGTCTTCTACTAATTTAATGCCGGAAACTCCTTTGCGTATACCGCTTAACGTTTCCTCCGAACATAAGCCGAGAGATGAAATTATGTTGTGTGAATAAATAAATGCCATTTTGTTTCAAAAGAGCCGCAAAAATAATAAATATGACCGATAATTATAATATTATAGAGTTTTATTTCGTTAAGGCAAGAAATTTGTAATATCCAATGCGGTTAAAACAGGAAAAACCCGAATTAAGATGAGACTTTTTATTAGCTTGATATATTTACTTATAAGCATTTCCGCTTTTTCGCAAAAAGATATAAAAATGGTTTTGCTGAACGGAGGAACTTTTGAAATGGGTAGCAATAATGAGGCATACCCGGACGAAAATCCTCGACATAGGGTACATGTAGATGCTTTTTATATTGCGCAATATGAAATAACTTATGAAGATTATCAAGCCTTTTGCAAAACGGCGGGTTTTAGCGACCCTTACGGAACTCCGGGCTTTCCGGCATCAAATATCACTTGGGAGCGTGCAGTTATGATGTGTAATTGGCTAAGCAAAAGAGACGGCTATGACAAGGCATATACGATAAAACATGATGACAAATCCGGAGTTTTTGAGGTGCAATGCAATTTTAAATCCAACGGCTATCGCTTGCCTACCGAAGCCGAATGGGAATATGCCGCAAGAGGAGGCGAACGTTCCAAAAGTTATGTGTTCTGCGGAAGTAATATGCCTTATTCGGTGGCATGGTTCAGCGAAAATTATAAAGGCGAAGAACATAAATCCGGCGAACTTTTGCCCAATGAAGCCGGTTTGTACGATATGTGCGGAAATGTTGCCGAATGGTGTTGGGATTATTATAGTGAAAACTATTACACAAAGGCTGCATCCACCAACCCAAGCGGACCTGATGCCGGAGAAAACAGAGTACTTCGCGGCGGTACACGAAGAGATAAAATGAAATATATTGCCTTTACGCGAAGATCTTTTCTAAATCAAAAAATGAAGAACATCTATTCCGGTTTTCGACCTGTCAGGACAAAAACCGAGGAGTAATCTTTGGAAACATCCGGCATAGTTCTTATGCAGTCTCCGAAAAGAAAATACCAAATACTTCGTTACGCTCATTTTTTTCATTATATAAATTTTCGGAACTTTGATGTTTTCATATATTTGCAAAATTATTCCGGAAAAAAAATATTATGGCAAAGAAATTTTATTTTAAATGTAAATCCTGCGAACACAAAATAGACGGTTTTAAAGAGTGGTTTGCAGCATCTCAAAAATGTCCAGCATGTGGCGACAATAAGATTGATACAATTTATACGACACCCAAAGAAAAGATAAAAAGCTTAATCGGGAAAGACGCAAAACCGGAAAGTTTATGGCACTATTTCGATTACTTGCCTTTGGAGCATAAAGACAATATCATAACAGACGGCGAGGGAGTTGCCCCCATTGAACGTTGGGATTTTTTGGAAGATTATGCCAAACGAAAATACGGTCTGAATTTAAAGGTGTATATCAACCGCAATGATAAAAGTTTTGCAACCGGCACTTTTAAAGACAAAGGCGGAGCACTTGCGGCAAGTGTTTTAAAAGAACAAGGGATTAAAGAATATGTGGTGGCAAGTACCGGAAATACGGCAACGGCATTTGCGCATTATCTTGCGAAAGCGGGTATTTCCTGTGCGATTTTTATGCCGGAAAACTCTTTCCGGGACAGTATGGCACATATCAGCGCTTACGGGCAAAAAGTATTTCATGTACAGGGCGATTATGCCTATGCCAAAAAAGTAGCACATGACTATGCCCAAAAACACGGTATTTTGATGACCGGCGGCAATCTTGACCCTTTGCGACTGGAAGCCAAAAAGACACAAGTATTTGAAATGATGCGTTTGATTGGCAAGGTACCGGATGTGTATATTCAAGCATTGAGCGGCGGCACCGGACCTTTTGCGGTGGAAAAAGCATTTAAAGATTTTGCGGGAACCGATTTTTTAGGCAAAATGCCGCGCTTTTTATTGTCGCAAGGCGATTTGTGCGCCCCCATGGCTGAGGCATGGAAAAATGCCCATGCAAATAATTTCCCTGAGGGTTGGGAAAACGACTATCCGATTTATGAAAATCCGGAAGTGCTTATACCAACCATTGCAACGGGAAACCCCGGCATGTATCCGCTGATGGGACCGCTGGTTAAGAAAAGCGGCGGAGAAATATTTTCCGTGAAAGAAAGCCTTGCAAACGAGGTCATTCGTTTGATTGCTTATGAACGTGTCATAAAAATTGGTCCGGCATCGGCAGCCGGTTTATTGGGCTATTTTGAGGCACTAAAAAAAGGACTGATTAAAGACGGCGAAGATGTATTTATAAATATGGGCGAATCGGCAAACAGAGCTTCACAAGCTTTGCTTGATGCAGCATACAATATAAGTAAGGTACACAGTGTTGAAGATTGCGAACATTTCGACCGCGAAGCAAACCGACAAAAAGTTTGGGAACCCTTTGAAAAGTATTAAGCAACTAAGTACATTGGTGCGCAATCAATAAATTGCATATTATTTTTTAATTTTATTCGTTTTATCAACAGAATATTAAAATCATACAAATGAGAAAATATATTTTTACGACAGCCTTATTGTTTATTTCAATATCCTTTTTTGCACAAGGATTTAAAATAGATGTTCACATAAAAAATCTTGCAAACAAGGAAGTTATCTTAGGGCATCATTTTGCCGACGAGCTTATTCCCGATGATACGATTACTTTAAACTCAAAAGGATTTGGGACTTTTAAGGGTAAAGAAAAATTGCCCGGAGGCATGTATTTTGTTTTTCTTCCGAACAAAAGGTTCTTCGATTTTCTTTTGGACAAAGAGCAAACTTTCAGCATTACCGGAGATACTGCCAATTTTGACAACTCTATTTCGTTTAAAGGCAGTGAAGAAAATACCCGTTTTCAGAAGTATAAAAAATATCTGAACAAAGTGGGGATGCAACGAAAAAAACTTTTTGAAGAAAAGAAAACAGTTAAAAACGATAAAAAGAAAATAGCCGAAATCGATGCACAATTAAAGAAAATAGGCAAAGAAGCGGAAGATTTCTATCAAAAAACAACAACCGAATACCCAAATGATTTCTTTACTAAATTTTTAAAAGCAACCCGAGAGCCGAAAGTGCCGGAAAGCATAAGCGACCGAAAGGAGCAATATTTTTATTTCAGAAATCACTATTTTGACAATTTTGATGTTTCCGACCCGCGTTTGCTCAGAACACCGATTTATAAAAATTCAATCGACAAATTTCTCGATAAAGTTTTAATGCAGCATCCGGATACCCTTATTTCAGAGGTTGATAAATTGGTCGAAAAATCAAGAACCAATGAAGAGCTGTTTCGTTTTATGTTGGTGCATTTGTTCAATAAATATGCCTCATCACAAATTATGACCGCAGAAAACGTATATGTGCATATTGCCGAAAAGTATTATATTAAAGAAGCCTCATGGAGCGACCCTGAATTTATTAAAGAGTTAAAAAATAAAGTGAAATATCGAAAAAAATGCTTAATTGGAGCAATAAGGCAAAATATTACTTTTAACGAAGTTCCGAAAGATACAAACAGCATAAACACTTTATTAAAAATGATTCCGAAATTAGAAGAAGACGGCACAAGGATAGAAGCATCAAAAGCCGACAGCATTGTAAAGTATAATTTAAAAGTTGAATTGTTGAAAGAGTATTTTGATAAGTTTACCGTAAGCAACTCTTTAAATAACATAGCTTCAAAATATACAATTTTATGGTTTTGGACACCCGATTGCAGCCATTGCGTAAAAGAAACCCCCGAATTTTATAAATTATATCAAGAAAAAGGTCTTAAAAAGCAAGGTGTAGAAGTGGTTACGGTATTTTTGCAAAAAGACATAACCGACTGGAAAAGTTTTTCCCATATCACAAAAGAATGGCTTGAATTTATTAAAGACAATGAGCTAAACGGTTGGTTTAATGTATGGAACCCCTTTGACCCTTTCCGAAAAAATTATGATATACACAGTTCACCGGTTTTGTATGTTTTGGATGAAAATAAAGAAATTATTGCAAAACGTCTCGGTTATGACCAAGCAATTGAAATGATAGAAGCTTTGTTAAAGAGTGAAAAGTAAATCCGGCATATTGATATTTAGTGCCGGCGAGAAAAAAAATACAATATATTTATTTAAATAGAAAAAAAATCTTATATTTGTGTGATAATTATTTATAAACATTAAAATTTTAAGATTATGAAAAGAAATTTACTATTTATTTTTGCAATATTTGCAACATTAAGCTTAAATGCGCAAATATTCTCTGTTGACTTTCAAGACGAAAATATTTCGGATTGGGTTACAGTTACGCCTACTTGGGAAAGTTATAATACGAAGTGGCATTTGAATGAGCATGGTGGAAATTATGCTTTAAGAGCAAGTTGTTATGACGGTTCAAATCATGCTACGGAACAATGGATTATAAGCCCGTCGTTTTCTACAGAAAATTATACCAATATATCAATGGAATTTAAAACTGAAAAAAATTACAATCCTTTTCAAGACTTAGAACTCTATGTTTCTACTGATTTTTCGGGAGACAGCGCAAGTTTTAATAATGCTACATGGGTACAAATAACCGGTTTTGAATTACCGACAGCCAACGAATGGACATGGTTTACATCAACAGCTGATTTAAGTTCTGTTGCGGGAAATGCAAGCGTTTATTTTGCTTTTAAATATGTCTCCACAGATGCCGCAGGTGGTGTTTGGGACTTTGATGATGTTACAATAAGTGGTTCGTCAGATATTTCCAAAGTTCAAAATAACTTACATGTTTTCCCCAACCCGGCAAGCAGCGAATTAAACATTAAAAGCAATGCCGTAATTGCATCGGCAAACATTTCAAACTTAATTGGTCAAAGCATTATTTCTATAGATAACATTAATGCTTCAAACTATAAAATTGACCTTAACGGTTTTGCAAACGGTGTATATTTTATAAAAGTGAACAAAACTGACGGAACTTCCGATATTGTAAAATTTGTAAAAAAATAAACAACTTTACTTGTTTACACAAAGCTAAAAAAGGCGTATAATTTTTTTGTACGCCTTTTCTTTCATTTTCTAAATTATTAATCTAATTCCTTTATCATGACAAAACATTACTTAACGCTTTTTATTTTACTGCTAAGCTTTTCCGTTTTTGCACAAATACCAAACGGCTATTACGACAATGCAGAAGGCTATGAAGGCTATGCCTTAAAAAGCAAGTTGAATGCAATAATCACAAACGGACATAATGCTCAAAGCTATGGTGATTTATACGATGGTTACGAGAATACTGACACCGATCATTATTACGAAAACGACGGGACGGTCTTAGACATGTATTCGGAAAACCCTGCCGGCAGCGACCCTTACAACTACAATCACGGAAGCAATCAGTGCGGCAGTTACAGCAATGAGGGCGACTGCTACAACCGCGAACATATTGTACCTCAAAGCATCTTTGGTTCAGCTGCTCCCATGAAATCGGACATACATCATGTAGTTCCCTCCGACGGCAAAGTAAACGGACAGCGCAGCAATCTTCCTTTCGGCGAAACCGATTCGCCCGATTGGACATCGCAAAACGGCAGCAAACGCGGTTCATGCAGCTATCCCGGATACAGCGGCACCGTATTTGAACCCATTGATGAGTTTAAAGGCGATATTGCAAGAATCTTATTTTATTTTGCCACACGTTATGAAACACAAATTGATTCTTGGTCGCATGCCATGTTTAACGGAACCGAAGACCAAGTTTTTTCCGACTGGTTTTTAAGTTTAATTTTAAGTTGGCACAAGCAAGACCCGGTCAGCCAACGCGAAATAGACCGCAACAATGCGGCATACAATTTTCAGGGCAACCGCAACCCCTTTATAGACCACCCGGAATGGGTTGAGTGCATTTGGGAAAATAATTGCAACGGACAAATAGCCATTACTTCAAGTCCGATTGAAACGGCATTGCTCAACCAAACATATACATACAACATTACTTATACCGTTAATGACGAAAACGAAACACTCACCTGCCCCACCAAACCGGATTGGCTCTATTTTACGGCTAATACAGCAACAAACACCGGCGTTCTCACAGGAACACCGACAAGCGGCGATGAAGGTTTGCATCAGGTCGTGTTGCAACTTACGGAGAACTCGACAAGCACCGCACAAAATTTTTATATTGAAGTAGGTTCAGACTTGGAAGTTACCATATTCAACAAAGATTTTGAAGACCAAAGCATTAGCTCCGGCGGATGGACTACGCAAAGTATTTCCGGAGCGCAAGAATGGAAAGTCTCTACGCATAGCGGATATTCCGGCTATTATGCAAAAATGAGCAGTTGGGACGGCAGCAATAATAACACCAATGAAGATTGGCTGATTTCACCCGCCGTAAACTCGGACGATTATACGGATGAAGTACTTAATTTTGTTACGGCAATGAAAGAATTCGGTACGGACAATACATTTACGGTATATATTTTAACCGATTATAACGGAACCGACAATCCCAATACGGCAACTTTAAACGATATAACCTCTCAAGCAAACCTTTCTCCGGGGGATTATGATTTTACTCCTTCCGGAAACATTGACCTTTCAACTTATACGGGAACAATTTATCTTGCTTTTAAATACACTTCGGGCACAAATGCAGGCAGGACTTGGGAAGTGGAAGATATTGTATTAACAGGGAAAGCCGCATCCGGGAGCAACACACTGCCGACATTTACAAGTACGCCCATAACTTCGGCTGTGCTTGGACAAACTTACACCTATAATATTACGGCTACAGATGCTGACGGAGACAATCTGACTTTCTCGGGAATAGGTTTACCGACATGGCTTAGTTTAACGGACAACAATGACAACACAGCTACTCTAAGCGGAACACCGCAAGCAGAGAATCTGGGCAATAACTCGCTTGCTGTTTCTGTTTCGGACGGAACGGGCAATACGGTTCAAAGTTTTACGATAGAAGTTACAAGTGATATTTCTACCGAAAAAATAAACAACAATGATGTGAAGATTTATCCGAACCCGGCATCGCATAGTGTACATATTTCAACAAAAAGTATAATAGCACAAATTGAAATAAAAGATATTTTAGGAAAAACGGTATATTCAAACAAAACGGTTAATACCCAAAATATCAAGCTTAATACAGCAAACTTTGCAAAAGGGATGTACCTCACAAAAATAACTGATAATGAAGCTAATACAAAAATTCAGAAACTAATAATTCGATAAAAGCAAGTCGCAGTCCGAAAGGAATAAATTAGCTGAAATACATAAAAAAGACCTCAGGAATTTTAAAAATTCCTGAGGTCTAATATTTTACAAAACAGTTGTACACGCTTTATATTCTACTATAAATTTGAAACAATCTGTTTTTTATAGGGCATATTAAACTACCCCGCAATCTTAAAACAAAAATTAAAATCTTTTTTCTTTAATTCGAGCTTTTTTACCGGTAAGTTTTCTTAAATAGTAAATTCTTGCTCTTCGAACTTTACCTCTTTTATTAACGGTAATTTTCTCGATAAAGGGAGAATATAAAGGAAATATTCTTTCAATACCTACGCCTCCGGTAGTTTTTCGAACTGTGAAAGTTTTGGTTTTTCCTTCACCTTTTGTTTGAATTACAATACCTCTGTAATCCTGAATTCGCTCTTTTTCGCCCTCTTTAATTTTGTAACTGATTGTTATCGTATCTCCCGAGTTAAATTCGGGAAAATCAATTTCTCTTGCAAATGAGCTTTCGGCAACTTTAATTAAATCCATTTCTGTAAATCTTATGTGTTTCCAAATTTTAAGGCTGCAAAAATAGAATAATTTTATATATTTTCAACTAATCCTGCTCTTTTTTTTATAAAAAACAAAAAAATTATTGCGTAAATACATACTGAATAATATTTGCGCCCATTCTCAAAGCCATTAAGCGCAATTCTTCTGCATCTTTATGCACATTGGCATCTTCCCAGCCGTCTCCCAAATCACATTCAAATGTATAGAGCAAAATTAAGCGATTATCGTCAAAAATTCCAAAAGCCTGCGGTCTTTTACCCGCATGTTTATGAATTTTGGGCAAGCCGCCGGGAAAATTATATTTTTGGTGAAAAATCGGATGCGAAAAAGGCAATTCCGTCAATTCTTTATTCGGAAATATTTTTTTTATTTCCCTGCGAATATACGCATCCATGCCAAAATTATCGTCAATATGCAAAAATCCTCCTGCCAAAAGCCAAGTGCGTAAATTCTTGACTTCTTCCGAAGAAAATATAACATTTCCATGCCCGGTCATGTGCAAAAAAGGATAGTTAAAAAGCTCCGGACTTCCGGCTTCAACCGTAGCAGGTTCAGGGTGTATGCCGGTATGCAAATTTTTATTGCAAAATTTAATTAGATTAGGCAAAGAGGTAGGATTAGCATACCAGTCCCCTCCCCCTCCGTATTTCAATAATGCAATTTTAAAATTGTTTTGTGCCGGCAGTTGCAACCAAAAAAATATCCCGGCAGCAATTAATAAACAGCTTCTTTTCATCTTGCTCATAAGTATTTACGCATTCATAAAATCAATAATTTCTGCGGCAACAATGCCGGCTGTTTCCGTCCTTAAACGCGAGTCGGACAAACTCACTTCCTTAAAACCCGCAAGTCTCGCCTCTTTTATTTCCGCTTCCGAGAAATCGCCTTCCGGACCAATTAATATCAACACATCTTGTCCTTTTTTATACAATTCTTTAATATGCTTTTTTGTTTTGGAAGCATAGCAATGTGCAATATATTTTTCGCCCTTAAAATCGGTTTTTATCAAATCGGAGAACTTCTGCAAAGCACTGAAACCGGGTTTAAAAAATGCCTGCGATTGTTTGCATGCCGCAATAATAACCTTTTCCAAGCGTTCGACTTTAATATTTTTTCGCTCCGAATAACGACTGATAAACGGATATATTTCATCAACACCTATTTCCGTAACTTTTTCCAAAAAGTTTTCGTAGCGTGTAATATTTTTGGTTGGGGCAGCGGCAATCTTTACAGTATAATTTTTTCTTTTTTTCTTTTCTTCAAATTTAAGCACCTTTACCGAACATTTCTTAGGATGATTGTCCGCAATTTCCGCCGTATAAATTGTTCCTTTTCCGTCAATCAGTTGCACCGTATCACCCGCTTGCAAACGTAAAACTTTTACGCAATGTTTCGATTCTTCTTCCGAAAGCGTATAAAAATCAGAACGGATGTCCGGTGTATAAAAAATGTGCATGGTATTTTTCTAAAATACAAAAATACTTTATTTTCGTTTTTATTTAAAAAAGTAAAATGACAAAAATAGGACTTCTTTCCGACACACACGGACATATTGACGAAAAACTGCTCGATTTTTTTAAAGATGTTGATGAAGTGTGGCATGCCGGGGATATCGGCGATATTTCAGTTATTGAAAAAATTGAAGCCCGAAAACCGGTAAAAGCCGTTTACGGAAATATCGACGGTGCAGCTCTTCGCATACGATTTAAAGAAGACTGCTGTTTTAAAGTGGAAGATATTAAAGTCCGGATGACGCATATCGGCGGATACCCGGGAAGATATGAGCCGCGCGTACGAGCCGAACTGTTCAAAGACCCTCCGAATATTTTCATATCCGGGCATTCGCATATTTTAAAAATTATTTATGACAACAAGTTGAACTGCCTGCACATCAATCCGGGTGCATACGGAAAATCGGGTTTTCACAAAGTAAGAACTGCCGTCCGCTTTGAAATTTCCGGAAAAGACATAAAAAATATGGAGATTTTGGAAGTTAAACGATAAAAGGTGCAAACTCTACTTCTTCCGGGAAGATTTTCGCTTTTTCATATTTTTAAACAGGTTCATTCTCTAAATCTTTTTAAATTATTTTTACCGAAAGTCCATTCGGGCGTATATAAATTACCCATAGCCTCTAATGAATACCAAGGGCTTAGACTATCATCCGCCGGATTTTTCAAAATCTGTATTTCCTGAGCAGGCATATAACTTTGAGCAAGCATAAATATCTTTTTGTTGTCTTTATCTTTTGCCATATCAACAACCAACACGGCATGTCCGGGAGAAGCTCCGACAATAAACACATCGCCTATTCGGATATTGTTTATATCAACAGTCTGCATTTCTTTGGATAAAGATAATGTCCCTGCATAGGTAAAAATCAACTCAAGATAGTTCCAAAAATCCTTGTATGTATTTGACGGAGCAATACGATTATTCCAATATGTTTTATTCCCCTTAATTACCATTCTTCGTCCTTTTATCCACTCGGAATAATCCACGCGAAAGCCATTTGTAAAGTTGAAATGAATCCGGTTATACAGCCCTTTTTTCCATAAATATTCAGCGCGCAAGCGTATTATTGCATCGGCACATTGGTGCAAATTCTTATTGCCTATGGGCATATCAACAACCGCCTCATAAACATTACGATTTTGTTTTAGACTTCCATTATAATATTTAACTAAGGCATTATGAGGTTTTAAAGGAAGTTTTCGCAAATAGTCGGCAAAAGAAGAAGCTTTAACATGCACTCTTTCATAACCTTCGGGAATGAGAAAACGACTTTCCAAAGTATGCCCGGATTTATTTACAAAATTCTGCCCGTACACACAAGCACCAAAAAATAAGAATATAAAAAATACGAAGTTTTTCATATGTTTTCATTTTGTATATTGCTAAAATTGATTTTCGACAGCAGACTTCCGGTTGAATTGGCTCTTGGTCGCTGTCTTTTGTTTTTTCCGGTATTCTTTCCCAATTCTTTCAATATCAAAACCACAAAGGTCGTTATTTGTTTTTACTTTTTCAAAAGTTTCGAAATTCCGCCTAACTTAACCTGCAAGATATTAACATACAACATTTTGTATTTTCTTAAAAATCAATCTTCCTGCCCCCTCTTCTCCAAGAGGGAATTTCCGATTTGCCAAAAATCATGAAAATCGCAAAGAACGCACTCGCAGCAAACAAGCATGAGCGTTTTTCTTCCGACTTCGGTCTTCCGACTTTTGAAGCTTCTGCGACTGCAAAGTTAGATACTTGGCTTTACTTTTTCAAAAGTTTCGAAATGCGGGTTAGCTTTATTGTAGAAATTTATTTTTATCAACTTTATAATAGATTAGTTAAAAAAAAATCTAATTTTGAACAGTTTTTGAAAATATAACATACCATTATTATTTTATGAAGAAAAAAGTAGTCATTATTGGAGCGGGACCGGCAGGAGTAACAGCCGGATACGAATTACTTGAAAAATCGAATGATTATGAAGTAATTATTTTAGAAAAGAGCCTTCAAATAGGCGGTATTTCCAAAACAGTTGTACACAACGGAAATAGAATGGATATAGGGGGGCATCGTTTTTTCTCGAAAGACGAACGAGTGAATGAATGGTGGGAAAAAATTATGCCGACACAAGGCTTTCCGGCTTATGACTACAAAAAATTAGGCAGAAAAGCAAAAACAATTGAGGGTGGTCCCGACCCGGATAAAACAGACCGGGTTATGTTGATTCGAAATCGTGTTTCCCGTATCTACTATAAAAAAGCGTTCTTTGATTATCCTATTAGAATGAGTTTTGCAACAATGAAAAATATGGGCTTCGGAACAACTATTGTTGCCGGCTTTTCCTATATGTGGTCAATGATTAAGCATTTACCGGAAAACTCCTTAGAAAATTTTTATATAAACCGCTTTGGTCGAAAACTATACTCAATGTTTTTTGAAGGTTACACCGAAAAACTTTGGGGCAGACACCCACGCGAAATTTCTGCCGACTGGGGTTCTCAAAGAGTTAAAGGACTGTCTATAAGAGCCATACTTAAAGACATTTTTAACAAGATGTTGCCTCGTAAAAATGTGAAAGTTGAGACTTCTTTAATCGAAGAATTTTCGTATCCGAAATTTGGTCCCGGACAGCTTTGGGAACTCGCCGCAAAAGGTTTTGAGGAACGTGGCGGACAACTTATAAAAAATGCACATGTAACAAAAATTATAAAAAACTCAGACTCCATAACGTCATTGGTTTATGAAAATAATAATGGCGAAACTACTACCATTGAGGCAGATATTGTTATTTCTTCGATGCCCGTAAAAGATTTAATTGCAAGTATGAACGATGTGCCTAAAAACATTTTGGATATTGCACTGGGCTTGCCTTATCGCGATTTTGTTACTGTCGGTTTATTATTGAAAAAAATAAACTTAAAAAATAAAACTACAATAAAAACTTTAAACAACATAATTCCGGATAACTGGGTTTATGTTCAAGACCCGGGAGTGCATTTGGGACGACTTCAAATATTCAACAACTGGTCGCCTTATATGGTTAAAAATCCTGAAGATACTATCTGGATGGGCTTAGAATATTTCTGTACAGAGGGCGACGCAGCATGGAATATGAATGACGAAGAATGGAAAAAAAGAGCAATTTCGGAGTTGGTTACCATGGGTGTTATTTCATCGGAAGAGGATGTTCTGGACTATCATTGCGAAAAAGTGGAAAAAGCATATCCGGCATATTTTGAGACCTACAAACATATCGATAAACTTATCGATTACATAAACGGGTACAATAATTTATATTGTATCGGTCGTAATGGACAACATCGCTATAACAATATGGATCACTCAATGGAAACAGCATTTCAAACTATCGATAATATTTTATCGAATAAAAAAGACAAAAGCAATATTTGGAATGTTAATACAGAAGAAGAATATCACGAAGAGAAAAAATAAATACAATTTGATGCTACTAAATCTTTACATACTCATAAATAATTGTTGTAAAATTTAAACATCTTATTTTATGAAAAGATATAAAAGCCTTTTTGGTTTAGACAGTAAATCTAAGAATATTTGGTTTATAATATTTTTCATTTTTTTTATATTATATTTTTCTGCAATTGTATTTTTCCAATATACTATTAAAGCCGGAAATTTATATTTCTTATTTGCTTTGTTAATTCCTTTATTGCTTGTTTTGCCAAAAATAAGCGCAGAAAAAAATTTTAACAGAAAAAAAACAAACTCAAAAAAAGTATTTATTTTAGTAGCCGGGCTTACATTCTTGCTTTTTGAACTGTGGCATTTATCGGTTTTTCCCGGTTCATTTTCTTTTGATTCTATAGCTCAGTTTAATGAAGCTCAAAATGGGCAATTTAACGACTGGCATCCGGTAATTCAAACATGGCTTATTTTCTCTATTCCTATTCACATTTGGAACAATCCCGGATTTATAATTATTCTGCAAAATCTTTATTTCAGCCTTGCTGTAGGCTACCTTTTTTATGTTTTGTATGATGAAAATGCCGGTTATACATTTCTAATTTTTTCGGGCTTATTCATTATGCTTAATATAAACACTTATCGGATAATGATGTATCCTTGGAAAGATTCGGCTATGAGTATTTTTGCATTAGTTTTTTTCACACACATTATTAGGATATACAAAAGCAATGGAGCTTGGTTGAAAAAAATAAAAAATATTTTCAGTTTTGTTCTTTTTGCTTTCTTAACAGCAATGATGAGGCACAATGCTATTCTTATTGTTTTTCCTGTTTTTGTAATTTTATTCGTTTTTTTTAGAACAATTAGAAAAAGAATATTTGCAATGTTTTTTTCTCTACTTATATTAATATTTGTTTTAAAACTAATTATTTATCCTTTCGCGGGAGTTATAAAGCCGGGCAACAGAACAATAGAATTTCTTGGACTGCCAATGGCTGTTTTGAGTAATGTTTACAAATATGACAAACAAGCACTTAATCCTGAAGAGCAGGAATTTATGAAAAACCTTGCAAGTGATGAAGCATACAACGAATATGCAACCGGAGACTTTAATACATTAAAATGGCATCAATCTTTTAATTCAAAATTTATCAACCAAGCAGGTACCGCTAATATATTAACTTATACTTTTGATGCCTTTGATAATAGTCCATTTTATGCTTGGCAGGCTTTCTTAAAACTTACAGGCTTAGTGTGGCAAATAGATGATAATAATAACAATTGGCGTATTTATTCGGGAATTTATGACAATGATGCAGGCATAGGACCTCAAAAAGCCATAATAAGTTTAGGCAGCTACCGAGGTTTTATCAGAAAACTCTCCTATATTATTTTTCCCCTTAATCTCTTCAATTTTATCGGAGTTATAAACTTATTACTTATTTTTATGGCTACAGGTAGAATTGGGCAAACCGGTCTCGGGCGAATTTTTATAATTCTGTCTCCTTTATGTTATAATTTCGGAACAATGCTTTTACTTTCGGGTCCCGATTTTAGATTTTTCCACTATAATTTTTTAATTTTTATACCAATAGTTTTTATTCTATTATCAAAAGATTACGAAAAGATACAAAGCACAATAAACTAAACTGCAAAACAATATCAATGTTAAGCCGAATTATTATCTTCGGGTTAAATATCAGCAAATAAAAAATGAAACAATCGATAAAAATACAACTGCACAAAAGACAAATCCTCTTATTCTTGTTTGTTTTATTGAGTATAAAAGGCTTCTCTCAATCGGGAAAGATAAAAGGGAGTGTTTCCGGCATCGACAACAATGCCCCTATTCCCTTTGCAACAATCTCCGTAGAAGGCACCCAAATAGCAACAACAAGCGACGCCGAGGGCAATTTTATCATAGAAAACATAGCCCCCGGATATTACAAGCTCTACACGCAAGTAATGGACTATGAAAGCCAATTGTCGGAAGAATTTGAAATAAGACCAAACAAAACTACGAATATAGAAATTCAATTGGAAAAGCAGACCTACAACATAAACGAGGTTGTTGTTAAATCATCGCCTTTCAAGCGACAAGCCGAAAGTCCTGTTTCTATGCGATCTTTGGGTGTAAGCGAGATTGAGAAAACACCCGGCGCAAGCAGAGACATATCGCGCGTTATACAAGCACTGCCGGGCGTATCCTCATCAACGGCAACATTCCGCAACGATGTTATAGTAAGAGGCGGAGGTCCGGCAGAAAATGTTTTCTACATAGACGGTATAGAAATACCCACGATAAATCACTTTTCAACACAAGGAGCGTCGGGCGGTCCCGTAGGCATCGTGAACGCAGACTTTGTCAGCAAATTAGATTTTCATACAGGGGCTTTCCCAAGCTATGCAGGCGAAGCATTAAGTTCTGTACTGGCTTTTAAAATGCTGAACGGAAACGACGAAAAATTAAAATATAAAGCAACACTCGGGGCATCCGATTTATCACTTACCGTAGATGGTCCGATATTAAAAAACACAACCGGAATTTTTTCGGTACGTCGCTCCTATTTGCAGTTTCTTTTCGGCTTATTAAAACTGCCGTTTTTGCCTACATACAACGACTATCAACTGAAAACAAGAACAAAATTCAACAACAAAAACGAACTTATAATTGTAAGTCTGGGTGCTTTGGACAACTTTAAATTAAATACCGGCATAAAAAACCCCGATGAATTGCAGCAATACATTGTTAATAATCTGCCCGTATTTAACCAATGGAGTTATGTGATAGGCGGCGCATATAAGCACTATTCAGAAAAAGGATACGGCAAACTAATCGTAAGCCGAAATTTTCTGAACAACAACATAACAAAATATAAAAACAATGATGAAAGTGCACCGGAAAACTTGCAACTGAATATCAAATCCTTTGAAATTGAAAACAAAATAAGATTTGAACAAGTAAGCCGAATTAAAGGCTTTAAAATTGCTTACGGTGCCGGCTACGAATACAGCAAATATTCCAATGACATATACCAAAAGGTGCTAATTTTCGGAAATTTAATAACGCTTGACGTAAACAGCGATTTCCGACTAAACTCATGGGGCGTTTTCGGGCAAGTAAGCAAAAGTCTGTTAAACAAAAGACTTACACTCTCTGCGGGTGTACGGGCAGATGCCAATGATTACAGTAGCAACATGAACAATTTATTGAAGCAAATATCACCGCGTTTCAGCGTATCTTATGCCCTTACCGAAAAGCTTTTCCTAAACGCCAACGCAGGCAGATACCACAAACGCCCGGAATACACAACATTGGGCTATAAAAACAGAGACAATGTTCTTATTAACAAACAGAACAAAATAAAATACATAGCTTCCAACCAATATGTAACAGGTTTGGAGTGGCGTCCTTTAAAAAATACAAAAATTACGGGAGAGTTTTTCTACAAAGACTACGCACATTATCCGATGTCGGTAAAAGACGGTGTGGCTCTAAGTAACAAAGGAGCAAATTACGGTATTACCGGAAGCGAAGAAATAAAATCAACAGGTAAAGGTCGCGCATACGGATTTGAGTTTTTTACACGCATGCCGTCTTATAAAAAATTCAATGTGTTGCTCTCATACACTTATGTCAGAAGTGAATTTGAAGATACATTGGGAACCCTTATTCCCTCGGCATGGGACAACCGGCATATAGTAAACTTAACCCTGATGAAATCCTTTAAACATAATTGGGACGTGGGACTAAAATGGCGTTATTCCGGCGGATTGCCTTACAGCCCCTATGATATGGAAAAGTCAAAAGTAATTGCATATTGGGATATTCAAAATGAAGGTTTTTTAGACTATTCAAAATTTAACTCGCTGCGTTTAAGCAATTCCCACCAGTTAGACTTGCGAATAGATAAAACTTTTTATTTCAAGAAAGTAGAGTTTGGATTCTATATAGACCTACAAAACGTGTATAATTTCAAAGTAGAAAATCAACCTTACCTGACAAACTTAGACGAAAACGGAAAAGCAAACATAAACCCGGACAATAACAGCGAATATATTCTAAGAAAACTTGAAAGCAGAACAGGCACAATAATTCCCTCCGTAGGAATGAAAATAACCTTTTAGCAATAGTTGCCGAATTGATGAACGGCAAAGTTTTCACGTAAGTAATGATAAACGGCAAATTATTTTTTACAAATAACTAATTATATTTTAACAGTTAAACAGCATTTTAGAGCATAAATAATGATATTTTAACAGCTATAATCAAAAGTTGGTGTAGATAATGAGCAAATATCTTCTTATTATTTATTAACTTTGCAATTATGGGAATTACAAAAAAACGGCTAAACCTTTTGTGAAATGGGCAGGAGGAAAGACTGAATTGCTCTGTAGTGATGATTTTGTAAAGTATGACATAAAAGAACTAAAGTAATTACCCAAAAACAAATGAACCATTTATCATTTTTACTTATAGCAATGTTACTTTTAGCTTGTAACAATAAAAATATTCCTAAGGAATCGGCGAATTTATTAAAAACCGTACAATATAAGCAAATAGCCGGTGTTGCGCCCGAACTTTTAAGTCTCGACATTTATTATAACAGTTTAACCGAACAGAAGAAACCGGTTGTTATATATGTTCACGGGGGTGCTTGGAGTTTGGGAGACAAAGCCAATCAACTTGAAAATAAAATTGAACTGTTTCAGAAATTAAACTATGTGTTTGTAAGTATAAATTACAGATTAAGCCCACATCCTCCCGAACCGAACAACCCAAACAGAATAATGTATCCAATGCACAATAGCGATGTTGCTGATGCCGTAAAATGGCTTGTTGATAATATTGGTGTATATGGCGGAGATGCAAATAAAATAGCCTTATTGGGCCATAGTGCAGGTGCGCACCTTGTGGCTTTAACAGGCACAAAACCGGAGTTTTTGAACAATGTGGGATTAAGTTTTTCAAATATTAAAGGAATTGCATCAATTGATACCGAAAGATATGATGTGCTGTCTAAGGTTCAAGATGACAACAGTATCTACATAAATGCTTTTGGTGTTGACAGCAGCTTAAATGTTCAAGCTTCACCAATTTATAATATTTCGGCAGGAGTTTCTTACCCCAAGTTTTTTATTGCAAAAAGAGGAAATGCCGACAGAATAAAAATTGCGAATGACTTTATCGCAGCACTTAAACAAAAGGGTGTTTTTGTGTCGCAAGTAGATGAAAGCATTTATAATCATAAAGAGATTAACCAAGCAATTGGAAAAGCTGATGAAAAACTAATAACCAATGCCTTAAAACTATTTTTTGAAGAATGCTTTAAATAGTGCCTGCGGGAAAAAGTCCAATAAACAAAAAAATCCTTAGCTGTTTAGCACTTCACAAGTATAAGACTTAAAATTCTACCGCAATGGAATACAGAGAAATTAAACCGAAAGGATTTTTGCAAAATTTTATTCAATGTTTTTGGTTTTATAAAACTACGGACAAAGCAATTCAACATACCATTTTACCGGACGGATATTTTGATTTGATTGCCGAGTTTGAAGATGCTATTTTAACGGTCGTGCAATTGACAGGCGTTTGGACAAGTCCTAAGCATATTGACATTCCAAAGCATAAAACATATATGGCAATACGCTTTAAATTGTTGGCTGCCGAATATCTTTTTAAAAGAGAACTCAAATCCATATTGGACACCGCACAAAATTTACCTTTTGAATTTTGGAATATTAAGGACTATCAAAGCAATGAATTTGAGAAATTTGTAAACAACACAAGCAAGCATATTGAGAAATCAATAAAACATATAGAAGAAATAGACAAACGAAAGCTCAAACTATTTAACTTTATATATCAACAAGACAGCAAAACAATCGCCGAATTATCGGAAAAAGTTTTTTGGAGCAGTCGGCAAATGAACCGTTATTTTAATGCTCAATTTGGCTTTTCATTGAAAGAGTTTTTAAAGATAGTCCGTTTTAAATCTGCGCTCAACCACATATCAAAGGGTCTATTATATCCTGAAAATGAATATTTTGACCAATCTCACTTTATTAAAGAAGTTAAAAAATATTCGGGAAAAACGCCAAAAGAACTTCACAACAATAAAAACGACCGATTTTTACAATTATCTACGATAAAGAAAGAGTAATTTTGTCGAATAAATTTTACTCATCAAAAAGCAGGAGGTTTAAAATGAAAATCAAGAAATTATCACCCAATTTTGCAGTAACAGACATCAAAAAGACAGTTGAATTTTACCAAAATAACTTAGGGTTTACACTGATTATGGCTGTTCCCGAGAGTAAAGACGGCATAGAGCAAACATTGAGCAACAATAAAGAGTACGTGTATGCCATGATGCAAAAAGACAATATTGAATTTATGTTTCAACGTTCAGATTCGTTTAAAGAAGATTTAATTTTTGCCAAAGACCTTAATATGGGTGCAAGTGTTTCTTTTTATATGGAACTTGAAGGATTAAAAGCATTTTATGACACATTGAAAAATAAAAACCTGCAAATTACGGAATTGAAAACTACTTGGTACGGGATGCAGGAGTTTTATGTAAAGGATTTGAACGGCTATATTATCGGATTTGCAGAAAAAGAATGACAATGAATATCGAAAAATTAAGAGATTATTGCTTATCATTGAAAGCCGCAGAAGAAAAAATGCCTTTTGATGATAAAACACTTGTTTTTACGGTGAAAGAGAAAATGTTTTGTCTTACAGATATAGAAAGTTTTGAATTTATCAATCTGAAATGTAAGCCGGAAATTGCTGTTGAATTAAGGGAAAAATATGAGGAGGTCAGTCCGGGATATTATATGAATAAAAAGCATTGGAACAGCATAAAACCACAAGGGAAGATAAGCAATGAATTAATGAAAAAGTGGATATTGGATTCTTATAATTTGGTTGTAGCCGGACTTCCCAAAAAAATACAAAAAGAATTGAAGGGTTAATTTTCAATACAACATATTTAGATTATTTTTGCAAGATAATATTCCAAAAAACTAAAAATGTTTAGAAAAATTACCCTTGTTTTACTGCTGCTTCTATCTACTTTTAACGCAACTTTCTCGGCAGACACGCTGAAACTTGCCTACCGTATAGAACCGCCTTTTGTAGTCAAGAGTGAAGATGGTACACTTTCCGGTCCGTCTGTGTGGCTGTGGGAAAACATTGCCGAAGAAAATAATTTGGCACTCAAATATGTAGAACTTCCCTTAGAAGAGTTGTTGCAGGCACTTGAAAATAATAAAATTGACGCAAGTTTATCCCCCTTGACAATAACTTTCAAAAGGTATCAAGCAATAAATTTCAGCTCGCCATACCATACGGAACACGCCTCTTTGTTAGAGCGTAATGTATCATCATTGCAAAAATCCTGGCAATTCGTAAAATCGTTTTTTTCCGTAAACTTTTTACGTGCTGCGGGAGCACTTGCCTTTATAATTCTTGTATTTGGTGCACTCATTTGGTTTTTTGAAAGAAAGAAAAATAATGACGAATTTCATCACGGGATTAAAGGTATTTGGGAAGGTTTTTGGTGGTCGGCAGTAACCATGACTACCGTTGGCTATGGCGATAAATCGCCCAAAACTTTCGGAGGAAGAATTGTTTCGCTTATTTGGATGTTTACGGCAGTTATTATTATTTCCGGCTTTACGGCTGGTATCGCATCGTCTTTGACAGTAAATAATATCAACACTTCGCATGATAAAATCACTGATTACAAGAATCGAAATCTGGGAACAATAGAAAGTTCGGCAACCAATGAATGGTTAAAAAACAACTTTTTTACGAAAAAGAAAGAATATGCAACAATGGCAGAAGTTCTTGAGGCATTGGATAAAAAAGAAATCGAAGCTGTTGCATACAGCAGGGCATCATTACAAGCAGTAATAAAAAACGATATGCTTTCAAAATACCAATTGATAGACATTAAGTATAACCCTCAGTTTTATGCCTTTGGTTTAAGCAAAAAATTACCGGATACACTTGTTAAATCCATCAATTATTCAATGCTTTCCAATATTGAAAAACAAGATTGGCAGGTACTGCTGTCAGAAAGCGGGTTAAAATAATGCGGATAATATTAAATCAAATCTAAAAAAATAAAATGATACAGTGCAAGAACTGCAAAACAGAAATAACTGACAATATATGAATAAAGATTTTTTATTTTCAGAGAAACAATATTTCAAGCAATGGTGGCTGATATTACTTTTATTTGGAATTGCCGGAATATTTATTTTTGGTTTTATCAAACAAAATATTTTGGGCGAGCAATTTGGCAATAAACCGATGAGTAATACAGCCCTATTAATCACGAACATAATTTGTATATTATTTATAATTTTATTTTCATGTATTAGACTTGATACGCACATTAAAGCAGATGGCATCTATGTTCGTTTTTTCCCTTTTTCTGTAAATTTTAAACATTATTCTTGGAGTATTATAAAAAGTATGTATATACGAGAATATGCTCCGTTAAAAGAGTATGGTGGTTGGGGCTTGCGATATGGGACTTCCGGAAAAGCCTTAACTGTTTCCGGCAGGAATGGCTTGCAGCTTGAACTTAATAATAATTCAAAACTATTAATTGGGACCAATAAACCGGAAGAAATAACGAAAGTGTTAGAACTAATAAAGGAACAACTGTTATTAGCTGAGACATAAATTTCTAAGATAAGATTACTTTTTTCAGCCGAACGAATTAAAAAGTCCCGCCTTTCGGCGGGAGCTTCATGAAAAAAAAACTACTCACTCCTCTTCTGTTATTTTTTAATAAGTTTTTTTAATTCGTTAATTTCTTTTTCGAATGCTTTATTCGCTTGTTTCAACTGCTCTATTTCACCGGCTTGTTTTTCTATTTTTTTGTTTTGCGTTTCGATTTTTTGATTTTGACTTTCTATTTCAGTTTGTTGTTCTTTTATTGCTTCAATAAGTATGGGTGTAAATTTTGAATATTGCACGGATTTATAGCCCTTATCATCGGTTTGTACCACTTCGGGAAGGATTTTTTCAACCTCTTGTGCAATTACTCCAATTTGTTTGCTTTTGCCAAAAACACGATTTGGAAATTCTTCTTGTTTGAAATAATAATTTACCCCTCTTAGCTTAAGCACTTTGTCTAAACTTCCATTTAAAGTGGTAATATCTTTTTTAAATCGTTTATCGGAACTTACCTGCCAGGCACTTGTGCCCCCG
>PDWI01000421.1_pt1 | contig 79423 bp, 63 predicted proteins | sample 1430891 | NCBI WGS metagenome assembly PDWI01 (sample SAMN01162508, study PRJNA174530) | Oral metagenome, whole genome shotgun sequencing project. | biome: Marine environment; feature: Marine mammal; material: Swab sample of the gingival sulcus; isolation source: swab sample of gingival sulcus... | reverse complement strand
TGGTTGTTGAGCCGCCGCCGCTTCTGACGCCAGGTGTCGTGCAGGGTGGCGTTCGAGAAGCTCCTGCCGCAGTCCCGGCAGAGAAAGCGCTGCACCCACTGGGCGTCGTCCTGACGGTAGAAGCGGCCATGCTTCATGGTGCAGATGGCCCCGCAGTGGGGGCAATCGGGGTTTGCCATCGATGCGTCCTTTCATCCGTGAAGGGAGATGCCACGGTAGCACACCTCGGTCACCCACAGCCAGAGTCATCAGTTAGAATTAGATGCAAGCACGCTGCAACTTGCCTCCGATCAAGCAGGAAGCACGCCCGTGCCGAACATGCCCCTCAGCGAGAGCCAAGCACCTTCAGACGCACCCCGTCTCCGCCGTCTGTTGTCGCCCCGAAGGCACGTGCACGCAGCGATTGCAGATCGACACCGCGACGCACGAGATCACGCGCCAGCACCATGACACGTTCACGCGAGAGCGCAAGAGGATCGGCGCTGTCCGCCGATGGCGCAGTGTAGGTCTGCAACTCGACGAGGAGATTCGGGTAACGCTTCAATCGCTCGGCCAGCATGTCGAGGGCCTGAGTGCTGTCGGGCGCAAGATCGCGGCTGCCATCCTGGAAGTAGATGCCACTGACCGGACCACTGAGCATCGCACAGCCGGAAGCGTCGGTGGGTTCGGCAGTGCTCGCCGGTGACTCGCAATTGCCGCTGGTGATCAGGGGCTCGATCAAGTCGGATCCGTCGTCGCCGACTTGCCCCTGTCCCTCGGCAAGTGCGCCCTCCGCGCGCTCGGCCACCGTGCCCTCGGCCACCGCGCCCTCGGCCGCGGCATTCGCAGCCGCTGAACCTGCAGCCGCTGAACCCGCCGTCACGGCACCCGCGGCGGCATCATTCTCGGTTGCCCCGCCATCGGCAAGCGTCGACTCGGTTGCGCTCATGTCGGCACCCGGCAAGGTACCCGGGGCACCCGGCATGGCATCGGGTGCGTTCGGATCGGCCGGTGGTTCTCCGCGGCGTGCGCGCTGCGGACGCGAGTCGCGAACCGGATGCCAGCGCAGTGAAACGAGACCACCGAGTGCATCTCCGTCATAGCTCGCGACCTCTCCACGCAACGCAAGCTGCGGGCCGAACATCCACTCGGCACCAGCGCCTGCCCAGAGTCCCGCGTTGTCGGCCTTGTCGAGCGGCAGTGCGGAATCGTTCTGCATGCCGTTGACACCGAGACGCGCGAACAGCGCGGCGCGTTCGTTGCCACGCCGATCGCGACCGAGCGGCTGACGGTAAAGACCGCCGAAGGAAACCGCCTGATAACTGACGGTATTGCCATCGCTCAGGGTGGCTTCGCCAAGATCGCTGTAGCCCAGTTCGAGCGCAAAGCGCCCGATGCGACGTCCTGCATAGACCGAGACAAGTGTGGACTGGTCATCATCCACACTCAGGCCAGCGGCACTGGTGTCGGGTGACAGCTCCGTCATTCCCGCCCCGGCGCCGATGTACCAGTCGCTGGCCGCTGCCATCGCCTGTCCGGATGCAGAGAGACCCAGCAGAGTGCCGAGCAAGGCTCCTCCCGAAACACGCAGAAATGCCCCACCTGCGACACGGAACCGTGTCTGCGCTGCAATCGAGGTGATGAATGCCATGGCCTTGCCTTTCCTGTTCATGTACATGAGATTAGCCTGGAGACGGAGCGTTTTCCGAGTGAGACACCGGGGCATGTCAGAGACACAGAGCATACGCCCGCACGGCGCTCGTGGACATCTCGACAGGCACGAATGCCTCCGTCATCACTGGCGAACCTCCACGAGAACCTGCAACGTAAATGACGCCCCCCGGCATGAGTTCGGCGATTTCGGCGATTTCGGCGATTTCGGCGATTTCGGCGATTTCGGCGATTTCGGCGATTTCGGCACTGATTGCGTCAGTGCTGCCGTCGGCGGGTTCGATCAACGCGCAAGGATCGTGACTGCAGGTTGCCGCATTGCCGGGCACGCCATCGCAACCGGCGTCTGTCACCATTTTCTTGACGATTTCGACGCGCGATCAACTCCCTGCAGCCCTGGCCAGCCCGGGCCTCATTCGCTCAACCATTGAAACCAGTCCTCATCGAACTTGTACTCCAGCCCAAACGAGGGTCCCTGTCGGTTGTAGCCTTCGGCATCCAGCGCCGAATCATCGAAGCCAAGGAAGTTGTAGGCCGCGAGAAGCCTGAGCCCCTTGAGCACGATCCAGCTCAGGCCGAAACCGAGCGAATGCGTGGCGCCACCGTCGTTGCTGACGCCGAGCCAGCCGGCACGAAGATCGAATTCGAAGCGTCGGCCGATGTCGCGGATCAGGCGCGTGTCGGCAAGCAGAAAGCGACTGCCGATATTGCCCTCCTTGCCATCGACGCTCGTGACGCGCCCACCCACACGGAAGGACAGACGTGTCTTCTCGTCGAACTGGCGGTTCTGGTGCGTCGAGATCAGGAAACTCGAGATGTCCTCGCCGCTGGCGGGGCCGCGTTCCTCGCCCCACTTGAGCATGTACAACCCGTGGTGGCGGTTGTCGGTCCTGGGCCGGTGCGCGAAGCCGAGCGTCATGAGGTGGCGTGAGGACTGCTCACCCACATTGGGGAGACGCAGCGTGAATTCCTCACGAAGCATCGAAACCCAGTCGATGGACAGCCGTTCGGCCCAACTCGCGCGCGCACCATGATAGTTCTCGCTGTCGGTCTGGCGAAATTCGAACTGCCCTGCGAGCCGTCGGTTCGGGTTCCGCTTGTCGACAAGACCGATCGAGGCAGCGACCGAATCCTGGCCTTCGCTCTCGCCGAGCACGTCAACGAATTCGAGATGGGCACTGAGGAAAAGATCAGAACGTATCTCGTAGCGCCCGCGCGCACCGCTTGCCGTCTCCATGTTGCGCCCGTTCAGATTCCCGCGCATGCGGTACTCGCTGTAGAGTTCGGTGTTAGGCAGAAGGTCACTCTTGAGGCCAAAGACAAGCTGCCGCTCGTCATCGCCACTCGCGAACAGTGACTCGCTGATGCCGTTCTGCTGCCGATATGACAGCTGCGCGTTGATGTTCTCGGAGATTTCGCTCGTGGCACGCACCTCATAGCGGAAGCGGCCGAATTCGCTCGGGTCGAACTCATAGTCGACACCGATGCGTCCTTGACGCCCACTCATCGTGAAATCTCGATCGATACCGACTCGAATCGCGTTGAAGCGCGTGGTTTCATCGCCGCGCGACTGCACTGCACGGCGCAAGCCGAGACCGAAGCGCCAGCGGTCACGACGGCGTTCGAGACGCGCGCCGACACTGACCTCTTCCGTGTCGTTGATCAGTGCGCGGGACTGCAACCACTCGGCATCGAGGCGCGTATCGTTGCCGAGAGGCTGACGATGGGTCAGACGCCATTCCTCGCGCCCGGCCTGGAGGCCACCATCGGCGTTGTCGAAACCCGTATCGCTTCGCGCCCACACCGCTTCCGTCTCGGCGCCATCGATGGGCGAAGCTTCACCAGCCGCACCGGGCAATTTCCAGCGGCGCAGGAGTTTCACGCGCTCGGCACGCGCTGACGAGCGGTTCACTTCATCGAACTCCTGCCAGGCAATCGAAGCACTGTATTCGAGTTCGCGACGCACTTCGCCATGCACATCGAGACCGGCAATGCTCTGGCCATCGATGGCACTCTCGTCACGTGTGAACGAGAAGCCGAGTTCCAGCGGATCGGCAATACGATACCGGCCGCGAAGACCATACACGGCGTGTTCGCCGAGGTTGCTGTCGCGCTGATAGCTGACCTGCACGAACACCGGGTTGAAGTCCTCGTCCCGCGACGGCACGGGATCGCGGAAGCTCAGAAGACCGCTGATCGGATCGAGCGTGTAGTCAACGTAGCGCGTCAGGGTCTTTTCGCTGACGAGAAACCCCGGGTTCGTGACATCACGGACGATCAGGCGTACGACTTCCGAATGCGGCACGATGGGCGCGCCATCGAGCGAGTAGAACATCGCCGTACCGTTGCCGCGGAAGGTTGCGAGCCCGCGTTCCTCTTCGACCTCGGCCGCAAAGGCCTGCAGACGATGGCGCCGGCCCTGCAGTACACCGTTGAAACCGGTCAGTGCCCGCTGCATGCGCGAGAGACTTGCGAAGTCATCTCCGACGTCGGTCAGGTAGTCGCCCCAGAGAATGCTGTTGCGATCCTTGTCGAGACGGAAATAGAGCTTGCTGCGGCTCTGCGCATCGAAACCACGCTGCGAGGTATCACCGAAGGTCGGGTAGAAGTCGTTCGGATTGACGTCACGAAGGAGTTCGGCATCATCGGGCTTGTCGCTGTCCCAGGCAAGCGTCATGTGCGCACCGCCCTTCACCGTACCCTTGAGAAAGAGCGATGCCCGTGCGTCGGTTTCGAAACCCTCGTCGATGCCATCGGGCAACCTGTTGCCGTCCGCACGCATGTCGCTTGCCTCGAGTTCGACCACACCGACAGCCACGAGAGGGCGTGCGGCGGCGACCTGCTGCACGCGCAGGCGTGCCTTCATGGCACCGCTCTCGGCACGCAAGGTCAGATACCCGAGATCGGCTCCCGAGCGCAGGAACACCCGTGCACGCCCCTGATCGACGCGAATCTGTGTTCCGGCTTTGCTCGCCTGCAGATCCTCCGCCTCGATGCTGCCGGCATCGACACCGAGCGAAACGAAATACACGCCACTCGCAGGATAGCCGTTGGCATCGCGAATCAGTACGTCGACGGCGAGACGGCTCTGTCCATCATCTGCGGGGAGCGTCGCCGACCGTGTCTGCAATACAAGCTCGGCCCCTGCTGACGGACGCTTGAAGTCGCCACTGACGAGCTGGCGCGGGTTGCCGAAGGCATCCATCGTGCGCACCACCACCGAGTTCTCACCGGGCTTCAGATCGACACCATGCCAGGTCACGATCTCGGCCTGTTCACGACGGTTCTGGATGCGTTCGCCGATCTGCGACGCTGGCACCGGCTTTCCGTTGACAACGAGCACGGGATCGAGATCGGACGGAATCACGGCAACGAAGCGGCCATCGGTGCTGTACTTGTTGTCAGGCCAGAGCCAGGTGCCTGCCTGCGCCTGCTCGCGCGTGATGCCAGCGGAAAGTGCACTCGGATCCAGCGAAACATCACGCGCAGCTGCGCTGCTGCCCGCACCCTCCTCTGCCGCTGCAGGCGCGTGTGCTTCATCACTGACCGCGCCAGCAACATCACCGGCTTCGGCATCACCGGCTTCGGCATCACCGGCTTCGGCATCACCGGCTTCGGCATCACCGGCTTTGGCATCACCGGCTTTGGCATCATCGGTCTTGCCATTCTCCTCGGCACTACGCGCCGATACCTTGTGTACCCAACCGAAGTGTCCGTGCGAAAGATCCCCCTGGGCATCGGCGCGCACGGCGTCAGCAGGCAGCGGTGAACGCGCATCAGGGTCGAACAGTACGGCATCCTCGAGCAACCAGTCGCCACGAATCGCGCGGTTTCTCGCGCGCAGCTGCCTGATGTAGGCTTCGCGATCGATGCTCGGGCAGCCCGCGGCAAAATCGGCACGGTGCATCTCGCCAGGAGCAAGATCCGCGTAACGGCTCTCGGCATCCGCAGCGTGAGCGTTGTCGATGGGTTTGAGCCGGGTACCCTTCGGCAGGCTTTCCGGATCGATCCTGAGCACGTGCAGCCCGGTACGCAGGCCGAACAGACTGTATTGTCCATCTGCGTCGGTAATCACGTAACTGCCGTCATCGAGAAACAACCTGACACCGGCGATCGGCCACTCGGCGTCGTTCTGCAGCAGGTTGCAGTCGCCATCGACATAGACCTTGCCGAAGAGAATGCCGTCGCCGGAGAACACTTCAGGCCGCTCGACATTGACCAGTGCCACGCTTGATTCGCTGCTGATGACGCGGCCACTCGGTGATGTGGCTCGTGCAATCGCCACGTTGGCGTGTTCACCATCGCTCACGTCGGCCCGCGCCACGAGTTCGTAGGCAAGCGTCAGCGACTCACCCGCAGCCATGTCGGGCAGGTGGTATTCAAGTTTGTCGCGACTGCCGCGCCGCGCCACGATGCGAGGATCCTCGATGCGCTCACCATCGAGACGACTCGAGTTCATGCGGTAGTCGAAGCCAGCCGGTGGTGTGTCGACAAGCGTCACATCACGCAATGCCTCGTCGCTACCATTCTCGAGAACGAGTTCGTAACCGACCTCACCACCGGGTTCCACATCGGCCCGCAGCTGCTGCTTGTCGAGCAACAACACGCCCGGCAGATTGACAGGATCAAGCGGAATGTCGATGACCGGCGCAAACCGCGTATCGACGGCCGTGAACACACCCTCGATGCCGAATCGCGTGCTGTCGATACCGTAGGACGCCGCCGACACCTGCCAGTCGTCGAAGTCCGCGGGCACGGTCGCCGAAGGGAACACGTAGTCGGAGGGTGGCCTGACCACAAGATGCCATTCAATGGGGCCATCCACCTGCCGCACATCGTCGGCGGGAAGTCCATCAGCGTCATTGCCATTCGTCATGATGGCTGGCTCGAACTCGAGTCTCGGCACCGGGTAGCGCCCTTCGCGGTCACTCGTGAACACGAGTGGCTCACCGGTCACGGCATCGGCACCGATGCCTTCATCTGTATGAAATTCCACCACAGCACCGGCTACGGGTCTTTTCGACACGCTGTCGAATACCCGGCCCACGGGTGACACCATGATCGCATCGAAAAACTCGGCAGGGTTGCCTGCCCCCGGCACGCCGATGCTGAGCTCGGCACCGGGGTCAACGACAAGCCCGCAGGGCTCTGACGACGATTCATCCGGTGGCGTGGTGTTCACGGCCGGCGACGACTCACAGCGCTCGGTGCCTGACAGGTCAGGCGTCCCGTAGCCCAGCGCGATCGGAGCGAGACTCTGGTATCGCTCACTGCCCGCCTCGGTCTCCCGCAGCCACAGCGACACCGAACCATCGGCACCGCCCTCTAGCCGCACGCGCACATGCGCAACACCATTGTCATCAAGGTAACGTTCCGATGCCGCCACCACGCCGTCGAGTTCGATCCACAGGCCCTCACGGAGCGCGTTGTCAGCGCCCGGCAACATGGCAAGTCCGTCCGTGTCGACGAAGTCTTCATCAACCCCCCAGCGCGGTGTCTTTCCAGTCTGTTGCAGCAGAGGCGAGGCCATGAGGAAACGGATGGCCGCGGGCCTTGCATGCGCCGGTGGCGAGGCCGCAACGGTGAACCAGGAACGGTTCGACTCCACCTCGACGACCTCACCCGCCAGCGATTCGAGATACCGCACCTGAGCCCGGTTCTCGATGATCTCGCCTTCCACGGTGGCCGCCCGGGCAGGAGCAAGGGCGAGGACGGTCAGGCAGATGCCCAGCACTGTCCGCAACACGCTGCCTCTCGTTGTGAGTCGCCCGTTCATGCTCGATGCGAGAGCGCAGGCTGCACGCCTGCGCTACCTGCTCAGTCGACCCTTACCCGAAAACGCGCGGTGGCATGTTCACCCGGAACGAGTTCGCCACCCCGGTCTGCAGGGTGGACGGCAGCCGGCGCGATGTTGTTGCCGACGAAAAAGAGCACGTTCCCGGAGACGATCTCGCCGGCATCATCACCCGCCGCGTCGGTGACCGAAGCCGGCGTACAGTCGAGGCTCGCGCAGTACTCGAGCGAGCCGACTTCGTAGGTGCTGTACGAAGTCACTGAATCACTGATGATCACGTTCCAGGCGCTCGAAGAACCCCGGTTCTCGGCCACCACCTGCCAGATCGCGCATTCACCGGGCGCAATCCCATCGGCAGGATTCGTCTGGAAGGTCGACTCGGGCGTGCCGTCGCAATCCGCATCGCGTGCCACCGTCTTCACGAGACGCACCGGGCCATTGACGACCGTAGTCTGATCGGTGGTGCTGGCGCCGGTGTCCGCGTTATCGGTGTTTTCGGCGCTGATGGTCGGTACGAGCGCAGCGTTGGTGGTTACCGTGATCCGCGATTCGTTGGTGGAATCGAGGGCATCGCGGCCACCTTCTGGCGAGAGATCGATGACGCTGCCGACAACGGGATTGCCGGTGCCTTCTCCGGCCCGGGCGTTCAGGGTAATGCCGATGGTCTGCCCGGGGGTCGCCGTTGCCGGCACCTGCGCGGCCACCACGAGATTGACGATCTCGTCGGCCGCAAGCGTCAGCGATGAAACCTCCGGTTCACCCGCATCGGGTTCAGCCGAGCCGTTGGTGTCACGGTAGATGGCAAGACTGTCGGCATCGAGCGTGTCGCCACCGCTGATGCCATCGACCACCGAGAGCGTGAAGTCGTCGCTGCCATTGCCCGAGTTCGTCAGCACGTACGACAGGTAGACGGTCTGGCCGGGTGCGGCATTCCGATCGACATCGACGCCGATCGTGGCCGAGTACACCTGTGCAACCGTGACGATGGCCTCGTTCGACTGGGCACTGTAGGTAATTCCGTTGATGTCCTCGTAGGTAACGGTTGCCAGGTTCCTGATCTGGGTGCCGGCTGCGGTGGCTGCGAACACGCTCTGAGCGGCAAGCAACACGCTGACGGTGGCAAGCGCGAGTGCACAGACTCGCGCCACCAGAGCGAAACGAAAACCCTGCGGCAAACGGCGGCTCTTCATTGGTTGCTGCGCATCGCGTTTACTGATGAACATCTCCCTTGACCTCCCTGGAAAACGCAGCACTTACTCGACCACGACGCGATAACTGAACGACTGACTGCCACCATTCGACGCCAGTGCCTCATCAGGCAGCCAGCGCACGTGCGTGTACTGCCTGGGCGGAATCACGACCTCCTTCTGGGTCCCATCGGACTGCGTCTCGATACGCATGACGGGCTCGAGTTCGAAGGTTTCGCCGCCGTCGATGCTGACTTCGAAGGTCGCGTCGACACTGGCAAGGGGCGAGTCGGGGACGAAGAAGGTGTTTTCGGGGATAGGGTCGACAACCTGAACGCCGCCAACCGATGTCTCACCGTTGTTGGTGAAGACGATGCGGAATTCCATGGTGTCGCCCGGGTCAGTGGTGGACGCCTCGACCATCTTTTCCTTGCCCGCGGCATCGGTGTTGACGATGAAGGCCTTGACTTCGCCGGTGACGTCGCTGGCGAAGGCGCAGGTCATGGCGCTTGATGCCGCGACCAGCAACGCGATCGAGGTGGATTTCCTGGCGGCGTACATGGCTGTTTCCTGACGTGAATGCCGTCTGCGATGTGACGCATTCGGGCAAAGCAGGCAACGAGCCAGGATTGGGTGCGGTACTCGGAATCGAGAACCAATTCACGCAATTTCGCTGGAGTTTTACGATCGCAGCAGCTTCAGTGCCTCCTCGACCACCGGAGCAAATGGCCACCTCCGGCATGCCGGAATGCATTTTGTTGCAGCTCTCTGAACCCGGCTGAAGCGTCTCGGACAACACGATACGGTGAGTTTTCACCGGAGAACCTGCACCGCTGGCGAGTGGAGAGATAACGTTTCAGGTACGCATTGATGGAGATCAGTGAGATGCTGGCTGATATGATCTCCTTATCCAGTCATCTAGAGAATGCAGGCGTGAGCGACCTCCTCATCAAACCCCTCGCCGATACCGGCCACGTACACGACATCAGCGTTGAGCGCGCCCGTACCACCCTCTCGCCCGACTGGGCCTATGTCGGCTTCGGCCTGCACCGCCTTTCCGCAGGCGAGTCCGCGGCTGCAGATACCGGCGATCGCGAAGCGATTCTCGTGCTCGTCGAGGGCAAGGCCGACATCAGCGCCGCTGGAGAATCCTTCGGCGAACTCGGTGAGCGCATGAACGTGTTCGAAGCAACGCCACCCGTAAGCGTTTACGTGCCGAACGACAGCGTCTGGGAAGCCACGGCCACCACAGACTGCACGCTTGCCGTGTGCAGCGCACCGGGCAAGGGCGGTCATCGTGCCAGAGTGTTGCCGACGCCCGAGAAGGTCACGCGCGGCAAGGGTACCAATACGCGCTACATCTACCCCATTGCCATGGAAGAAAACGACGTTGCCGACAGTCTGCTCGTGACCGAGGTGTTCACCCCCGAAGGCCACTGGTCGTCCTACCCGCCGCATCGGCACGACGAAGACAATTTCCCCGACATGACCTACCTCGAGGAAACCTACTACCACCGCTTGAACCCCTCACAGGGCTACGGGCATCAGCGCGTGTTTACCGACGACGGCAGCATCGACGAGACACTGTCCGTCGAAAATCATGATGTGGTGCTGGTACCGAGGGGGTATCACCCCTGCGCAGCGCCTCACGGGTATCAGATGTACTACCTGAACGTGATGGCGGGCCCTCTGCGGAAGTGGCGCTTTGCCAATCATCCGGATCACGACTGGATTGCCCAGCGTGATGCGTGAGGAGGTGCACTGCGTCAAGCAGGCACAAAGACAGGGCGACTATTCACGCTGTCAGCTAGCCACCTCGCATTCCTGAAGCTGCGGTTATTGCCGCCGACCCAGCCAGCCCAGCTGCCTTGGCTTCGTCTTCCCGCTTGAAACGACGGAAAGCTCCGATCAAGAGCCCCAACGTTATCGTGGTGATTGATAACACCGGGGAGACAATCATTGCTACCAGGAGACTGGTAACCCCAGATAGGTCCTGATTCCTCAGAGTCATCCAATGCAGAGAACAGGCCAGCATTACTGCCATGAAAACAAGTGTAAGGCACGCTACACCCACTGCAGCCCAACGAATAATTCGTCGCTGATCACGATCCAGCCTTTCCAGCCGTATTGCCTCGTTTTCCTTGTCAAGCGCACTTGCTTCAATTTGCGCTGACAGGCTGCGTGACTCGACTACTTTTTCTGCATTCTCAGGAAGAATATCAGTCATCACCATTTTTCCTGATACCCGCTTCCGCCCTCTTCCTTAAATTGATGTAGTAGCGCTTTATCAACTCATCTGGAATTTCACCGTAATACCCGGCAACCATGGTTGCCGTTTCCCATGGCCCCTCTCGCTCATGGGTGATCTCCGACAACCGCATGGCTGGCAGGTGTCCATAGATTTTCCAGACTTCTTCCAGTAGACGCTCGTCATCACCGGAAAACTTGTCAACATCATAGGAACGAATCGGCCTGAGGCTATACAAACCAGTAGGACGAAACGCATTGTAGACGTCAGGAATGACAGGACCATATTTCCACGCTTCGATCCTGTTCCGAACCAGTTGCGTCCCACTGCTTTCCAGATGCCATCCGTGTGCGATGTACACCAGTTTGAGAACCGACATCAAGGACAATTCCCTGCCATCCCTCTCGGCTCTTTCGAGAAACCAGTTCGCGACCTGTCTTGCATCGTACGCCATGTTCTATGTCACCACCAGAACTACTTTGTTACCACTCAAGCGCACAACAGACCTGCTGTGCACTCCGATCCTCTGAATCGATCCTTGCACAGTACGAAACCCACAGAATCAGACTTCCAATACAGGCATATTACCTGTATGAAGCATCGTGGATCTACTGTACGAGGCTTTCCAGCGTGGCATCTTGCGGCATGCAGACTCTCGAAACATGACGCGTTGCACAGATCGAAGGACGTTATCCACCACCGTGTTCGGAGCGTCTGACCAGGATCTTTGGAGTGGCAAACCGCGAAACGCACATGAACAAAGGCTTCAGCCGGTTTCCGCACAGGCGCAGTGCGGGCAACATCATGCAATTCGCGTCATTCGCAGCACAAGAAGGAGGATGGTGGGGCGTGTAGGATTCGAACCTACGACCACCTGATTAAAAGTCAGATGCTCTACCAACTGAGCTAACGCCCCAAGGATATCGCTGCAGCTGCGACCAGCCCATGATCATACCATAGGTTCCTCGACTGTGGAGCGTTTGTCAGCTCACACTCAGGGCCACCTCATCCAGATCACCGCCGCGAGAGTCGTTTGCAGGCCGGAGTCAGAGCGTCAGACGGTGGATCGCTGCGGCGAAAACGGTTCACGTGAACCGTCAAAGGCCGGTTTCCGTGATGCCGGTCACGCTTCCTCGCCGAAAAACGGTTCACGTGAACCGGAAAACGCTGGTTCCTGTGAACACGGTCACACTGCCGAAGCCTGTCATGAAACCCCTCACGAAGCCCGGCTCTCGCCCGGCGTCTCCGTCGCTCGCGAGACGGCACGCCGTATCCGCTGCGATGCGCACTCATTGCTGCGAGTTCCCGGGCTGTGCTGCGATCAGGGCAAGGAGCAAGACAACGTGCTCGCCAGCCACACCCAGCCAGAGCTACAGGCCGTCGCGATCCATCTCCTGCAGTCGTTTCCTTGCCAGCACCGAAGGTGGGCGGCCGGTATGCACGTCGCGCACCCGCTCGAGCACCTTGCGCGCCTGATCGTAGCGCTGTTGCTCGTAGAGCGAGAAGCCGATCTTCAGTTCTGCATCAGGCACCTTGACGCTGCTCGGGAATCGCTCGAGCACCGTCTCGAAGCGATCGATTGCCGCATCGAAATCCTGTTCCGCATACAAGGCCTCACCCTCCCAGTACCAGGCGTTGCCGGTATAGGGTCCGGCGGGATACTGCTCGATGAACGTATGGAATGCATCGATGGCGGGCTTGGTCTGACCGCGAGCGAGTGTCTGATAGGCCGCGTTGTAGGCATCGGCTTCCTCGCGCGTAGCGCTCTTTCTGAGTACGAAGCCGCCTGCGCCATCGGCCTGACCGGCCTCTGCTCCCGCGACGATCTTGACGCCACCACCCGCATCATCGCCGGATCCGCCGTTCTGGCTGCTTGATTGATCATCGCCAGCCGCGTCACGGCCCTGCCCCGCTCCGTCGCCATCCGTTTCGTCCATGATGTCGGTCCGGAGGTTGCCGTTCTCGTCGAGAAGGCTTGCAGGATTGCGCTGCTCGAGTTCGGTCAGGCGATCTTCGAGGTCGCGAATGATCAACTCGCTGCGTTCACGCGCCGTCTCGGCCTCGTTGCCGACGCGCTCGAGTTCACCGCGCAGCTGCCGGATTTCGAGCTGCAGAGCATCAATCTGCTGCATTTGCTGCAACATCGACTGATCGAGCACGTTCTCGACGCGAATCAGTCGCTCGTTGAGCGTGCGCACGTTGACACGCTCCTGTGCGGATAGCGTGAGCGGTGCCATCAGCGCGAGCACGAGGCTGCCCGCCAGCGCGCTCGCCCCATTGACGCGAAGGTGCCTGTGTTCAATTCCCCTGATCATGCAGTCATGCTCTCCCGGTAGTCGAATCCGCTCGACCAGCCACACACTCAGCTCGGTGGCGTGGTTTCGTAGATGATGTTGACGCGACGGTTCTTCTCCCAGGCGTCGGGAGTATGTCCATCGACGGCGGGCAGTTCTTCACCGTAGCTCACGGTGCGGATCTGTGCCGAACTCACACCTTGTAGCTGCAGCATGCGCTGGATGGTTCTGGCACGGCGTTCGCCAAGGGCGATGTTGTACTCGCGTGTGCCGCGCTCGTCGGTATGGCCTTCGAGGCGCACGCGTGCGTCGCTGTTCTGGGCGAGGAAGCGCCCATGCTCGGTAACGATGCCGAGAAACTCGGGCTTGAGTTCCGACCTGTCGTAATCGAAGTAGATGACGCGCTCGCTCGGTGCGCGCCCGGCCAGTGAGTCCGGATCCAGTGGGCGGCCATCCTGCACACCGTCGATGGTGACCATGGTCGGCTGGGCGTTTTCGTCAACGGGCAGCATCTCGTTGCCACGCTGGTCACCGCTCGAACCACAGGCCGCAAGCAGCAGGGTGCTGATGGCAAGGGTGCCGCCAAAGAGAGCGCCGCACGCACGTTTCGGCAGCAGGGACGCGGCCGCGCTTCGGGTCGCTTGGTTTTCTCGGCTGTACATTCTGTTCTCCGGATGGGTCACGGCGCCGCAGGCGCCCAGGCGGGTTCTCTGACCGAACCATCGACCGACAGGCTCTGCGTCACGCTGCCGTCGATGGCCACGGCACCGAGGGTGCCTCGCCCGTCTCGTTCAGTAGCATAGAGGATCATCTGACCGTTCGGCGAGAAGCTCGGTGATTCGTCGAGCGTGCCGTCGGTGAGAGTCTGGAAAAAACCCGACTGCAGGTCGATCAGCGCGATGCGAAAGCCGCGGCCATCGTTATGCACGAAAGCGATCGAACGACCATCGGGCGACACTGCGGCGTCGGCATTGTAGCTTCCTTCGAAGGTCAGGCGCCGCTCGCGGCCACCGGCCACCGCCATGCGATACAGCTGCGGCCCACCACTTCGATCCGAGGTGAACACGATGTTGTCATCGTCGAGCCAGACAGGTTCGGTGTCGATGGCTTCGTTGCGTGTCACGCGACGGAGGTTACCGCTCGGCAAGTCGTAGATGTAGATTTCGGGGTTGCCTTCGAATGACAGCGACATCGCAAGGCGCTTGCCGTCCGGCGACCAGCTCGGCGCACTGTTGATGCCCTCGCGGGAAACGATCTTCTCGCGCTCGCTGGTCAGACGGTTCTGGATGAAGATGGCTGCGCGCGTGCGATTCTCGAACGACACATAGGCGACACGCACGCCATCGGGCGCCCAGGCCGGCGACATGATCGGGCGTGGCGACGTGAGGATGGGCTGCTCGTTGAAGCCATCGGCATCGGCAAGTTCCAACCGATAGGTACGATTGCCGACCGAACCGTCCGAGCGCACATAGGCAATCTGGCTGTTGAAGGAACCCGGCGTACCGGTGATTTCCTCGTACACCTTGTCGGCGATTTCGTGTGCGGCGCTGCGAAGGCTCTGATCGGTCACCTGGAACTCGAAGCCGGTCATGAGGCGCTCGAGCACCACGTTGTAGAGGCGGAACTCGACCACGTATCCCTTCTTGCCTTCGCGGCGTGTCTTGCCGACGAGAAGGTAGTCGGTATTGGACAACCGCCAGTTCTGAAAACGCGGCCGATCATCGCTCGTCGGTGTCGCCACGAGGTCGGCGCGATTGAGTGGCGCGAAATGCCCGCTGCTCTGCAGGTCGCTCGCCACGACGGCAGCAGTGTCCAGCGGCGGCTCACCCGAGCCCTCCCATCCGAAAGGCACGATGGCGATCGGTACGGCCGTGTTGCTGCCGCGCGTGACTTCGATCTCGATGACGGCGCGCGCATCACGCAATGGCACCAGAAGCAGGAGCAGAAAGGCAGCCACGGCCACGGCTCCGACCACGAACCGTTGTGTCTCTCGCGCCGGAATGACAGATTGAGCGAAATTTCTCATGGTTTCCGAACTCGTGTATTCCCCGAACCAGAACGTCCGACAGTTTTTCCGTGAACGCTCGCGGACAGACAGGCGCGCTCACCAGCTTTCCCATGATCCGGACGATCAGGGAGGCGTAAATTTAATCAGTATTTCGCGTTCGAACAGTTCCTCGCGTGGTGCCGTGGGCAGTGGCGACGCGCGCACCACGGCGGTTTCCACCGAACGCCGGAAACCCGCTGTTTCGGGGTTACAGCTCTTGACCTCGGCCTGTAACACACGCCCGTCACGCGACTGACTGACCAATACGAGGCAGTTCGCACCCTTGCCGACTCCGCCGGTAACCGTCCAGTTCTTCTCGATCTTTTTCTGGATGCTGCTGTGATAGGCACCCTTGAGCCGATCAAGTTCCCGCTGTTCGGACCGCGCGCGGCGTTCGTTCTCGGCGCGCCGCGCCGCGATGCGTTCCTGCTCGGCCTTTCTCGCAGCGGCGGCCTCCGCTGCCCTGCGCTCCTCCTCGGCCTTGCGGGCCGCTTCTTCCGCCTGACGCTTCTCTTCGGCAATGCGTTCTTCCTCCGCCTTGCGCGCTGCCTCCTCGGCCTGACGCTTCTCTTCGGCAATGCGTTCTTCCTCCGCCTTGCGCGCTGCCTCCTCGGCCTGACGCTTTTCTTCGGCAATGCGTTCCTCCTCCGCCTTGCGTGCTGCCTCCTCGGCCTGGCGCTTTTCTTCGGCCTTGCGGACCTCGGCTTCAATGCGCTGACGCTCGGTCTCGGCTGCTTTCCTTTCGGCAAGCGCCCGCTGCCGCTCTTCTTCGGCGCGACGTGCTTCTTCCTCGACGCGTTGCTTCTCTTCCTCGGCACGCCGTCGCTCCTCGGCCGCGCGTTCAGCCTCGTCCTGCAAGCGGCGCGTCTCCTCTGCAACCTGCCGCTGCTCTTCGGTCACCCGATCGCGTTCGGCCTCGAGCGCGGCAAGCGTTTCTTCGAGTTGTGCCTGCTCTTCGGTCGCCTGACGCTCCTTCTCGTTTTCAAGTTCGCGCAGACGCTCCATTTCGGCTTCGATGTCGGCCTCGCTGACCGTAACAGCCTGAATCGGCGCCGCCTGCGACTCGCTACCGATGACATCGGGACTGCCGCCGAAACGAACCGCCAACGCACCGATCAGCACGACGTGCAGCAGCACCGAGCCGATGAGGGCGAGCGGGTAGCGTTGCAGCATTGCCCACATGGTTCTATTGCACCGGTTCGGACATGAGGCCGATCTCGCGCGCACCCGCGATCTGCAGCGTGGCCATGGCCTGCATGACCTGGCCATAGTTCACCGAGGTGTCGCCCGCAACCAGTACCCGTCGTTCGGGGCTGATGCGCATGACGGCGCTCGCCAGCCGTTGTACCTCGAGTGGATCAAGCGGAGATTCCGGGTCTTCGCCGACGTTCAGGAACCAGTCGCCCGCGGCATCGACCGAGAGAATCAGCGGTTCTTCCGATTCACCGTCGTTCACGATGGGCTCCGCCTCGGCGTCGGGCAGGTCAACGTCCACACCGGTGCGCAGCAGCGGCGCCGTGATCATGAAGATGACGAGCAGCACGAGCATCACGTCGATATAGGGCACGACATTGATTTCCGCCACCTGCCGACGTGGCCGGCGCGCACGGCGAATGGGGGCCATGCTTCTCATGCGGTCTCGAGCTTCGGCTTGCGGATCGCCTGTCGCTGCAGCACCGTGGCGAACTCTTCGGCGAAATTCTCGTAACGCCCTACCAGCCGATCCACATCGGTAGCGAAGCGGTTGTAGAAGATGACCGCGGGAATCGCGGCAAAGAGACCGATGGCCGTGGCAATGAGCGCTTCGGCGATACCGGGCGCAACCATCGCCAGCGTCGCCTGCTGCACGTTGCCGAGTGCCGTGAAGGAATGCATGATGCCCCAGACCGTACCGAAGAGGCCGACGTAGGGGCTGATCGAACCGACCGTGGCAAGGAATGACAGATGTTGTTCAAGCCGGTCGGTTTCGCGCGAGAGCGAGATACGCATCGCACGTGAAGCGCCATCCATGACGATTTCGTCGCTCGGCGTCTTGCGGCGCAGGCGTCCGAACTCGGAAAAGCCCGCCTCGAAGATCCGCTCCATGCCCTCGAGCGTGCCGCGGCGCATGGTCAATTGTGAATAGGTGCCGGCGATGTCGGAGGAACCCCAGAAGTCACTCTCGAAGTCATCGGCCTCATGCCGCGCATTGTACAGCTGCCGCGACTTCCCGAGAATCAAGGCCCAGGAGAGTATCGAGGCCAGCATCAGGATCAGCATCACCCCCTGCACCACGGGGCTTGCTCCCATGACGAGATGCATGAAGGACAGGTCAGTCTCCACTTGCAATGGCCTCCAGAATCGTTGACGGAATGGCAGCGGGTTTCAGCGTGCCGGGATCGACACAGGCGAGTTCGACCGAACCGCTCACCAGGAGTTCGTCACCCCGTCGCACCTGCTGTTCGAGTTCGAGGCTGACGCGACGGTCCCTGACGAGGGTTGCCGTCACCGCCAGAAGATCGTTGTAGCGGGCAGGCAGACGATACCGCAGTGCTACCGAATGCACCACGAACATGCGTTTGCGCTCGTACTGCCAGGCGACGAGATCGACACCCGCCTCGCGCAGCCAGTCGGTACGGGCACGCTCCATGTAACGAAGATAGTTGGCGTAGTAGACAATGCCACCTGCGTCGGTGTCTTCGATGTAGACGCGAACCGGAATGGTGAATGTTCTGCTCAAGATACCGACGAGTCCAAGTATTGCAGACGCACTGGAAAAATGACAGACACGGCTAGCGAAACAGATCCTGCGTGCCGGGCGCACCGCTCGGCGCGTTCGTTGCCGTATCCGCCGCAGGCTCGAGCCCGAAATGCCGATAGCCAAGCGCCGTTACCTGCCGACCTCGCGGCGTACGCATGAGCAGACCTTCCTGGATGAGATAGGGCTCGACCACCTCTTCGAGCGTGCCCGCTTCTTCGGAAATCGCCGCGCCGAGATTGTCGATGCCGACGGGGCCACCGCTGAACTTCTCGATGATGGTGCGCAGAAGCCGCCTGTCCATCGCATCCAGCCCGAGGGTATCGACGTTCAGCATGTCGAGTGCTTCGGCGGCGAGTGCGCCGCCGATACGGCCGTCACCACGTACGTCGGCGTAGTCCCGCACGCGACGCAGCAGGCGGTTGGCAATGCGTGGCGTGCCGCGTGAGCGGCGTGCAATCTCGCGGGCACCCGCCTCGTCGATCGTCACCGAGAGTTTCGCCGCCGAGCGCGCTACGATACGCGCAAGATCCGCCACCTGATAGAAGTCGAGCCGCTGCACGATACCGAAGCGATCGCGGAGCGGCGCCGAGAGGAGCCCCGCGCGCGTGGTCGCACCGACCAGGGTGAACGGCGGCAGATCGATCTGGATCGAGCGGGCACTGACGCCCTCGCCGGTCATGATGTCGATCTGGAAATCTTCCATGGCCGGATAAAGCACTTCCTCGACCATCGTGCTCATGCGGTGAATCTCGTCGATGAACAGGACTTCGTTGGCTTCGAGACTCGTGAGTATGGCGGCGAGATCGCCCGGGCGCTCGAGCACCGGCCCCGAGGTCTGCACGATGCGCACGTCCATCTCGTTGGCGACGATGTTGGCGAGTGTGGTCTTGCCGAGTCCGGGCGGGCCGTAGACCAGCACATGATCGAGCGCTTCACCACGACGACGCGCCGCTTCGATGAACAGCGACATCTGCTCGGCCACCGTCGGCTGACCGTGATAGTCGGCCAGGCGGCGCGGGCGCATGGCCCGCTCCTGTGCGTCTTCGACGCGGGCTTCGCTCGAAAGTATCGGATTGCTGTCCACGCCTGGGCTGTCTGCAGTGCTCGGTAAACCGTTGTGCGACCATTGTGCCCGAGGCAGTGACGAAAATTCGTGAAATGCCTATTTGCGCACGACCGCGCGAAGTGCCGCACGAATCATTTCCTCGACGCTCTGGCCTTCTGCGGCCACCTTGTCGAGGAGACGCCTGATCTCGGTGGCCTTGTACCCGAGCGCGAGCAGCGCTTCCTCGGCCTGATCGCGTACCGAATCGGCCGCCCTGGCGTCGAGGGCGCCTGTCGCCGAATCGCTGTCCGGCAGTGCGGCGGGCATGTCGACACGATCCTGGAGTTCGACAAGCAGGCGTTCGGCGGTTTTCCTGCCGATGCCCGGAATGCGCACGAGCGCTGCCGAGTCCTTGTCGTGTACCGCACGCACGAGTTCGTCCACGCTAAGACCGGAAAGGATCGACAGCGCAACCTTGGCCCCGACGCCGTTGACCTTCAGCAGCGCGCGGAACATCGCGCGTTCACGCTCGTGGCCGAAACCATAGAGCAGTTGCGCATCCTCACGCACCACCAGATGGGTAACCAGCGTCACCGCCTCGCCCGTCGCCGGCAGCTCGTAGAAGGTCGACATCGGTACATCGACCTCATAGCCGACGCCGTTGACGTCGAGCAGCAGCGCCGGCGGGTTCTTTTCCAGAAGGGTGCCTCGTAGCCTGCCGATCATCGTTTCGTTTTCCTGATGGTGAAATCACCGACGCAGCCCGCGGCCACTTCCGCGACCACCGCGCCGACGCCCCACCCTGGCCCCGCTCCCGGCTGCGGCAGCAAGGCGATTGGCCGTGCGTGAATGGGCATGACAGAGTGCGACAGCGAGTCCGTCGGCGGCATCGCTCTGCAGGGGTTCGGCAATGGCGAGGTGCGAGCAGATCATGCGCTGCACCTGCGACTTGGCGGCACCGCCGGTTCCCGTGACCACCTGCTTGACCTGCCTTGCGGCGTATTCGCTGACGGGTATGTCGCGCGCCACGACCGCCGTGATCACCGCTCCTCGTGCCTGCCCGAGCTTCAGCGCCGACATGGCGTTGTTGCTGATGAACACTTCTTCCACCGCGACTTCGGCCGGCTGCCATTCGTCGAGGAGCGCGGCGAGGCGGCGGTGTACATCCCCGAGACGCTCGACGAAGCTGCCACCCGCCAGCCGCAGGTGGCCGTTGGCGAGGTGGAAGCTCCGGATGCCATCGGTCTCGATCACGCCATAGCCCGTCACCACCGACCCGGGGTCGATGCCCATGACCCTGATCAGTGGCCGGTCGCTGTTGTCGTGACGATTCGTGTTCACATCAGCGCCCGTGCAAGGTTCAGGGTTGCCATGGCCACGCTGCCGCAACTCTCTAGGCAGGCTCAGCCTGCCGCCTCGTAGGCGTCGGGCGGAATGTCGGCGTTGCTGAAGACGTTCTGCACGTCATCGAGATCCTCGAGCGCATCGAGCAGTTTCAGGAGCTTTTGTCCCGACTCGACATCGAGTTCGACATCGGTGCTCGCACGTTCGGTCACTTCCGAATGCTCGGGCGCGAGACCGGCTGCGGTCATGGCTTCCTTGACGTCAACGAAATGCTCTTCGCTCGTGATCACTTCGATCGAACCGTCCTCGCTCGTGACCACGTCATCAGCGCCGGCTTCGAGCGCAGCTTCCATGACGGCATCTTCGTCGCTCCCTGCCGGATAGGCAAGGATGCCGAGCTTGTTGAAGAGGTAGGACACCGAACCCTGCGTACCGAGACTGCCACCGTGCTTGCTGAAGGCGTGCTTGACTTCGGAGACGGTACGGTTGCGGTTGTCGGTCATGGTGTCGACCATGATGGCAACGCCCTGGATACCGTAACCCTCGTAGCGGTTTTCCTCGTAGGCAACGTTCTCGAGTTCGCCGGCGCCCTTCCTGATTGCGCGGTCGATGGTATCGCGCGTCATGTTGGCACCGAGCGCCTTGTCGACCGCGAGGCGAAGCCGCGGATTGGCGCTGATGTCGGAGCCACCCATTTTCGCCGCGACGTTGATCTCGCGTATGAGCTTCGTGAACAGCTTGCCGCGCTTGGCGTCCTGCGCGTTCTTCCTGTGCTGGATATTGGCCCATTTACTGTGACCGGCCATGTACCTGTTCCTCTACCCCGATGGGGTATCTGTCTGTGAATCGATTGTAGTTGGCTTGTCCGCCACAGCGCCAGCGCCAGCGGCATCGGCAGGCCCGTGGCGGAAACGCCCGACCAGCAGGAATTCCGCCACCTGCTCGGCACAGCGGCGCGAGAACACGAGATTGCTGTGCGAGTACGGTAGCCGAATGCGATCGCTGACGTTGTCGAGCTCGGTTTCCTGCTCGCGCACCACCCCGTCGCTGTCTTCCCCGACGGGATAGAGCAGCGAACTGATGCCGAAACTGCCGCTGCCGGTAATGATGCCGAGCGGCCACGGACCCTTGTAGCGTGGCGCACCACCCAGCAGCCCGCGTTCGATACTGCGGCCGAGCAGCGGTCGGAGCAGGCGGTTGGCGTGCATCCGTTCGGCCACGAAGCTGCCCTTCACGGGCGAGCCCAGAAACACGATGCGCCCGATCGGCATCTCGGGGTGCTGTTCGAGCAGGTGCAGTACGACGATACCGCCGAGGCTGTGTGCAACGAGGTTCACGCGGCGTGCGCCCGAGCGCTGGATGGTTCGATACAGCGCCGCGGCGTTCTGCTCGGGCGAGCGATTCAGGAAATCGTAGCTCAGTGGCCGCGTGTTCAGGCCGCGCGCGCCGAGAACCCGCGACAGCAGACCAAGCAGCGAACCGTGCTGCCAGATGCCGTGCACGAGAAACGTGACTTCAGGCCCGCGCCGGCCACGTCGCTCGATGCCACCCGGCGCCTTCGAGGGCGCGCCACGGACCGTGGCTCTGCGATCGTGCACCCGCATGAATCAAGTGCTGGCGCCTGACGCCGTGTCGTCGGCAACCGCATTGTCGGTTCCCGCATTGTCGGAATCGGCCGCATGATCGCTCCTCGCAGCATCGGTACCGCCCTGCGCGGCATCACCGCCTGTGGGCTTCGGGTTGCGCAGCTTCAGATGCAGTTCGCGAAGCTGTGCAGGCGACACCGCACTCGGCGCAAGCGTCAGGAGACAACTCGCACTCTGCGTCTTCGGGAAGGCCATGACGTCGCGGATGCTGTCGGCGCCGGCCATGAGCATGACGAGCCGGTCAAGACCGAAGGCAATGCCCCCATGCGGTGGCGCGCCGTACTTCAGCGCATCGAGCAGGAAGCCGAACTTGTCGCGTGCTTCCTCGTCGCCGATGCCGAGCACGTCGAGCGCCTTCTGCTGCAACTCGCTCGAGTGGATACGGATCGACCCACCTCCGATCTCGGAGCCGTTCAGCACCATGTCGTAGGCGCGCGAGAGAATCCCTGCGGGGTTGTCATCGAGTTGCTTCTGCCAGTCCTCGATCGACTCGACACGTGGCGCGGTAAAGGGGTGATGCAGTGACTGCCAGCGCTTCTCGCGCGCATCGAACTCGAACATCGGGAAGTCGACCACCCAGAGCGGGCGCCAGCCGGCTTCGACGAGGCCGCGGTCGTGACCGAGTTGCTCGCGCAGCGCACCGAGTGCCGCTTCGACCACGTTCGCCTTGTCGGCGCCGAAGAAGATGAGGTCGCCGTCCTTCGCGCCCGTGCGCTCGATGATGGTGGCAAGCACCGCTTCGGGAAAGAACTTGACGATCGGCGACTGCAGGCCTTCGGCACCCTTCGCAATCTCGTTGCACTTGATGTAGGCAAGGCCTCTGGCGCCGTAACGACCAACGTATTCGGTATAACCGTCGATTTCCTTGCGCGTGAGGGTGTTGCCAGCGGGCAGACACAGTGCGGCGACACGGCCTTCGGGATCCTTCGCCGGTGCCGAGAACACCTTGAAGTCGATGTCTTCGCAGAGATCCGACACCTCGGTAAGCTTGAGTGGAATGCGCAGGTCGGGCTTGTCGGAGCCGTAATCGCGCAGGGCATCAGCGTAGCTCATGCGCGGAAAGGGATCATCGAGCGCAACGTCGAGCACGTCCTCGAAGAGCCCGCGCATCATCGACTCCATCGTACTCATGACGAGTTCCTCGTCGACGAAGGACATCTCGATGTCGAGCTGGGTGAATTCGGGCTGCCGGTCGGCGCGGAGGTCTTCGTCGCGGAAGCACCGCGCCACCTGGTAGTAGCGATCGATGCCTCCCATCATCAGCAGCTGCTTGAAGAGCTGTGGCGACTGCGGCAGCGCAAAGAAATCGCCCTCGTGCGTGCGGCTCGGCACGAGGTAGTCACGCGCCCCTTCGGGCGTGGCCCGCGTGAGCATCGGAGTATCGACCTCGATGAAGCCATCAGCCTCGAGATGACGGCGAAGATCCTGCACCACGCGCGCGCGCAGCCGCAGCCGCTCCTGCATTTCAGGACGACGCATGTCAACGTAACGGTAACGGAGTCGCGCCTCCTCCGAAACGTTCTGGTCATCGAGCTGAAAGGGCGGCGTTGCCGCACGGTTGAGGATCTCGAGTTCGTGCCCGAGCACCTCGACCTCGCCCGTGGGCATGTCGGGGTTGACGGTGCCCTCGGGACGATCGCGCACGATGCCCTTGATGCGCAGCACGAACTCGTTCCTGACCTCTTCGGCCAGAGCGAAGGTGGCGGCGCGGTCAGGATCGAATACCACCTGCACGAGGCCGGTATGGTCGCGAAGGTCGATGAAGATCACGCCGCCGTGGTCGCGCCGACGGTGTACCCAGCCGCAGAAACTGACCTTGTCGCCAAGATTGTCACGGCTGACGCCGCCACAGGCATGAGAACGCATGCTTTCCCCTGAAGAATGGATGATCCGCCCCAGAGGCATCCGGAGCAATTCACGAAATAAACATCTTATTGTAGTGAGTTCCCGCTAGGATTGCCGCTTTGCCCCGCACTGGAGACCCTCCCCCGTGAAGCGCCATGACGTGTACGGCCTCGGCAACGCTCTGGTCGACCTCGAGATCGACATTCCGCACGAGAAACTCACCGAACTCGGTGTCGACAAGTCCCACATGACACTGATCGAGGAAGACCGCCATCATGAACTCCTCGACGCGTTGACCGAATTCGAGGCGCAACCCTGCGGCGGGGGGTCGGCTGCCAACACCATGACCGCCATCGCCCAGCTCGGTAGCCGGGCCTTCTATTCCTGCAAGGTTGCCGATGACGCCACCGGGCAGTTCTTCGTCGACGACATGAAGCACAACGGCGTCACCTCGAACCTCGAGCGCCACAACCTCCCTCCGGGCATCACGGGAAAGTGCATCGTGCTGATCACCCCCGACGCCGAGCGCAGCATGAGTACCTTCCTCGGCATCACGCGCGAATTCAGCGTGGCCGAACTCGATGAAGACGCGCTGCGGCATTCCGCCCGCGTGTACATCGAGGGCTACCTCGTGCCGGAGCCCCACGCCCGCGCCGCCGCGGTGCATGCCCGCAGGATCGCGGAAGAAGCCGGTGTGCTGACCTCGCTGACGCTCTCCGACCTCAACATGGTGAGTTTCTTTCGCGACGGACTGCTCGAGATCATCGGCGACGGGCTCGACCTCATCTTCGCGAATCAGGAAGAAGCCCTCGGCATGTTCGACACGACCTCGCTCGAGGATGCCATGGCGGGCATGAAGGGCATTGCACGGCAATGGGTCATCACGCGTGGCGAACACGGAGCGGTGGTGTTCGACGGCAACAACCTCACTGACATTCCGGCCAGAAGGGTCACGCCGATCGACCTCAACGGCGCCGGCGACATCTACGCCGGCAGTTTTCTCTACGGCCTCTCGGTCGGCATGCCTTTCACGCGCTGTGCAGAACTGGCCGGGCAGGTGGCGACCACACTGGTTCAGCGCCACGGTGCGCGGCTGCCGAAACACGACATGCAGGCACTGCTGAAATCCTTCGGCTGAAGACGAACGCACATCACGCCATCCGCCATCCGCCATCCGCCATATGCCATATGCCATATGCCAATCTGGCACAGGCGCTAGGCGCAACCGGCAAATGTTGATAGGCTTCGATCCATGCCACCTGCGGGTGGCCAACAACTCGTCACCACGGCCCACATCCACCGACGATGGCGTCCGGACGAGGTAAGGAGAAGACGCGGCATGACCCCGAAAAAAGCGGCTGGTAACGAACGTTCCGAAACCCTCGACCACGAGGCACTTCTCGCCGGTATCCGGAAAGCCATCCCGGAGGACCTGTCCGAGCCGGAGCGTGCTCAGGCACGGGAGCTCATTCGCCTCTATTACAAGGATGCCCCCGCCCGCGAACTCGCCGTGGTTGCCAGCGAAGATCTTGCCGGGGCCGTGCTCTCGCACTGGGATCTTGCGCGCAGGCGCGATCCTGATACTCCCGCGATCCGCGCCATCAACCCCGACTTCGAACACCACGGCTGGCAGACACCGAACACGGTGGTCGAAATCGTTACCCGTGACCAACCCTGGCTCGTTTCCTCGATCCGCTCGGCGATCGAACAGGCCGGGCAGACCATACAGCTCGTGGTGCATCCGATCGTGTCGGTGCAACGCGACGACACCGGCAGGCTCACGTCGCTCCGCGAACCGGTCAAGGGCGACTACGCCGATGGCGAGTTCGACCGCGAATCCTTCATCCACATCGAAGTTTCTCGCGTCGACGACAAACAGCGCGAACGCATGGCCATCCTGGTCAGGGAAGTGTTCGGCATGCTCGATGTCATCCGCCGCGACCGCCCCGAAATGCACCGGCGTCTCGAGACACAGGCGACGCACCTTGGCAATGCCGAACAGAGCGCCTTCGTGAAATGGCTCGACGAGCGCCAGTTCGCAACCCTCGGCGCCGGCCGCATCTCGGTCACGAACGGCAGCGAAATCAGCGATGCACTCGGCATTCTCGACAGTTCGCTCGGCGAACTGGCCTGGTCTGTCAGCGACCTCCTGCCCGAGGACGCGATTCGCCTCTTCGACGGCGATGACGAACTCGTGGTTCTCAAGGCCGGTCGCGTCTCGCCCGTGATTCGTGACGAATTCGCCGACCTCGTGCTCGTGCCCGAACGCGACGGTGCCGGCAACATCGTGGCGCTCGACTGCACCGTGGGGCTCTTCATCGCCGGGCTCCAGAACGAAGCGGTGAACTCGATACCCTGGCTCAGTGGCCGCGTGCAGCGCGTGCTCGACGCTTCCGGTCTGAACCCCGAATCGCACCGCGGCAAGAACCTCGCCTCGACATTTCGCTTGCTGCCACGCGAGATGCTCATGCAGGCGAGTGCTGCCGAACTCCTCAGGATGGGTACCGGCATCGTCGGGCTCCTGCGACGTCAGCAGGTACGCCTCTTCCACACCAGCGACCGCTTCGGGCGCTTCTGCCACTGCCTTGTCTACATCCCGCGCGACGCCTACAGCCGGACGCTGCGGCTGCGCATCGAGCGCATCCTGCTCGAACACATCGACGGCGGGCGTGCGAGTTATGACATCCGCTTTTCCTCCGATTCGAAACTCGCGCGGCTGCACTTCGTGGTGCAGAAGAACCCGCCACTCGATCGCGACATCGACTGGGAGGCAATCGAGCGCCGCATCAAGCAGGTTGCCGTCACCTGGAACTCGGAACTGCATACCTCGCTGCGCAGCCAGCACGACGAAGGCTCGGCCACGATGCTGCAGAGCCGCTACCGCAAGGCCTTCCCCGCCTCCTACCGCGAGCGTCACTCGGCACGCGAAGCCGCGGCCGACATCGACTTCATCGAAACCCATCTCGTCGACGACACGCCGGTGATGGGCGGCTATCGCCAGACAGTGGGAGAATCGGGCAAGACAAGCTTCCGCCTCTATTCCCGAGGGCACTCGGTGCCGCTCTCCGACGTCATTCCCATGATCGAGAACATGGGGCTGCGCGTCGAGTCCGAACACCCGCACCTGGTGCGGAGAAACGGCGACAACGATGTCTGGATGCACGAGTTCACGGTCGCCCATGCCGATGGTGATGACGGCAAGGCCTGTGACGAGCACACCGCCGAACGCATCCAGGATGCCTTCGGGCACATCTGGCGTGGCGAAGTCGAGGACGACGGCTTCAATGCGCTCATGAACGCGGCGAACCTCGACTGGCGTCAGATCGTGATTCTGCGTGCCATGTGCAAGTACCTGCTGCAGGTAGGCGTGCCCTTCTCGCAGAGCTACATGATCGATACGCTGGTGTCCAACGCCGGCATCGCCAGGCACCTCTCGCGTCTGTTCGACGTGCGCTTCAACCCGGCCTTCACGGGGGACAGGGAAGCGTCCACCGAAGCCACGCTCGACGCGATTCGCGTCGCGCTCGACGATGTCGCAAGCCTCGACGAGGACCGTATCCTCAAGAGCTACCGAGACCTCATCCTCGCCATCCTCAGAACCAACGCCTGGCGCAGGAACGACGACGGCTCGCTCAGGGAATTCGTCTCCTTCAAGTTCGATTCCCGCAAGGTACCGGATCTGCCGCTCCCCCACCCGATGTTCGAGATCTTCGTCTACTCCTCGCGCGTCGAAGGCATCCACCTCCGCGGTGGCAAGGTTGCACGTGGCGGGCTCCGCTGGTCGGATCGGCGCGAGGATTTCCGCACCGAGATACTCGGTCTCATGAAGGCGCAGATGGTCAAGAACTCGGTCATCGTGCCGGTCGGATCGAAGGGCGGCTTCTACGTGAAGGCAAAGCTGCCGGCCGAACGTGAAGCGATGATGGCCGTCGTCGTCGACTGCTACAGAACCTTCCTCTCGGGGCTTCTCGACGTCACCGACAACCTCGTCGACAACCGGGTGGTACCGCCGCCCGACGTCGTACGCCATGACGAGGACGACCCCTACCTCGTGGTCGCGGCCGACAAGGGCACCGCGACCTTCTCCGACTTCGCCAACGAGGTCGCCATCAGCTATGGCTTCTGGCTCGGCGACGCCTTCGCTTCGGGGGGCTCTGCCGGCTACGATCACAAGGGCATGGGCATCACCGCCCGAGGTGCCTGGGAATCGGTCAAGCGCCACTTCCGGAACCTCGGCGTCAATACCCAGCAGGACGAATTCACCGTGGTCGGCATCGGCGACATGGGTGGCGACGTGTTCGGCAACGGCATGCTTCTTTCCGAGAAGATCCGCCTCGTCGCAGCCTTCAACCATCTGCACATCTTCATCGACCCGACGCCCGATGCGGCGAGCACCTACGCCGAACGCAAGCGTCTCTTCGAAACACCGCGCACCACCTGGGAAGACTTCGACGCCTCACTGATTTCCCCGGGTGGAGGCGTGTACCGGCGCACGGAGAAGAGCATCACGATCTCGCCCGAAGCGCAGACGGCACTCGGCATCGAAAATGCAACCATGACCCCGACCGAGCTCATTTCGAACATCCTCAAGGCGCCCGTCGACCTGCTCTGGAACGGTGGCATCGGCACCTATGTGAAAGGCAGCACCGAAACCCATGCCGACGCGGCAGACCGCGCCAACGACGGCCTCCGCATCAACGGCCGCGATCTGCGCGTCAAGGTCATGGGCGAAGGCGGCAACCTCGGTTTCACCCAACTCGGGCGCATCGAGTTCGCCGAGAAAGGCGGCTGCATCTATACCGATGCGATCGACAACTCCGCAGGCGTCGACTGTTCCGACCACGAGGTCAACATCAAGATTCTCGCGAACGCCGTCGTTGCCAGTGACGACATGACCATGAAACAGCGCGACCAGTTGCTCGAGTCGATGACCGATGACGTCTCGCGCCTCGTCCTGAACGACAACTACCTGCAGACACAGTGCATCGACATCACGCATGAAGACGGCGTCGACGCGCTGACCGAACAGTCGCGCTTCATGCAGCACCTCGAGAGCATCGGCCGCCTGAACCGCGAGATCGAATACCTCCCGAACCCCGAAGAACTCGCCGAGCGGCTGGCCGGCCGAACCGGGCTCGTGAAACCCGAAATCGCGGTGCTCGTCTCCTACGCCAAGATGGGCATGTACGACGATCTCCTTGCCGCCGGCATCGCCGAGGATCCGGCGCTCGTGGAAGTCCTGCACGACTACTTCCCCGACGCTCTCAGCGACAATTACGGCGAGCAGGTACTCGCCCATCGCCTGCGGCCGGAAATCATCACCACCGTGGTCACCAACGAGTTCGTCAATCGCCTCGGGCCCACCTTCGGCTTCCGCATGGAACAGGAACTCGGCGCAGCACCGGCGGCGACAGCCAGGGCCATGATCGCGACACGGGCAATCTTCGACCTGCCCGGTATCTGGAGCGCGATCGAAGCGCTCGACAACCAGGTGCCGTCGAGTGAGCAGTACCGCATGCAGATTCTCGTGCGCGGCCTTGCCGAGAGAAGCACGCACTGGCTCCTGCGCTCGAACTGGATCGACAGGGATATCGGCAGCATCGTCGAGCACTTCCAGCCGGGCATCGAGGAACTCGTGGCCGCGATTCCCGATTGCCTCTCGGGCAAGGAAGAGAGCACGCTCAACGCGCGTATCGCGCACTTCGTCGAAGTCGGCGTGCCCGACGACACCGCCCTCGTCGTCTCGCGCGTGATCCCGCTCTCCTCGTCGTTCGACATCATCGAGATCGCGCGAAGCCTCGATCAACCCGTGGCCGATGCGGCGGCGGTGTACTTCGAACTGGGGCACCGGCTCGACATGCACTGGCTGCGCGAGGAAATCGGCAATGTCGTGGTCAGTTCGCACTGGCACAAGCTCGCCACCTCCGAACTCCGAAGCGACCTCCACTTCCAGCAGCGGCAGCTCACGGCCGAGATCCTCGGCCAGACAAGCGGCAGTCAATCCGCCGACGCGCGCGTGGAGCAATGGCTTTCCGACAACGCGGGAGCGGTGGCAAAGTACACGGCACTGATGACGGAGCTGAAAGCCGCAAGTTCGGTGGATTTCGCCATGCTTTCCCTTGCCGTCAACGAAGTGCACAAGCTGCAACGGGCTTCACAGGCGGCAGTGGTCTGAATCACACTCGGTGCACGTCGGCTGGCAGTAAGCCTGAAGTCGCGTAAACTGGCCGTTCCCGTAGTTTTCAGAGGACGGCCAGCTTGACCATCGACACTCTGGTTCTGATGCTGCTGATCGGCATCGTCATCGGCGGTATCGGCGCGGTGCTGCTGCGCGGCGGCATCGGCATCTTCATCACCAACACACTCCTTGGCGTCATCGGCGCCGCCATCGGCGGCATGCTGCCGCTGTTCGTCGGCGATGCCCTGGTGCTCGACACCTCGAACCAGAGCTGGCTCCTGCGTGCCATCATCGGCGCCTTCGCGCTGGTGCTGGTGGCGAGCCTCTTTCGCTCGGCACGCCCGCGACGTCTCCGCTGAGCCACCCACCCGACAGCTTCCGCTGCGGGCCAGTCACGGTGCCGACCGAACGAACAACTGCCACCACCGAGTAACGACCGACGAGTAGCACCCGACCATGAGAAACCGCGAATTCGACACCATCCGCTTCGACGTCGACAATGGCGTTGCCCGGCTGGTACTGAACCGGCCGGACAAGCTCAACGCCTTCACCGAGACCATGCACGCGGAACTCCGCGATGCGATGCAGGAGGTGCAGACCTCGGACGTCATCCGCTGCCTCGTCATCAGCGGCGAAGGACGTGCCTTCTCGGCCGGTCAGGATCTCGCCGATCTCGATCTCTCGAATCTCGCCGATGTGGTCGGACGCAACTACAACCCGCTCATGCGGACCATCACCACCTTGCAGATTCCGGTCATTGCCGCCGTCAACGGCGTGGCCGCGGGTGCCGGTGCCAACCTTGCCCTCGGCTGCGACATCTGCATCGCGGCACGCTCGGCACGCTTCATCCAGTCCTTCGAGCAACTCGGACTCGTACCCGACAACGGCGGCACCTGGCACCTGCCGAAGCTCATCGGCCTCGCTCGCGCCACGGCCATCTGCCTGACGGGCGAACCCGTCGATGCGGAAACCGCCGAGCGCTGGGGCATGATCTACCGTGTGGTCGATGATGACGCGCTCGGTGAAACCGTCGGCAAACTCGCTCATCGCCTGGCAAGCGGCGCAACCCTCGGCCACGCCTTCACCAAACAGCTTCTCCGACAGTCGTTGACGAACACACTCGATCAGCAGCTTGATCTCGAATGCGACTTCCAGCAGGCGGCAAGTCAGACGGCCGATTTTCGTGAAGGCGTCGAGGCTTTCCTGAACAAGCGCAAGCCCGATTTCAAGGGCAGATAACGCTGCATCCGTCGCAGAAACAGCGGCATGGCAAGGTCATGTCGCAGTCGAATCAGGTTGAGTCGCATCTGAGGCGTCTACAACCTGTCGGAACAGGTGCCGTGCCGCTAACATGCGGCAGCCTTCTTGCAATGTCGCCACAAGAAGTCGCCACATGAACATAGGGAGATCCTGATGTCTGACGATTACGATGACGAGGAAGACATCGTCCTCTCCGAACTGAACGATGAAGAACTCGTCGAGCAGATGCACGACGATCTCTACAACGGGCTCAACGAGGAAATCGAGGAAGGTACCAACATCCTGCTCGAGCGCAACTGGAGCGCTTCGCGCGTGCTGAACGACGCCCTCGTCGAGGGCATGCGCATCGTCGGCATCGACTTCCGCGACGGCATTCTGTTCGTGCCCGAGGTACTCATGGCAGCCAACGCCATGAAGGCCGGCATGAGCATCCTCCGCCCGCTTCTCGCCGAAACCGGCGCCGAGACCATCGGCAAGGTCGTCATCGGTACGGTCAAGGGCGACATCCACGACATCGGCAAGAACCTCGTCGGCATGATGCTCGAAGGCGCCGGCTTCGAGGTCATCGACATTGGCATCAACAATCCGGTCGAGGACTACATCGCCGCCCTCGAGGAACACAAGCCCGATATTCTCGGCATGTCGGCCCTGCTGACCACCACCATGCCCTACATGAAGGTGGTCATCGACACGCTGGCCGAACAGGGCATGCGCGAAGACTACATCGTGCTCGTCGGTGGGGCACCGCTGAACGAGGAGTTCGGTGTCGCCGTTGGCGCCGACGCCTACTGCCGTGACGCCGCTGTTGCGGTCGAGACCGCCAAGGCGCTGATCGCCGAGCGGCGCGTCAGCTAGGAGAACGAGGTGGCGAGGTCATTCGAAACACCGGCCGCAGCCAACCTCGCCCCCGACGCTGCGCTCGAGTTCGATACCGTACACGAGTTCGATACCGTACCCAGGCCCGACACTGCGTCCGGGTTCGAAGCTGCCGAGGATGAAAGCGCAGCAATGGCCACTGCGGTTGCGACAGCACATCCACGCAATCTGATCATCGCCTGCGGTGCGATCGCCGCGGAGCTTGTCGCGGTGGTGAACCGGAACGGACTCGATGCCGTGCGCATCCAGTGCCTGCCGGCCGAATGGCACAACCGACCCGAGCGCATCACTCCGGGCATCCGCAAGCTGCTCGAGGAGCATCACGAGTACTGCGATCACATCTTCATTGCCTACGGCGACTGTGGCACCGGCGGTCTGCTGGATGCTCTGCTCGAGGAATACCCGGGTGTGGAGCGGTTGCCGGGCGATCACTGCTACAGCTTCTTCGCCGGCAGCGACGTGTTCGAGACACTGTCGGAGGAAGAACTCGCCAGCTTCTACCTCACCGATTATCTTGCGCGCAATTTCGAGCGGCTGATCATCAAGGGCTTCGGGCTGGACCGGCATCCGGAACTCATGGACATGATGTTCGGCAACTACAAGCGCATGGTCTACCTCGCGCAGACCGAGCCACCGGCACGACTCGCCGAAGCCGAAGCCGCGGCAGTTGCCCTGAACCTGCCACTCGTTGTCGTCAACACCGGTCTCGCGCCGTTCACCAACGTGATCCCCATACGGAACCTTGCACATGGCTGAACTCATCGTCATCTACTGGCGCGACATCCCTTCACAGGTGATGGCCAGGGCCGGGCGCAAGAAGGCTCGCACCATGCTGCCGCCCCGTTTCATGGAAGGTATCGACCGCGCTGCCATGCGCGCCGGCAAGGGCTCGAGCGATGCCTACATGGAAGACTGGCACCGCGAGCGCGAAACCACCGACGCCGACGATCTTCAGGCTGCCGTCGAACGGCGTGCCGCCGAACTTGCCGACCAGTTCAACGAGGAATACCTCGAAAGGCTCGTCAAGGCCAAAGGCCTTGTCGCCAACCTCAAGACGGACTGACGCCGATGTACTTCCTGCGACGCTGGGCAGTGCACCATGCCGGCTTCTTCGAAAAGGTCTGGAAAGTGACCGAGTCGACGATCATTCGCCTCGCGCCGATCGCCGACAGGATCGGCCACGACCGCCTCGAGAAACCTGTCGCAGCGTTCGAAAAGGTCACCAAGGGCCTGCTGTTCGACTGTCATATGTGTGGCCAGTGCGTACTCTCGAGCACCGGCATGTCCTGCCCGATGAACTGCCCCAAGACCATCCGCAACGGCCCCTGTGGCGGCGTGCGTCCCGATGGCTACTGCGAAGTGAAGCCAGCGATGCGCTGCGTCTGGGTCGAAGGCTGGAAGGGCGCGCAGAAAATGCAGGGCGGTGAACAGATCGCCACGGTGCAGTTCGCGGTCGACTACCAACTCAAGGGCAAGTCGTCCTGGTTCCGCCACCTCCGCAAGGCACAGGCCGAGCAGGCGGCGGCGCATGAGGCCGAAGCCGCGGCGGCAGCGTCAGGAGCGGCCGTGGAACCGCGCAGCGCCGACACTCGAGCCTACGCCACGCACAGCGGCGCCGGCATTGCACTCGGCACCGCCATCGCGCAACCGACCGATGAGAACGCCCAGAAGATCGCGCTCGACAGTGCCAGCAAGGAGAGCGCATCATGAATGAACTCGACAACGGCCTCATGCGGTACGACGATGAGCCGGTACCGGGTTACCCCCTGCCGATTCGACCGGGTCACAGCTCACCCGGCCGCTTCGAGCGCGTGCTTCGCGATGGTCACTTTGCCGTTACCACCGAAATCGCTCCGCCCGACAGCGCCGACCCGAACCAGGTGTACGAACGTGCGGCCGTCTTCGACGGTCATGTCGATGCCATCAACGCGACCGACGGCTCGGGCGCACACTGCCACATGAGCAGCGTGGCGGTATGCGCGCTCCTGTCGCGCATCGGCTACTCACTGATCCAGCAAGTGTCCTGCCGCGACAGGAACCGCATCGCCATTCAGGGCGACGTACTCGGCGGTGCAGCCATGGGCGTCTGCAATCTGCTTGCGCTCTCGGGTGACGGCGTACAGACGGGTGACCACCCGGAAGCCAAACCCGTGTTCGACCTCGACTGCATGTCGCTGCTCGAAATCGTCAGCACCATGCGCGACAAGCAGACCTTTCAGAGCGGTCGCAAGCTCGACTCACCGCCACGCATGTTCCTCGGCGCCGCGGCGAACCCCTTCGTCGACCCGCTCGACTGGCGCCCGATCCGTCTTGCCAAGAAGATTGCCGCGGGAGCGCAGTTCGTGCAGACCCAGTACTGCTTCGACATCACCCGTCTCGACGCCTACATGCAGCGCGTGCGCGACATGGGACTCGACAGGAAGGTGTTCATTCTCGTCGGCGTCGGCACGCTGGCCTCGGCAAAGACCGCCGACTGGATGCGCCGGAACGTGCCCGGCGTGCACATTCCGGACGAGATCATCAAGCGCCTTGCCGGTGCCGAGAACCAGAAGGCCGAAGGTGTGCGGATCTGCATCGACATGATCAACCAGGTCAGGGAAATCGAAGGCGTCGACGGCGTGCACATCATGGCCTACCGCCAGGAGCACAGCGTGCCCGAGATCGTCGAGCGCACCGGCATCCTCGGTGATCGCCAAGCCTGGCACCCGAGGCAGTACGAGGGCGATCGGAACGTACAGCAACATCTCGATCGCATACAGTAGCCCCACAACACACAACACAACCCCGGCCCCAAGGAGCATCCCGCCATGACCCAGACCATCGTCAGTTCGGCAACCAGGGAACACATCATCGGCCCCGACCAGCCCTTCACCATCATCGGAGAGCGCATCAATCCCACTGGCCGCAAGGTACTGGCCGAAGAAATGAAGGCGGGCGATTTCAGCCGCGTCGAAGCCGACGCACGCGAACAGGTGGCAGCCGGCGCGCAGATGCTGGACGTGAACGCAGGCATCCCGCTCGCCGACGAACCTGCCCTTCTCGCTCAGGCCATCCAGCTGGTGCAGTCCATCACCGATGTGCCGATATCGATCGATTCCTCGATCATCGACGCCCTCGAAGCCGGCCTTGCCGTCTACGAGGGCAAGGCGCTCGTGAACTCGGTCACCGGCGAAGACGAAGTGCTCGAGCGCGTGCTGCCGCTCGTTGCCAGACACGGCGCTGCGGTAGTTGCGATCTCGAACGACGAGACCGGCATCTCCGAAGACCCGAACGTGCGTTTCGATGTGGCGAAAAAGATCATCGAACGCGCCGCCGACCACGGCATTCCGGCCGCCGATGTCGTCATCGACCCGCTCGTCATGCCGGTCGGCGCGATGCGCTACGCCGGGCGTCAGGTGTTCGACATCCTGCATCGTATCCGCAGTGAACTCGGCTGCAACACCACCTGTGGTGCCTCCAACGTCAGCTTCGGCCTGCCCGAGCGGAACGGCATCAACGGCGCCTTTCTCTCGATGGCGATCAGTCACGGCATGACCACGGCCATCACCAACCCCTGCCACGAAGAAGTCATGCGCTCGATCAAGGCCGCCGACGTACTGATGGGCAACGACCCCGATTGCCTCAACTGGATCCGCAAGTACCGCGTACCGGCCGAGGGCGAAAGTGCAGGTGGCGCACGTGGCGGACATCGCCGCCGACGACGTCCTGCTTCCTGAAACGTCGATGATCACTCCCGATCAATGACGCAGTTCACGGGACAATCGGCAAGACGACAACCATGATCGAAGGCAAGGATCCCCTTGTGGTATTCACCCCGAGTGGCAAGCGTGGGCGCTTCTCGCGCGGCACATCGATTCTCGATGCCGCCCGCGAACTCGGTGTCGACATCGACTCGGTCTGCGGGGGCCGTGGCCTCTGCGGTCGTTGCCAGGTGCTCTGCCCCGAGGGTGACTTCTCCAAGCACGGCATCACGTCCAGGGCCGAGCACATCGGCCCCGGCACGAACATGGAAGCGCGCTACCAGCGCATCAACGGCGAGTTCGCGGAAGGGCGACGCCTTGGCTGCCAGGCTACGATCGAGGGCGACCTTGTCATCGACGTACCGCCCGACAGCCAGGTGCATCGCCAGGTGGTCAGAAAACGGGCCGATCTTCTGGATATCCCCCTCGACCCCGCAATCCGTCTGTACGTGGTCGAGGTACAGGAGCCCGACATGCACGACCCCTCGGGTGATCTGCGCCGCCTCAAGCAGGCACTCGCGGCCGAGTGGCAGCTCGAAAACCTGCGGATTCCGCTCAGCGTGCTCACGCAATTGCAGGCCGTTCTCCGCAAGGGCGACTGGCAGGTGACGGTCGCGGTCCACAAGGATCATGAAATCCTTGCAGTATGGCCGGGCTTTCGTGAAGCCATCTACGGCCTCGCCATCGATGTCGGCTCGACCACCATCGCGGGCCACCTCACCAACCTCGTCAGCGGCGAGGTACTTGCCAGCAGCGGTGCAATGAACCCGCAGATCCGCTTCGGTGAGGATCTCATGAGCCGCGTATCCTACGTGATGATGAATCCCGGTGGCGAGAAGGCACTGACGAGTGCCGTCAGGGATGCCATCAACACGCTCATCGATGAGGTGGCGAAGGAAGGCGACATCGACAGACAGGACATCCTCGAGTTCACTTTCGTCGCAAACCCCGTAATGCATCACCTCCTGCTCGGCCTCAACCCGGTCGAACTCGGCGGTGCTCCCTTCGCGCTCGCCACCGACGAGGCGAGCACCGAGCACGGGCGCGATCTCGACCTCGACGCCGCCCCCGAGGCGCGCTGCTACATCCTGCCCTGCGTGGCCGGACACGTCGGTGCCGACACCGCCGGTGTGGTGCTCTCCGAGCAGCCGTATCGGCAGAACGACAACCTGCTGCTCGTCGATGTCGGTACCAACGCCGAAATCGTGCTCGGCAATCGCAGGCGACTCCTCGCCTGCTCGAGCCCCACGGGCCCCGCCTTCGAGGGTGCGCAGATCAGTGGCGGCCAGCGTGCGGCACCCGGTGCCATCGAACGCGTGCGCATCGACCCCGAAACACTCGAGCCCCGCTTCAGCGTGATCGGCTCGGAGCTCTGGTCCGACGAGCCCGGCTTCGACGAGGTGGTGAAGTCCCCCGGGGTTACCGGCATCTGCGGCTCGGGCATCATCGAGGTGGTGGCGGAAATGTTTCTTGCCGGCGTCATCGACGCCGACGGCGTGGTCAACGGCGAACTCGCCACGAAGAGCCCGCGCATTCAGGAGGACGGTCGAACCTTTGCCTACCTTCTCCACGAAGGCGACGTGACCGTGCGCATCACCCAGAACGACGTGCGCCAGATCCAGCTCGCGAAAGCCGCCCTCTACGCCGGCGTGCGCCTGCTGATGGATCGCCTCGGTATCGACCAGGTCGACGGCATCCGCCTCGCCGGTGCCTTCGGCAGCCACATCGACGTGAAGTACGCGATGGTGCTCGGTCTGATCCCCGACTGCAAGCTCGACAAGGTGCGTTCAGCCGGCAATGCCGCCGGCAGTGGTGCCCGCATTGCGCTGCTCAACCAGCAGGCACGGTCCGAAATCGAGCAGGTGGTGCGCGACATCGAGAAGGTCGAGACCGCCGTCGAACCCGACTTCCAGCAGCATTTCGTCGAAGCCATGGCCTTTCCGCACAAGCGCCTTCCCTTCCCCGAACTGGCCAGGGTGGTGAAGCTGCCGGCAGTGAAGGCGAAGGCGGAGGCACGCGCGGGGGGGCGGAGGCGGCGCCGGCGGAAGCGGGATTGAGCGTGTGTTTCTTCTCCGATGACGGCTGAGCACCCAGCCCGCCTCGACTACCGCCCGGTAGGCCACCCGGGAGGCCAGGCCGCCCCGTCGTCGCAGTCGGACAGGTTCGCTGCCCGTCCCACCCTGCTCTTCTGCGGCGGTTTCCACTCGAACATGCGTGGCAACAAGGCCGAGTTCCTCGACCGCTACTGCCGGGAACAGGGGCTCGCCTTCACGCGCTTCGACTACCGCGGTCACGGTGAAACACCGGGTGAGACGGCAGCATTCGGTATCGCAGACTGGCTCGACGACACCCTCGAAGTCCTCGATTCACTGCCTGACGAAGTGCTGCTGATCGGCTCGTCGCTGGGCGCATGGCTCGCCTGCCTGGCTGCCGCCGAACGCCCCGACAAGATCGTTGGCCTGTTGCTGCTCGCCGCGGCAGCGGATTTCACCGAAGAACTGCTCTGGCCCACGCTGGATGCAGCACAGCGTGCCGCGATCGACGCCGGCAGAACGGTCCGGGTCGCCAATGCCTACGATGATGACGGCTGGTATCTGAAGCAGAGACTCTTCGACAGTGGCCGCAAGCTTCGCGTACTCGGCAAGCACGCTGCGCGGCTCGAGCGTATTCGCTGCCCGGTTCGGCTCGTGCACGGTACGGCGGATACCGACGTCCCCTGGTCGCTGTCGGCAAGGCTTCTCGATGCCATGCCCCACGACGACGTGCGGCTGTTGCTGGTCAAGGGTGGTGATCATCGGCTCAGCGATACTGCTTCACTGGGCATCATCGGCAACGAAATCCGCGGAATTCTCGCCGCACTCTCCGGCGAGCCCGAAGAACGGAACCGCTCCTGATCTGCCTCGAAATACCCCCTGACCGGCCGAATGCTGCTACCACGCGGTTCACCGTCAAGGTTCACGGCACAGTTCAGGGCCACAGTTCACGGCACAGTTCAGGACACGCTTCACGGCTCGGTGTGCCGATCCATTTCCCGCCCGGTTCACCGCTCGATCGTATAGATCAGATCCGCACTGCTGCCACTGCCGTTCTCGGCCTCGAAGGCCAGCTTCTCGGAAATGCTGTAGCGCAGGTTGAAGGTATTGATCGCGTCAAACAGCCCGATGCCATAGCTGACATACAGATCCGGAGTGAGGTACTTCCCGAGCGTCACGCTGAGGCCCGAGGAATCGAGTGGCTGCCCGCGCAGGATGAAGGAAAGGATGCTGGCATCGGGCATGGGCGGATCGGAATAGAGTTCGAGCCGCGGCGACTGTGCGGTGCCCTGAATCCTTGCACCGGCGGTCACATCGTATTCCGTGACCTTGCGTGCCACCTGCATGTCGAGTTTCGGGTTGTCCACGGGTCCACCGCTGAAAAGCACCTTGCCACGTTCCATGTTCAGTTTCTGTCCATAGACCATGAAGTCGCCATTGACGACGTTGATGGTGCCCGTGCCACGCGGCGGGGTGCCGGGTGTCTGCTTGACTCTGAGCCCGCCTTCAAGGCGTCCGCGGAAGTCGCCGGCCTCTACCTCGACGCTGTCACCGAGGTTGACCTGCACGTTCACGGCGACCTGGCTGGCTGCCGAGGCGGATTCCGTTGCGGCAGGTTCGGGGTCATCGGTGACGAAGACCACATCCGATGAAGTGCCGACGGTCTTGATGCCCTCGTTGCCACCGTTGGCATTGATGTAGGCGCGCGGGATGGTCACGCTGCCCTTGACGCTCATGTCGGTGTCGTCCATGTTGACCGCGAGTTCGGGGGTGATGACCGCCTTGATGAGACCTGAGTTGGCGACCTCGTAGTTCTCGCCTTCGATGGTGATCTCGATGGCTCGCGTTGCGGGCTTGACGGTGCCGTTGACGGCAAGCTCCCCCCCACCTGAACGTGACTGGCCATCGATCTCGAGCACACCGCCCGGACGCCCCTTCACGACAAGGTCGGTATCTTCGATCACCATCGCGGTTGCGGGAATCTCGGCGCCGAAGCCCCGCAGCGCGACTTCGCCTTCGATTGCCGGGGCCGACACGGTGCCACCGAGCGCGAGATCACCGACCAGCGTGCCGACCACTTCCTGCATCTGCGGTGCAAAGGCGCTGATCAGGGACAGGTCCGTGAAATCGAGATCCAGCCTGCCGTCGAGGCCACCGACACCTGCCGGGTCTGCCACCGTTGCCTGAAGATCGAGATTGCCGAAGTCGGTGAAGGCGCTGGCCAACGCGAGCGTTGCATTGTCGCCGAGCCAGGCCACGTCGATGGTGGTTTCCTCGAGACCGATTTCGACCGGCGTGCCGGCCGAGTCGACTTCAAGCTTGCCCGGTTGCAGCACGAACTGCCCGTCCACGCGCATGTCGCCGTTGGCGCCGAGCGACGCATCGGCTTCGCCATCGAGCTTCGTCTCGATGATGAAGCCTTCGGGAAGGTACTGCGCCGCCAGCGCCGGCGAGAACTCGCTGATGCTCACCTTGCCCGTCGACTCGCCCGCGGCCAGCCAGTTGCCGGTGATGCAGAGGCTGCCGAGCCTGTCGCGATTGTCGAGGCACAGATCCGCGACATCGGCTTGCGCGGCGCTGGCCGCGATGGCCACGGGTGCACGCAAGGCCCAGTCGCCCACCTCGGTGTTGTCGAGTTGCAGTGTCGACAGGGTACCCTGCCAGGTCTCGCTCGCATAACCACCTTCGAGCGTCGTGGCGATATCGCCCATGTCACTCGCGGCTGTGAGCGTCACGCGGTGATCGGCCTCCGAGCCTTCACCGGCAAGAGCGACCTCGTGGATGGTCTGACCACCGGCGCTGATGCCCGAAGCATTCAGCGACAGTGTGGAACGCACGTCGGGACCGAGACCACCATCGATCGCGAAATCCAGTGCCGCCACTCGGTTTTCGGCTTGAACCACGTTTTCGGCACGCCCGTTTGCCTTCACCTGCGGCGCCTCACGCGTGCCGGACAAGGTGCCCTCGAGTGCGATGTCGCCGCCGAGTTCCGGCAGCAGCGTACCGAGGTCGGGACTGGCCAGGTCGAAGTTCAATGCGATCTTCTCATCGACCTTTCCGCTCGCCGTCAGTCGAGACGGCCCGTGCGAGAGATCGAGCTCATCGATGACGAGCGTCTCCCCCGCCACCCGGATCCTGCCATTGCCGGCGAGCGGCTGTCCGCGAAAGTCTCCTGCGAGGCGGAGAATATCGGCCGTGAGCTCGGGGCCGGACTCGAGCAACTCGCCGCTGCTAGTTACATCGAGATCGATGGCGCCCGGTAATTCCGGCCACTGCTCACCGGGGTTCACGCCCGCCGTGGTCAGCCGCAGATCCCAGGTCGGAGCATCGGCCCAGGCGGCCGTTCCGCTGCCCGTGATCGTGCCTGCAAGCGTCTCGCCCTCGAGCGTGAAGGCATCGAGCACGGTACTCGAACCCTCGAGCGAGACCTGCCAGGCGCCGGGCGGAATCGCTTCGCCATCGACATCGGCATTGACGGTAGCCGTAAAGTGCTCGGCCGAGCCTTCCGCCACGAAGCGGCCTGCGGCACTTTGGTATGCCGATTCACCCACGAGCGGCCAGCCGAGGTCGTGCCATTCTCCCTCGATCTCGCCGGCAAGCGTCTCGAGATCGACCCGACCCTGTGCGCTCAGCTCTCTGCCGCCTTCCCCGTCACTCTCCCCGCCGTTCCGGGGAAAGCGCGCCGCAAGCGAGCGGATATCGAGTTGCTCGGTGGAGCCTGCAACGTCGGCATCGATCGTCACCGGGCCGGTATCGGTGGTCGCCGACGCGAGTGTTGCCTGTGCCTCGAAGGCATCAAGTGTACCGCGCGATTGCAGGCGGAGCCGGGGCGCCTCGGTGACGCGATCCGCCACGCCTTCATCGACAGGCAGGGCCGCGACATCCGGCACGCACGCCATCACCGAGGCATCCCAGCCGGGTTCACTCATGACATCGCTGACAGTGGCCAGGATCTCGGCTTCGACGAGCCCTTGCACCTGATGTTCGATCTGCAGACTGGCAAGATCGCCCGTCACGGTGCCCTCGCCCGAAAATGGCCCGACATCGGCAATGTCGGTCTGCCAGTCGAGCGCGAGATTCATGGGATAGTCGCCGCTGGTCTTCACGTCACCCGCGATGCGAAGACTGCCCTCGGGTGCATCGACCTCGAGCGACGACAACTGTACATCCGATCCATCCACCGTACCGGCAAGCGCCACGCGGTCGATCTCGATCGGTGTGTCCTGCCCGGCGGGATACACCGCGATGTTGCTCAGAGCGACGTCCTGCAGATCGATCGACACCGGCAAGTCGATCTCCGGCAGACCTTCGCCGGCAGGCGCTTCCTCGGCCGGTGCCGGCGCGGGTTCGGGCAATCGCAGTTCGACCCCGTCGATGTGCAACTGCGCGAGTTCGAGTCTGCGCCCGACAAGCGCACTCGGCGTCCAGTCCAGTGCCAGCGAATCCACCCTTGCCGACAGGCCATCCTCCTGCGCATAGCGGAAACCATCGATCTGCAGCGGCCCCGTGAGTCTGCCATCCGCGGCGTCCCATTCGAGTGTGCCGGGCGCGAAGCGCTGCCCGAGCGCCAGTGCCTGGCGCGTTCCCGACTCGGTACCGAGCAACCAGGCGAGCGCGCCGACCAGCACGACAAGGAACAGCAGCAGGACGATGCCGAGAATGCGGAGAACTCGCTTCATCACAGGTCTGCCCCGATGGTGAGATGCCCGCGGAGCTTCCGCCCGGGTGAACCGTCAATGGCATGCCCGAGATCGAGCCGCACGGGGCCGATCGGCGAGCGCCAGTGAAAACCGACGCCGACACCGGCTTGATAATCGGGACTGTCGGTAAAGGCATCGCCCGCGTCGATGAAGGTGGCAAGGCTCCAGGTCTCGGTCAGTGGCATCTCGAGTTCGAGGCTCGTTTCGAGCAGGTGCTTGCCACCAACCACATCGTTACCGAGGCGTGGTCCGATGACGTTGTAGCCATAGCCCCGCACCGACTTGTCGCCGCCGGCGAGGAAGCGCAGGGACATCGGCAGCTTGTCGAAGTCCGATACCGAGGTGGTGCCGGCAGCACCGCGCGCAATGAGGCGCAACGAATCGGAAAACGAGTAGATGCCCTTGACCCGGATCAGCGGCTGAATGAAGTCGGTGTCGGAAAGAAGCCCCTCGGCGGCGCCGCGAACGGAAAGCTGCAACCGTGTGCCGAAGTCGGGCATGATGCGTTCGTCCATGCCGGCAGGGTCGGTGCGAGTCCAGTCGATGCTCGGCAACAGCAGCCGGCTCGTGTCATCGCCCGATTCCAGCACGAATTGCTCGACCAGGTAATCGAGCGCGTAGGTCTTGATCCAGAGTCCGTCACGATGGCGAAAGAAGCCGCCGATACTCGCCTTGGTGAGGTCGGTGGTATCGGTGTCTTCATCGTAGACCAGGCCGCGCAAGCCCCAGGTATCGGTGCGCGGGTCGCTGGCCGGAATCAGGTATTCGCCAGCGACGGCGTTGATGTATTGCGAGACCATCATCTCGCCCGTGAGCTGGTGCCCGGCCTGGTTGATGCGCCGGCGGACGAGTCCGGCCTTGACGCGGGCACCGGTGTCGGTACCGTAGCCCACGCCCAGGGTGTAACGCATCGGATTCCGTGCCGTCAGACTCACTTCAACCGGAATGACCCGGTTCTCGTCGGCGTTTTCGGGCGAGACATCCAGCACGACTTCCCGGAAGTACTCCGTGTTGGCAAGATCGCCCTGCAACTGCTGCAGGTCATCGGCAAGGTAAGGCTGGCCGGGGTCGATCTCGGAATAACGCTCGAGCATCTTCTCGTCGAGCCAGGGCGTGTCCTGCTCGAAGCTGACTTCGCCGAGAGCGTAGCGCCTGCCGCTGTCGAGAAACAGCCGAATGGTCGACGTGTAGCGCTCGAGATTGATGCGTATCGCACTCTCCCTGAGTTTCGCGTCGAAATAACCCCGACTCGATGCAAGCACCTCGAGACGCTGCTTGAGCATTTCGTAATCCTGATGCAGGAGGGGCACGCCGGGTTTCAACGGGGATTCGGCGATGGCTTGCAAGAAGGCCTTGTCGGTTTCGGCTTCGCCGCTGATGCGGATGTCGACTTCGGTGAGCTTGAGCTGTTCACCGGGAACAATCGTATAGGACGCCTGCCAGACGCCATTCACTTCTTCGAGCGTCTCGCTGATGTCGGGTTTGTAGTAGCCGTAGGGCGCGAGTGCCTTGCGAATGGCATCGTCCGCCTGCGAATGGAGGAAGCGGACACGCCCGGCACTTTTCGCCCGCTTGCCATCAAGACCGTACAGCGGCAGGAAACCTTGCACGTTGGTCAGGAGTTCGCCTTCGACGCCGCTGATGGTGACGGAGACCTCGGGGCCATCGTTTTCGGTATCGGCGGAATCCTGCGATCGTGCCGACAGCACGGGCGAATACAGCAGAACCGATGCGCACAGCGCTGCCGTCAGCAGCACGACAAGGCGACTGTTGAGCACGACATCGTGCGAGGTCAGGGAATTGGGGCAGCGGCTTCGTCGCACACCTGTCCTTCTGATCGGAGATCCGGGCCAATACCGATGATAGCCAACTTGACCCCCGGATACTGCAACTTGCTGCAATCAACGCGATCCGAGAATCTCCGGCGTCACTGTCGGCGTCTTGCCATCCGACTCGAAAAAAGGCGAGTGACGATGCTTGCCAAGCAGCTTGCCCTTGATGATGAATGGCAGTACGACCATCATGTCCCTGAACGCAATCTTGCTGGAGATGGGGAAAGGTGCTTCCCCTTTTGCATCACGACCGTAGATACGACACCTAACGTCGCCGAGACCATCAAGGGCATCGGCCCGAACATTGGTGTAGGCCTTCGCCGGAATACCCGCCCAGGGAAAACCGGGCTGCGTATTGAATACCGGTGAACGGCAACAGGCGGCAGCCCAACGGAACAAACCGTTCTCGTTGAGTTGATAACACCGCAGATGTTCCCTGCCCTGCTCGATCTCGATATCGGAAGGATAAACAGGTACCACCTCGGTGCCACCCCAGGCATCGAGCAATTCGCCTCGGCCAAGCCGCTCGACATAATCCTGACAATCTGAACAGTAACAAACCAGTCGCCCGGGCGTTGACCCGGGAAACGCGGTCAGTCTCGCGATGAAAGCGCCACAATCACACGATATGTTCATCCCCGTCACCATCGATCAGGACACACATGCATGGTACCAAATGGCGCCGCAAGACCTGTGCTCAGGGCAGTTCGTGCATGCTGAAACGCATGGTGGCATCACCGCCCATCGGTTGCGAAAGACGCCACTCGCTGTGGCTGGCCCGATTGACTGAAACCGAATGGAAAACCGCAATGCCCTCGCAGCGATCACCTGCGACGCTGAACGGCGTCGCGTTGGTCACATCCCCCGCCGGTGTCAGGCCCGCAGCAGCCACCAGCGACGATTGCAGCGCCGGCCAGGTTGCCATATCCACAATACCCGTTACCGGCAGATCGTTCGCCTCCTGAAACGCTTCCACAGCCACCTCCGTCTGCGATCCGAAGTTGCCATCGGCAAACATGTCCACATCTTCGAAGCCGACATCGAAGCCGAGGCACCACAGAACACGTTCCACGCCCAGCACATAGCCATTTCGTCCGGGGGTAAACCGTGAAAGTTCACAGTACCCCTGCCAGGTGTATGCGGAGCCATCCGCAGTCCTGCCGTCGAGACCATGGCAGGTCGCCTGCTCGAGCGTCAGCCCTGATTCGTCATCAAGTCCGTCGCCGGAGAGATCGACGAAGGGATCATTGCTGTCGTTGACGGTGTCGCCATCGGCATCGGGATCCTCATCGTCCGGAATGCCATCGCCGTCACTGTCGGAGCCGAATGGATTCTCCGGATTGGGCAGTTCGGACGGATCCAGCGGATCGTTCGGATCCAGCGGATCGCTGCCGGCAAGGAACTCCAGAACATTGTAGAAACCATCCTGATCGCTGTCGGGCCCGGCGGTATAGCGCCCGGCGTCGACCACGAAGCTGCCGCTGTCGGCGGCTACCGCATCACTTCGGAACTCCGCGAGAACGGCTGCCGCCTGACCTCGCGGATGGAACTGCGCATCCACGGTAATCTCCGAACCCTCGTTGACATCGACGTCGCCGAACCAGCTCGTCCCCTCGCGAGTCATTCCTACCGGTGTTCCACCAACACGCACCACGAGTTCGAGCATCGCGAGTTGTTCGTCGCTTGCCAGGGTAAGCGCAAGCGGCAGGTCGAACTGCAACTGCAGGTTCGTCTTCGCTGGTCTGTTGCCCGGCTCGGCAGCGTTCAGGGGATCGGTACCGTCTCTGCGCTCTTCGTAGTTCGAGTAACCGTCACCATCGTTGTCGAAGCTGTCCGCGCTGGTATCGAACTGCCAACGCTGCACCTCGACTTTCCAGGAGCGGGCATCGGCAGGGATCTGCACCGGCACTTCGGTACTCGCCAGGGGCAGCGACTGACCGGCGTAGGATTCATTCCACAGCAGTGTCAGCCGGTAAACGAGACCCGGCACGAGGTTCAGCGTGATGTTGTAGTTGTCGTTGCTTCTGGTGGCGGTACCGACCTCGCTGCCATTGATACTCACGACGAGCGACAGCGCATCGCGTTTGATCTCGCGCGCTTGCCGAAAGATCGCGGGCTCCGTGATCGTCATCGACGGGTTGTCTGCCTCACCCTGCAACGTCGAATGATCGTCACCACAGGCGGCAAGGAACGGCAAGCCGACAAAGGCGGCCACAAGGGAATATCTGGCACGCATCATCATTTAGAAACTGTCCATGAAATCATCACCCAGCATCTTCGTATGCATCCTGACATAATACAAGCGAGACTGCGTAAACCCGATGTGTTGATTGGAACTACTTCACGAAAAACGTCGTCTTGCCGCGTCAGAATCCACGAGACAGCCAGTAACATCCGTCAAATCTGTGCGTTAACCTCGACATACGGCCACGGCCGCCAACCACCTCACGGAGAATGTTCCATGATCACGCCTCACCCGATCACTTCTGCCGCTCGCGGCAGCGCCCTTTTTCTTGCCACCACGCTGGCGGGTCTTGCTGGCGTGGCGCAGGCTCAGGACAACTCACTCGCCAGTGATGCCGCAAGCGACAGCGTCATCACGACCGAACAGAAGCTTTCCGACGAAGCGGCGGCAGAGCCGCGCCGGGCTCCGGATGGCTATCGAAAAGGTGCCGAACGCCGTGGAGTGTATTTCTTCGGCAACCTCGGAATTGCAGCCGGAGGCGATCGCCTCGCCACCGTCCAGGTCAACGAAATTCTCGGCGACGAAACGGACGAAGTGAGCATTCGTGCCGGTGACGGTGTCCATCTGCTTCTCGGCGCCGGCATGTTCGTGCCGCGCATCCCGCTCTCGTTCCAGTTCGGCCTCGGTGTCCACTACAATGGCATCAGCTCCTTCGACGATTCGGCGGGCTTCGGTTATGCTCCGCTCGAAGCCGGTGCCTTCTATCACCTCGGTCGCCACCGACTTGGCGGCGGTCTCATGCTGGCACTCTCGCCCGAGCTCGACCTCACCGACACCAACGACGGTCGAGTCGATTACGAAGAAGCCTTCGGCGCCTGGTTTCAGTACGAGTTCATGTGGAACTTCATGAGCGTCGGGCTTCGTCTTACTGCTCTCGAGTTCGAACCCGAGAGCGTCAGCGGCTTCACCGATCTCGAAGTCGACGACCTGCCCGACCCCGATGGCAGTTTCGCGGCGCTGACCCTGTCCTTTCCTTTCTGAATCGCCGCAAGGTAGACGCTGACGGGTGGCGAGTCCGTCGAGGTGGCTGATCTTCCGAACGACCAGCACAAACACTTGACCTCCCACCCGTATTCTGGATTACACTCTTTCCAGACAGTCACGCCACGTATTCCAGCGTGTCGCATTTCAAAGAAGAGCATTCCACACACATGAACCGAAAGCACACCGCACCGACCCAACTCAGAATGAACCGCCGCCGCTTTCTTGCAGGTTCTGCCGCAGTCGGTCTGAGCTTTCACATTCCGAAGGAGCTTCTCGCCGCGAACGGCAAGGTGAACTTCTACAACTGGGACACCTACATCGGCGAAACCACGATCGAAGACTTCGAAGACGCCACCGGTATCGAAGTGCAGTACGACCTCTTTGCCGACAACGATGAGCTCTTCGCGAAACTCCGCGGTGGCAATCCAGGCTACGACGTCATCGTGCCGACCAACGACTACGTCGAGCGCATGGTCGTGGCCGAGATGCTGATGCCGCTTGATCACTCGAAGATTCCCAACATCGTGAACCTCGAAGAGCAGTTCCTCGATACCGAATTCGACCCGGGCCGCAAATACAGCCTGCCCTACATGTGGGGCACCATCGGCATCGGCTACCGCAAATCGGCCGTGGAAACACCTCCGACGAGCTGGAACGACATCCTTGCCTCCGACCAGTACGCCGGCCGTATCGCACTGTTGAGTGAGCCTTCCACCGTCATGGGCATGGCCCTGAAGGCCATGGGCAAGTCACTGAACGACTGGTCGCCCGAGAACATCGCCGCCGCCGAAAAGATGCTCATCGACCAGAAGCCCAACATCGTCGCCTTCGCACCCGACAACGGTCAGGATCTGCTGCTTGCCGGCGAAGTGGACTTCGCCATGGAGTGGAACGGTGACATCCTTCAGGTCATGACCGAAGACGACGACATCGGTTATGTCGTACCCGAGGAAGGCGCCCTTCTGTGGGAAGACTGCCTGTGCATTCCGAAGGACGCACCCAATGTCGACAGTGCCTACGCCCTGATCGATTTCCTGCTGAGTGCCGAGGCCGGTGCCGGCATTGCCGACTATGTCTCCTACGCCACGCCCAACAAGGCCGCGAAGGAACTCATGAGCGCCGAGTATCTTGAAAACCCGGCGGTGTTTCCCTCCGAAGAGGCGCTGTCGAAATGCGAGCCCATGACCTATCCCGGCCAGAAAGTCTCACGTCAGATCGACGAAGCCTGGACGCGCATCAAGGCAGGCTGACAGCGCTTGCGACGCTAACCTTCAACAAGAGAGTCGAGCACAGGGCAAGTGGCACGTACCAGCGACACAAACAGCGCCTTTCTGGCTTTCGGCCTGCCCAGTTTCATCTGGCTGGCGCTGTTCTTCGTCGCTCCGCTCGGCATTATCTTTCTCTACAGCTTCGGCGAGAACATCTCGCTGACACAGATCGAGACCACCTGGACCCTCGAGAACTACCGCCGCATTCTCGACCCGCAGATTCTCGAACTCCTGTGGCGATCGCTCTGGCTCGCGTTGATCTCGACGATCATCTGCCTCGTCGTCGGCCTGCCGATGGCGATGCTGATCGCGACTGCATCACCGACAGCAAAGCCCTGGCTGCTGCTTGTCATCATGCTGCCGTTCTGGACGAATCTCCTGATTCGTACCTATGCGCTGCTGAACATCCTCGGCACGCGCGGGCGTCTCAATCAGCTTCTCGGCTGGCTGCACGAGCAGACGAACGCCCTCTTCCAGCTTGTCGGTTTCGCCGAAGCACCGTTCATTGGCGCGAACTTCAAGCCACTGACCTTTCTCGGCACACCGGGAGGCGTCGTCTTCGGCATCGTGTACGTCTCGTTGCCATTTGCCATCCTGCCGATCTACTCCACGCTCGAGCGCATGGACCGAAGCCTCCTCGAGGCGAGCATGGATCTTGGCGCGAACCAATGGCAGACGATACGACGGGTGCTCATCCCGCTCGCCATGCCCGGCATCCTCACTGCCGCCGTCATCACCTTCATTCCCGCCATCGGGCAGTTCCTGACGCCCGACCTTCTCGGCCGCGGCCAGGTGGACATGATCGCGAACGTCATCGAGCGACAGTTCAAGAAAGCCAATGACTGGCCCTTTGGCTCGGCCATATCACTGACGCTTCTCTACGCCACCTTCATCCTCCTCGCCCTCCGCGCCTTCGGCGATGCGGCGCGCTCGAAGAATCGCAGGGACTGACATCATGGCGCTGCTTCGACGTACCCGGAAAGATCCCTTCGACTACAGCGGCAAGTTCGGTTATCGCCTGCTGTTTCTGATCGGCTGCATCTTTCTCTACGCACCGATCATCGTGTTGATCGTCTTCTCCTTCAATGACTCGCGCCGCGGCGGCAACGTGATCTGGAAAGGCTTCACCACCAGGTATTACACCAAGGCCTTCGAGAACGATGAACTGCGTGAAGCCTTCTTCAATACCCTGACCATCGCAGCGATTTCCACCGTGGTCAGCGTGTTTCTCGGCGCGCTCACGGCCATCACGCTGTGGCGCTTCCGCTTTCGTCTCAAACCGATCTACGAAGGGCTCGTCTCGCTGCCCATCGTGATACCCGAAATCTGCATGGGTGTGTCGCTCGCGATGTTCTTCTCGCAGATGGGCTGGATGAGCCTGGGCGACATGTCCTGGCCGCTCAACCTCACCAACATCATCATCGCGCACATCACCTTCTGCTTTCCCTTCGCCGCAATGGTGATACGAACGCGCCTGCAGAGCTTCAACCGCGAAACCGAAGAGGCCGCACGTGATCTTGGCGCGAGTGAGTGGCGGGTGTTCAAGGACATCCTGCTGCCGCACATGAAACCCGGACTCGTCGCCGGTGCACTTCTCTCCTTCACGCTCTCTCTCGATGATTTCGTGATCACCTTCTTCACTTCGGGGCCGAACACGATTACCTTCCCGGTCAAGATCTACTCGATGGTGCGTTTTTCGGTCACCCCCGAAATCAATGCCGCCTCGACGGTACTGATCATCATGACACTCGTGCTCACCTGGATCGCACTGCGCACCCAACGCGTCAGCGACATCACCTGAACAGAGTCCGAGGGCAGGAACGCAACATCATGACCGACGCCAAGGCACGCCAACCGATCGTCTCGATTCGCTCGCTGAACAAGCATTACGGGGTGGTGCATGCACTCAAGGACATCGACCTCGACATCGCGTCAGGGGAGATCTTCGCCATACTCGGGCCATCGGGTTGTGGCAAGTCCACGCTCCTGCGGGTGATTTCAGGCTTCGAAGCGCCAAGCGATGGCCAGCTCGACCTCGACGGCAAGGACATGATTCGCGTGCCGCCGAACAAGCGCCCGATCAACATGGTGTTCCAGTCCTACGCGGTGTTCCCGCACATGAGCGTCAAGGACAACGTCGGCTACGGGCTCAGGATGGACAAGGTGCCCTCCGGCGAGCGTGATCGGCGCGTGGCCGAGGTGCTCGAACAGGTGCACCTGACGAACTTTGCCGAACGCATGCCCGACCAGCTTTCCGGTGGACAGCGCCAGCGTGTCGCGCTTGCCCGTGCGCTCGTCAAACGTCCGCGCGTTCTGCTTCTCGACGAACCCCTCTCGGCGCTCGATGCCAAGCTGCGCGACGCCATGCGCCTTGAACTCGTGCGTCTTCAGGAAGAGGTCGGCATCACCTTCATCATCGTCACCCACGACCAGTCCGAAGCACTCGCCATGGCCGACCGCATCGCGATCCTCGCCGACGGAGCGCTCCGCCAGGTGGCCAGCCCCGCGGAACTCTACGAAAGACCTGTCGACGCCTTCGTGGCCGACTTCATCGGCAACATGAACGCCTTCAATGTCGAGGAAATCCTGCCCAGGGAAGGTGGTCACGAGGTACGCACACGCAAATTCGGCGAACGTCACCTCATGAGGCAACTGCACACCGACCTTCGCACAGGCACACAGACAGGCGAGCAGCGCGCCATTGCCGCCGTACGCCCCGAAGATGTGAACATCACGCTCGGCGACGCTCCTGCCGAACACATCTCGGTACCGGGGCATCTGGGTGACATCGGTTATCAGGGCCAGCATTCGATCGTCGAGGTTCGCCTTGACAACGACGATTCCCTGACCGCCATCATCGACAGCGGCACCGCACGCGAGCTCGCCGGCGTTGCCATCAACACCCCCTTGACGGCACACTGGCCGCAGAGCGACATGCTGCTGCTGCCGGCGAATGCTGCCACAAGTGCCGATGGTTCTCTGTAAGAGTGCATCTCCGACAAGAGTGCAGCATGACTCTCGGCAGGTATGATGAGTGACGGATCACCTGCGCCTGACACTACCCGATACCAACCCCTGAAAACATCAAACCATGAGCAAATCAGACACCCCGAGCGCCATCGATGTCTACGTGGTGGACTGGCATGGCGCCCTGCGCGGAAAACGCCTGCCCGTAGAGCATCAGAAGAAGATTCTCGCCGGCGAGACACGTCTGCCCATCTCCACACTGACGCAGGACATCTGGAGCGACGATCAGGATGCCATCACCGGCCTCGGTGTTTCCTCGGGCGATCCTGACGGACTCTGCATACCCGTCAGCGACACCTTGTTACCGCAAGCCTGGCACCCTGACCGCTTGCAGGCTCTGTGCATGATGCATGACATCAATGGCGAGCCCAGCGAATACGATCCACGCGCCGCGGCTGTACGAGAACTTGCCCGTTTCGAGGCTCAGGGGCTCCATCCCGTCGTCGCCATGGAACTCGAGTTCTACCTTCTTGACGGTTCGACACGCGAAACCGGTGTGCCGAAGGTTCCCGACATGCTGCGTATTGCCGGCAAGCAGCGCGACATGCAACTCTACGATCCGCGCACCATGGATCGTGTCGAGCCGCTGTTCGAATGCATCTACCAGTTCGCCGAAGCCATGCAGATTCCTGCCGAGGCGATGCTCGCGGAAATCGGCCCCGGCCAGTTCGAACTCAACCTCAACCATCGAAGCAACGCGCTGCAAGCCGCCGACGATGCGATTCTTCTCCGCCAGATCATCGATCATGCTGCACAGCGCTTCGGACTGCTCGCCACCTTCATGGCCAAGCCCTATACCAACCATGACGGCTCGGGCCAGCACGTGCACGTGAGTGTGGTCGACGCGGACGGCAACAACATCTTCGACCAGAACGAAGACCGCCTGCTGCACGCGCTTGCCGGCTGCCTCGACACGCTCGAAGAGATGCAGCTTCTGCTCGCCCCCAACCGCAATTCCTATCGACGCCTGCTTCCCGACGGCTTCGCCCCGAACCGTCTCGACTGGGGCTATGACCATCGTGGTGTGGCACTACGCCTGCCTGCAACATCGGGCCCTGCGGCACGGCTCGAACACCGGGTGGCTGGCGCCGACGCCAATCCCTACCTCGTGCTCGCCGCCATCCTCGCCGGCATGCGTCACGGCCTCGACAATGCGCGTCCACCCGCCAATCCACCACTGCTTGCAGGCGAAACCCCGACCGCGAAACGCCTGACGCACGACTGGCTGGCCGCCTGTGATCGCGCTGAAGCTTCGGACGTGCTCGGCGAACTGCTCGGCGAAGGTTTCAGGAAACGCTTTGTCGACATCAAGCGCCACGAAGCGCTGCGATTCCTGCGCGAAGTTTCTCCGCTGGACTGGAGCACCTATCTGCCGCGTATCTGAATGGCGCCGAATTCATGCCGGCCGAGCGCATCGACAACTACTACAGCGCAAGCTGCAACCGTGACGAGCGTTATCCCACGCTCGAGGAATCCGTCGCCACCGATGTACTGATCATCGGTGGCGGCATGACCGGCGTGGCGACAGCCGTCGAACTTGCCGAGCGTGGCAGCGAAGTGGTGCTTCTCGAGGCCAACCGCATCGGCTGGGGCGCAACAGGCCGCAACGGCGGTCAGGTCACGGGCAGCCTCTCGGGTGATGCCGCGATGCTCAGGCAGCTCACCCGGCGTCATGGCCGTGAACACGCCGAAGACACGCTGCGGTGGCTTCGCTGGCACGGCCACGAGATCATCGAAAGGCGGGTTGCCCGCTACGGCATCGACTGCGATCTCACGCACGGCCACCTGTTCACGGCCTGGAACGCAGCACATGTGCCGGAACTCGAGGCTACGCTCGACGAAGCGCGTGCTGCGGGACTCGCCGATGAGGTGACATGGCTCGATCGCGATCAGGTGCACGAGCAACTCGCCACACCACTGTATGCCGGTGCCATTCTGAATCGCCGCAATTTCCATCTGCACTCGCTGAATCTGTGCCTCGGGGAAGCGGCAGCGGCAGCCTCGCTCGGTGTACGCATCCACGAGCAGACCGAGGTGATGTCGATCGAGTCGACGGCCTCGCGCCTTGAACCACCCGGACATCGAGCACCGACTCGCCCGGCCTTGCGCACGTTGTCCGTCTCATCGTCAAGACAGGCACCGACATCGGCGGCACACGGAAACGAAATCGAGCGCACGGCGAGCGCGCCAGTCATTGCCCGCACGTCACACGGTGAAGTGCGTGCCGAACGCCTCGTACTTGCCGGCAACGCCTATCACCGACTGTTGCCACGTCAGCTCTCGGGGTTCGTGTTTCCGGCCGTGCTGGGCAACCTCGTCACCGAGCCACTTGGCGAAGACCGCGCGCGACAACTCATTCGCGACAACGTGGCCGTCTACGACAGCCGCATGGTGCTCGACTACTATCGCCTGACGGCCGACCACCGGCTCATGTTCGGTGGCGGCACCAACTACACCGGGCGCGAGATTCCGGATGTGGCGACGAACCTCCGGCCCGCACTCGAACGGGTGTTTCCGAGCCTTGCCGGCATCGCCGTTGACTACGCCTGGACCGGCAAGGCCGCCATCGTGCCGAACCGCATCCCGATCATCGGACAGCTACCCGGCAACATCCTCTTCGCCCAGGGGTACTCGGGACATGGCATGGCAAGCTCGCACATCCTTGCCGAGGTACTCGCCGATCATCTTCACGGCGAAAGCCAGCGTTTCGAGACACTGAGTCGCCTGCGGCACCTGCGGCTGCCGATCGGAGAAACCCTGGGTGGTGCCGCGATGGCGCTCGCCATGGCGTTTCATCGGCTTCGGGAAAAATGATCGCACCGCCCCACGGCCACCGAAAATCCGACCCCCGTCAAGACTTCATGAAGCGCTTCCCATTATGATGCGCGCATGACAGTCATGACCTTCGAACACACAGAGCGCCGCGACACAGGCGACCGGCGGCGCTACTCCCTGCAGACGCTGGCGGGAACGGTCACGCTCCGCCGGCGTGTGCAGGGGCGTCGCCTTGAAGACCGCCACTTCCCCATCATCGATCACTTCGACTTCGGCGTGATCGCGATGGCACTCCTGCTCGTCCTTCTGTCGATTACCGACTCGGTTATGACGCTGACTCTCATTGCCAACGGTGGTCGTGAGATCAATCCCTTCATGGATCTCATGCTGCAGCAAAGCGTCTGGCTGTTCGCCGGTGTGAAAATGTTCCTCACCGCCGTTCCCGCCGTGCTGCTCGTGGCCACGGGAAACCTCAAGCTGTTCGGACGCTGGCGCGCGCGTTCGCTACTGGCCGCGCTCGTGGGGATGTATGCGGGCTTGATCCTGTATGAACTTCTGCTGGTATCGGCAATACCACCGACCGCGAGCATGCAACGATAGCAGGCAGGCAATCGATCTGTTCGACGTCATGCACCGGTAACGGGATGCCTACCCGGTCCCGGGGCCTGCATACCCCATCCTCGTGCGTGACCCATCGGCTTGCGTGACCTGTCGTTTCATGTCATGCAACGCACACAGCCGACTGCTCGTTCAGCCTACATGGCCCGACGGCTTGTGCAACCCGTCGGTTTCGGCAGACCCGCGTAGCGACTGGCCTGTCTTGCAGGCCCCCGCGGAAACAGCTCGTAGAGATACCTGCTGTTGCCCTTTTCCTTGCCGAAGCGCTTGCCCATCTGCTTGGTGAGGATGCGCATGGCAGGCGCAATCTCGTAGTTGTCGTGGTATTCCTGCAGAAAGCCGATGACTTCCCAGTGCGCCTCCGTCAGTGTGATGCCATCTGCCGCGGCCAGTTCCTCGGCCAGTTCGCGGCACCAGTCTTCGCGGTGGCGAAGGTAGCCTTCGCGATCCGTCTCGAGCGAATCGATCAACGCGCTCACGCTGCGCCCTCGCCTGAATTGCGCTCGCCACCCTCGTCGATTGCCGCCTCCGGCTTGTCGCTGCCCACTTCGTCACTCCCGTCACTCCCGTCACTCCCGGCATCCCCGGCATCCCCGGCATCCCCGGCATCCCCGGCATCCCCGGCAACGATCCCCATTTCGTGCAAACCCGCACCTTCGCGCAACGACGACACCGCGTTGGCATGCCCGTCAAATCCCTCGAGCTTTGCGAAGCGATGTGCGTGGGGGGCGAGTTCGGCATAGCCCGCTGCCGTGACGTGCCCCACCGAGGCACTTTTCAGGAAGTTGTGCACGCCGAGCGGCGAGTGCGTGCGCGCCGCGCCCGAGGTCGGCAACACGCAGTTCGGACCCATGAGATAGTTCGCGAGTGTGCCGGGTGCGTGCTCGCCGAGCAGGATCTCGGCCGCCTCGGTGATGTGAGCGAGGTGTTCGAAGGGCGTTTTCGACAGCACCTGACAGTGTTCGGGCGCGTAATCGTTGATGAAACGGTAGGCGTCTTCGGCGTCGGCGGCAAGCACGATGCCTCCGCGCGGGCCTGAAAGCACCGTCGCCGAATAGCCGGCCAGCGTATCGCTCTGATGATTCCAGTAGCCCGGAATCCCGGCGCGTACCGCCTCGGCAAGACCACGATCCCAGGTGACCAGAAACGCACTGCCGTCGGGGCCGTGCTCGGACTCGATGCACATGTCGAGCGCGGCGATGGCAGGGTCGGCCGTAGGGTCCGCAAGGATGATGGTTTCAGTCGGGCCTGCCGGCAACCCACCGTCGATACGATTGGCGAGCACGCGCTTTGCGGCCATGAGCCAGGGACTGCCGGGCCCCTCGATGCGATCACACTTCGGAATGCTGGCGGTACCGTAGGCAGCCGCCGCCACGGCCGAGGCACCACCCGCCTTGAACACCGCCTCGACACCGGCAAGACGCGCGGCAACGAGCGTGGCAGGCTCCACCGAACCATCGGGCATCGCCGGCGTCAGGATGATCGGCAAACGAACACCGGCAACCGCCGCCGGAATCGCGGTCATGAGCGTCACCACCGGAAAGGAACCCTTGCCACGTGGCGAATAGCAGGCCACGGCGTTGATCGGCGTGAAACGCTCACCGACGAGCACACCGGGGCGAATCTCCTTCATCCAGAACTCACCCGGCATCTGTGCCTCGTGGTAACGCCGGATATTGTCGGCCGCGTAGCTCATGGTGTCGATGTCGGCACTGTCGAGTTCGTCGAAGGCGCGATCGAACTCCTGTCTGCCGACGGCGATGGCGTCGGCGTCAAGTCCTTCTGCACCATCGAAGCGGGCGGCATGACGCGCAAGTGCAGCATCGCCTTCAGCAGCGACTTCGTCGATCAGCGGCCGCACCTTCTCGATGAATGGCTCGAGTTCGTCTTCGACACGCAACAGCAGACGAGTACGTTCATCGGGTGAAAGTGTCGCGAGTTCGTGCAGGGAAATGTCGGGGTAATCACGCGAATTCATGCTGAAAGTATACCGCCGCAACCATCGCTCGCCGTTGCTGCCCTCTCGGCATATAATGGCGTGGCGGGTCGCCCGAATCGCCTGTCGGGAGGGCTCGAAGAAAAAACGCCACAACCACTGAGTTCCAACTATTCACCATGCCTGTCGAACACACCACCAGCTACTACGCAGCCAGCGCCAACCCGACTCCCGAGCGCCCTCACCTCGATGGCGACCTTGACTGTGACGTCTGCATCGTCGGCGCGGGATTCAGTGGCCTCTCGGCTGCGCTTCACCTGCAGGATGCCGGGCGCGAGGTGACCATGCTCGAAGGCGCCAAGGTCGGCTGGGGGGCATCGGGGCGCAACGGCGGGCAGATCGTCAACGGCCTCAATGCAAGCCTCGACACCATCGAACGCCGCTACGGACACGACACGGCGGACTTCGTCGGCTCGCTCGTCACCGAAGGCAACGCCATCATCCGCCATTTCATCAGCGAGCACAGCATCGAATGCGACCTCAAGGAAAAGAACGTCTACGTCGGTTTCCACGCTCGACACCTGCGTGAGTTCAAGGAAAAACAGGCGCTGTGGCGAAAGCACGGCATGGACGACCATGAACTGCTCGATCGCGACGCCTTGCAGCAATACGTCGTGTCGGACGTCTACGCCGGCGGCATGGTCGATCACAGCGGCGGTCACATCCATCCGCTGAACCTCGCCCTCGGAGAAGCGGCGGCCGTCGAAAAGCGCGGCGGCAGGATCCACGAGCAGACACACGTCAACCGCATCGCCCAGGATCAGACGCAGCCGGAAGTCTTCACCGACACGGGCCGCGTACGCTGCAACACACTCATTCTCACCGGCAATGCCTACCTCGGCAAGGCGGTGCCCGAACTCGAACCGAGAGTCATGCCCGTTTCCACTCAGGTTCTGGCGACGGAGCCGCTGGGTGAAGAACGTGCCCATGCGCTGCTGCCGACCGACGCCTGTGTCGAGGACGTACGCTACATTCTCGACTACTACCGCCTCTCGGCCGACAAGCGCCTGCTCTTCGGTGGTGGCACCGTCTACGGCGGCGTCGACCCGAAGGACATCGTTGCCAAACTCCGCCCCAACATGGAAAAGGTGTTTCCGAGCCTGCGCGGCGTCGGCATCGACTACGCCTGGAGCGGCAACTTCGCCCTCTCCTTCTCGCGAGTGCCGCAACTCGGCAAACTGTCGGCGAACTGCTGGCATGCCATGGGCTACAGTGGCCACGGCGTGACTGGCTCTCACCTCTACGGCAGACTCCTTGCGGAAGGCATCAACGGCAACGACGAGCGCTTCGCACGCTTTGCCGCTCTCCCCTGGTACCCGTTCCCGGGTGGTCAGCGCTTCCGTGCGCCCTATTCCACGGTCGGCTCCTGGTGGTACTTGCTGCGCGATCGGCTTGGCTTCTAGGTTGAACAATAGACCTGCTGACAGGGTCGAACGACATGCCAACAGAGACTCCACCCCCATCCATTCGGGATCCATCGACATCATGACGACAAGTCGCAAACGCCTCGGTATCCTTCAGGCCGGTCATTCGCCCGACGAAATGCGCGGCGACTACCCCGACTACAACCAGCTCTTCGAACTGCTGTTCGGCGAAGAAGCCTTCGACTACTGCCACTACCCCGTGGTCGACGGTGTATTTCCGGACAGCGCCACCGAGTGCGACGCCTGGCTCATCACGGGTTCGCGCTACGGAGCCTACGAAGATCACGACTGGATACCCCCGCTCGAGAACCTCGTCCGCGAGATTCACGACAAGCGCATCCGGCTCGTCGGCATCTGCTTCGGCCACCAGATCATCGCCCAGGCACTCGGTGGCAAGGTGGAAAAGTTCTCCGGTGGCTGGTCGGTCGGCCAGCGGGAATACCGGCTTGATCCCAGGGTGTTCGGAAGCAGCGAACCCCTGTCGATCATGGCCTACCATCAGGATCAGGTGGTGGAGTTGCCCGAAGGTGCCGAAGTGATCGGCAACAGCGATTTCTGTCGCTACGCCGCTCTCGCCTACGGTGACGACATTCTCACCATCCAGCCACACCCCGAGTTCGACGGACGCTTCATGGCCGGACTCCTGAAATACCGCGGCATGAATCTTCCCGATGACATCCGTGAGCGGGCCGAGAATCGGCTTGAGATACCGCTCGATAGTGAGTCAGTGGCCGAAACCTTCAAGGCATATCTGCAGGGCGGGCACTCGGCAGCAACGGAAACGCCACAAGATGCTGATGAGCGCGCCACAGATGGGCGTCATGGCTGACACCAACACGAAAACAGGCAACTGGCAGAATCGTCTGCCAGAGGCCGCCCTCCAGTGGCTTGACGGGCGCCTCGTCGGGGAAGTCGAATGCATCGCCGGCGACATGGCAGGTCTTGCCCGCGGCAAGGCCATGCCCGCGCGCAAGTTCGCGCGTGAAGACCGTCTCTACATGCCGCCCACGATGTTCTACCAGACCATCACCGGCGACTACGTCTACCTCGACGAAATACCCGATCAGTGGAACGAGATCGATCTCGTGCTGACACCCGACTTTCACTCGGCCACCGCCGTACCCTGGTCGTCCGACATCGCGCTGCAGATCATTCACGACGTCAGCACCAAGGAGGGCGAGCTTCTGCGCTATGCGCCGCGAAACGTATTGAAACGAGTGCTGGCCCGTTACGCCGAACACGGCTGGCAACCGATCGTCGCCCCTGAACTCGAGTTCTACCTGACCAAACCGAACATCGATCCCGACTACCCGATCGAGCCACCGATCGGTCGTACCGGCCGCCAGGGGGTCGCGCGTCAACCCTACAGCATGAGTGCGGTGGACGAGTATGGCCCCGTGATCGATCTCATCTACGACTACGCCGAAGCGCAGGGTTTCGAGATCGACACGATCATTCAGGAAGGCGGCGCAGGGCAGATCGAGATCAACCTCCAGCACGGTGATCCCGTGACCCTTGCCGACCAGGTGTTCTACTACAAGCGTCTGATTCGGGAAGCTGCACTCAAGAACGACTGTTTCGCCACCTTCATGGCCAAGCCGATGGAAGACCAGCCCGGCAGCGCCATGCACATCCATCAGAGCGTCATCGACATCGCCACGGGCAGAAACATCTTCAACGACGACAAGGACCAGCCCACCGATCACTTCAACCACTACCTCGGCGGCCTCCAGACCTACGCCCCGGCAGTCGTGTGCATCTTCGCTCCCTACGTCAACTCCTACCGCCGCTACCGCCGCAACGAGTCCGCACCGATCAATCTCGAATGGTCACAGGACAACCGCACGGTCGGGCTCCGCGTGCCGACATCGAGCCCCGAAGGGCGGCGCATCGAGAACCGTGTGGTCGGCATGGACACCAACCCCTACCTTGCAATTGCCGCCAGCCTTGCCTGCGGGCTTCTCGGTCTCGAGGAAAGACTTGCTCCACGCCCCGCGTTCGAAGGCGATGCCTACGCGTTGCCGCAGAGCCTGCCACGCGACATCCTCGTTGCCGTCGAGGACTTCCGTCAGAGCGAACCCGTCAACGCCGTTCTCGGCGAGGAGTTCGGACTCATCTACCGTGCCATCAAGGAATCGGAGGCAGCCGCCTTTCTCGAAGTCATCAGTCCCTGGGAACGCGAGCATCTGCTGCTGAACGTCTGACAAGCCCGGCCCGGCCTTGTCGCACAAACAAACCCGACATTCATACCTGTGATCGCAAAATCCGACTTCTTCATCCTGCTGCTGTCAATCGGCGTCCTCGGCGTCGGCATCTGGCACTGGCAGCAGAATCTTGCCGCACACAACGCAAGTCGGGAGCGCGAGAACACCCCGAGCGCAGGCGCTGGCAACAACGTACAACAACGCGGGAGCATGCCACCAAGTGCCGTCAAGGCCCCCCCGACGGCGTCGGGCACAGGCTCGTCATCGACCCTGCCCGCGAACCAGACCGCCAACCAGGCTGCGAACGAACCAGCGTCCGCGCCTGCCAGTTCGACCGCGACCGACAATGGCATGAGCACCACCGAACTCCAGCCGACTTCTTCCGACTCTTCGGCCACGAGCGGTGAATCACCCGGCACCACGGATACGGAAGCCGGCCTCGACACGACCACCACCGAATTCGGCTACCACACCGTCGAGCCCGGCGACTATCTCCTCCTCATCGCCGATCGCTACAACACCACGGTCAAAGAGCTCCAGACCCTGAACAACCTCGAAAGCACCGTCATCAAGGTCGGACAGCAGATTCGCTACCCCTTGTGAACGCTGACCCCGTCCATGAACCTGGCTGCGGCCCCTTCAGTGGCAAGGGGCCGCTGTTCGCCAACAGGACAGTCGCGATTACCGGCGCCGGCTGCGGCATCGGCCGTGCAGTTGCACTGGCCTTTCATGACGAAGGCGCGCGCGTGATCGCCCATCTCGGACGTGACGCCAGTCATGGCGAAGGCATGCCCGATGACATCACGTGTGTACATGGCGATCTCACCGATACCACCGAGCAGGAGCGCCTCATCGGTACGGTGAGCGACGCAACCGAGCATCTCGATGTTCTCGTCAACAATGCCGGGACCATGTTCGGACGCTTCCCTGCCGACACCCTCACCGACGCCGATTACCAGCGTATCGTCGAACTCAACCAGCACGCCGTGGTGCGCATCACCCGTGGGCTGATACCGGCAATGAAAGCTGCCTCGACAACGAACGGCAGCGGCGCCATCGTCAATACCGTATCGATTTCGGCAAGCACCGGTGGCAGTCCGGGTTCGTCGATCTACTCGGCCACCAAGGCCTTCGTGGCCACCTATTCCAGAGGCCTTGCGCGCGAACTCGCCCCCTTCGGTATCCGCGTGAATACCGTATCGCCCGGTGTCATCGACACCGGTTTCCACCAGCGTTATTCCAGTGCCGAGAAGCTCGAGAACACGCGCCGACAGATTCCCCTTGCACGCCTGGGCACGGCAGCAGACTGTGCACCCGCGTATCTCTTTCTTGCTTCGGAACATCTGGCCGGCTACATCACCGGTCAGGTCATCGAAATCAACGGCGGCCTGCGCTGAAAGACGCCCGGCCGTGCGCTCTTCCCGCACGGCCCCACTCCCGCCCGCACGCCTGTTTCACACACCTGCCCGTTTTTCCGCACGGTCTCTTTCCCGCACAACCCCTCCGCGAGACTGTCTCGTCTCCCACACCTGCTCCGCCAGCGACGCGTGAGCACCTTTGCGATGGCGGCAATCCGGCAACACACACCGGCTCACGGGTCCACGGGCACCACTCGCCGATAGAACACAAGCCCCGCAACCGCCGTGGCATAGCAGGCGCTGATGGTCACGAACAGCCAGACATCGCCTGCCGGCAGGATCGCGGCCAGAAACAGACTCACGAGCACGCCGATGCCGGTCTGGATACTGCCGGCCAGGCCCGAAGCAGAGGCCGCGAGATCGGGTCGAACGCCGATTGCGCCGGAAATGAGATTCGGTAGTTGCAAGCCGTTGCTGAACGCCACGAGCATCATCGGCAGGAACAACGCCGGCGCTGCGCTCGCGCCCGAAAACAACCAGAACAGAACCACGGCCAGCGAGAACGGCAACAGGCCGAGGTGAATCATGCGTCGCCCGCCGAGGTGTTCGGAGAGGTGACCAGCGACGAAGTTGCCGCTCATGTATCCGAGCGCAATCAGGAAGAACCAGCGTCCGTAACTGCCAGCCGACATGCCACGGCTTTCCATGGCCACGAAAGGCGCGCCCGAGAGAAAAGCGTAGTAGACGCCGACCGAACCTGCCAGAACGATCACGTGGGCAATATAGGCGGGCTCGGTGATCAGTTGCAGCATCGGATGACGCCAGCGCGTGGCTACGGTTGCTGCCCTGTGTTCCGACGCCTCAAGCGATTCCTTACCGAGCGAAGTCTGTCCGGGCAGGGTCATCTGACCCGATTGCAGCGACACGTCGTCACCGCTGTGCACACGCAAGGTTTCCTCCTGAAAGTACCAGGTGGCAACCAGCAACAGCATCCCGAAACCGGTAAAACCCCAGTACATCATGTGCCAGCCGAGATTGTCGGTGATCCAGCCACCGAGCGCGGGACCGAAGAGCGGTGCCGCCATCATGGCCGTGGTCATGTAGGCAATGACGCTCGCGGCACGATCACGCGTGTAGAGATCGCGCACGATGGTGCGCGGCAGGAACACGCAGACGGCGCCACCGAAACCCTGCAGGAAGCGCGCGAGCATGAGCGCCTCGATGCTCGGTGCCAGCGCACAGGCCACGCTGCCGACAATGAAGAGCGCAAGCCCACCAAGCATGATCGGTCGGCGGCCGTAGCGATCGGCAGCGGGCCCGAGCACGAGCTGAGAAACGAGATTGGCGACGAGAAACAGCGTCAGCAGATACTGCACATCGGCAAAGCTCGCCTCGTATTCATCCATCACCGCGCCGGTTGCCGGCAACACCCCGTTGAGCGCGAGTGGCCCGATGGCAGAAATCGCGATCAGCAGGAGGAACAAGGTGCGCTTCATGGGCGCCTGTCAGGTCGATCGCCGGGCGACTGCGCAGCAACATCATCCGCCGTCGAGCGCGCGGCGATGGCCTCGGCATGCCCGAGCAGTGCCTGCGCCTCGACAAGATGCAGTCGCTCCACCATGCGTCCGTCGATCTGCAACACGCCGGCCTCGCGGTTTTCGGGCGCGGCGAAGGCGGCCACGATGGCGCGCGCACTCTCTACGGCAGCGGCATCCGGCGTCCAGGTGGCATTGGCGGCAGCAATCTGCGACGGATGAATGAGCGTCTTGCCGTCCATGCCCATCGCCCGCGCTTCGGCGCATTCGGCCGCAAGGCCATCGAGATCACGGAAGTCGTTGTAGACCGCATCGACCAGCGCGAGCCCGTGCGTCCGCGCCGCCGCCACGAGCTGCATCAGCCATGGCAGCAGGTAGCGCCGATCGTCGCTTGCCGGCATGCGCGCCGCGAGCCGCAGGTCGTTGCTGCCGACAACGAGTGTGGTCAACGCCGGCACCGTTGCCACGGCAGCAGCGATGGCATCGGCGGCAAGCACGGCGCGTGGCGTTTCCATCATCGCCCAGATGGCGATCGTGGCATCGCCGAGCTGCGCGGCCAGGGTTTCGAGCGTGGCCGCCGATTCCACTTTCGGCAACAGCACGGCATCGGGTTTCGCGGCCTTCACCATGGTGAGGTCGTCGTCGTGCCAGGGAGTATCCGGCGCATTGATGCGCACCACGCGCAGGCGGTGTCCGAAGTCCACGCTGCCGATCGCCTCGGCGGCCGCAGCCCTTGCCGCCGGCTTTTCGGCAGGCCCCACGGCGTCCTCGAGATCGAGAATGATGGCATCGGCCGGCAGCGTCGGGGCCCTGGCCAGCGCGCGGGCGTTGCTTGCGGGCAGATAGAGAACGGATCGGAGTAGCTGGCTCATGAGATGCTCGTGCAGACGATGGATGTCACGTTACCATTGAGGCTACCCGAAAGAACCCTCATCATCGTCCATGCACATCCTCCTCATCGGCAACGGTGGCCGCGAACACGCCATCGCCTGGAAACTTGCGCAGTCGCCGCGCGTGAACCGTATCAGTGTGGCGCCGGGAAACCCCGGAACCGCGGCCGAACCAGGCGTCGAGAACCTTGCCATCGATGTGCTCGATACCGCGGCGCTGATCGACTTCGCACACCGCGAGAAGGTCGACCTGACCATCGCCGGCCCCGAAGCACCGCTCGTCGCCGGTGTTGCCGATGCCTTCCACGAGGCGGGGCTGCGCTTCTTCGGCCCCATGGCCGCTGCTGCACGGCTCGAGGGCAGCAAGAGCTACGCACGCGCATTCATGCAGCAGCACGGCATCCCGTCGCCCGGCCACGCCGTCTTCGATGACGTCGACGCCGCGCGCAGGTACATCGAGGCCGAAGGTGCACCGATCGTCATCAAGGCCGACGGGCTCGCCGCCGGCAAGGGTGTCGTGGTGGCGCATTCCGTCGCCGAGGCCATTGCCGCTGCCGAAGACATGCTCGGCAGGAGCCGCTTCGGCGAGGCCGGCGCGCGCATCGTGGTCGAAGGCTTTCTGGCCGGCGAGGAAGCCTCCTTCATCGCCGTGGTGTCGGGTCGCGACTGCATTGCACTTGCCTCGAGCCAGGACCACAAGGCCCGCGACGAAGGCGACCGTGGACCGAACACGGGCGGCATGGGCGCCTATTCTCCGGCTCCGGTGGTCACCGACGCGGTTGCCGAGAAGGTCATGACACGCATCATCCAGCCGACGGCTGATGCCCTCGCCGACAACGGCACGCCCTTTGTCGGCTTTCTCTACGCCGGACTCATGATCGATGCCGCCGGCGACCCCACCGTGGTCGAATTCAACGTGCGCCTCGGCGACCCCGAAACCCAGCCACTCATGATGCGCCTCGACAGTGACCTGCTGCCACTGATCGAAGCAGCAGTGGATGGAAAACTCGCCGGCACTGCACTCGACTGGAAGGACGGCTCTGCCATCGGTATCGTCGTGGCGGCCGAAAGCTACCCCGCCGCGGGCAGCAAGGGTGCTGCGATCAGTGGCATCGACGAAGCCGAAGCCCTGGCGTGCAAGGTGTTTCATGCGGGTACCGCCGACGCCGGCGGCGAACTCGTGACCAACGGCGGGCGTGTGGTATGCGTGACCAGCCACGCCGGAAACCTCGCCGAGGCGCAGGCGAAGGCCCTGAAGGGCGCCGAGCGGATCCGTTTCGACGGCGCTCGCTTCCGTCGCGATATCGGCCATCACGGCCTCGCACGATAACGCCTCGAGCGACGGCGCTTCTTCTCACCGGGTCAGCGCTTCCTCCTGTCGGACCAACGCTTCCTCCTGTCAGACCAGCGCTTCGTCCTGTCGGGTCAGCGTTTCATCGTGTCGAAGAAGTCATTGTTGGTCTTCGTCTGCGAGAGACGACCGAGGAGGAATTCCATTGCCTCGATTTCGTCCATGGAGTGAATGAACTTCCGCAGTATCCAGGTCTTCTGCAGTTCTTCCTGATCCATCATGAGTTCTTCGCGGCGTGTGCCCGAACGGTTGATGTTGATGGCCGGGAACACGCGCTTCTCGGCGATGCGGCGATCGAGATGCAGTTCCATGTTGCCCGTGCCCTTGAATTCCTCGTAGATGACTTCGTCCATCTTCGAGCCGGTGTCGACCAGGGCGGTGGCGATGATGGTGAGACTACCGCCCTCCTCGACGTTGCGTGCCGCGCCGAAGAAACGCTTCGGACGATGCAGGGCGTTGGCATCGACACCACCGGTAAGCACCTTGCCCGATGAGGGCACCACGGTGTTGTAGGCACGCGCGAGACGCGTGATGGAATCGAGCAGGATGACCACATCCATCTTGTGCTCGACAAGACGCTTGGCCTTTTCGATGACCATCTCGGCCACCTGTACATGACGGCTCGCGGGCTCGTCGAAGGTACTGGAAATCACTTCACCCTGCACCATGCGCTGCATCTCGGTGACTTCCTCGGGACGTTCGTCGATCAACAGCACGATGAGGTAGCAGTCGGGGTTGTTGGCCGCGACACTCTGGGCGATGTTCTGCAGGATGAGCGTCTTGCCCGCCTTCGGCGGCGAGACGATGAGTCCTCGCTGGCCCTTGCCGATGGGCGAGGCGAAATCGATGATGCGTGCGGTGATGTCTTCGGTACTGCCGTTACCGCGCTCCATGGTCAGGCGCTCGTTAGAGTGCAGCGGCGTGAGGTTCTCGAACAGCACCTTGTTGCGCGACTGCTCGGGCGGCGCGAAGTTGATTTCATCGACCTTGAGCAGGGCAAAGTAGCGCTCACCCTCTTTCGGCGGACGAATCTTGCCAAAGATGGTATCGCCGGTGCGGAGCGCGAAGCGGCGGATCTGGCTTGGTGACACGTAGATGTCGTCGGGGCCGGCGAGATAGGAGCTGTCACCCGAACGCAGGAAACCATAGCCGTCCTGCAGGATCTCGAGCACACCACCGGCGAAGATGTCTTCACCGTTGCGCGAATGCGCTTTCAGGATGGAGAAGATCATGTCCTGCTTGCGCTGGCGCGCGATGTTCTCGATACCGATCGACTGCGCGAGTTCGATGAGTTCGGCAGGGTTCTTCTTCTTGAGGTCTGTGAGGTTCATGTCCGTGTGAAGATGTCGGCAGTATTGCCGCGGGGATCGTGGGTCAATTGAGAAAGGTGGCAACGGAGAAGCCTGCGCTGACGACGCAATGCGCCTCAGGGCACGGCACGAGGCCGGATTCAGGATGGTGTCCTGCCTGTCCCGTGCCTCGGAAGGAGACCCGAGGTCAGGATAAGGTCAGGGAAGGGACTTTGGAGAGCATTGGCGAACCCGGCTGGGCGAGGTTGCCGAAGAAGAGAATATCAAGCTAGCACGTTGTGCGGCCGGCGTCCAGCATTGTTTGCGAGACGCAGTTCGCGCCGGAGCGGTTCGTGCCGGAGCAACACAACCACGACGGTGGATCAGAACACAGCGGATCAGTGCACAAGGGAACGTCCAGCAAGAACGCCGCCAATCGAAGCGGGCAGGATCGCCCGCACCGACAGGGTTGTTCGGCACGCTGTCGACACCGCGTTCACGTCACCTCAGGCGTGAGCGTCCAGGAACTCGGTAAGCTGAGACTTGCTGACACCGCCAACCTTGGTGCCTTCGACGATACCCCCCTTGAACAGCATCAGCGTCGGGATCGACCGAATGCCGTATTTCGGCGGCGTGGCCGAGTTCTCGTCGACGTTCATCTTGACGATCCTGACCTTGCCGACGTATTCCGGCGCGACTTCCTCGAGCACCGGCTGGATGGCCTTGCAGGGCCCGCACCACTCAGCCCAGTAGTCCACAAGAACCGGTACTTCGGACTTGAGTACCTCGTTCTCGAAGTCGGCGTCGCTAATCGCGGTAATATGTTCACTCATGAATGCACCTCCACATATCGTGCATGGCTGGAAAAATGGTTACTTGCCGGAGCAGTTGCAGTCGCCAGGATGGGCGCACACGGAACTGCGAACGATGCTTCAACTCTATCAGATACCGGCCCGTCTGACAATGCTGCACCGAACGAATCCGCCGCGGGCAACTCATCGCCCGCGAACGCGTCTGCGGATGCTGCGTCGAGCCAACACCGCTTCGATGAATTCGGCCTGCCCGAGCCGCTGCTGAAGGCCACTGATGCACTCGGTTTCGAGCTTGCCACCGACGTCCAGACACTGACGCTGCCACACATTCTCGCCGGCCGCGACGTTGCTGCTCAGGCCCAGACCGGCACCGGCAAGACTGCCGCCTTTCTGCTCGGCGGCCTTGCCCGACTGCTTGCCGATGATGGGGACGCGCGCGAGCCGAATCAACCCGGCATGCTCGTCATCGCGCCGACGCGCGAGCTTGCCATCCAGATCCAGCGCGACGCCGAAGCGCTTGCCGCCTACCTCCCCGACTTCCGCTCCATGGTGGTCTACGGCGGCGTCGACTACGACAAGCAGCGGCGCGAACTCGGCCAGGGGGTCGATCTCCTGATCGGCACCCCGGGACGACTCATCGACTACTACAAGCAGAAGGTCTTCAATCTCCGGAAACTCTCCATCGTGGTACTCGACGAGGCCGACCGGATGTTCGACCTCGGCTTCATCGCCGATATCCGCTACCTTCTCCGGCGCATGCCCGAACCGGCCAGACGGCAGAGCATGCTGTTTTCGGCCACGCTTTCGCATCGCGTCATGGAGCTTGCCTACGAGCACATGAACAGCCCCGAAACGCTCAAGGTCGCGAGTGAACATGTCACCGCCGAAGGTGTCGAGCAGAGCCTCTACCAACCGGCAAGCGACGAGAAGATTCCGCTGCTCCTTGGCCTCGTGCAGAAACTCCGACCCGAACGTGCCATCGTCTTCGTCAACACACGCCGCGCCGCCGAACAGGTTAACGCCTACCTCGCCGGCAACGACATCAGTTGCGGCACCCTCTCGGGGGACGTGCGCCAGAAGAAGCGCCAGCGCATCCTCGCCGACTTCACCGAGGGGAAGCTGCCCATTCTGATCGCCACCGATGTCGCGGCTCGCGGACTGCACATCGACAACGTCAGTCACGTATTCAACTACGATCTGCCGCAGAACGCCGAAGACTACGTACACCGTATCGGCCGTACCGCCCGTGCCGGCAGCCGCGGGGTTGCTGTGAGCTTTGCCTGCGAAAACTACGCCTTCTCACTGCCCGAGATCGAAGACTACATCGGCGAACGCATCCCTCTCGGCAACATCACCGACGAGCTTCTCGTCGAGGCCAGACCACCGAAACGCATCCCGAAAAAACCCCGCCCCGAACGCAGCGGCAGGCGTGGCGGAGCGCGTGGCGGGTCGCGTGGCGGAGCGCGTAGCAGCGGCAGGCACGGCGATCGCTCCCGCGGTTCGCGTTCCGGCTCGGGTTCGCGCTCTAGTTCGCGTTCCGGCTCACGCTCGGGTTCACGCACCAGCGATCGACCGAACAACGAAAGTGGCAGCGAAGCTTCCTCGGCAACCAGAACGTCACCGGACGCACAGGCTTCCACAGGTGCGGATGGCCGGGTTTCCGCAGGCACCGATGGCAAGGCGCCGAGGAAACGGCGCCGACGCGGTGGACGACGTCGCCGTGGCGGTCGCAAGGCAGCAGGCGGCGAGAGCGGCGGCAGGAACCCTGACAACAACATTGACGACAGGGCGTCAGACCCTGATTCAGGCGAGTGACGAACCATCGAGACCGGTAACGGATTTCCAGCATCGAAGCATGATGGCTTCCTGTCATGCACATGAATCTGCACCAGGCGCGCTGCAATTTCACCCCGGCCAACGACTCGGATGCTACCTTCATCTTCTGACTGATTCTTCCCGTAAGACATGACAGGCAACCGTTGCCATTGAATCGGGCTGCACTGCCCGGCCTTCATGCCATCATTGCCGTCGACCCTGCAGGATCACAATGCCATGCAAGTAAAAACCAAGGTTCAACGTCTCATCGCCGGTAACGGCCTCGCGTTGTGTCTCGCAGTTCCCGGTGCCGCTCTCGCCACCGACCTCTCCGAGATCTACGAGCTTTCGCGTGAATACGACACCGTCATTGCGACGGCCCGCCATCAGCTCGAAGCGGCCGAGCAGCAGCTGCCGATTGCTCGTTCGGCCAGGCGTCCACAAATCGAACTCGGTGGGGGTGCTTCACTCAACCGTCTCGATGCCTTGACCGTGGACGACTACAACGAGAACACGCTGTCGCTTTCGGCCAGCCAGTCGCTCTACAACGGCGCCACGAACAAGCTCGTCGATCAAGCCGAGGTGCGCGTCGAACAGGCAAAGGCACAATACGCGGCCCAGGAGCAAAACCTGATCCTGCGTGCGGCAGAGGCCTACTTCAACGTGCTGAGTGCCGAAGCCGAACTGGAGTTTCGCGAATCGGAACTCGAAGCCATCCGCCGTCAGCGTGTGCAGGCCGAGCGGCGCTTCGACGTAGGCCTTGTGCCGGTAACCGACGTGCGCGCTGCGCAGGCCCAGTACGACCTTGCCGTGGCGCAGCGCGTGGTGGCCGAAAACGCCGTGCAGTCGGCGCGTGAGGCTCTGCGTGTCATCAGTGGCGTCGACAGCGCCACGAACCTTGCCCGCCTCGCTGGCGATCTTCCGCTGAACCGTCCCGAACCCGAAGACGTGGAACAGTGGGTCGAGGTTGCCCTCAATCGCAACCTCGATGTCGTGGTCGCCGAGCTCGCACTCAAGGACGCGGAACTGCAGACCGACTACGAACGCGCCACCGGAAGACCGACACTCGCCGCCATTGCCTCAGGCGGTCTCATCGATACCGATCAGGAAGGCCGGGTCGACGCCGAACAGGGCAGTATCGGACTGAAGCTCGACATGCCGCTCTACACCGGTGGCCGCATCAAGGCGCAGATCGCCAACGCCCGCGCTCAGGCACTCGCGTCCGAAGAGAGCCTCGGCACCCAGATTCTTGCCACGACTCAGGAAACCCGCAACGCCTATCGCGGCGTGCTCGCCTCGATCAGTCAGGTGGAAGCGCTCCGCCAGGCGCTGCGTTCGACGCGCAAGTCCTACGAGGCCATCGATGCAGGCTACCGTGCCGGTACACGCACCTCGGTTGAGGTGCTCGAAGCCTTGCGTGACACCTATCAGGCAAAGTCGAACTATTCCTCGGCACGCTACAACTACATCCTGAACTCGCTGAACCTCAAGGCGTCATCGGGCACCCTGACGGAAAAGGATCTCTACCATTTCAACGGCTTTCTCGTCGAGGACAAGGACAAGGACAAGGACAAGGACAAGGACAAGGACAAGGATGATGGTAACGAAGAGAACTGAGTCGGCCTGAGGCAGCGTCATGGCCGGCGAGACGAACGGCGCTGGCTTCCGCTGGCAGGACTGGACGGCACCACGCTGGTGGCCGACCTGGCTGGCACTCGGCTTTCTCTGGTTGGTCACACGCCTGCCCTTCGATGTCGCGCTTGCCATCGGTCGCGGCATCGGTCATCTGGCAGGGCAAGTGCTCCGATCACGCCGCCGGGTCGCACTCGTCAATCTGCGCATCGCCTTCCCTGACAGGAGTGATACCGAGCACCGACGCATGGCACTCGAAAGCTTCGAGCATGTCGGCATGGCCACGGTGGAGATGGGCTGGTGTTTCTTTCGCGACGTCGCCGATGCCGGCACAACCTTGATCGTGGATCGCGAAGAGCCCGGCGACGCCGCGGCACGCGCCACCGCTGTCGAAAACAGCAACGCGCGCTTCGTCATCGAAAACACGGAGCCGATTGACATTCTGCATGCCGCGGGTGAAGCGATGATCTTCCTGCAGCCTCACTTCACCTTGATCGAACTCTGCGCACATGCTGCCGCCATCAACTGGCCGGTAAACGCCGTCTACGACCCACCCAAGAACCCGATGTTCGCCGCTTTTCTCGTGCAGCAGCGCGAACGCGTCCTGCATCGCATCATCGACAATCGGCATGTCCGCGATGTCGTGCGCATACTCCGGAATGGCGGCATTCTCTGGTTCTCACCCGATCAGAGCGTGAGTCCGAGTCACGGCGGTGTGCCGCTTCGCTACTTCGGCCAGCCAGCGCTGACCACGACCGGCACCGCCCGCATGCTGAAGATGAGTGGTGCGAAGCTGATCCCTTTCCAACCGATTCGAGAGCGCCATGGCAGACGCTACCGCTACCGTTTTCGCTTCCTGCCGGCCGTGAACATCGACACCGGCGATATCAATGCGGCGACTCAGCACATCAACGACCTCCTCGAAGCCATGGTCAGGGATCAGCCCGAGCAGTATCTCTGGGGGCACAAACGCTTCAAGCAACCCGGTCCCGACTACCCGGATCCCTACAAACCGGAGCCGAGGGGTGAATGAAGGCCTCGCGCCCGCCAGTTCTCTACCGCTTGCTCCTCCGCGCGCTGTCACCACTGCTGTTCGTGCAGCTCGTCAGGCATGCCCTCGGAGACGGCGGCTGGCGCTATTTCCGGGAGCGCCTTGGCATGGCCACGGCCGACATGTCCACGACCAAGACTCCGGTGGACATACACACGCATCGCGATCCGGCCGGCAAGGCGACGGAAACCCTCTGGATTCATGCCGCTTCGGTTGGTGAGGTGATCACCGCAGCACCGCTCGTCGAGGCGCTGATGGATCGTCTTCCCGACTGGCGCGTGCTCATCAGCACCAATACCCCGACCGGCGCCGCTACCGTGGCAGGACGTTTCGACGGACGGGTCGAACATGCATACCTGCCGATCGACTTCCCCGGTGCCTGTCGCCGCTTTCTGAAACGCGTATCGCCGACCCGCGCTCTCGTGGTGGAGACCGAAATCTGGCCCTGGCTGTATGCGCTTGCACACGAACGTGGCATTCCGATCTCGATCATCAATGCAAGGCTGTCTCCAAAAACCAGGCCTCGCGCTGGCTCCTGGATTGCCCGCGGCTACCAGCGTGCACTGGCCGGCGTCGGCATTCTCGCGCGGAGCGACGCCGACGCCGAACGCTTCCGGCACCTTGGAGCCGAACCCGAGCGCGTGACGGTGGTCGGCAACCTCAAGTTCGCCGGCATGCCGATCGCATTCGCCACCAACAACGCTCCGTCACCTGTCCCCCGCCCCTACGTGCTTGCTGCCTCGACCCACAAGGGCGAAGAGCTTGCCATCACACGTGCCTGGCTGACACAACTCGACGAAAAGACATCAGGTACCAACGGCGACGCAAGCATCACGGCGAGCAACCCACTGCTGGTGTTCGTCCCACGCTACCCGGAGCGTGGCTCGGAAATCCAGCACGCACTGGCCACGCTTGGTGTCAAGGCCGGGAGACGGAGCCTCGATCCCGGAATCCAGAGCGACGAGCGAGTTCACATCGCCGACACCCTCGGTGAACTGCCACTCTGGTACCGCCATGCCGCCGCGAGCTTCGTCGGCGGCAGTCTCATGAAACGCGGTGGTCAGAACATGATCGAGCCACTGGTGGCAGGCTCGCCCACTGTGGTAGGACCGATCACGTACAACTTCGACGACATCATGGCCTTGCTCGAGGCCGAGAACGCGATCACCGTGGCTGCTGACGCCACGGCAGTGGCGGGCTTTCTCGCGGCAGGTCGGGGACAGCGCGAAGCACACCCGGCGCACGCCTCGCAGCAGGCCGGCTTTGCTCGCGTGCGTCGGCACATCGGGGAAGTGCTGCCACGCTACCTGGAAATCCTGCTGACTGACGACTGATTACCTTGACGGTGGGTGAAGAAACCGGCATCGGTGTACTCAGCGTCTCGCGGGTTCATCAACACAGGCCCAACCCCGTCGCAGCCACGCCACAACGCGTTCACCCACGTCATCGGACAAGTCCGTCGCTCCCAGCACCTTCCTGACCGAGCGCTCGAGACGCGCAAGATTGCGCGCAGCCCAGGCGGGTGCCTTGTCCGGCCAGTCCTCGATATCGGTGCTGCCTCGCAGGCTGCCGCGGTCGAAGTCGATCAGAGCGATGGACGGAATGTCATGACCGAGTCCATCCGGAAGCCTCGTATCGGGATCGAGCATGATGTTGTGGGTGTTGAGGTCGGCGTGACAGACGCCGTGGCGGTGAAAACGCGCCACCAGACGACCGACACCCTGCCACAAGGCCTTGTCGTCGAGACAGTCGTGTACCTCACTCTGCGATGACCGGACCAGGCCCCTCTGCGACGAGGCGAGCATGTATTCGGCCAGCGTCGCACCGGGCAGGCGCCGAGTGATCAGCGAGGCCTCGTTGAAGCATCCGTATCGCCGCACTTCGGTGGCCACTGCCGTCGACACCGGCAGGCCCAGCGCCTCGAGCACGAGCAGCAGACCGAACTCGCGAAAGGCACGCGAGCGTTCCAGTCCCGTGTGAACGTAGCGACGTCCAACAAGGTACCGCACCATGCCACCGCGGCGGTAGTTCCGGAGCACCAGCGGGCCATCGGCAGATGCGATGAAGAAGGCGCTGCCACGACCGGCAGTGGCCTTGCCGGTGAGTGTGCTGCCGGCTACCAGGTGTCCACTGTCGAAGAGCGACGGTTCGAACCAGGCAAGCGCGTCAGTGCGGCAACGCCAATGGCGCTGGCCGTCATGAAAGGTCTCGTAGGTAATGGCCTTTGCTGTCGTCAAGCGCCTGCTGCTGCCCGTTCAATTGGCATTCAAGTGTCTGCCGGCCGGTCCGACGGAAGTGGTGCACTCACTTGCGCGACTGGCTCCTGAACGCACCATGGCAGACCAAGCAGTGTCTGCCGGAGTTCGAGCACCGGTGCGATGATGTCCGAGAGCGCCGCATCGGGTACCAGATCGGTATCACCACCCTCGAGCACCTGCCGATGCTGCATCGCACGCAGTGCAAGGTAGGCTTCGAGCAGCGCCCGTGCATCGCTTTGCGGGAGCACGCCAAGCTTCGAGGCAGTCTCGAGGATGCGTACGTTGTCGCTCCACTCGACGAGCGCCGGTGTGGCATGCGCGTGTGCGAGCACGAGAAACTGCACCATGAACTCGATGTCGGCAATACCGCCCGCGTCCTGCTTGATGTCCATGGTGTTGCCTGCGGCCTTGCCCACGGCCTTGCCCGCGGCGTTATCCGAGCCGAGGTGCTGCCGCATCTTCTCGCGCATCTCGGCCACCTCGCGCCGCAGCACCTCGATATCGCGCCGGCGCTCGAGCACTTCGGCACGCACGGTGCAAAAGCGCTCGGCAAGGGCATCGCTGCCGCGCACCATGCGCGTGCGCACGAGCGCCTGGTGCTCCCAGGTCCAGGCCTCCTTCCGCTGATAACGGGCGAAACTGTCGATGCCCGTGACGAGAAGCCCGGCGCTGCCGTTGGGGCGAAGTCGCAGGTCGATTTCGTAGAGAATGCCCGCCGGCGTTGGCGTGGTCATGAAATGCACGAACTTCTGCGCGAGCCTGGCATAGTACACACCGTTGTCGATGACGCTCTCGCCATCGGTCTGGCTTGCCTCTGCGGTGCTGTCGTGCACGAACACGAGATCGAGATCGGAACCGAATCCGAGTTCGAGGCCACCGAGCTTGCCGTAGGCCAGCACCGCCACTTCGGGATGGACGCGCTCGCCGTTCCGTTCACAGACAGGTCGACCATGCCGCGCCGCCAGTGGTGCTTCGACAAGATCGAGCACCACGTCGATCATGGCCTCGGCCAGCCAGCTCAACTGGTCGCTGACCTTCATGAGCGGCAGTGTCCCTTCGAGTTCGGCAACGGCAATGCGCAGTTCGCGCCCCTGTCGAAACTGCCGCAGCCCATCCATCTGTTCGCCAAGGTCCAGCTCGGCCACACGCTCGGTCTCGGCCCTTGCCTCGGCGAGAATCTCGCCCGGGTTGTCGGGCAGTTGCATGGCGCCGCTCGCGATCAGCTCGTCGAGCACGATCGGGTGTGCCACGAGGCGGTCGGCCAGCCACTGGCTCTGCGACAGGAGCCTCACCACGCGCTCGAGCACCAGTGGTCGATCAGCCAGCACCTGAAGGTAACCGCTGCGTCCGGCAACGGCTCGCACGAGCGCCATGATGCGCCTGAAGGTATCGCCTGGCGCCGCATGCTCGAGTGCAGACACCATCAGCGCCGGCATCACTCCGTCGATGCGCTGCTGAGCGCGTGCCGTCAGACGCTGGTAGTAACCACTCCGGAACAGACTGTCGAGGACAGCGACGGCAGACTCGTCCAGTGCGATCCCGTAGTCATCCAGTGCCGCCGCTCGCGTCTCGCTGGTCGCATCGACAGCCGTGATGCGCCCCCAGGCGAGTCGCGCGCGCGACAACACCTCACCGGCGCTCGTCACGCCACCTGCCTCGCCACTCGCCACACCGGTCAGCGAGCCGGTCGTCTCGTCACCCGCCACGCCGCTCGCCTTGTCTCCTGCAACACCGCTTGCCTCGCCGGCATCCGCCGGCGTGCTCTCGTCCTTCCAGACGAACACATCGGCAAACACCCGGCTGACCACCGCCCGATGAGTATCGAGCCTGTCACGAAATGCAGCCCAGTCGGTCTCACCGAGAAGACACAACAAGCGCTGCCGGTCGGTTGCATCGGCCGGAAGCACGTGTGTCTGCTGGTCGCGCATCATCTGCAGCCCGTTCTCGACCCGCCGCAGATGGTTGTAGGCCGCAATGAGCGCCGTCGTCTCGTCCTGGCTGAGAACACCACGCTCGGCGAGCAGTGTCAGCACCTGCCTGATCGGGCGCACACGCAGCGCCTTGTCGCGCCCGCCGCGCACCAACTGAAAGGACTGACCGATGAACTCGACTTCGCGAATGCCGCCTGCACCGAGCTTGACGTCGAGATTCCGTCCACGCCGCTCGACCGCGGTGGCGATCTGTCCCTTGAGGTTGCGAATCGCCTCGAAAGCGCCGTAGTCGAGGTAGCGCCGGAACACGAAAGGCTGGATCAGTTCATCGAGCTCGGCCACCTGCCCGGCGATACCCGTGATTGCCCGCGCCTTGATCATGGCATAGCGTTCCCAGTCGCGCGCCTGAGTGAAGTAGTAGTTCTCGAGTCCGTCGAAATTCATCACCGGCGGCCCACTCGCGCCGAAGGGCCTGAGTCGCGTATCGACACGGAACACGAAACCGTCCTCGGTGGTGGCACCGAGAAGCTTGTTCATGCGCTGCGACACACGCTGGAAGAATTCACTGTTGCTGATCGGCTTCCGGCCGTCACTCTCGCCGCTCTCGGCGTAGACGGCAATGAGGTCGATGTCGGACGAGACGTTGAGTTCGCGCCCACCGAGCTTGCCCATGCCGAGCACGATGAGACGCTGCAACTCACCCTCCCTCGAGCGCGGCTCGCCATGCCGGCGCACGAGGGCCCGGTGTGACCAGCTCTCGGCACGGGCAATGCTCGCGTCGGCGAGCACGGTGAGTTGCTCCAGCGTTTCATCCAGCGCCGCGAGTCCGGCAATGTCGCGCCAGAGAATCGCCAGCATTTCGCGATGACGCAGCCGCCGCAGCACCTTCATCTGCGGCGCTTCCAGACTGCGTCCGTCACGCGCCTCGAGTTCGTCCGCGAGCGCATCCGGAGCAACGCCGAGCGCGTCGGCAAGCATGATGTCAAGGTCGGCTTCGAGCACGGCCGCATCGGGTGCCCGGTAAGCCGAGCCGACCTCGAAGGCCCCGGCCTCGAGCTGTCTGCGGACGTTGTCCGGGTAACGCCGGACCACATCGGCGAGATAGTGGCTCATGGCGAACAGGGACGGCATGGCCTCGTGCAGCACAGGGTGAGCGGCCAGGACGTCGCCAAGTGCTTCCCGCGCGGCATCGACACGCGCGGCGATGCTCTCGTCGACAAGCGCCTCGGCACACGGTAACGGAAAGGTTCGCGGATGCGGTGCATTCATGGCGCCAGCATAGCCCAAGGCAGCGTCACAGACGGTAGAATTCAGCCATGGATTCGACTTCCCAACCCCTGCTGGAACTGCGCGGTCTGTCGGTGGATCTCGGCGGACAACGCATCGTGCACGAGGTATCGGTACTGCTTGCGGCAGGAGAGATCGGCTGCTTTCTCGGCCCAAGTGGTTGTGGCAAGACCACGCTCCTGCGTGCCATCGGCGGCTTCGTCGCGCCCTCGACGGGAGAGATTCTCCTTGCGGGCAAGCGCATCGCCAACCCCGAGAGCCAGCTCCCGCCGCGCGAACGCCGCGTCGGCATGGTATTTCAGGATCTCGCCCTGTTTCCGCACATGACGGTGGCCAGGAACGTTGCCTTCGGCCTCGAAGACACGAACCGACGCGATGCGCAGGCACGGGTACAGGAACTCCTCGAACTCATTGGCATGCAGCAGTACGCCGACAGTTATCCGCACGAGCTGTCAGGGGGGCAGCAACAGCGCGTGGCGCTGATTCGCGGCATGGCACCACGCCCGCCGATCCTGCTGCTCGACGAGCCCTTTTCGAGTCAGGACACCGAACGCCGTGTGCAGCTGGCCCACGAGGTGCGCAACCTCCTCAATCGCGATGGCATCACGGCCATCCTCGTCACCCACGATCAGAACGAGGCCTTTGCCATTGCCGACCGCATCGGCGTCATCGGGGACGGGCGCCTCCGACAGTGGGATGATGCCTACCACCTCTACCACGAGCCGGCCGATCGCTTCGTGGCCGATTTCATCGGCGAGGGTGTGTTCCTGCACGGCAAGACGCTCGAGAACAATGTCATCCAGACCGAACTCGGCACGATCCAGGGCGAGTTGCCGACCACGCTGCCCGAGGGGCTGCCGATCGAATTGCTGGTGCGTCCCGACGACGTGATCCACGATGACCTGAGTCCGCACCGCACCACGGTCGTCGCACGCGATTTCCGCGGGGCCGACTACCTCTATACCCTGGATCTTCCCGGCGACACGCGTCTGCTGTGTCTTGCATCCTCACACCACGACCATGCCGTGGGCAATGACTTCGGCATCAGACTGCAACTCGACCACCTCGTGCTGTTCGAACGCGAGCAGGAAGCGCTTCAGACACCACCCTGAACACATTTCCTTACACACAAGTACCGATCATGGCCGATTGTCACGGAACGACTACGCTCATCGGAGTTCCACACCGATGATGAGCAATGAGCTGGGCAAGCA